>ENA-OPVH01001194-OPVH01001194.1-human-gut-metagenome-genome-assembly--contig:-NODE-1194-length-13642-cov-2.375359_pt1 | contig 13642 bp, 12 predicted proteins | sample MGYA00241494_ERZ501980 | MGnify/ENA primary metagenome ERZ501980 (study PRJEB25962, sample SAMEA1964914) | human gut metagenome | biome: human gut; feature: human-associated habitat; material: faeces... | reverse complement strand
AACGGCCGACTTAGGAAGGAACGCCATGAAGAGGCCCGAAAAGGAAGCGGTGGTTGCCGAGCTTACGGAACAGTTCCGTAACGCCAGCGCAGTCTACCTGACCGAGTACCGCGGGCTTACCGTTCCGCAGATCTCCGATCTGCGCGAAAAGCTAGGCCGCGATACTTCCTATACCGTGGCAAAGAACACGCTGTTCCGCATCGCTGCCAAGGAAGCTGGCATTGAGGGTCTCGACGAGATGCTCAAGGGTCCTTCCGCCGTTGTCTTCGTCGATGGAGACTTCATTGAGGCCGCGAAGGTGCTGCGTGACTTCGCCAAGACCAACAAGGCTCTGATCGTCAAGGGCGGTTTCGCAGACGGAACCGTGTACGACGCAGAAGGCGCCAAGCAGCTCGCAGACCTCAAGTCTCGTCCGGAACTGCTTGCCGAACTCGCCGGCGCGCTCAAGGGCACCATGTCCAAGGCCGCCTACCTGTTCAACGCGCTGCCCACGAAGGTCGTTCGCACGATCGACGCCCTGCGCGACAAGCAGGAGAAGGCTGCCTGAGACCCATCGCCTCGCGGCGTGAGTCTTGTATTTTCCGGAAAACAACAAAATTTGAGGTGTTGGCCACAACCCAATAATCCGGTCAACGCCATGATTGAAAGGAAGCCATAATGGCTAAGTTCACCCAGGATGAACTCCTCGAAGCTTTCGGCGAGATGACCCTCGTTGAGCTGTCCGACTTCGTCAAGGCCTTCGAAGAGAAGTTCGACGTCGAAGCCGCCGCTCCGGTCGCCGCTGTCGCCGCCGCCGCTCCGGGCGCTGCCCCGGCCGAGGAAGAGAAGGATGAGTTCACCGTCGTCCTCTCCGCCGTTGGTGACAAGAAGATCCAGGTCATCAAGGCTGTCCGCGCCATCACCAACCTCGGCCTGGCCGAGGCCAAGGCTCTTGTCGACGGCGCTCCGAAGGCCGTCCTCGAGAAGGCCAAGAAGGAAGATGCCGAGAAGGCCAAGGCTCAGCTGGAAGAGGCTGGCGCCAGCGTCGAGCTCAAGTGATTTGTGCGGCATAAGCCGCAATCACAGCTTTTCGAGGAACCCCGCACCTGTGTTTCAGGCTGCGGGGTTTCCGCATACTGAGTAGACTAGTTGACGAGGGCGAGGCGGAGAACGCGATCCGGCGTGGAAACACAAAGCTGGCAATGAGCGAAAGTTGTCAATTCTGTGCCCAGTAATCCGCCAAAAGCCGGTAAAAGATGACACAATGGCACGTAGTGTGGTCAAATAGTGTGTCTAGGAAGGCGGTCACGGTGAGCGAGTGGACGGTGAAGATCAACGGTGTCGACCGGATCAGCGTCAAGCCGGGGGAGTGCGTGGAAATCGGCCGTAAGCCGTTACGCCCCCTTGCCGATGATGGCAACACCCGCCTTGACGTCGCCGATCAAACCAAATCGATGTCCAAACGGCACGCCATGTTCACGGTAAAAAGCAATGGCACGGCCTCGGTCCGTGATCTTGGATCGACCAATGGATCGTATGTGGTGCGGGAAAATGGCGATTTGTTGCGCTTGCCGGCCAATGCCGAGTTCCTGTTGCCGACGTCTCCCATGCGCATGCAGTTCGGCGATGTGCCTGCGGACTTCATTCGTATCGACGATCCAGTGGCAAAGCCGCTCGACCTCAAGGTGCCTGATTTGTTTGGCTATGCGGTTCACGAAGCACCGCAGGAGCCGGATGCGGCGGATATGTCCGTCGACGATATTCTTGATTTGCGGGCCGGCGAGCCGACCGCCATCTTCAGCGCGGATAATGTTCGACGCAAGGTCGACGAGCTTGAACTTGGCTCGCTGAATATCACGCAGCCAGTGACGAAAAACGATGAGCCGGCCATACCCCGTGATCTGTTCGCGGATGCGTTGGCCCAGCATGCCGAGCAGGAGACCGAACGCAAAAACCAGCAGGCCATGAACTCCGTGGCACTGCCGAAGCAGCAGACCGAACCTGAGTCGACGATTGTAACGCCTGCATCCAAGCACAGCAGGATCTCCGGTATTGTCCCGGTAGATGCCATCGCCCATGCCGTTGTTAAGCACGCTCCCAGCACAAGCGAGCCGGCAGTGGCGTCGGCGGTTGTTGAATCCGATGTGATGGCTGGCGCAAGCAAGTCAGCCGAAAACGTTCAGTCCGCTCCGAATACCAGGAATGCCGGCGATTCTCAGCCGGCGGACACTGTCGCACAGCATGCTGAAGTTGCCCAGCCTGAAGCCGCCCGGGAAGCCGAAGCCGCTCAGTCTGAAAACACCCAGCCTGAGACCGCTCAGCCGGCAGCCGCCCAGTCTGAAACCGACCAGCCGGCAGCTGACGTACCGGACGATCAGCAGCGGACCGCAGCCGAAGCATATCAAGAAGCCACCGCAGCAGGCGTAGCAGACCAGCAGTCGGCTGCCGAAACCGCCCAGCAGTCGGTATCCGAAGCATATGATATCGACTCCACGGGCGTACACACTCCGGTCTTCGAGCTCGGCTCGGTGTTCGAGCGTGTGGCCAAGGGCGAGCTGAAAGCACAGGAGCCGGCAGTCGAAGTCGATGGCCTGACCTCTGACGAGGCAAAAACCACGCAAGATTTCAATGTTCAATTCGAAGTCGCCCGTCATCCCGAATTGCTGGCGTTCCTCGCCATGAATCCGTACCTGTACGACGACATGTATTCTTGGCTCGCCGCCCGTGGCGAGGCCGATATTGACGAAGCCCTGTCTCACAACAAGGGCTATCAGGAATACCGCGAAGCGGTTGGAAAGTGAGTCGAGAGATGACCCAGAGCCAGACTCAGAACCAGAATCTCACGGAAGGTCTGAATCGCATCCGTCGCTGGCGTGACCAGTACCGCAGCATGCAGCCGCCATCGCCGCTCGAGGATGTGAATCAACTGGCCGCGAAGCTGGAGATGACCCATGCCCATCCCTCCGGCATCGCCCAGCTGTTCGCTTCCGGCCATGTCCGGTTGGATTCGTTGTTCCGTGACACGGGTGTGCTTAAGGCCGCCGAACGCCATATTGGGCGCGTGCTGGATGATCAGGCCGCCAAACGCAGGATTTCCGGCGTGGCGGAGTTGTCGCTCGTGGTCGGCGTGGCCACATGGAAGGGCAACGCGCTGCCGGTGCTGTTGTACCCGGTGAGCGTCACGATCGAGGGTGATGGCTTGTCGACCACCATTCGATTCACCGGTCGCGTGACCCTGAACGCCGCGTTCGTCAATACATTGCGTGAGCAGGGGGTGTTCCTGGATGAGGATTCCCTGTTTGACGGTGCCAGCTATGACAGTGGCACTCCCGAAACTTCCGCGATGTTCGCCCGTATTTCGTCCGAAGCATCGGAGCGTATCTCCGACTTCGCTGTCGAGCGCCAGATTGTGCTCGGATGCTTCATGGACCCCTCGTCGCAGATGATCAGCGAAAGCCGACAGTTCATCGACCAGCTGGAGAACGGCCCCACCGGCAATGTGCTGTTGGACGCACTTGCCGGCGACGAATCCGCCCGCACCGCGCTCAAAGATGCCAATATTCCGCAATACAGTCCTTTCGACGTAGACCCGCATGCCGAGTACGAAGTCGGCGATGTGGACAATACGGTGCGATATGCCGCGTCACTTGCTGCCAATGGCCATAGCATCGTGGTCGACGGCACCTTCCCGAAGGGCACCGCGGAACAGGCTGTGGCCATCGCATCGCGCTGCCTGATGAATGGTCGTTCCGTGCTGTACGTGCCCGGCGTGGCCGAGCAGAAGCGTCTGTTTATCCAGACGGCTTCCGCCAATGAGATGAAGGCGCAGGTACTGGATGTATCCGATGAACACGCCAACGCCGCGCTTGATAAGCAGCTGATTGCCGCAGTCGGATTCCAGCCCGGAGTCGCCACCCAGCGATTCGACCAGCTGGCCGACGAACTCGTGGGCGTGCGCTCGCGCTTGACCCGCTATCTGGGCGACCTGCACGGGGGCAACGATAAGTGGAATGTGTCCGCATACGAGACCATTCAGAATCTGGCCCGTATCTCCGTGCTCCCGACGCACCCTGCCACCCACGTTCGACTTGACGAGTCAAGTGCCCTGAGCATCGCCAACGATATTGACACATGGATCGGCAAGATGGAACGCGCCGGCGAGCTCGGCGAATACACCATCGGCCCGGAAGACACCGCATGGTACAAGGCGTCCATCACCACTGAAGAACAGGCAGTAACCGCCTACCAGCGCGTGGACGATTTGCTGCGTCGCTTCCTGCCCGCCACCCGTGAGCAGGTGGCACGCACCGTGCAGACCTGCGGATTCCCGGTTCCTCCCACCACCCGCGAGTGGGAGCGTCAGGTTACGGTTTTGAAGAATCTGCGACGAGTGCTTGACGTGTTCCAGCCGGAGATTTTCGAGCGAGACATCAGCTCCATGATCGAGGCCACCAAGCCGAAGAGCCAGCGCAAGGCCGAGGGCACGTCGATGGGATTCTGGGAGCGCCGCCGCCACATCAAGGAAGCCAAGGAGCTGCTGCGCGTCGGCGCGCAGGTCGAGGACTTGCACGAAGCGTTGAAGGTAGTCGCCAAGCAAGGGGAGCAGTGGCATCAGTTCGTGCCTCACGGCGGTTGGCCGGTGCTGCCCAGCAAGCTCGACGAGATCATCTCCACCCAAGAGGCGCTGGTCAGCAATATGACCGCGCTGGATACCGTGCTTTCCACCACACCCGCTGGTGGCAATCTGGAAACTGCCGATTTCGAGAAGGTGGAAGCACGCCTGAAAGCACTGCTGGATGATCGCAAGGCACTGGACACCTTGCCGGAGCGTTGCCTGCTGGAGCAGGAATTCGCCTCTGCCGGACTGAACGAACTGGTCGCCGATCTCAACGCTCGCCGAGTGAGCGTGGAGCAGGTGCGCGGCGAAGTGCAGCTGGCCTGGTGGACCACCGTGTTTGAGGACATTGTGCGTTCGTCCGCCATCATCTCCAACCAGGATGGTGCCGCGCTGCAGGCCGCATCCGACCGCTTTGCGCAGGTCGATGTGGAGCACGTGCGCTCCATCGGACCGATGGTGTCGCAGGAATCCATGCGCCGCCTGTGCGACATGCTGTTCTCCCGCACTCAGGAAGCCAACCAGATGCACACCGTGCTGGCAGGGCGCGCCAGTGTGTCGCTGAGCAGGATTCGCCGTGATCATCCGGAGATTCTGGCCGCGGCCAAGCCGATTCTGGTGGCCGCGCCGGGTACGCTCGCCGCACTCACCGAGCCGGGTGTGCTGGCTGATGTGGCGATTCTCGATGCGTGCGCGCACATTCCCGCTATCGAGTTGCTGTCCATCATCGGCCGCGTGCAGCAGGTGGTGGTGATCGCCCACTGCGCGACGGTAACCAGCGAAAGCGTCAAGCAGCTGATCGACACGTTGCCTCATATCGAGGTGGATGCTGCCCCGTCTCGCCGTGCGCCGCGCCTGTCCGCATTCCTTGAATCCGAGGGATATGGTCCTGTTCGCTATGATGTGGCCACCGAGCCGGCTGCCGGTGAGGTGCGATTCCACCGTGTGGAAGCGAGCGGTGTGCCGGTTATGTCTTCTGGTCTGGTGGAATCCAGCCAGCCGGAGATTGATGAAGTGGTGCGTCTGATTACGCAACGTGCCGCCGGTTTTGCCGTGGTTCCTTCCAGCTATCGACTTGTGGTCGTGATGTTGACCGACGCATTCCGCACACGCTTGGGTGCCGAATTGAAGTCGTTGGCAGGCAAATCCAAGGCGATGGGCCGATTCCTGCGCCATGTGCGGTTGGTTTCCTTGCGTGACGTGGCCGGAGGTCGTGCCACTGACGTGATTCTGTCGATGTGCTATGCGAAAACCACGCACGGACGTCTGCTTCAGCAGTTCGGTCCGCTCGAAAGCACAGGCGGTCGCGGACTGTTGCTGGATGCCCTGGCATTGGCGGACCACAGCTTGGATATTGTGTCGGCCTTTGGTTCCGAAGATTTGGATGAAGAACGACTGCACCAGTCCGGTCCTCGGTTCCTGAAGACCATGTTGACGTGGGCCGAACAGCTTGACGACCGTCCGGTGCTTCCGTTGCGTGATGCGGCAGGCGGCAACGTGCTGTTCGACGATATCGCCGACAGGTTGCGCGCGCGAGGACTGAACGCTGCTGTTGATTATGGATTCGACAAGGGCGTGAAGATTCCGCTCGTGGTGGGATTGAAGGACAAGCCGTTTGCCTTGGCCGTGCAGACCGATGACGCGAACTTTATGTCCGTGCAATCCACGCGTAGGCGTCATCGTTTGTCGGCACAGGATCTCATTTCCTTGGGCTGGAATGTGATGACCGTCTGGAGTGTCGCCGCCTTCGTGAACCCCGATAAGGAAGTCGACCGTATCGTCAGCCGTATCGGTGAGATCTATCGCGAGGTTGAATAACCATGGCGGAATACTCGGCTACACGGCGCACACCGCGCAAGCACAAGCGCGTGGTGATGAAGGGCACTGAGCAGTTTGACGCTGACGGTGTCAAACTCGAGCCCGGAGACATGCAGACCGACCAACAACGGCAATCCGACGACGACAAACGCATCCTCGGCGAACTGCCGCCGCATTGGGCCGTTTTTAACGAGCGCGAGTAGGAGTTGGGGCGCACTCTGTGCGCCCCAACACTGTGTTTTCCGCAGCCGACAGGCTGCGGAAAACACAGTATCGGCCGAAGGCCGATTCCGCTTCCTACCGCACAACGGCCATAATCGCTCCGGCCTGTTGCAGCTCCATAACCTTGGCCGCGGCCTCCGGCGGCATTGCGAACGACACCAGTCGGTCGTTGCTTCCCAATGCGCCAGTCGTATCCGGTTTGTCGACATTCATCACCGTGGCGTTCTCGGCCAGCGTGCAATCAGCGCCTTCGCAACCGACGGCGGAAACCAGTCTCACCTGATCGCCGGCCAATACATCGTCGACGCTACTGGCCAAGCGGACTTCAATCACCGTAGTGCCGGTCGGTGCTACGGGCGCATCTCTGGCCATATGCGTGGAAATGGGATCGGCTGCTTCGATATCGATTTGCGCCACCTTGCCCACCACATCCTCAATATTGCACGCCCAAGACGGGCCTATCGCAGATACCGGCATATCAGCCAACTGAACGTCGGCGGCCAGAATAATGTCACCCCGTCGAATCGAGCGGGCGGCCACCACCATCGGCTCGGTCTCCACCACGGCCAATACGGCTTCAATCCCAAACAGCACTGCGAGTCCCACGCACAACGCAGCAGTGAGTCGGCGCAAGGCATCCGCCATGCGCCGTCGCCGCAATGAGCCGCGCGCAGGCGGCTTAATAAACGAAAAGGTCACCATGCAACCATGGTGACCTGAAGTTTTTCGTAAGCGCAAGCCAAATCGACCTATGTGGTTCTAGCTTGCCAAGTTATCCACAACGCTTCAAACCCGTGCAACAGACAGTGCCCGTAGTGCCAATATCCGCGGCATACCGCCGTCGACACCGTCGTTTACAGAGGAAAAGCGGGTGTACAGACCTTACTTGCCGGATTTGTCGGTGCGGTAGAAGCCGTGACCCTTGAACTCAATCGGCACGGCGGAATACACCTTGCGCACCTGCTCCTGCGAGCACTTGGGGCACACGGTAATCGGGTCGTCATTGAACGACTGCTGTTCGGTGAAGTCATAGCCGCAGTTCTTGCAACGGTAATGATAGGTAGGCAACGGATTCCTCCAACAAAGTCATATTTCTCGCGGATGGCCCAAACGCCATGCCACGCAACCGTTCATATCCTAGTCGCCGCCCTGACACATTGGCGTTACGGTCTTACTAGCCAGCTTGCTGTTGCCACTCTGGTTCCATCGGCCAGTGTGCGTGGCTGGTTGGTCAGTCTGGCTTGCGCCGAGTATCTTGGCCGGCCGGCCAGCTCAACAGGCCCGATGAGCTAAGCCGCCGGTATCCCTCCGGCGTCAGCACTCCGTCGGCCGGCACATCATGTGGTTCGGCCGGCAAATCAATGTCCAACACCTCCCACGGCCAGCACACCGCAATCAGGGGACATGCGGGCTTGCGGCGAGCCAAGGCCCGGTCATACCAGCCGGCTCCACGCCCCAGACGATTGCCCTGCGGGTCCACTGCCAAAGCCGGAGCGATGACCAGATCGGCCTTCTCCAACGCTTCGGGCGGTAGAACTGCGCCAGTTGGCTCATCGGGTCTGTGATGGACGGTGCTGGGAGAGCTGCAGCTACCGGCATTGTTCGCGCCACCCACTGCATCCATCGAGCGCAATGATTCCAATGAATCCAGCACACTCCAGCCAATTTCCAACCCAGACCCCAACCTTGGCACCAACACGTGGCAGCCATGAGCCCGCAGCCATCGCAACAGTGGCCGGGTTTCGATTTCCGAACCCATCGACACATATGCCGCCACTGTGGGACCATCCTGAATCATGTGTGCTGGGAACCGTCGCACCAGCAATTCACCGGCCGCTCCGCGTTCTTCCGCTGGAACGCGCTTGCGCCGAGACAGTATATGGTGGCGCAGCGTCGCTTTATCCGTCTTCTCTGTTTTCTCTGTGCCGCTGTAGTCGCTGCCGATATTCATGCCACTGCCCACTTCGCTCATACCGCACAATCTAGTGTTTCCATCGTAAAACGAAAGTGGCCACGGTAGCGGCGCAAGACCTTCATATGGCTACAATAAAGGCCGTGTCAGTTTTCCAGTCGATTAAAGAGGCGTTCAAGCTGGACCACCAGATCCGCCCGCCACGTCTCACCCATCCCGGTTTTCCGATAGTCCTGCGCCCCCTGACCATGGATGATGAGGACGGCTGGAACGAAGTGCGCTGGCGCAACAACGACTGGCTGGCACCTTGGGAATCCGGTGACCCGATGCATGGCGGCTCCATCACATTCAATCAATGGGTGCAGCGGCAGCGCCGTAACGAGCAGCATGGCGTCGGCGTGATCTTCGCCATCGAATACCAGATGCGTATCGTCGGCCAGATTTCGTTGGGAGCCATCGTGTATGGTGCCATGCGTACCGGCGTGGTTGGTTATTGGGTCGATCAACGGTGCGCCGGCCGCGGATTCGCGCCAATGGCACTGGCCATGCTTGCCGATTGGGCGCTCGGAGACCCATTCGGGCCCGCGTTGCATCGGCTGGAAATCGCCATTCTGCCGGATAATGCGCGTTCTTTGGCTGTGGTGCGTAAGGTCGGAGCCCATCATGAGGGACTGCGCGAGCGGTATATGTATGTCAATGGCCAGTGGCGTGACCACGTAACGTTTGCGCTGTTGGCTGAAGATATGGGGCAAGGGTTCGCCGCTAGACTCGCCGCCGCCGGTTCCAGATAAGCGTCGACCGGAAGAATTCCGCTCCGACACGCCCGGACGGAAAGCCCCAGTTCGTCGGCACGTCTCCTATCCTTGACTCTATGGGTTATGAGTCACTGAGCACTGTCGTCGTGCTGGTGATTGTGGCGATTATTATCGTTGTATGGCTGCCCGTACGTACGGCCAACGGCATGAAACGTGTGGACGAGCACCGGCAGGATCGTTATTCGCCTTCCCTGCATATCGTTGATGCAGAGAACGGCAGACGATTCGGAGACATCAAGCCGCATAAGGCGAAAGGGGCAGCAATGCCAGCATCAACACCGTCAGCGAGGCTGACATCTGAGCACATCGCCCATGTGCGGGAACTGCGCCGCGCGGCCATCCGCCGCCGGCAGATTCTCGCCGTATGCCTGCTTGCCATAACCGTGTTGGTGTTTGCCGTATCGTTCCCCCTGCATTTCAGTCCGTTGCTTGCTCTTATTCCGTTCGTGCTGTTGCTGCTGGTGCTGGTGCTGGGAGCCAATGCCTCACGCCAGGCCCGGCAATGGGAGCGCAAGGTGGTCCGCTACGAGCGGGCTCATAGCGGTACGGGCTGGTCCAAGAAACCGTCTGCCGAGTCCAAGGACAGCAAGCGTGTGAACAAGGCCGAACCGGTTGCGGCCGTAACTGCGCCTGCCGAGAAGCCTGCCGAGCAGATTGAGGATGCTGCCACCGAGGTCATGGAACAGCGGCAGATTCGCCGCGCGTTACGCGATGCCGAGATTGAGCAGGCCAAGGCCAAGGCGTTGCGTCAGTCCGCCGCCGCATATCAGGCCGCGGAAGAGCACGCCAAACAGTCTGAGAAGTCTGATATTGCACAGTCCGCCGCCGATAAGCCTGCCGCCGAGCCGTCTGCTATGGTCGATGAATCCGCCGACCGTAAGTCCGCTGCCGAAACCAGCGAATCTTCCGCCACACCTGATGCCTCCGTTCGCACAGACAAGTCGATTGAGTCGGACAAGTCCGTCGCCCCTCGAGTTGAACCATCGCTTACGGTGCGTGACGAGCGCGATGAGCGCGACGATGCCGCTGCCGCTGCCGATGCCACGTCGGAACTGGTCAGCGTACGCCCTGCCCGAGCACTGGACGTCTTCGATATGTCCACCTCGCAGGATCTCATCTCCTTCACTTTGGGTGGGGAACATAACGCCGACAACGCTCCGGAAAGCTTGGAGATCAAGTCGACCCGTCAGGTGTCCAAGGCGGAACCTGTCGAACCCGCAGTGGCGGAAAAGTTGATTGACGAGGCCCGAGCCGTCAAGGCCGCGGACGACGCCAAGGCTGTCAGCGCCGGAAACGCTGTAGACACTGAGCCGGAGCAGCGCGATGATGCCGATACGGACGCCGATGACGAGGCTGCAAACGCCGCCCAGCGAGCCGCATTCCACGAATCCGAGGAGCGTGCCGACGTCGAAGCGCCAGCGGCGACCACCGATTCGTTGGGCGCAGGCCTGGACTCCATTCTTGCCCGCCGCGGCAACTGAGCGTTGCGATTCGACGATTTTCTCTCACAGCGTTAGCACTCGAGTTGGCAGAGTGCTAATAATCGCGCTACGATGTGTCCTAGCGCAAAGGGACAACGCAAGTGATCGTCAGCCTCTTGAGGCGTTCTGGCGCGGCATTATCGAACTACAAGTAGATACGAGGTGACCCACAGTGTCGATTAAGCTCACACCGTTGGAAGACAAGATCATCGTCAAGCAGGCCGAGGCCCAGACCCAGACCGCTTCCGGTCTGTACATTCCGGACAATGCCAAGGAGAAGCCTCAGCAGGGTGAAGTCCTGGCCGTTGGCCCGGGCCGTCGTGACGACAAGGGCGAGCGCATCCCGATGGATGTCAAGGTCGGCGACAAGGTGCTGTACTCCAAGTACGGCGGCACCGAAGTCCACTACGAGGGTGAGGACTACCTCATCGTCGGCGCCCGCGACATTCTCGCCATCCTCGGCTGATTAGTCGCCTAGCGAACTTCAACAACCCCGACTGTTCCCGCGGATAGTCGGGGTTTTCTCTTGCTAGGCGGAAAGGGGCTCCCCCTCAGAGAGGGGAGCCGAAAGCTGCTCCCACCAAACGCCCAGCCATGCCTGCTATGCATAAAGGTGCATGCGCGCAACGTAGTTGAGTTCGGCGTTGCACCGCATCTACACTGGGTAACGGATTGGGGTCCCTATGGAAGAGGCTCAGTTGGCGACTTGGCCGAGCGGCTTAAGACATTTTGCACAAGACGGCAGTAGATCGACGGTATGTTGTTTTTTCCGTGTCGCAGGTTCGTGGTGTCGTCGCGCTGTGCCAATGGTTGTCTCTCTACCGACGCTGAGTGCCGTGGCATGAGGCCAGCGTCGGCAGTGGGCCACGGAATGGCGATGTGCTGATGCTGAGCCGCGTTGGCGTCGTTATAGGGCCAGTTTTTGGACCATTGCCGACGGCAAATCGGCGTTTTGTGTCGGCGACGGTCCAAAAACTGGCGGTCTGCCGACGATAAGTGCCGTCATCGTCGGCAGACCACCAGGTATTGTCCTTGTGCCGACGTAAAAGCCCTGCCATCGTCGTCACCGAGCCATTTTGTGACTCACTGACGGCGGCAGCAGGGCGGAAGAGGCCGAAATCATGCGCGCGGTGCGGTCTCACACCTCGAATCCGGCCTCCACCAGCGCGTGATCGATGTCGCGAATCAAATCGTCCGTATCCTCCAGACCCACGGCCAGACGGAAGAAGCCGCGGTGGAACTCAGGCGGGTACAGGTACTGGCGCTCGTCATCCTCGCCGAGGAACACGATCAGCGATTCGTCATGGCCGAGCGAGACGGCCGACGTAATCACATTGAGCTTGGAAACGAACCGGTTGTGCCCGTCATGATCGGTGTCGAGGCCGAACGACAGCGCGCCGCCGAACCCGGAGTCCGGGCGGGCCAGCTGGCTGACCGCCACCTCGTGGTGCGGGTGCGATTCCAGACCGGGGTACGCCACGAAACGCACCACATCCAGCGATTCGAGATGCTTGGCAATCGCCAAGGCCGAGGCGTTGTGCTGGCGGATGCGCAGCGGCAGCGTCACCGAGCCGCGATTGATCAGCCAGGCATTGAACGGCGAGATGATGCCGCCGAAGTTCACCTGCGCGGTGAAGCGGATCTGGTCCGTGCGCGCCTTGGTGGTGGCGATCGAGCCGCCCAGCGCGTCGCCATGGCCGTTGATGTATTTGGTGAGCGATTCGATGACGATATCCGCGCCGAGATCGAGCGGGCGCACGTTGTACGGCGTGTTGAAGGTGTTGTCCACCGAAACCAGAATGTCCGGGTTCGCTTCGTGGGCCAGTTTGGCGATGGTGGCGATGTCCGAGACCTTGAGCGTCGGGTTCGCTGGCGTCTCGATATGCACCAGCTTGGTGTTGGGGCGAAGCGCCGCGCGTACGTTCTCGGGGTCGGAGGTATCCACGATGGAGGTTTCGATGCCGTACTTCTCCGGCAGGATCTGGTTCAGCAGGCGGTAGGCGGCGATATAGGTGGTGTCGGAGAAGATCGCGTGGTCGCCTCGGTTGAGGAACGTGGTGAACGTGGCGGCCAGCGCGGCCACGCCGGAAGCGAGCACCACCGCATCCTCGGCACCTTCAAGACGGGCCAGCTTTTCTTCCAGATAGCGCTGGTTCGGATGCCCGTTGCGCGTGTAGAGGTTCACGTCCGAACTGGACCAGTTGATGTCCGAGGCGTCGTAGGGCAGCGCGTAGGTGTTCGCCAGCGTGATGGGGCGACGGATCGCGCCGGTTTCGGCGTCGACCCCGTTGCCGAGGTGAATGGCCAGCGTGCCGAATCCGAGCGGCTGGTCGTCGAATGATTGTCCGTGATGTACAAGATCAGAAGCCATGCGCCCAGCATGCCGGCATGCGCTGTGCCGCCGCAAGCAGGCGACGCCACTCGAAAACCGCGCCATTGCAAGGTTCTGGAACACCATATAAGAAAAATGATTGGTAGAAGTGCGGGGTGCAGCCTTGGTCGGGGCTGTTTGCAGGGCCGAAGCGGACCCTGAAACCACGTTGTGAGACACGCCGATAAAACCGCAGAATTCCGCGGTAAAACAAGGTTCACGTAGAGGTCGATTTGCGTACTTGGAAAATATGTGATTATATAGCCAAGTTGCCTGTTGAGGTCAAACACCGCGGCGGGAAACAGACTGGCGGATTTCCCAAGCGGTCAAAGGGAGCTGACTGTAAATCAGCCGCTTCGTGCTTCAGTGGTTCGAATCCACTATCCGCCACGCCCCGATAGCTCAGTGGTAGAGCACTTCCTTGGTAAG
>ENA-OPVH01001191-OPVH01001191.1-human-gut-metagenome-genome-assembly--contig:-NODE-1191-length-13674-cov-1.694838_pt1 | contig 13674 bp, 7 predicted proteins | sample MGYA00241494_ERZ501980 | MGnify/ENA primary metagenome ERZ501980 (study PRJEB25962, sample SAMEA1964914) | human gut metagenome | biome: human gut; feature: human-associated habitat; material: faeces... | reverse complement strand
GGGTTGGTAAATAAGCCGACCCTCTATATTTTCAATAGCCTCTAACCGGTCGAGATATTTTGTCCCCGCTTCGGTGTCGGGATTGCAAAAGGGATAATAGAGATTATTACGCTTGCCGGTATAGCCTATACCCTCGATACAGACTCCGTCGACATCTTTTAGTTTGATTCGTCTCCTGTATGTGTCATCAATGAGTATCGTGTCAATCCACTCGACCACCATGCCGAAATAGGGCGGGTCGTTATGCCAGGCCCACATAGTATCGCCGGCCTGCTCTACATTAAAATCGTAAATGGGAATCTCGGATTTCATGGGGACCGAATCGAAGGGATCTATATTAATATCAAGTTGATAGACGACTTTATTCTCTTCGCGCAGGAATATCAAAATATCTGTCCTGAACGAAAAGTCTGGCATATAGGCATAGGCATATAGTTTCCCCTCAATATATCGGTTATCCAGTAAAAGAGTCATTTTCTCTTTTTGATCACTAAATGTCCATCGAACATTCTCTCGCACGATGGGCACATACTCATATTCCTGTGCCTGCAAGGCCATGCCGCCGATGCACATCAGCACAAAACTACAAAGTAATGATTGTGTTTTCATATCTTGTGTTATTTAAATTCGACATTCGCTCCTGTTTTTGCTTCAAAGCCAGGCAATATCTCTATTCCTTCGCCGGCATCAATTCGTAGAGTACCACCCCCTTCGACAAGTCCACCGGACAGAACGGTTTTGCCAGTATTCCTAATAACCAATGCGGCTCCGTCTTTTATAACAAGCCCATCACCAATCCATACATCGCCGCTCGATTCGAAAGTCAGGGAGCCTGATTCTATAACCACATTCCCTTCGGAGCGGTTCGCATCTACCGCTCTACCGATATGAATGTCGCTCACCAGGAAATATTGCGAAGCGTCTAACGTGTCGTTTTGCAGATACAACGGTGCCACACAGGGTATGGCATTGTTCTTATATACTGTTACGACACTGTTAGGCGAAACGTTGGTGAACGTGATATTTGTGCTTGTAGCCTCTTTTACCTCGGGCTGTCGATCGGCACCCGACGTAATAGCGACCTTGCTGCCTGCTATCCCTGCGCCGGAGACCGTAATCGAGTGGTCGGTTCGAGTTACCGATACTCCGCTGTAAACCGATGGAATATCGGTCCACATGGAAAATTCGGGACAGCCGATCAAGTGATGGGCTAAAATAACCCTATGAGCAACATCTACACCAGGATCGTTAACCTGGTCTTTATGATCATTTAGGTATACTTTTGAAAGAGCCTCCGCAGTTCCAATACAATTATCCGTTTTGATTAAATTGACGAACGCTTTTTCCAATCGAACCGAAGCATAATTCCTATAAAAGCCTTCACGAGTATTCCCTAAAAAGGCAGGACCGCCATACAACCCAGCCACGGTAAAGGAACTCCCTATATTGTATGGAATATCGTAACTCCCGTAAATATCAAAAGGAGTTGATGTACAGGAAATTGAATAGGCGATAGCCGGATAGTCGTGATTGGTCAAGCAATCCAAACCATGACCACTTTCTTGGATAAAATTCCCTGAATTGACATTTTGGAATGCGGTAATCACCCGATTACTATTAATCTGAGCATTATTACTTACTATTATATAAGAGGGAGCTCCATGTCCATGCCAGCTGAAAAAACCATATCGATTGTTCATCTCGTCGATTACCTGCTTCCCGGTAGGGCCGGTAGTTTTATTTGCATCGAAAGAGGGTTCTTCTTGCATAATTTTGTGTTCACTAAAGGTTAATCCCCAGGCTCTTTTTACTGTATCAGCCTCATTATTCTCCTGAGGATCATCACTTTGGAAGTAAAAAGCTTTCTTTAAGTAACTATAATCTCCATTACCGGGATTCCGCTCATATCGCAACAACTTCTCAGTATAATTCTTAATTTCTTGTGGAGCGGTACACAACAGTCTCCCCACAAAAATTTCGGGATAATGATCTATTTGATCGGCATTAGGTTCTCCATAACAATGATTCTTATTTAAGTCCCAATCCCCGTTAAGATCACTAAAATACAAGTCAGTAGGTATCTTATATATATTATCTAATGGATACATCGGATTATAATCTTCTCTATATCCGTATCGAATGGGTAAGACACTATAATCTCCGGCTAACAGAACATAACAAAGCGGACCTAATTTATAAGCATGTTCCAAATAAGCCCGTAGCTTACCGGCATCGTCGTTGATATGGGATAGGGTATCCCCTTGTTGAAACTCTTGGCATGCCAGAATATCTTCAATACAGACTACTCCCGCCGAAAGGCCTTTTTGCCGTTTCCACCCTAATAGGCGATCAAAAGCCGGTGCCAATGCTCTACTTGTGACAACCGTGTATTCATAGCTGGGTAAAACCGTCGCTTCGTTAAGGGGTACCGTTGCATGCGCTATGGTTATTGGTGCAAATCCATCGACCTGCGAAGGGTTGACTACCAGCCGTTTGGTTTGTTCCCGACCCCATCGATGAACCCTTCGTGAATTTTGGCGGGTAATAGCCCAAAGTATCGGTGTTGGGGCAGAAGCCAGTGTCGTATTTCCATTCCTTAATGTATAGTCGAGCCGAATTGTCACAGAATTGCGAAACATCATCTCCCCGTTGGCCGGAGCATAGCTTATCGGCCATACGGCTATGGTGACGATGTGGTTATCGCCATCGAGAAAACCTTCATTGACAACCTGTACCGGAGATATTGGGCAATATCGGCTACTGTTGTATACAACACTATCTGGAAAAACAAACGGGATATCGGCGGAGTCAATCGGTTGTACTGGCTGAACGGGATAAACAGGTAATGTGTAATGTTCTGTAACGGTATTCTGTTCTGTGATGGTTACCGTAAAATCGACAGCATTGTAAGGGACCGAAAAGCGCAGGTAGTGAACCGGCAATTCGGGGGATCCGATGTTACCCTCTCCCCATAAATCGAGATATTTAATTTTCAAGTACGAAACACGATCCACCACGGTTGTGTCGATACTTAGAAGATTGCGATCGAAAGTCACCGTGTGAGTCAGCTGGGCATTTAGGAGTTGAGCCAAGCAAAGGCATGATAGAGAAACGGCTATATGCCGAAACCGCATAATAATCGGATTCATACACTCACCTCCTTTCCCTTATTTAGTCAATACCATACGTTTGCTGTCTATCTCTTTCCCATCGGCTATGAGCGAGTAAATATACATACCGGCCGAGAGCTCGGAACCTTGTAAAGTTACACAACTTTTACCTCGGTCGACAATTTCAATCCGACGTATTTGAGTACCTTGCATATCATAAATATACAAGTCTGCCTGTACCGTTTCATAAGGTAAAGCAAACCGTATGAATGTGGTAGCGCTAAACGGATTAGGATTGTTTTGGTAAAGTGCAGGAACGATAGTGTTCTCCGACTCGATAGAGGCCGTATTCCGTTCGGATCGACGGAGCGGTGATACGGGTTCTCCACCCTTGTGCTTCAATTCAACCAACTCCTGCTGTAATTGGGCAATGACAGTTTCTTGAGAATCGACTTTGGCTTGAATTTCGTTTAAAGCATTCACAATCAGAGGAACCATACCCATATAATCGACATACATATAGCCCAACGAATCGATTCGCACCAATTCAGGATAAACCTCTTTTACCTCCTGAGCCAAAAAACCAAATCGGGTACGGTTATCGCCTTTAACATTTATCTTACGATTTTGGGCAGAATCAGAAGGGGCACTTACGTTTAAGCGAAAACTAACGCCTGTAAGTTGCTCTAATCCGGACAGGGTATTGGAGAGAGGAGTTATATTACCCTTGAATCGACTGTCGGAAAGGGTATAAAAATTGCCGATGACATCAGAAGAAAAATAGACTTGGTCTCCGTAAGTGTCGGCATCATATTGCATAATCGAACCCGCATCGGTGGTCATCTCTACACCCGATGCCCCGTGCAGATGCAATCGAGGCGATTCTCGTCCATCAGTTCTATCGGGATAACGCCCCACAAAGACATCGAGGTCAGATTGATTTTCGGTATATCTCGAGTTGAAAGAAACTCGGGTAATCCCTGACGTATTACTGGGGTAAAGACTTATCGCAGCATTACCGATCGTGTTTTCTCCATAGTTGCCGACTAAGATATTTCCTTCACCATTTTCAATTTTCATTTGCCCCATTACACTTACAGATAGACAACATGCTACAACTAAGATAGATAACCCAGTTTTCATAATCGAGTAAAATTTTAATTTCGTTTTTTAGAATATTAAGGTTCCTAATCGCTTGCTTCTCGATAGTTCCCAACAGTTATATCGTGGTATGTCACAGCTCCAAAAACGTATTGGTTTGGAATCGATCTACACAGATCGACACTTTTCAAAGGTAATAAAAACTTTTAATAAATCTATAATTATGAAAGAGGAAAATGTACCTATCCGACGGCTTTTTCTAAACTCTCCCGATAGAGAACAAACAGGCATTCCTACCCTTCACTTGATAAAAGAATTACCATAATCTAAAACTGGGAGTAAATGAAAGGAACCAGTTCGCTCGAACGCACCTGCAAAACAAAGAAGAGTACCAGCGCCAGAATAGCTGCCTTAACTACCAGCGGCGACCACGAAAGCTCGCGTTGCAGCCACTGCGACCAGCGATGCGGGGCAAAATGGAGCAGATAACCGACTACCAAAGCCACGAATATAACGGCGTATCCCGACACGAAGGAGGGAATGGCTTCGGGACGGAAGTTGGTGAATATCTGGGTTAATATCTGTCCGGCAACATCAAGAGAAGGCGACCGAAAGAATATCCAGCCGGCGGCCACAACATGGAACGTGAGCAAAACATGAAAGAAATGGCGGATAATACCCGGGCGATCGTCTTTCACCACAGGGAATATACGCCGATAAACTTTATGGACAATCAACAAAACGCCATGCCAAGCTCCCCATATCACAAAAAGCCACGAAGCTCCATGCCAAAGTCCACCCAGCACCATAGTTATGAACAAATTGAAATAGGTACGGACTTTGCCTCGACGATTCCCGCCCAAAGATATATAGAGATAGTCTCGCAACCAACTCGACAAAGAGATATGCCAGCGACGCCAGAACTCGGTAATAGAACCCGACTTATAGGGAGAATCGAAATTGATTTTAAAACGATACCCCATAAGCAAGGCTATGCCGATAGCCATATCGGAATAACCCGAAAAATCACAGTATATCTGCAAGGTATAGCCATAGACACCCATAAGATTCTCGAATCCGGTATAGAGCATGGGATTGTCAAAAATGCGGTCTACGAAATTGACACTAATGTAGTCGGAGATAACTACCTTTTTAATCAACCCGCACATGACGAGAAAAAGACCTTCGCCCAACAGCATAGGTGTAATCTCCAACGGACGGTGTATCTGAGGGACAAAGTCTTTCGCCCGAACTACGGGACCCGCCGCCAACGGAGGGAAAAACGAGAGGTAAAAAACATAATCTCTCAAACTCGTCACCGGGGACATTTGCCGCCGATACACATCTATAATATAGCTCAACGAACGGAAAGTGAAAAAAGAGATACCGATGGGCAACACAATATCCAACGGCTCGAAAGGCTCACGGGTGAAATCGGCAATCGTACCCAGTAACAAGTTGGTGTATTTGAAATAACAGAGCATCCCCAAATTGACCGCCATGCTCATCAAAACGAAAAATCGACGCATCCATTTCCACGAAACCCAACCTAAAAGCCTCCCCAACGAATAGTCCGAAAGGGCGACGAAAAGCAACAACAGGAAACACAGCCCACTCGATTTATAATAGAAATAGAGAGAAAAAAGTATTACGAAGTAGATACGCAAAGTATCGAGCCTCGCCAACAACCTGTATATCCAGACAAATCCGACGAAAAGGAACAGAAACAATCCGGTATTGAACATGAGCGGATTCTGCTCGTCATAAACAAACAAATCCACGACTTTCGATACGTCGATACTTTCCCAAAAGGAGATCGCACCGGTCTTTATATTATTGAGCCACTCTATCCACATATTCCTGATAAGCTTTCATAAGAGCACGATACAACATTTCGCCCTGTACCCGATAGCCCGTCTCGGTGCAATGGGTGCGGTCATAGGCCATGAACCCGGCCTTCCGCCATTGCGAGGACGAACCTTCGCCTCCGGCAATTTCGTACCAATCCCAACAAGCTAGCCGATGCTCCACCGCATAGGAACGAATCGTTTCCCGAACGAGCTTTACCCGAGCATTCGGCGTATAATAAACTCTACGTTTTTTATTTACGCGACGCACCCGACGCCGAGCACATTCGGCCGGAGTAGTCAGCAAAATTTGAGCCTGCGGACAATCTTTTCGCAAAGACGAAACGACGGTATCGATCTGTTTATATAACTCGTCGCGGGTCAAAGAGGTGGAAAACGACTCATTCGTACCCAACGACAAAACAATAAGCGACGGCGAGAGTGCTGCCACCTGCTCGGAAAAGCCGGGAATGGCAGCATAACTACTGTAAAAAGCCCCGTTGTTGCCGATAGTGTGGTAAAGAATTCCGCTCTCACCGGTTTCAAGGCTCGCTCCATAAATGGCCAAAGGCGTCTCTTTCGAGACGGCTTCTCCCGTAAGATGAACGCTACACACGGACTCCTCCCACGAAAAATGGGTTAAAAAAGGTAATCGGGTTTCACCCTCGACCAAAAAGGGTTCTGAAATTACTCCCGGGAAAGAGTCGACCGGCGCATGGAACAAACGAACTTTCTTGAAACCTGCACAGTCATCGGTCTTACTAAGCGTGGAAACCGTCAAATCAATGCGACCGTTACGGGGTACAATAGCTATACCGCCTACTCCCGGTGTATAGTTACTATACTTCCGCCCTACACAACGAGAAAAATTCCAACTTCCGTCCGCCACGACCGAATAATCCCTCGGTTCATTGGTCTTCGCTAACTTCAAAGGAACGACCAACCCACGCCCTGCATCCCCGAACCTTCGCTGCAACGGTAATCGGACAGCCTCGGTGAGAAACCCTGCCTGAACATGCGAATCGCCGATATGAACCATCGCCACTACCCGAGGAACAGTATCCGTGTCGTTCTGCAACCGTACCATTCCATCGAACAGAACCGACCAATCGGCATCGTTAAACTCGATAACGTTTTTCTCTTTTTTCAAAAAAGAGGGTACAGTAACTGTGTCGCCTGTCAGCTGTGCACAAAGTTGCACTGCCAGCACTGCGACAACGAAGAAAAACCCTATTACCGACAAACGAAATTTCATAAGCCTTCCCGATTCATTTCATACTCCAACGACTTGACAAACTCGGTCGCCAATCGTTTACCGCCTTTATGGTTAATGTGCGTATAGTCTTTATTCGCCTGCCCGTTAGCGACATAATCGAGCATCCCGTTGTGCCCTCCCATCGCCTCGTATGTATCCCAAAAAACGACACCAGCACTTCGTGCCGCACGACGTTGCGCTTCGGAAAGAGCGACTACCGCCGGCATCGTAACGAAAGACCCGTTCGCTTTGCGACTGCGATCACCTACTCCCATCAATATGATATCGGTATGCGGATAACACTCCCGCAAGTGAAGAACAACCTCCGTCATCTTACGGGCATAAGACCCGTAATGCAAAATTTCGGGAGTCATCACATTCAGTCCGTATTGCAACACAATGGCATCGTAGGGAACGATACTATCCATCTGAACCGCCTTTTCCCGGGACAATGCTCCGAGCGAAAGGCCCGAATAACCACGAGTCGATATATTATCGACAGCAATGCCCTGCACATCGTCCAGCCACACGCCTATGGCTGCAAATCCCGGTGTATTTCCCACTCTTACTTGAAAACGTGGGGTTTGCCCTTCTACCGCCAAAGATTGAATCTCAACGGGAAAAACCTGCCATTCGCCATCGGCTATTTTCAACTCGACCGAGCAATCCTGCCGGGCGATAAATACGAACCGAGACAGTGCCCAACTATCAGCATGTTCTATTTTCGTAGTTCCTCTGTATTGAGCCGTAGCACCCTCCAACGGTACGAAATACTGCTGCTGCAAAGTCATGACTTTCCAATCGACTTCTTTGGGTTTCAATACACTATGCACTTCCCAACCTTCGCCCGACTGTACGACCGACCGACGAAATCCGGGAAAATCGGAATGCATAGACACATATCCCACACCACTCCCACCATATCGGGATTGCAACAAACTTCGCACGTCTTGCGTAAATATATCGGCCTCGATAAACGAATCGCCCAAAAATGCCAAACGCACGGGACGTCCCAATGAGGCTCGTTCCTTCAAGGACGAGAGAAGATGAGACAAACCATTTTTCCCCGGCGAGAAATCTTCGAACAAAACCACATCGCCGTCCCGTCGGGGAAGATTCCCGACCTCTGCCGTATCGGACGAAATATTCGTTACGAGAAGAGTGTCGGCTGTTTCTTGTACCCTTATCGTATCGAGCACGACTTGTCGATTTTGCGGTTCATCTTTCTCCACAGAGGAAAGAGAATCCACCCCCTCGTTCAACCACTCCGTTCCCTCCTCCTGCCACTCTGCATCACCCGGCAAATCCAAATCTTGCTCATCGACACGGATATCGGAAAAGAGATCGACAGGTTTCGTCGCGAATCCACCCCACTCCAAAACAGGCAACTGAGTCAGGAGAAACAGAAAAACGAGAGAGAGCACCAACAGAGCAACCACATGCCCGTCTTTGTATTTAGAGGAATTATTCCCTTGCTTTTTATTCTTCACTTCGGCTATTCAAATGAGACTACAAAAATAGAGAAAGGAGAGTGGAGAAAAAAGAACTCGCCCTATTTTTCTACCGAGCTACCTCCCATTTTCGCATTTCACACAAAAATAGGGAAAGATTTATATCTACGAACGATTCCTTCCAAATTTCACTCGTCCCATTCACATTTCTTACAGTTCTCTCCCTCCTCATGATTTTTTCAAGAAACAACTATCCTATTTGCTTTTTTCAGATTTTTTTTCTAATTTAGCTTTCGGAATGTTGACACTCGCCCTATTACCGCCTATCGACGACTGGGTATACATCGTGGTCTATACGATATACGCCATTACCATACTGGGTACGATCGTGATAATCATCACAGAGAATCGCAATCCGGTAAAAAGTTTGGCATGGGTACTCGTATTGGCATTTCTTCCCATCGTAGGATTGGTTTTCTATATTTTTTTCGGGCAGAATTTCAAGGCGAAAAGAATGGTTTCCCGACGCATAAAGAGGAAATTACGAAAGCGGGATTATCATTCGATCGTCAATATCGACAGTCTTCCACTGAGCGAGGAGAGCAAGCAAGAGATAAGATTGTGCCACAGTTTGTGCAGTGTACCGTACTATTCGGGAAGCCACGTGAAGATATTCACTTCGGGAGAAGACAAATTCAAACACTACCTGCAAGATTTGGAGATTGCCCAAGAGTATATCCATATCCAATATTACATCTTCGAGGACGATAAACTCGGCAACCGAGTCAAGGAGGTTTTGCTTCGATGCGCCCGCCGAGGCATACAAATAAGAATCCTATACGACGATGTGGGTTGTTGGTCGGTGAAAAAACGTTTTTTCAAAGAGATGCAGGATGCGGGAATCGCCGTACGTCCTTTCCTTGAAATCACATTTCCCCAACTCGCCAGCCGAATCAATTACCGGAACCACCGCAAAATAACGGTCATCGATGGAAAAATAGGCTACATAGGAGGCATGAATATCGCCGACCGCTATGTCGAAGGAACCAAATGGGGAACGTGGCGCGACACACATTTGCGTATCGAGGGGCCTGCGGTAAGAGGATTACAATTGTTGTTCGCCGTCGATTGGAGCTACGAATGCAAAGAGGTTCTTTCGGATTCCCGATTTTTTCCACCGGTAGCAGACAAAGGGAAAAGCGGCATACAAATCGCTCCGGGCGGCCCCATAGGGGAATGGTCGAACATCGCCATGCTTTTCTTGAAAGCGATTACCAATGCTAAAAAAAACGTATATATACAAACGCCTTATTTCCTGCCTACCGAAAGTTTGGTGAAAGCCTTGCAAACCGCAGCTCTCGCCAAAGTGGACGTGCGGCTAATGATACCGGAACGGTCGGACTCGACGGTGTTGCGTTTTGCATCGTTTTCTTACATAACGGAAATGTTACGCGCCGGGGTAAAAGTTTACTTTTACCAACCGGGCATACTTCATTCCAAGACGATCATCATAGACGACGAGCTATGTTCGGTAGGCTCTACCAACTTCGACTTCCGCAGCTTCGAACACAATTTCGAAGCCAACGCTTTCATTTATGACCGAGAGGTCAACAGTGAAATGAAACGTATTTTCTTGGAGGACCAGCAACAATGTCGTCGCATTATCCAACACTATTGGCGACACCGTCCCCTCTATCAAAAAGGGATAGAGTCTATCATGAGGTTATTGAGCCCTGTATTATAAAGACGGCTCCCGAAACTCTTCGCTCATATTGACCAGCCATATCTTCTCGGTCGCCCGGGTGAAAGCCGTATAAAGCCAACGATAGAAATCGAGCGAAACCGCACCCTGAGGGATATATCCCATATCGACATAGACATGTTTCCACTGACCGCCTTGCGCTTTGTGACAAGTTACCCCATAGGCATATTTTACCTGCAAAGCGTTGAACCACGGATCGGTTTTCAGCCGTTTCATTTTTTCTCTCTTTGTCGTAACGTCATAATAGTCGGCCAAGACTTGCGCAAAAAGAGTCTCCTGCTGTTCCCTTGACAGAGAAGGGGACACACTGGTAAGGGTATCCAATAGGATCTTAACTTCCATCTCGACTTCCAAATCGGGGAAATAAAGTTGTACATCGGCAAAGCGTAAACCATACATATCGGTACGTTTAAGTACTCGCACGACACGGGCCACATCGCCGTTAGCGATGAAATCGACCTCTTTATAGTCCTTTCCCCAGAAATAGTTATTCTTGGCGACCAACAACAGATCGCCTGCGGTAAGTTCCTCTTCCCGATAGAGTATCTGGTTGCGAATCCCCTGATTGAATATATTGGCCCGTTTATTGGAACGAGTGACGACAATCGTTTCGTCGAGTCCGACACGGTCGTAAGAGTCGGATATACGTTCTACCAAATACTCTCCGCTAAGAGCCTCGACATCGGGAAATCCATTCACCCGCAAGCAGGGTCGGGGCAATGGCATCTCTTCCATACATTCCCGCAAACGGGTGGCATTATAGAGGATTCCCGATTCGGCAGCCTGCCGAGCGACCTCCCGCAATTCATATTCCACGACATTCAATCCGTAACCGCCCATGACGGCGGCATCCAAAGCCGGACTACGCTCCTGACCCACCGGAGGCAGCTGTGCGGTATCGCCCAACAAAATCAACCGACAATGCTCGCCTGAATAGACATACTCGACCAAATCGTCGAGCAGCCTCCCGGAACCATAAACCGCCCCTTCGCCCACCGAGTTGGCAATCATGGAGGCCTCGTCGACAATAAACAACGTGTGTTTCGCCAGATTTTCCCCGATAAGAAATCCTTCCATATCGGGCGAATAGCTCTTTTGCCGGTATATCCTCCGATGAATCGTATAGGCCGGGTGACGAGCATACCGAGAAAACACCTTAGCCGCACGCCCCGTAGGAGCCAGCAATACCACCTTGCTCTGCAACTGTGTCAATGCTTTTACCAAAGCTCCCACCAGTGAGGTTTTACCAGTTCCCGCATATCCCCGTAGCAGGAACAACGAGTCGTCCCGTCCGTCGAGGACAAAAGCGGCTAGCTGCTGCAACAACTCACTCTGTTCGCGATTCGGTTCGTACGGCAAACAACTTTCTATCTGTTGGACAAACAGGTCGGTAATCATGTGCAATCAGTTAAAGCATACTGCAAAAATAACGTTTCCCGGTTTCTTTACCTACATTTGTATAGGATAAAATACCGAAGTATTTTTGTAGGCATAGTCAAGTCGAATATACAATTTTCATTTACCTCTGTGCTCACCTTTCACTATATTTGTAGAATATCGGAGGCGGTTCGGCATAGTCAAGCCGAAAATGTAATTTTCGCTTGCCTCTGCGCTCACCTTTCACTATATTTGCAACAAATACGAAGGCAGACAACGGTTATTTCCAACCACCCGACCCTTTGCACTACGTGCCGCCTCTCCTATATTTTGCCTTGCAAAACACAGGGGAAGAGGCTAAACCCGGAGATACCTTGCTCTGTTTGCACAAAGACAGTTAAAACAAATTGACGATGGAACCGATAGAGGCACTGAACCGACCGATAAAAGAGAGTCACAAATACATCTTGGCGATGTATGCCAACGGTTCGTATCTGCATATTTTATTACAACACACGGAGAATCGCGACGAAATCGTAACGGAACGTTTACCGCTGACCTCAGAAAAGGGAGTTTCTTCTATCGAAGAGGCGGTTTTCTCCCAACCCATATTGACCCGTCCGTTCGAGAAAGTCTTTTTCATAGCCGACTCTCCTCGGTTTATCTTTATCCCCGACGCATTCGCTTCGACGGAGGACAATCCTCTCTATTTCGATTTTTGTTTTCCAGATAGCGAGGGAACTTTGATTTCGGCCGACCTACCTCAAACGGGAGCGAAAATACTTTTCGACCTGAACACAGAGCTGTCGTCTTTCGTGAAACGCACGTTAGACCGCCCCGTATTGCTACACAGGTTGGCTCCGGCGTGCGAATACTTTTTCAGGAAAAGCCGCTTGGGATATACATCTAAAATGTATGTTCACTGGGAAACCGACCATATCGATTTGTTTTGTTTCAACCAACAGGGCTTCCTGCTATCCAACAGTTTTTGCATACGCCATATCAACGACGGTATATATTATCTATTAAACGCTTGGAAACAATTGGGATTCCATGCCGGGGAAGACGAGCTTTCCTTGTCCGGGGACCATGAGAATCTCCGACAAAATGTTATCCCGGCTCTTCGGAAACATCTGTCTTATATCACCTTGACGAAGTTCCCTTCCCACGCTCTCACCGGGAAAGAGAATCTGCCGTTACCTCTGCGCCTAATATCCGTCTACATGCGATAACCCGACACCGCCGTATCCCGTAAAACAAAAAATGCTTTCGGGATTCGACCGAACCCCGAAAGCATCTCTAACCTAATCTCCCAAAAAGCCTATAATTCGAATTTATACATACGAGCCAATCGCAACTGATACTCATATTCCAAAGAGAGTTTATTCTCAAAAGCTTCATAAAGTTGCGTAGCATCTACCAAGTACTCCACCATCGAGATCTTGCCGGATGCCAAAGCCTTCTGTAACAATTCAAAATTATTCTGCCGAGTCAACAACTCATATCTCTCCCGATTATCTTTCAATGCAACCGCTTCGTTATAGGAAGACTGCAACGCCGCCAACATCTGCAACTCCTTGTTATTAACGGTGAAAGAACCGGCCACCGCTTGTGCTTTGGCTATCTTCACTTTCTTGCGATTGGCAAACAAAGGAATGGAAACACCCACGGACAATCCGCTGAAACGCTCGCCCAATTCGTAGGCATGACGATAGCCCAGCTCGAACTTCGGCAACCAGCCTGCCCGGTTGAGAGAAACCTCCTTACCGGC
>ENA-OPVH01001187-OPVH01001187.1-human-gut-metagenome-genome-assembly--contig:-NODE-1187-length-13693-cov-1.938774_pt1 | contig 13693 bp, 4 predicted proteins | sample MGYA00241494_ERZ501980 | MGnify/ENA primary metagenome ERZ501980 (study PRJEB25962, sample SAMEA1964914) | human gut metagenome | biome: human gut; feature: human-associated habitat; material: faeces... | reverse complement strand
GGCAGGCTAAAAGATATATTTACCTTTCAATGCTGGTTTTTCAGTTAAGGAATTGACAAAAAAATCTGATATGTTACAATAAGGGAAATAAGAACAGGCGTGGTCTGCCGCAGCGATGCGGTAGTTTAAAGGGAATCCGGTGAGAATCCGGAACAGTCTTTCTCTACTGTATGAGGGACGAAAGCAGCAATAAGCCACTGGAAATATCTGGGAAGGCGCTGCCGGTAGGAAGAACTTGAGTCAGGATATCGAACGCGCCGAAGAGAAAAAGCTCGCAGGCAAAGGCTGAGGTTTTTATTTTTGTGCCATATTTGTCTTTTGGGCTGTGGAAAAGTACATAGTGTGGTTGTGGTTTGGAAGAAGAATTTTCCAATTTGATCATAATCCGGTGGGAATCCGGAACAGCCTATCTCTACTGTGTAGAGTGAACAGATAATTATTCTGGAAAAAGCAGAACGATCGGCACTCTGAGTCAGAACAGGATACACAACTTTCCGATTTGCCTGTGTATGCAGGCAGACCTATATTTTTGTAAAAGAAGGCTTACACCTCAAAACGGGGCGATAGGCTTTTTTTGTTTTATACAGACTTTATAGTAGGAAAGAGAGGTAGTATGATGAAAAAGAAATGGAAAAAAATACTTCCCCTTGCTGTGATGGGAATGATGCTTTTTTCCTGTGCGGGAGGTATGTCTTTTGCCGCCGGTACGGCAGAAAACGCAGGTACAGTGAGCAGGGCGGCAGATGCGGCGGATGTCTCCTGGTATGATTCTTCAAAGACAGAGTTTACCATCACCACGCCGGGACAGTTGAAAGGGCTGGCGGAGATTGTAAACGGCTATACGTCCGAAGGGGAAGAGCATGCGGCGGACAAGCTGACAGGAAAGACGGTCCGGCTGGGAAATGATATCGACATGACGGGCGTGAGTATGGATGCCATTGGTACAAGCAGCAGCGGAGCGTTTCAGGGAACCTTTGACGGGAACGGACACAGGATTACAAATTACTCGTTATCATCCTCTGATACTTATACGAGAACAGCGTTTTTCGGATATACGAAGAATGCGGTCATCAAAAATATAAGCTTACAGGGAACGGTGACAGCAACCGGAGGCAGCACCTATGCGGCAGGTATTGTGGGGGACGCCAACAACACGGCGATCAGCGGCTGCAGCTTCAGCGGAAGCGTGACGTCGGAAAAATCTGTGGCAGCGGGTATTGTGGCATATCTGAACGGCGGGAGCGTCAGCAACTGCGAGAACCAGGCAGCGGTGCAGTCCGGCGGAACAAGTGCGTATTCTGATAAAGCGGGCGGCATCGCAGGAACCATATATGGAAAAGGAAAGATTTCTGCATGTACCAATACGGGAACGGTCGCTGCAAAGACAGGATATGCGGGAGGAATCGCAGGTACAGGATCTTCTTCCGGAAAAATCGAATATTGCGTGAATACAGGAACAGTCACTTCCGGGGGCGCAAACAAAGCGGCGGGAATCATAGGTCAGAATGAACATGTGGATTCCTGCGTGACGACCACGGATAAAGTCTACGCATCAAACAGTTCTTCCTACAAATGCACCAATACTTTCTGCATTGCAGAAGGGACGAGTACAATAAATGGTGTGACGTATGTTACAGCGGCAGGTTTGACAGACGGTACGCTCCTGGCACAGCTTAATGCGGGAGGCAGTCCGGTGTGGAAAGCGGGAACGGAACACCCGGTGGTGAACAAGGGCGCTGTGGCGGACTTATATATGACGCTGGACGGAAAGAGGCAGTATACGGCGGAGCGGACGGAGAGCGGCTTTGCGGTGACAGTTCCGGCAGATGCGGATCTGAACGCACTGACGGCTGACAATTTCCACGCTTCCCCTCTGATAGATGGAGCAGTATGCAGCTATCACTCGGATGACAAGAGTACAGGCACATGGAAGCTGACGGGAACCTGTGGGACGGATACCGCAGAATATACCGTGCAGGTAAACAGAAGCACGGAAGCCTGGACGCCGGAAATCTCCACGGATCTGGCGGGGAGGACGGATATTTATTATACAGAGAATCTGAGCAGTGTGAAAACCCTGACGGTGGCTGCGGACATTTATGATAAGGGAACCCTGAGCTATCAGTGGTATGAAAATACATCCAAAAGCACGGAGGGCGGTACACCGATCGGGGGCGCTGTGGAAGCGTCTTATACTCCGGTTGTTCAAAAGGATGGAAAGACAGCCTTTGGCACAAAATATTATTATGCAGTCATCACCAACACGCTGACGATCGGCGGGGAAACAAAGACAGCATCTGTTACCAGCAAGGTGCAGACGGTAAAAGTGCAGTATACCGTCACTTATACCGATGCGGCGGTAACGGCGAACAACCGGACGGAGCATGTGGACTTTGGCGGTACGCCTACACCGAGGGCTCTGACAAGGGCGGGCTATACCTTTAAGGGCTGGTGCAGCACAGAGGAATACCAGGAAGATAAGGTATGGACAGAAGCCTCTGTTTTAAACGATGATATCACGCTGTATGCCTGCTGGGAGGCGATCCACTATACGATTCAGCTTCCGGAGAGTACGGCAGATTATACGGTGGCTGCGAAGGACTCATCCGTGGAATATGTGCTTTATGATGGTGAATACAGCTTCACGGTAACTCCTGCAAACGCTTCCGCCTTTGTGCTGGTGAAGGCAAACGGAGTTCGTATCAAAGGCGTGAATCATGAATATAAGATTACCGATATCCATGAAAATCAGGTGGTGACGGTGGAATATACCGAAGGCGCAGAACCGGCTGAGGACGGCTCCTATACCGTGAACAGCGAAGCGGAGCTTTTGAACGCGCTGGAAAAGGCAGGGGAAGCTCCCGTGATCAGGCTGGGTGCAGATGTTTCCATTACCAGCGGCACGATGAATGCGACGCAGGATGATGCCTTCCAGGGTGTGTTTGACGGCCAGGGCCATGCGGTGACGGGACTGAGAGGACCGCTGTTTGGCTGGGTAGGTGAAAACGGCGTTGTAAAGAATCTGAAAGTGAGCGGTACGCTGGATGTATATGCGAATATCATTCATTATGGCGATAGCGTGAATGTAGGCGGTCAGGGCGGAGTTTGCAATACCTGTCCGGATTTCCTCGCACCGGTGGCGGCTGTTAATTATGGAACGATCTCCAGGTGTATCAGTGATGCGGAAGTTGATTCCACTGATTTTAATACAGGTCAGGGATGGGGAGTAAATGACACGCCGGGACTTGGAGGAATCGCAGGACAGAACTTTGGAACGATTGAATACTGTGTGTTCAAGGGAAAAATTGCTTCCGGCGGTAAGTTCGGGGGATATGCAGGAGATTCTTATGGCGGAATTGCCTCCGGCAGCGATGGAGTGATACGGTATTGCTGCAATTTAGGCTCTGTTGAAGGAGGCGCGGCAGCAGGAATTGCAGGACGTATCAATGATTATAATGAGACACCGGATGCTGTAGTCGAGAATTGTTATAATGCCGGTCAGATCTCCTGTGGCAGCGGAATGCTCGGCGCCGATGTCGTAGGCTACACAAACTATTATTATAGAACGGAAAAAAAAGAATGCCAGGCAGGAATCAGGAATTGTTATTTCCTTTCCACAAGCAGAAACAAGGGCTTTGACGGAAGCGGATACACCGACGACGGAAAGACGGTCAAGGTGACGGAAGACCAGTTGAAGTGCACGGAGAGCCTGGAAATCCTGTCCCTGCTGAATCGGGACAGTGAGACCAGCATCTTTATCAAAGACCTGAATAATGGAAACGACGGTTATCCGATCTTTACCTGGCAGGGAACGCCTAAGATGAATAACGATGCCGCTGCGGTCAGCTTCACGGGCGTGGCGCAGGCGGAGACAGATCTGACAGCGGATGTCCAGACGGAGCTGGCTTATACGCTGGAGTGGCTGCTGTGTGATGAGAACGGTTTTACCGTGATCACAGTGCAGGATGAAAACGGGGATGAAATACCTTTCCGGGAGAATGTGCTTCCGGTAGATAACGCATATGTAGGAAAAACCATAAAGGCACGTCTGACGAGTACGGAGGACGGTTCCTCCATCGTGAGTGAAGCACAGGGTCCGGTGCTTCCCGCTCCCATCAAGAGCATTTCCTTCGAAAATCAGGAAGAGGCGGGACATGTGGATCTGATCCGGAACGAAATCAATACCGAGGAGAACGGAACGCTCACTCTGAGCGTGGTGACAGATCCTGTTACCTCCGATTCTCTGCTGGATGGAGAAGCGATCACATGGAGCAGCAGCGCGGAAGGCGTGGTGTCGATCGAGGCAAATGCGGAGACATACGATTCTGCACAGGAGACGCCTGCATCAGCCGTTATCACAGCGGCCGGGGAAGGAACCACCCAGGTGAGCGTGACGATCGGTGAATTTACGGCATCAGTAGAGATCCGCGTGCATCCGGCATATGTGGAAGCGTCCCTTCGGATGGGCGATACGCAGGCTCCGGCGAAAACAGCGGCAGGAGCGAAGGATCTGGCTGCGATATACGGGGAAACGCTGGCAGGGACGCCGGTATATGTGACGCCGCTGCACATGCTGACTTCCTATGTAAGCGACGTGCTGGAGAAGGTTCCGGCAGAATATATCACGGTTACGGATGGAAAAGTGACTGCGATAGACGGAGAAACAGGAGAATGGATCTGTCTGGTGAACGGCAGAAGCGTTGGCAGCATCGACACTTCCACTGAGCTTCCGAAGGATGCGGAAGTGATGTTCTTTAAGAAGGATGGTGTGACGGACAAGATCGCTTCCTTTGATAAAGCTTCCTATACACAGCTTTACGGAGCTGAACTGACGGTTACTGTCCGTGCGGTGGGGCTGGAAGGAGAAGCTGAGGCACAGCCGCTGGCAGGCGCGGAAGTGATCGTGAAAAAAGACGGAACGGTACTGGAAGATCTGAAAGCCGTGACGGATGAGGAAGGAAAGGCAGTGCTGAATCTGCCGGAGACGGGAGTTTATGAGCTGACAGCGAGCCATCTGAACGCAGAAGGAGCGGATGATATCGCGGCGCCTTATGCAAAGGTTACGGTGGCGGATAAAATCCCGGTGGAGGATATCGAAGTATCGACAGAAGAAAAGACCCTGGAAGCGGGAAGCACTTATGTATTGCAGGCATCCGTGTTGCCGGAAAATGCTTCTCTGCCCGGCGTCATATTCTCCAGTGATAATGAAGATGTGGCGGAAGTGGCGCAGGATGGAACAATTACGGCAAAGGCGCAGGGAACAGCAAATATTACCGTGGCTTCTGCAGATGATGCAAAGATCAGCAGGATCGTAAAGATCACGGTGGTGCGTTCCGTAACAGAGATCCGGCTTGTACAGGAAGAGGCGACCATTAAGGTGGGAGAAACCTTCCAGATCGAGGCGGCTGTCGTTCCGGAGGACGCCACAAACGGAGCGCTTACCTATATTTCCAATAAGACGAGTGTTGCGGATGTGGATGAGAACGGACGGATCACAGCAAAATCCATCGGTGAGACTACGATTGAGATCGTGACAGAGGACGGAAGTGATATCCGCAGGGTATTTACCGTAAACGTCATTACAAATGTGGTTCCGGTGGAAAAGGTTACGCTGAATGCTTCAGAGAAAGCCATGAAAGTGGGAGAAACCTGGCAGATCACGGCAATCGTAACACCGGAGGACGCTACGGATAAAGGAGTGACTTATGTTTCCTCAAATACAGCAGTGGCATCGGTAAGCGGTACAGGGCTGATCACAGCACTGGGAACCGGAGAGACGGTCATCACGGCGGCAGCAGCAGACGGAAGCGGAGCTCTGGCTGAATTAAAAGTGACGGTTCAGAAAAATGTGGAAATCCCGCAGACTCCGCAAAATCCGCAGAATGGACTGACGATAGCCGAGGGCCAGATTTATGACAGCGGAGATTACCGCTATAAGGTGACCAGTACTGCAAAACAGACTGCGGAAGTGGTCGGGCTGAACGATATGGGTATTGCAAAGATCGTAATAAATAACAGTGTGAAACTGGGCGGTAAAGATTACACCGTAACTTCCATAGCAGCAAATGCTTTTAAGGGAAATCAGAAGATTACCAGCGTCGTGATCAAGAAGAATGTGGAGACGATTGGAAAGAATGCGTTTGCAAACTGCAGGAAGCTGAAGAAAATAACCATCAAGAGTACAAAGCTGAAAACGATACAGGGCAAAGCGTTTTCCGGATGCGGGAAACTCAAGACGATCGTAATTAAGAGTAAGGTGCTGAAGAAGGTTGGAAAGGGTACATTCAAGGGGATCCATAAGAAGGCTGTGATCAAAGTTCCTTCTGCAAAGTGGAAGGCATATACAAAACTGCTGACAAAGAAAGGCCAGAGTAAAACTGTGAAGATTAAGAAATAAGACAGCCTGCAAAGGGTGTGTCTACGAAGCAGCCTGGCAAAAATAAGAAACAGAGTAACCGGGACAGGAGGATTTCCTGCCCTGGTTTACCTGCTTTTAGATGGTTTTCCATTTTGGGATGCCGGATCGCGGAAATCCGGGGGAAAAGAAAGAAAAAGAAGGAGGAGGCCGATGAAAAAGAAGGGAAACATATGGCGGTTTCTGGCGTGTCTGCTGGCAGTGGCAATATTTTTTGTCACTACTGCCTTTTCACTGAGGGGAGAGACGATGGCAACGCCTGACAATCCCCTGAAGGAGCTGCAGGAGGAGTCAGGTTCCGGAAAAGCTACGATGCTGTCGGATTATCTTCCGAAGTCTCAGGAGATTGCGGAGGAGCTGCGGGCAGAAGAGGCGGAAACAGAAGAAGCGGCAGAGGAGGCGGAAGCTGCGGCAGATACACAGGATGCCGAGGCGCAGGATAAAGATTCGGACAATTTATCCGATGAGGCGGAAGGGACGGAGAAGGCAGACGGAGAGGACGGACCGGGAAAAGGAGAGGACGGAGAAGGCGGCGATGAAGATGGAGCCGGAGAACACGGAACGACGCCGTCTAAGGTAAAGGATGGGGATGACGGCGAGGCGCAGAATTACTTTACGACCAGCATCGTCGATGGAGAGACTGTGACGGAGGAATACTATTCTTTTACCATCACACAGCTTCAGAAGGTGATTCCCCTGGTGGAAACCCTGGTTTTTGTCAATGGGCAGCAGACGCCGCAGTTCAACGGCAAGGTCCTTCTGGAAGATGGAAAAAATACGATAAAGATTACCTGCACTTATCAGAAAGAGAGTGAAAAGAAGTTTTCCGTATCCCGTTCTTACACGGTAATTCTGGATGCATCAAATGTGGTATTTTTCACGAACCTGGAGGATGGGACAACGGTAAATGTGCCGAATTATTCTTTTGTGGCGTATGCACAATACAGGGGAGAAAATGTTCCTCTGACAGTAACGGTCAATGGAAATGTATGTACCATGTCCCCGGCGGCGGAAAATACCTATGAAGTGACGCTGAAAGATTTGGAGAATACCATTGTGCTGAAGGCGAAGGACGGAAGCGGAAAAGAGCAGACCCAGAGTTATCGGGTGCATATGGAATTAAAAAAGGCGGCCATTCTCACGGATCTGAGCAATCTGGCGGAAAAGGAAATGGCAAAGCCGCAGTTGGAATTTTACGCCAGTGTTCTGGAGGAAAATTCGGGACAGGAACATCCGGCAAAGGTAACTATGAATGGAAAGGAGTTAAGCTCCTCAAATTACAGCTATAAGGTGACGCTGAAAGAAGGCGGAAATGTATTTACCGTGGACGGAACCCGGGTAAATCCTGACCTGGCGGTGGAGACTTACGTAGTCTATTATTATGCGCCTGCGGAAGGACTGGAAATTCGGACAGACCTGGAACCGGAACAGACCGTGGGGGACGCAAGCTTTGTATTTTACGCCTACGCCCGCGACAGCCGGTCAAATGTGAATCTGACGGTAACGGTCAATGGAAAGACAATAGAGGGAAACAGGAACCATTATTATTCGGTGGGGCTGAAAAAAAATGACAACAGCATTGTAATGACAGCCGACAACGGGCAGGAGAAGAAGGTACAGGAGTATACCGTGACCTACGAGCCGAAGAAGGATTCGGACGTCATAGAGGATGAAGAGGGGGATGAACCGGAGACAGAAGATCCGAATGCTCCCACGATCAGTTCACCGGATCTGTACGACGGTATGAGCGTAAAGGGGAGCATTAAAAACTTCACGCTAAAAGCGGTGGATTATAAGGGAAGGAAGCTGGGGACATCGTATCTGACACTGAAGCTGAACGGCTCTTCCAGCGGGATCTCGGTGATCTGGGATGACAGTGTGAAGACCAGTTACCGGCTGAAGTTGAAGTCCGGCGAAAATGAACTGAGTATCAAGGTGGTGGATGAGGAAGGCCATAAGGCGGCATACCTGATACATATTACGTCGGAGTCCGTAGGCGCCGGAGGTGTTATCGGCAAAGTAAGATTCAGCATTGATGCGCAGGTCCTGGGAATCGGGTATCTGATAGAACCTGTGGATGTGGAGATACACGACGGGGAGAATGCGGCAGGCGTGCTGGACCGTGTTCTTGCGGAAAAAGGATTTACTTATCACTATACGGGAAGCCTGAACTCCGGCTTCTATCTGTCGCATATTATGAAAGCGGGATTGCTGAAGGATCTGGATGAAAGTATGAAGAAGCAGTATGACGGCATGTATAGCGAGGATAGCCTGGGTGAGTTTGATTTTACCCGTGGATCAGGCTGGATGTACTCCGTAGACGGAGATTTTCCGAATTATGGTTTTGCGGACTGTTACTTACAGGACGGACAGGAGGTCAGGGTTCAGTTTACCCTGGATCTGGGACAGGATATTGGCGGCGGAATGGCCCTGGGAGGACAGGGGCAATAGCAGGGGAGGATTTTATGAGGAAAAATAAGGTTTGGATTTGTTTTGTGCTCCTGCTGGCGGCCTTTGTGTTTTCGAAAATGGCCATGAGAGCCGATGCAGGAAATAATTTAAAAAAGAATACGGAAATCACTGTGGAATTTGGTGAGATGCCAATGTATACCGGAAAGCAGATCGTGCCGGAGGATTTTATCAAAACCCATGTGTATACAGATCTGGACCAGGAGAAAAAAACGGAAGTGGAAGGCCGGGAGATCAGCTACAGCTTTTACCGTTACCGGGAGGATAAGCCCGATGCGCCGGACGAGAGCATTGATAAGCTGGACTGGGACGAGACGCCCGCAGCAGTGGGAAAGTATTGGGTGAAAGCGAAGTTCCTGGGAGATCAGGAGTATCATCCCAGCAGTTCCGGCTATTTCCTGTTTGAGATCAAAAGGGCGCAGCCTGTCCTCCGGATCTCCACAGATATGACAGAGACGACCAGGATTGGGGATACGATCGTCATTTCTGTGGAATTTCAGGGGGCAGAGACAGAGCCGGAAGAATTTCAGCCTGTGGGGAAAGCAGTTTTTCAGACAGGAGGAAGATATATCGATCAGGCGGTAGCCTTTACAGGAAAAAAGGCACAGGTGAGTTATATTCTTACAGCGGAGCCTGTGAATGTGAAGGCAGAGTATGTCCCCGGAGCGGAGGGAGAAAATTATACGAGAGCGGAGACGGTACTGGAAGGGCTGACGGGGAAAAAGAGGGATCAGGCTCCTATAAAGATCGGGTGCAGCCCGGTTGCCTATGGCGTAACTCCCTTTACGGCGGTTGTCAGCGGCGGAAGCGGAACCGGAGAAATCACCTATCAGTCTACGGAGCCTGCGGTGGCGGCTGTCAGTGAAAAAGGGGTGATTACCATTTTGCATCCGGGAAGCACGGATATCGTGGTGACAAAAGCGGAGGATGAGACCTATGCAGCGTGTACGGCAGCCTATCGCCTGGAGGTATCGAAAGGGATAAATCCGGACAAGCCCAGGATTCCGGTGCTGATCGACTATACTTCGTCCAAGATCAAGGTGAAGGAGACAGAAGGGCAGGAATTTTCCATAGATGGGGGAAAGACCTGGACGACGAAGGGCGTGTTCAAAAATCTGAAAGAGAAGAAAAAATATACAGTGATCACCCGGCTGACAGAGACGGAGTTATATCAGCCGGGGCGAACGACAAAATTTCTGGAAATCACGACAAAACGGAAAGAGGAAGAGAAAAAAGGGCAGTCCTCCGGGAAACAGAATAAGAAAAAAAATAACGGCAAGAAGAATGATGATGAGAAAAAGGAACCGGAGGAAAAAGATCACCCGAAAAAGCAGGTGTCAGGAGGAAAAAAGAGCCAGTGGAACGATCTGGGAGGAAAGACAACGGGCAACGGTTCTGATAAGAAAGATGGCACAGGTGACGGAAAACAGCCGGATGTGCAGAGCACGGTAAAAAAGACACAGAAAGCAGAAGGGGCAGTAAAAGCTGTCAGTGCAGGATCGGGAAATGCGGAAACGGAGACAGAAACAGAAGTGGAAACAGAGGCGGAAACAGAAACCGAAGCAGAGACGGAGACCGAAGAGATCGTGGATAACAAGATCAGGGCGACAGGAGGGGCGAGACCGCCCCGGAGAATGTTATCGATACCGCTTCTTGCAGGGGCTGCGGCTGCTGTTTTGGCGGCATCGGCATCTGTGATGGGAATCGTTCTGATCAGGAAGCGGAGAAAAACATTATGAGAAATATGGAAATCATGTTACATACGCCATATCCCGGAAAAAAAGCGGGGTGGGGAAGAACGGTCTGCGAAACGCTGATGGGTATGCTGCTGTTTGCCGGAATCTATATGAGTTATGCGTCATTGCTGGGGGTATCTGCATATTTCGGCCAGATTCTGGCAGTTGGGGCTGGCGTGATCCTGACGGTCAGTGTGTTTTCAGACAGGCAGAAATTCTTCCCGCTGGCCCTGATCGGGTTTTCTCTGGTTTTTGCAGTGGTTTTGACGGCGGAAAACCGCCTCGTCAGCGACGGACTGAAGCTTGTGGCAAACAGGGTCATGGAACTTGCGGGAAAAGCGGGAAAACTATCTTTTGTAAAGTTTACCGTGGAAAGCGGCGCCGAAAGTGCGGCGTTTAAGGAGGCATGCTTCCTGGTATTCCCCGGTGTTATCCTTGCTTTCCTGTGCGGTTTTGCGGTGAAGTATGGAAAAAGGATCCTGGTGTGTTTTCTGGTATTTCCCGTCTTTCTTCTTCAACTGCTGCTGGGGGAAACACCGAATCTGTTTTTTGCACTGCTGATGGTATTTATGGTACTGATGGTGTCCTCTGCGGGATTTATGCAGGAGATGGAACAAAGAAGCGGCCGGGTACAGCTTGCCTCCTTTGCGGCGGCCGGGGCGGTGTTTTTGATTTTGGCGCTTGGCGTTTGTCTGTTTCTGCCGTCTTCTAACTATGTAAAAAACAGTTTTGTAAAGGAAATAAAAGAAAAGGCGGGTTATCTGGCATCGGATCTGCGCTATGAGAAGGGAAAACCAAATTCCTTTACCCAGGGAAATTTTCTGCGTCTTTCAAATCTGGAGCTTTGGGAGGAGCCTGCGCTGGAAGTGACTATGAGTAGACCTCAATCCTATTATTTGCGGGGATTTGTAGGAAGCGTATACACCTCTGAAGGGTGGAAAGAGCTGGAAAATGAACAGATATATGACGATTATGCGGCATACTACTGGCTGCACAAAAAAGGGTTTGGCAGTCTGAACCAGCTTTCCATTCTGGAAGCCCAGAGTGTGGAAGAGGGGGAGCCTGCCCAGGTGGAGATCACGATCGATAATGTAAATGCCAACAGCAAATATCTGTATCTGCCATATGAATTGTCTGAGGATCCGGACAGCCTTGGAAGGGTGCGGAGGGATGGGGACATTGATGTGGCTTCCCGGAATTTTGCAGGGGAGCGGCACTACAGCTTTACTGCATCCGAGAACATGATAAGCCGTTACCCGCAGGTGCTGGAGGAAATTGAACAGACAGGAGAAGCAAAGAAGGAGCAGAAAGAGGAATATAAAAAGAACGAGCTGAACTACCGGGAAAAGGTATACGAACGCTTTCTTGAAGTACCAGCGCCGGTCAACAGTCTGTTCAGTGGGCTTTTCGGCGGAAAGGTGATGAAGAAAGAACAGAGAGTGGACTATGCCGAGGCTGTGAAATTTGTAAAGGACTATCTGGAAAGCACGATTACTTATGACACACAGGCGGCAGGTGTTTCCAGAGGGAAGGATTTTCTGACAGAGCTGTTCCGAAATACGAAAAGAGGATATTCGGTACATTATGCTACCGCGGCGGCTATGATGTTCCGGTATATGGGGATTCCCAGCCGCTATGTGGAGGGATATCTGATCACACCGGACGATGCGGAGGGCGTGGAAGCCTACGAGACCATACAGATTATGGGAATGAACGCCCATGCATGGGTTGAGATCTATCAGGATGGCATCGGCTGGATTCCCGTGGAGATGACGCCGGCATACTATGGCATCATGGATCAGGCGGAGATTCCGGGAGGAAGTACGGCGGCCGCGGCGGGAGGCGGCGAAGGACTGGAGGGAGGCGGCATGGCGCCTCAGGAAGTGGATCCTCCGGATGTCGCGGAAACGCTGGATCAGGAGAGTGTTGATGTGGCGCTGATCCTTCGGGTTATAGGGTGTGTCCTTCTTATTTTAGCGGCAGCATTGCTTGCAGGAATCCTGCTCTTTTTTGCAGTACGGAGAAAACGTACGCTGAAGAGAAGGCAGGCGCTTTTTGAGGATCAGGATAAAAGCCTTGCGATCTGCCAGATGCTTGCCTATATGGAAAAAATATTTGCGGCGGCGGAAATCAGGAAAACGGGAGCTTCTGCCGGAACCTACCGGCAGGGAATCAGCGAAAAGTGGTCGGCTGCCTATGCAAAGCGTTATGGCGTGATCCTGGAGATCGGTCAGAAAGCGGCATTCAGCAGGCACACGATGACAGAGGAAGAGCTGCAGAAGGTGGCGGAGTATAAGGATATGCTTCTTCTGAAGCTGACAGACGGCCAGAAGTGGAAGAAAAGGATGAAGCTGAAATATATTGATTGCCTGTATTGAGGGGCAAATCGGCTGGCAGGGAGGAAATCATGAAGAGAAAAATAAGAAGATGGGGTCTGCTTCTTCTGGCGGCGCTGTTTCTTGCGGCGGGGGCGGACGGCAGTGCAAAGGCGGAAGTGGTACACAAGGATTACAGCATAGAGGAATTGTATCAGGTAATCGATGGGATTATAGGGTGGAAAAAGGAAAGCAGCGGTGCAGACGAATCGGGAAATCTTCTGACGGATACGTATCTGAAGGATGCGGGACAGAGCGAGGGAGACTGGTACCCCATGTGTCTCGGAAGGCTGGGGCTTGCAGATGACTATGCGTCTTATCTGGCGGTGACAGAACAGAGAGTTTGTGAGAGGTATCAGACGGAGGATAAGCTGGATGCGGTGAAAGCGACAGAATGGCACAGGATTTCCCTTGCGATCCTTGCATCCGGGGGAGATCCTGCGGATGTGGGGGAAGAACACATCAATCTGATCGCAGACGGCGTTTATGACCGGGGAAGAACTGCGGAGCTGGGAGCCCAGGGAATTAACGGCGTGATCTGGGGGCTGACGGCGCTGGACAGTCTCAGATACCGCGTGCCGGAGGACGCCTTTTATACACGGAGTGATATTATTCAGATGCTTCTGGAGAGCCAACTGGCGGACGGAGGGTTTGCCTTCGGCGGCGTGGCGGCGGATGCGGATATTACGGGGATGGCG
>ENA-OPVH01001185-OPVH01001185.1-human-gut-metagenome-genome-assembly--contig:-NODE-1185-length-13755-cov-1.827299_pt1 | contig 13755 bp, 14 predicted proteins | sample MGYA00241494_ERZ501980 | MGnify/ENA primary metagenome ERZ501980 (study PRJEB25962, sample SAMEA1964914) | human gut metagenome | biome: human gut; feature: human-associated habitat; material: faeces... | reverse complement strand
CCCGCTATTGTATTATGTATGGTTTATCGTGCCTGCACGGCTTCGTCAGGAAGCGGTGGACACCAGATACTTGTTGTCAGCGTCCCAGGCGTAGTTGCCGGTATCCACCAGCAGCTGCAGGTTCTCGGCATCGATGGAGTAGGGGACCAGCAGGAAGGAGGTGGCGGCAGTGGTGCCGTTGGAGTAGTCGGTGGTGTTGCAGGCAGCCTCGACAGCGAATTTGTCGCACAGGGAGGCGTCGATGGTCTCACCGGCCAGCAGGGCCTGTGCCAGCACCAGGGTGACACCGGCCTCGTCGGCCACGTTCTTGTAAACGGTCATGGTCTGCACGCCGTCAACGATGTTCTGCAGGTTGGCGATATCGCCGTCCTGGCCGGTGACCAGCGGGGTGTTGGAGCCGGCATAGTCGGAGGTGATGGCCTTGGCAACGCCCATGGCGGTGGAGTCATTGGAGCACAGGGCGATGTCCAGCACGGTGCCGTCGCTGTAATAGGAGGCCAGGGTGTTCTGGAAGTTCTCCATGGCGGTGTCGGTGGACCATGCGGGAGTGGCGACCTGCTCGAAGGTGGTCTTGCCGGAGGGGATCTTCAGGGTACCGGCGTCAATGTAGGTCTTCAGGGTATCATAGGCGCCGTTGAAGAAGAAACCGGCGTTGTTGTCGGCGGGGTCACCGGCGGTGAACTCGATGTTGTAGGTCTTGTCACCGGCGTTGGCCAGATCCAGCTTGTCGATCACATACTGGGCCTGCAGTACGCCGACGGTGTAGTTATCAAAGGAGACGTAGTAGTTCACAGCGTCGGAGTTGGTGATCATGCGGTCGTAGGCGATAACGGGGACGTTCTGATCCTTGGCGTCGGCCAGTGTCTGGGCCAGCGCCTCACCGTCGATGGCCGCCACGATCAGCAGGTCGATGTTCTCGGCCAGCATATTGGCGATGTCGTTGTTCTGCTGGTTGTTGTCGTTGTCGGAGTAGGTCAGCAGCACATTGTAGCCGGCCTTCTCAAACTGCTCTTTCAGGTAGCTGCCGTCACGGTTCCAGCGCTCCAGGGACTTGGTCGGCATAGAAATGCCCACGGTCTGGGCGCCGTCATTGTCGGTATTCTCGTTGTTGGCGGGGGTGTCGCCGCCGCAGGCCACCAGGCTCAGCGTCATGACCAGGGCCAGCAGTAGTGCAAGAAACTTCTTCATAACTGTTCTTCCTTTCAAAATAATCGTCCTGACGGACATATTTGGCTTTCTTTCCGTTGCCAATTTTATTTTATAATCCATTTTTATAAAAGTCAATTACAAAAAGCTGTACGTTCCCATTTTCCCCATTCTATCCAGAAAATCATTTTATTTCTTTGGGAATTGTGCCAAAAAATCAGGCGTTTCAAAAAAGTGCCTCTATTGACTTTTCTAAAAGTTGATGGTAGTCTATTTGCAAAATAGCCGATATACCATAAGGAGTATCCGTATGACTGACCAGCCTGTTTTAACCGTTACCCCCACCGACCGCCGGCGGCGTACCCGCAGCAGTATCTATCATTACCTCTATGCCGCGCCGTCACCCTGCTCCAAGCAGCAGATCGCCAACGACCTGAATCTGAGTCTGCCGACCGTCTATCAGAATCTGTCGGAACTGTTGGAGGCCGGTCTGATCGACTATACCGGCGCACAGCGTTCCTCTGGCGGTCGCCCTGCCAAGCAGTTGTCCGTGATCCCGGATGCGCGGCTGTCGGTGGGCATATCTATCACCGTGCACCGGCTGCGGTTCATTCTGACAGATCTGAAGTGCAACCAGCGAGGCTTCAAGGATGTGCACCATACCCATGCGCTGGAGGAGGACAGCTACGATGCGTTTCTGGCGGCGGAGCTGGAGAGCTTCCTCAATGAACAGCAGGGGGATCGCAGCCGCCTGCTGGGCGTAGGCGTTACCATTGCCGCCATGCTGTCGCCAGATGGACAGGAGATACTGTTCGCTCCCACGCTGGGCATGTACCACGTTCCCCTGTCCCGGCTGTTGAATAAAATTCCCTATAAAGTCTATCCAGAGAACGACGGTACCAGCGGCGGCTTCGGTGAATGGTTCAGCTCCCCATCGGATACCAGCATCGCCTTTCTGTCCCTGGAGGATGGCGTGGGCGGCGCGGTGCTGGTCAATAACTTCGTCATGAACCAGTTCATGGGCATCTGTCCGTTCCTGGGCGCAGCGGCGAGTTTGGCCACATGTGTGTGGAGCCGGGAGGATTGGCCTGTGCCTGCGGCAATTCCGGCTGCCTGGAGGCCTATTGCTCCGCCATGCGGCTCAGCGATCAGCTGGGGATCACCCTGCGGGAGTTCTTTGCGGGCGTAGATGCCGGAAACGAGCGCTACCGTGCTCTGCTGGATGATTACCTGATGCATCTGGCCATCGGTATCCACAACATCCGCATGGTACTGAATTGCGATATCGTGATCGGTGGTTTTATGTCCACGTTTCTGGAACCGTACATGCCGTATCTGCGCCGGTTTTTGAGGGAGTATGACCAGTTCGACGCCGACAGCAGCTATCTGCGGCTGAGCCGCCATGGAAAATACGCCGCGCTGATGGGCTGCGCCTTCTACTTTGTGAAGGATTTTTTGGATGAAATATAAAAACAAATGCCTGACCACGACGGTCAGGCATTTGCTTTACGTTATGGAAAATGTCAGCGCGGTGCGGCTGCGCCACACGTCGCCCGCCCGCAGAATGGGCTTTTCAAAGCCCGGACAGGCCATGGCGTTGGGAAAATACTGCGTCTCCAGACACAGCGCGCAGCGGGGCTGATAAACCATGCCGCCCTTTCCCTGACGCCGGCCAAGGTTGTTGGCGGTATAGAGCTGCATACCGGGCAGGGTGGTGTCCACCGTCATGGTAATGCCGGAGATATCGCCATACAGCACCGCCGCATGTTCTCCGGTCAGGCAGAAGTTATGATCGTACCCGCAGCCGTTTCGCAGCTGCGAATCGTCCTGCCCGATATCCTGTCCCACCGGCTTCGGCTCACGGAAATCAAAGGGCGTTCCCCCTACCGGCAAATGTCGCCCCGTGGGCAGTACAGCGCTGTCGGTTTCCAAAAATTCATCTGCCGCGATCCGCAGCGTATGGTTCAGCACCGTGCCGCCTCCGTTGAGGTTGAAATAGCTATGGTTGGTCAGGCTACACAGTGTATCCTGATCTGATGAGGCTTCATACTCCATCACCAGCGTATGGCCCTGAAGCCGGTAACTGACGCTTGCGGACAGTGTGCCGGGATAACCCTCCTCGCCGTCCGGCGACATCCTGCAGAACCGCACACCATCCTCCAGCGGTTCTGCCGTCCAGACGCATTTGTCGAATCCCCGCACGCCGCCGTGAAGATGGTTTTCTCCATCGTTTTTGGCCAGCGGATACGTCCTGCCGTTCAGCTGAAAGCACGCGCTGCCGATGCGGTTGCCTACCCGGCCGATACACGCTCCCACAAAGCCATCGTTTTCCTCGTACTCCCGCAGCGTGTCATAGCCCAGTACAACGTCCGTCCAACCGTCGCCATTCCGTACCAGCAATGACCGGATCGTTGCACCATATTCCAGCAACTCCACACACAACACATCACTTTTTGCCGTATAGACATCTACCGGTTCACCTGCTTTTGTGATGCCAAATCGCCGCTTTTTCACAGTGATCGCCACAATGATCCCCCTCCTTCTTTTGCAGCGCCGTTTTTTCCATTATATCGGTACCCTGTAAATTTGCAAGCCCCCTTTTGAGGAGAATCGCTATCCTGCGTTTCAACCATGCGAGGCTCTTGCTCAGTTGGCAAAAGCACCGCACCTGTGGCGGCTCAAAAATGACCACGCTGTAATCAAAGAAAAACGTGACCGACGGTCACACCTCGTCTTCCTTCAGCCACTCGATAAACTCCACGCGCGGAAGCTTGCCGGTCTCGCAGGCTTCCTTTTTCTCTCTGGCCTGCTCGCTCCATGCGTAGAATTGCTCCTTCGTGGTGCGGCCTGTGCGGATACGGGCAAACCGCTTCTTGTACTCCCGGCGGTACTCCCGAAACAGCTCATCCTCGTTATGCTTAATCGTCCACACCCGCACCGCACCTGTTTCCTTGCAGGTACGTCCGCCATTGAACGACCGGTCGCAATACTCCGCGCCGCCGTGACCTGACACCACAAAGTACCGTCCGCAGTTCTTGCACTTCCGCAGCTTCACACCGCGTCGAATGCACTCCTTCAGGTGGTAGTCAATGAGGTCGTAAATACTGTCCGGATACAGCACCTCCGCAAATGTGTCACCGTCGTACATCTCATAATATAATCTTTGCGGCTGGAACTTGTAGACCATGATGCAGTACTCCGGATTGTCTGCATAATACGCTGCCATCCGCTGTTCCGGTGTCTGCTTGTCCAAATCCGTATTCAGCACATGGTCAAAAAGATCCAAAGCCTGCCGCTGGAGCCGCGCTAATTTCTTCGGCATCGCCTTTAACTGCCGCATCCATTGCTCGACGCTTTCACACGGGCGGCGGTGCTGCCAGCTCCATAGCAACAGGCCGAAATAAGCGTTATTCCCCCTAAAGTAAGAAAGTATGGTTTCGATACTTTCACATTCCCGTTGTGCTATCACAGAAAGCTTACGGAAGTCTGCTTCCACCTTCTTCATATCCCAATAGAGAAAGTCCAGCAGACTCTCCGGAAAAGCGACGCTTCTCTCTTGTCCATCCCAGTATCGTTCCCTGCCGTTTGCAATGCAGGTCTTAAATTTCTCTTGCATAATACGCCCTCGTTTTAGACACATGATATTTATATGATTGATGTGACTTGACAAAAATAGCAAAATCTGTTACCCTCTATCAGCAGGACATATGGAACGGATTTGCAATATAAGTCTACATCAATCGCGCGATCATGTCAACAAGAACTGGAGGTGTTTATTGAACTTACAGAACAGCAAACTGAAAAACTTCACGCCGCTGCCCAACGAAATTTTCTCTCTGCATCTGACGACCGGTGAGCTGGCAGTCTACGCTCTGCTGCTGCGACTGGAAAATCGCGAGACGCATGAGTGCTGGCCCAGCTACGAAACGATTGGAAAAGCCCTCGGCAAAAGCAAAAGCAAAAGCTCTGTCAAACGTTATGTGGCCGGGCTGGTAGAAAAGGGACTCATCACCGTAGAGCCGACGTCGGTCATCATGCAGAATGGACTGAAGAAAAACGGCAGCCTGCGTTACCACATTCGTCCTATCCGAGAAGCGGTAGAGTGGTATACCCAGCATCAGCTATACCTTGCCGAAGCTGCTACCGAACGCCAACGGGCACAGCAGCAACTGGCGGAGCAGGCTGAAGAACCCCCGTGTTCGTCCCTGTGAGCCGTTGTGTGGCCTCCTTCGGGGTAGGGCAGCGTCCCTGCCCCGGCGAGGGATTTCGAGCCGCTTTCGGGCGGATTTTCGGGGGCTTTCTCGGCTCTGCGGAGGACGAAAGGAGAAGCAGGATAAAAGGCTGGCGTCGTTACCGCCGCTCCGCCTGCTCACATCTGCCCGCAGTGCGGACAGTTTACGAGGGTTTTCGGCGGAGTCGGAAATGGCGCCTGTTGAGCGGGGTTTTACCAAGGTTGGCGTCTTAGTCCCCACAACGACAGGTTTGACGGGACTTTCAGCGTGCCTTATGACAATTTGGAGGAAATATGAGTGAAAGCAAAGATAGATTAAATTTCCGCATGAAGCCGGAAACGGCGGAAAAATTAGAGCACTGGTACAAGACCGACCGCTGCCGCAGTAAGAATGAATTCGTGGAAAAAGCCGTGAACTTCTACGCAGATACGCTGGCGGCGGAGAACAGCACCACGCTGCCGCTGGCCATACAGACCGCCATCGATGGGCGGCTGAAGCTGCTGGAAGATCGCATGGCGTCCATTCTCTACAAGCAAACGGTGGAGATGGACATGGCCATCTCCATCCTGCTGCAAAGTGTCAACGTGGACGAATCGGTACTGCGTCAAGAACGGGCCAAGAGCATCGCGGCGGTCAAGCACACCAACGGTCGCCTGCGGATGGAGCAAAAGCTTCGTGAACTGGAGAACGAAGAATGGCACGGCTGATCGTCAAAAGTCCCTACATCAAATGCGGCAGCGGGCAGAACGCCAGCGGATATCTGAACTACATTGCCACCCGCGAGCGTGTGGAGGTCGTGCCGGATGACCGACCGCCTACACGCAAGCAGAAGCAGCTTATTCAAAAGTTGGTGAAGGATTTTCCTGACACGCGAGAGTTGTTGGAGTACGACGACTACAAAGCCGCGCCCACCAAAGCCAACGCTTCGTCCTTCATTACGCTGGCACTGGAGCAAAACTGGAACCGTGTGCAGTCCACCGAGGGCTACGCCAAGTACATCGCCACCCGTCCCAGAGCAGAGCGGCTGGGCAGTCACGGCCTGTTCGGCGATGCGGATCATGTGTCGCTGGACACGGCCATAGACGAACTGGAACACTACACCGGCAACGTGTGGACGCACATCATCTCTCTGAAGCGGGAGGATGCCGCACGGCTGGGCTACGACAACGCAGCGGCGTGGCGCACACTTCTGCGCACTCATAGGAACGACATCGCTGCCGCTATGAACATCAAGCCGGAGGACTTCCGCTGGTACGCTGCCTTCCATAATGAGGGTAATCATCCCCATGTTCACATGATGGCGTGGTCGGCGACACCGGGGCAGGCGTATCTGGATAGAGATGGTATCCGTCAGATCAAGTCCACGCTGACCAATCAGATTTTTCAGCAGGAACTGCTGCATCTCTACGAGGAGAAAAGTGCATCCCGTGACGAGCTGGTACGTCAGACCCGGCAAGCCATGCTGGAGTTGGCGCAGCGTATGCGGGATGGTCTCTGCATCTGTCCGACTGCGGAGCAAAAGTTCTGGGAGCTGTCACAAAAATTGGATGACGTACAGGGGAAGAAGGTCTACGGATACCTGCCGAAGTCTCTGAGACAACTGGCGGACGAGGTAGTGGACGCCATGGAGAAGCTGCCCACGGTCAATGAGTGTTACCAAAAGTGGTGGGAACTTCAATGCCAGCTCAACGATTACTACTCGGAACAGCAACGGCAGCGTCCCCCGTTGTCACAGCAGAAGGAGTTCCGCCAGATCAAGAACGCGGTCATTCAGGAGGCGGAGCATATCCGCCAAGCCCGAATGTCCTTCGAGGATACAGCCTTAGCGCAGGAAGATGAACAGATAGATGACCGCAGTATGTCCTATGACTGCTGGGAACTGCGGAAAAACATTGCTGACGAAAGCACACCGCTGGAGGAACGGGACAACGCCGCTGCGGAGCTGGAGCAGATCGCTCACCACGGTGACCCTCACGCACAATATATCATGGGCCTACTGTTCCGTGATGGTGGCCTGCTGGTGCCGGATGCAGAGCAGGCAAAACGCTGGTTGGAGGTGTCGGCACAAGAATTGCCTGACGCGCAGTATGCCTTGGGGAAACTGTACCTCTCGGATGATCCTAATATCCACGATCCCGCGAAAGGTCTCTACTGGCTGCAACAATCAGCGGACAGTGGTCACGAGTACGCTGCCTACCGCTTGGGCAAGGAGTATCTGACCGAAGAGAATATCTCCAAAGATCCCGCACAAGCGGCGACGTACTTGCGGCAGGCAGCGGAACAAGCCAATCCCTACGCACAGTATCTGTTGGGAAAGCTCTACCTCATGGGGGATGGTGTCCCCAAAGATAAGGAATCCGCCCAATACTGGTTTTCTGTGGCGGAGCGGAACGGCCACGCCTACGCCGGATATTTTCTCGACCGCATGGAACGGCAGGAGGATTTGCCGCCCCCCAGCATTCTGCTATCCGCCACACGGCTGCTGCACCATATGGGCAACATTTTCCGAGATAACGCGCCGCATCCCACAGCGCCCACAGGCATCCGGATCGACCACAAGCGCCTGCAGCGCCTGCGGGAAAAGAAGATGGCCATGGGCCACAAATGGAACGACCACGAGGATGAGCAGAACCAAGGCATGGGCGGTATGAACTTGTAAGCGGCGCAAAACGATTCAAAGGAGAACTGAATGAACGAGTGTATCTATAAGAGTTTCGACGAGTTGCCCCTGATGCTGAACGTCGTACAGGTGGCGGCGGTGCTAGGCATCTCCCGCGCCGGAGCGTATGAGTTAGTTCACAGTGAGGGCTTTCCTGCGTTGAAGATTGGAAATCGCATCGTGGTGCCAAAGGATAAGCTGCAGGAGTGGATCGACGCCAACACGGCTCAAAAATGATCACGCTGTAATCAAAGATGCTCGGTGTGTAAAGGCAACCATTTTAAGGAAAAATGCAGACGCTATTGCAAGAGAAGCATTTTTAACCGAATTCCTTTATGTCTATGATCTTTGTGCAATTGTGCATCATCCTAATGGGCAACAATCGCACAGATTAGATAAAATCTCTTCAAATAATACAGGGAGGGCCACAGCGTATGCTGCAGCCGTCCCTGTATTATTTGAGGAGTCATCATATTCTGATAAAGTTAGATACGCCAGTCCGCTTCCACGGAACTGGCGCATCCGGAGAGTTGGAAGAATTCGGTTCAAGTCATGTCTGCTGCGTCCTATCCGGGATCAACGCACCGATAATGCCACCGACCACAGCCGGAATGATCCAGTTGAGCTGATATTCCGATAGCGGCAGCACATCGATGAACTGGAACGGCCGGCCGTAGCTCACAGCGATGGTCAGCAGGCTGACAATAAAAGCCGCCAGCGCTGCACCCTTGTAAACATTGCGGTTGCACAGTTTCTTTTTGAAAAAGCTCAGCAAAATCAGACACACGATCACCGGGTACACCACGCACAGGATTGGCGTAGCAATGCTGATGATAGTACTGAGGCCGAAGCTGGAGACTACGGCGCTGAATACACAGATGATACCAACCACCACACCGTATTTTAGTTTTCCATGGGTAATGTTTTCAAAGTACTCTGCCGACGCTGCCAAAGAAATTCCTTGCGACGCTGCCGTCAGGCCGATGGCGGTAGTCAAGCAGGCAAGGCCCACGATAACACCCAGCATGATAACACCGAAGCGACCCAGCAAACACTCGGTGATGGTAACGATCAGGCTTGCCTGATTCACATTGGCAATATTCTCCAATGTGGAATAGGTGGCGCCCAGATACGTCAATCCACAGTAAATGATAAACAGTAGCACACCTGCCAGAACGCAGGAAATCGTGGTGATGCGGGTACGCTCCCTATGCTCTGTATATCCACGGTCTGTCACCGTAGAGCAAATAACGATAGCAAAGCCCAAAGCACCTAGTACATCCATAGCCTGATACCCGTTAATGATACCTTCGGCCACTACGTTGCTGATGACTGGTTCTGAGATGGGGCCAAGAGGGCTAATAACACCAGCAACGATCAGCACAATCAAAGCAATAACCATCAGCGGCGTCAGGAATTTCCCCACAATGTCAACGACCTTGCTAGGCTTGATCGTCAGCACGAATACCAAAGCGAAATAAATCACAGCCACCAGCACAGGGCTTGTACCCGGAATGATGGGGGTGATTGTCATTTCATAAGTAGTGGCCGCTGTACGAGGGATTGCCAGAAGCGGGCCAATGCAGACCACAACGGCGGTGTTAAGAATCAACGCAGGCAACTTTCCAATGACACCGGTAACGCCGCTGATTCTGCCGTCACCGTTGATCATGGCCACCATGGTCACGAAAGCCAAACCTACGTCCATAATGATAAACAGAAGGAATCCCAAGAACCATTGGGTGCCGGATTCCATGCCGAGATACGGCGGGAAAATCAAACTTCCCGCACCGAAGAACATGGCGAACAGCGCCAGTCCTATCACAAGGGGGTCTGAGCGTTTATGTTGATTCTGCATATTGATACCTGCACTTCCTGTTGTTGGATCATCTCTTTTCGGTCATGTCCTCGCAGAGGGGAAAGCGACTGCTTTCCCCTCTGCTCTTTTCCTTCTATCCTGTCTGCTTTTATTTAATAATGCCCTTGGTGGAATCCCACAGAGGCAGCTTGATGCCCAGACCCTTTTCCAGAGCCTTGTCGAAGATGATGCGGGCACACATCATGTCCTCAGACGCCATACCAACATTGTTGAAAATCAGGATATCATCCTTGCTGGAACGACCGGGAACCAGACCGGCAGCCAGCGCACCCGTCTCGCCGGTAATCTCAGGAAGGCCCCAAGGATAATAGCCGTAGCCCACCAGCAGCTCATGCTCTTCGATGGAATCCATGTAATAACGGTCTGCCATTTTATAGACCGCATCCTCATACACACTGTGGCAGTCCAGACAGACGACGGTCTGTCCCTTGTGTACGCTCTCCTTCTTCACGAAGGGTGCCGGCGTGTGAGAGATGGGGGTCGCAGATACGACGACTTCACTCTTGCTGACCAGCTCATCAGCAGAAGCGCACTTGACGATCTTTGCCTTGACACGGGGCTGCTCGTTGGCAATCAGGCGATCCATAGCGGCCTCAAACGGGTCGTAGATATAGATGGTATCCAGTTCCTTCAGAATGTTTTCGATCATATCCACATTGTTGTGCCCCTGAATACCGCAGCCGATCATACCAAAGGTCTTGGCATCTAGATTAGCACCGTGCTTGATGGAGACCAGTGCAGTGGCAGGGGTGCGGCGCTTGGTGATCCAGCTGGCATCCATAATGGACAGCACATGGCCAGTCAGTGCATCATTATAGATAATCTGGCAGTTGGTGGGAACGACTTCGGGGAACAGCTTGTGGTTGGTGGGGAAATTAGAGCCCCACTTGATGCCGCAGGCATACTGATCCGGCAGATTAGCCGGCATCGCATGCATCAGGCAGTCCTGCATGGGATGGATACCAATCTTGGCAGGCATTTCCAGGATCTTCTTGGAGTAATCGATCATGCCTCTCTCGGTGGCATCAATGATCTCCATGTCGGTCACACCAGTGTCAATACAGTCTTTCTCGCTGAGATACAGGAACTCATGTCCAATGTCCAGGTGCTTTTTGTACTCCTCGCGCAGCTTCATGGCCGCGTCAAATTGTGCCTGCGTATAAACCATAATTGCATCTCCTTTTTCTGTAATTTTTGCATATCTGTGTGAGCGCTTCCGCGGTTTGGATAATACAAGATTACCAAAAGGAAACACAAATTTCAAATTTCAAAATTCCATTTATACGAAATTTTGTAGCAATTAGTGTCGCGACAGTGGACACCCGATATTTTTTATGATATCATAAATTTGATTAAAGAAAAAGTTAATATTTTTATAAAAAATCACACTTTAAGGAAACAATGTTTACAAAAGGAGCCGCTATGTCTGAAATCACCAACCATATTGGTCAACGGATCCGCTTATACCGGAAAAATAAGCAACTGACACTGGAGCAGTTTGCCGCGCAACTTCACAAGAGCAAGTCTACGGTTTCCAAATATGAGTGCGGTGAAATATCCATTGATATTGAAACACTCTATGAGATCGCCGATGCTCTGCAAATCAGTATCCGGCAGCTTTTGGACAGAGTTGAACCGCATACAGGCGCGCCTCTGATGCCACGAGGTTTTTTTGCCAAAAGTCCACGGCTCTATGTTTACTATCTCAACAAAAACAGCAGCCGAATCGTGGCAGGTGTATTGGAGATTACTCAGGAAGCAAAAGACGATTATACCAGTGTATTCTACGCTGATATCAAAGACTATGATAACCTGTTTCAATGCCGCCATCTTTATTTCGGAGATGTTCATTATTCGGACAGCTTTGTGAATCTGGTCATGCAGAATCAGGACAATGCGGCGGAACGGATCTTTATGAACATTGCAAACACCTTTGGACAAGGAACTGTTACAGTGGGGATGCTGAATGGTACCTCATCTAAATACATGGTACCGATCTCACTAAAAATCATTGTCTCGCAGAACATGCTGCCGCAGGACGATGCCTTGCGCACCTCGTTACAATTTAGCCGCGAGGACTTTTCCATTATGCGCAAGACCCACTGTTTCTCTGTGGATCGCCTTTTTGAACAATTTAATGATTGATCCTCAAACATCAGAAAATGACAGGCGCAAACCGGATGATAATATCCGCTCTGCGCCTGTCATTTTTGCTCTTAGTTTAGATCGCATGGCGGCTCAAAAATGACCACGCTGTAAACAAAGAACAAGTCTACCCAAGACGGTTCAAGTTGTTCCCTCAGCTATGTGTCAAAAATGCACGCAGATCGTCGCCCAGTGCCTTGGCAGAAGCTCCGCCCAAATAAGGCATATGGCCGGATTCATAGTACCGTACGTTAATCTGTTCCTCTGGGAAATTGAAATGACTTAGCAGATAGCGCAGATAGCCAATGGGGGTCAGCACATCATAGAACCCTGCACAATACAAAATGCGCAGCTTTTGGTCATTAGCCATCAGCTCTTCCTGCATATTGGCTACAGGTTTCGGCGTTTTGAAATTCCAGCGCTGTACAATAGATACATCTGATAGGATATATTCCGTCTCCGTCTCCACACCCAACTGCGGACATAGCATCCCGCGGTAGCATCGCAGCAACTTCGTGGTGATGCGTGCACTCAGCGGGTCATCTGCGCCAAAAGCATCTCCTGATGTGTCGCTTTCAATGTACACACGGCCATCATAAGGCAAACGCACGGCTAAAGAAAAAATACTTTAAAATTGCAATGCGATCAAAGGTAAACATTGCAAAGACTGCTGTGGCAAGAGAAATGGCTTGTTTTATCTGGGGGATGATGACAGATAACATTTCTTGTGCATGATTCCTTGATAGAGCGTATTGCGTAAAAATCCGTGCGTCAAGGATGCTTTGCATCGCTGCGCGGCTTCGTCCTTGACCCACATATTTTTACGCAATGTATTTTATTCAAGGAATCCATATGCATCTGTGCTGCCAAACGGCATCTGGAAGGGGCTAAGCGGTTTATGAAGGTTCAGCAATCTACGAAATAGCTATGGCGGCGCCCTTGCGGCGATCCACGAGGATAGACGGTAGTGCTGGCGGAGAACCATTGTCCTGTGGTAACCAATCCACGTATAACAAAGTGGCCAATGCCGGAAATCTGCATCGTCTTAGCCCTTTTCAGATGCCGTTTGGTATTCTGCACAATTTGACAGGTAAAAGTTCGTTGACTTTTTCGATTGAAAAATGTCATTTCATAACAGATATTAAGGTCGGCTTGTGGTATGTGTATTGGCTACCAAAGAAAAGGAGTTGATACCATGCCAAAGAAACGAGCAAACGGCGAGGGCAGCATCCGCAAGCGCAAGGACGGCCGCTGGGAGGGCCGCTACACCGCGGGCTGCGATCCCACCACTGGCAAGCCCATCCACAAAAGTGTCCTCGCTAAGACGCAGGCAGAAGCCAAGGAAAAGCTCAAGCAGGCCATCGCGGAGGCCGAAAAGCTGGACATGAGCCGTGCCAAATCCTACACGCTGGGCGCGTGGATCAAGCTGTGGTACGAGGTCTACGCCGAGCCGCGCCTGCGGGAGAAAACCAAGCACTACTACCTCAACTACATCGACAATCACATCGTCCCGGAGCTGGGCGGCACGCCGCTGGAGAAACTAACCACCATCCAGATCCAAAAATTCTACAACGACCTGCAAAAGTCCGGACGCATCCAACGGTACACTCACATTAAGCTGAAGGACAAGGGCTTGAGTACCTGCGTGGTGCGGGGCATCCACACGCTGCTGAACAACTGCCTGGAGCAGGCGG
>ENA-OPVH01001183-OPVH01001183.1-human-gut-metagenome-genome-assembly--contig:-NODE-1183-length-13765-cov-6.243107_pt1 | contig 13765 bp, 19 predicted proteins | sample MGYA00241494_ERZ501980 | MGnify/ENA primary metagenome ERZ501980 (study PRJEB25962, sample SAMEA1964914) | human gut metagenome | biome: human gut; feature: human-associated habitat; material: faeces... | reverse complement strand
CAGTGGAAAATCTGATACAGTGGAATGTGAACGCATTCCTGCTGGAACTCCGCAAGGTTCCACAGCCGATCCTTGATGCTTTCAATGAAAACGGCTGGACGTTCGTGATCGGCACGGAGTACCTTGCAGATCTCAGCCGCAAGCTCGGCGTGAATTGCATCGGCGCGGCGGCATACACAGAGAAGCGGATTTACGTTTTCGAGGCCAGCGCGATTCTGCACGAATTCGGACACTTTCTTGATTGCACAATGGGTTTCCCGCAGGAGCATAATGGGACTCGTCAAAGCAAGACTCTATAAGACACAAAAACTACACTTAACTGTTTGGCCGTTATTGATATGTTGGCCAGCGACCAAGAGAAGACTGCTGCCGTTATGCATCGGCGTAAGCATATAGCAATTGTACTATGTGTATTTCTTATATGTTTCTATGTATTCACGGAACAGCTGTTCTGAAGATGGCATTGTATTTTCCAGCGGCCATTCTTCATCCTGTTCAGGTGAAAGGAAGTAGCTTGCCAAATCTGTCAAAGGCCCACAGAACTCTTTTGCCCACACGTTGGTTCCAGCACCATTCGGCACCAGTTCAAAGGACACGCAATGCAGCATATCATCAGATACTTCCAACACTGCTTTTGCTGGTGCCTGCATAGCGCCGCTGACCGTATAATGTTCCGTACCATCGCAGCCATAATAAAAATGATAGCACACGTGGCACACAATAACGGTTTTTTCGGCTTCTTCGTATGTGCCATAGACCCCAATTTCCGGGATGCAAATGTCCGCATTCGGTGTTCGATTCCGTGCGGCAACAGCGGCATCAAATAGCACCGCGTCCCGTTCTGATAAATCAAATTGCTCAGAGCAAGGATTTGGGAATATCAGAGCGGACGCATCTTCACTCTGAGCGGATTCCGTGGTTGCTTCGGAGGATTTTTCAGATGAGGATTTCGTCGCTGTTTCGTCCTGCATTGTTCTGGTATTGGCTGTAGCGCTTGCCGGCTTATCGTACACAGGCATTGATATTGCCGTATCAGAGGAACGACATACGCAAGATGTTAAACCAAAAATCAACACAATGAGAAGCGAAACAGCTGCCAAATGTTTTTTTGCCATATCTAAATGATCTCCAAAAATTAATATACACGAATATAGAACTGATGGCTGTTTGCAACATCGTTTTCGGATGTCGGTTTTGCGTAAGTAACAATTCTGTATAGGCCGGTTTCGGTGAATTCATATTTATCCATGCTAATTCTGCTACAATTATATTTCGTTGTGGTTGTATACGCTCCAGAGGGCTTGAATACACGCATCGTCATCTTGTATTGTGTCCCAGTTGCAAAACTCTCGATAGTCTTTTCTGTATTTTGAGCTTGTGGCGGCATCAAAGTTCCTTATAATGCCGAATCATTCTTTTAAGCAAATAGTTTCACTCTCTTGATTAAGACGCGTTTTCAATTATTACTTGAATTAGGTTGCCAGTATCAGAAGTAATTTCTAGGATAATATCGTCATTTTTCTCGTTAATGACCCAATAGGAGAATTCTGTGCAATTTGCGCGCAAGTCTTCTATGGTCGTATTTTCCGGGATTATCGTCATCTGCATATTCATAATCCCGCTCGAAAAAAGCCGGTAAAACGCCAAATTGGTTTCTTGTATTAACTCTGGATCGCTAAGATAGTTCACTGTTAGAAAAAAATACGTTTTGGGTCTCGAAGCATAGCTACAATATACTGTTTCTCTATAGGGTGCGTAGTATAGTAGGTGTCATCTATATTACTTTCCGCCAAGATAAAATTCACAGGTGCCCCAGTTCTTAAAAAATACAACCAATTTTCCAAGGATGATGCCGATGTTATGTAATTTAAATCAGTGTCATCATATGTAAGCATTAACTCCCATGCAATTAGAGCAATTGCTTTATCGTTTCCCGAAAAACTCACATTTTGATTATCGCTGACATAACAAAGGGATTCATGGTTGATAATATACTCAAAACAATACAACGCCAATGGCTCAGTATTGCCCTTGAAATATTCTTCCAAATACCCATTGTTTAGTAATATTTCCTCGATTCTCCTTACGGAATAATCATGGGGAGATTTTTCTTCAAGCAATACTGAGATATTGCGAACAAACTCCTCGGCATCATTAACAAAAGGCCCCTGCCGCACCTTTCCGATATGCTCAGCCAGTGGTGTCTCCACCACCGGCTGAGTTGCCACATCGACATTTGATGAAATTGCTCTGCAGCCTGACATAACAATTGCATATAGGACAACTGCAAGCATGGCAAGGATCACGCAATAGAAACGCTTCATCGGAATCACCTCCGGTCAATTTCTGTAACAACTCTATACCCGCTTGTATATCCACAATCAAAGTTCAGATCAACGAATGTCGTTGAAGTTACTGCAGTGTAGTATCCCAAATTGTTTGTAAATACTGTGTACCCACAAATTGAAATGAGATATGGTCTTGTTGCGCCAGCATATCCATCATCAATTGTGAAGCACACTTCATCGCCCTTCGACAGCGTTTTAATTACAGTTCCGGAACTGTTATATTACCTTTCTTTGAAATAATCCCCCCTTTGTTCAATCATCGAACAATGTATCCACGACCCAATCCGGAATATTATGAAGCTCCATTTCTCCATCCTTTCGCGGAACAGTCCATACGGACGATTCTCCTGTCTCAGGGTTGAGCGTCAGTTCCTGCACGACAAAATACTCCCGCAAGCCACCATCGCATACGCGCCACCAGATAAAGTCGACGTACAGATTCGGATCACCGGGTGTCTGCCTCTCTGCACCGTAGGGTGCGCTGCTTGCTCGCAGGATTAGCGTATACGAAAACGGCCAGATCTCTTCATTTTTACGGATGTAGGACACAATCTGGTCTCTCGCTGCGTAGAGATCGAAGTCGTACTGACCGACCCTGTCCAAATTGGCTGTAACGGAATTTTCCCATGTATCGTGGTGATCCATAAGCGAATAAATTGCGGCATAAGAAGCCGGATACTGTGCTTGCAGTCCTTCTGCGTCTGCTTCATGAATATGTCCGAACGCCCAGATAAACCACGTCCGGAACCACTCGAGCGGTGTCTCGGCTTCCCGCTCCAAATCTTCCGAGCCAAGAAGACTCCGGAATACTTCAAACGCCATACCGGGCAGATCACGGTCGCCCCATGCGGTATCCCGAAGACTGAGGCTGTCCTGCCCGTGGTAAAAGCTGCGAATCAGTTGACTGAGAACTTTTTCCTTTTGCGCCGTGATCATCTCGTATTCCGGGCTGCTTTTCCAGTCCTCCAGTGTTTGCAGCGTTTGAAGGACTTCCAGAAGCTCTTTGTAGGTGCCGAGATCCGGAGCAACGCTCTCCTGTTCTGGTTCTGCGCTGGATTCTTCCGGCAGCGCTTCTTCTGGTTTTTCCGAAGGCACGGTTATTGTTTCTTCCGTAACTGCCGATTCCGATTCCGGCAGACGGATATCCGTTTGCTCTTGCCGTTTCTGACAGCCCGTCAATACTAGTAGAACGCAGAGCATCGTAAAAAATGTGTGTGTTTTCATCAAGGCCAATCCCCTCGATCAGATCGCTTTGCGCTTCCTATCGATTGTATGATTTTAATGATTTCATCATAAGTTTCAACGCCCGCGATGCTGCACTCGATATTGTCCGCAGTCCACGCTGCAAAATAAACTCCCTTGTTGGTCATGATATAGTATACGGTGCCATTGTATTCGTACTGCTCAGGATCAACCGTGTCCTTTTCATATAGTAAATGATCCTGATTCTCTGAAAACACTGTATACAATAACGTGATCGAAGAATCGCCATTCTCCAAGAGACAGTATAGAGACTCAGGTTGAGTTACGGCGTTGTATTGGAAATCACGTTCCACAAACCCATCAGGAAGATAACTTGGCAAAATCGTCGTAGGTATGCCGTGCATTTCCATCTCATTGGCAATAGAGGTCAGCGGCGCGGGAATCTCTTTCTTGGAAGAAGGCACAGCTGTTTGTGTGTATTCTGCTGACCTGAAACCAAACGTCTCCTTTGTCCAGCTGGCGATTGCCCCCCATAAGTCAAACCCAAATGCATAAGCAGTTAGAGAGGTTGCCAGCAGAACGGCAATGACTGCCGCAAGGATGCGGGCTGTGCGAAGAACCCATTTGCGTGGACGCGTATTTGAACGCGGTGCGGGCCGGAGGATTTGCGTTTTGTCGGAAGTACCATTCAGCTGTGGCTCATCATCAAAATCAAAGAGCGAGCGTCCTTCGCTTGAAGCAAAACGATAGTTTTTGTTAAAAGAACTCCAAGCGTGATTGACATCCCCGAAATCAGATGACGGCAGCTCCTGATTGCGCTTTGCGATCACCCCCATAATATATAAAATTGCATCAGTATCGGAGTCTTCGCCGTCTGGGAGCTGAGAGTCCTGACGTAAAATTTCGTTCAATTCCTCCGTGCTCATCTCGTCAAACTTTGAAAAATCTCGATAAAAATGCTCTTTGGATTCCGACATCTCTGTGAACCCCCTTTGTTTTTATATGTACACAATTGGTTTGTTGGGGACATACATTAAAAATCTTTCTCAATTATTTTTTGAAGCTTCTTTTTTGCACGTTGCACACGCTTTTTGCAGGCTTCAACCGTAATTCCCAATTCTTCCGCAGCTTCCAACATAGTATATCGACGAACAACGATATTTACAAGAAGCTGAAAATCTTCTTCTCCTAGAGCATCTGAGTAGGCAACAATGAATTCTGTTGTCTCCACAGTTGTGCTTGCCTGCGGCTCATACGCAGACATCGCCGCAAGTAGTGCATTACTAAGTCTAGCCTCAGTTCGCCGTCTATTACGAATCACATTTTTAAGTGTATTGACGAGCCAACCACGTGGATTTTTACTGCTCATCAATCCATCTGGCTTAATACACGCAATTCGAAAAGTATCTTGTACAACTTCTTCAGCAAGTGCCTTGCTTCCCAGTGCACTCATCGCGTAGATACACAGACGGGTGTACATCTCCCGGTAAAGTCGCTCGATATATTCCTCTTCTTCTTGATTTAAACTCATGTTATATCCTTCTTGGCCAAGAGTCTTGCTCAACACTTTTTATTCCGATTTTGAAAATTCTTCAATACAAAGTTGAACCAAACGTTCTACTGCGATTATAAACGATTCGGGCTTATCCCTCAAGAGTGTCTCGATGTTTCGGATTCGAGCATCAGCTTGGTTTGGGTATATCAGATAATCCACACTTACGCCAAGGCAATTTGCTAGGTCATATAGTACTGAAATACTGACGCCTTTATTTCCGCGTTCGAGATTTGCATAAAATGATGTACTGATACCCACCTTTTCAGCAAGCTGTTCTTGGGTTAATCCATACTGTGTTCACAAACGCTGCAGATTCATTCCGATTATTGTAGCAATTCTCTTGTCCATGTCAACCACTCCTTGCGGAATAATTATATTTTCCGCAAGAGATAGCCGGAATAATCCAAAGGAGTGCATTTTTATTTCCGCCAGAAATATTCTTTAGAGTTTTCAATTAATTGTCCCCATATGCTACAATATGAACATAATTAAGTGGATAGCAAAAGAAAATATAATCGGGTAATCGAAGCAGGATAACGGCATTTCCTTGGAACAGGGCGAGCCACTTATTTTATTGGTACATATGGTAACCGAAATAATCGGTTTCAGCCATATGATTGCGCAACCAAAATGGCCTATGATTATTCTAAAGTGGGCGACAAAAATGTTCAGATTCGGAATTTGGACACCGACGAGGTCTTTACCTACTATCAGGCCGATGTTGGCGCATTGCCCGATGCAATTATCGACATTTGGGGCGAGGACAACATCCGCGAGCTTGCAGGAACCCCGGATGGAGCGCCGACAGATAACGCAAATAATGTGAGATATTACCACGAGCGGTTTTCTGATCAAACAGCCCCTGCCAGATAAAAACGCTTAGAGAGGATATCCGCCTCTGCTCCCGGCAGAGGCGGATGTCCTGCCCTTTTTGAAACAGGAGGAGAGACATGAAAGTAAAGCAATTGATTGCCATTCTTCTTATGCTGCTGCTACTGACGGCGTGTAGCGCAAACACCGACCTTGACCGTCCGGACGAAGCAGGTCCATCGGAACAAACGTTCAACATGGACGCCTCTGCCGCTGAACCGGAAGACGGGGCGGAAAAACCGACGCCGCCAGAGACCGCGACGCCCGAGGAAGCCCCGGACGCAGAACTGGTGGAGACGCTGCTTGTCACTGTGGTAGACAACATCAACGGCGAAAATACGGATGACGGCGTGGAGCTAGTCATCTATGCTTACGATGAACAGTCGCAGGCGTTTCGGGCAATCTTCAAGACGCCAATCGGCCCATATGTGTATCCGGCCAATACGGTGGATTTTGAACACCAGATCGTCTACTACGCGTCTGCACGCCCGGACGAGACATATGACAACCTATATTCGTGTGATTTGAAAACAGGAAATGTCCAGCGGCTGACGGATGGAAAAAATGCGTTTAATGATCTTCTCTTTGTGGATGGCACGCTCTATGCCAATGTGGCTCGGGAGTTCTGCACAACCTGTCAGCCCGCCCGGTTTGACCTTGACAGCCAGACGTTTACCTATCGAAATGAGGCCGACGACGATACGTGGCATCAATCCTTCTCCTATGACGATTACGCAGACGAATTTTTGATCCTCACTTGCTCGGATGCGGAAATGCGGACACACCGCGTCGCGGCGGAGACACATATCCGGCCTAAAACAATTTCTTTGATCGACGCAACATTTGAGAATGTCACACCTCTGTTTTTTACGGAGGATTTTGAAATCTGTCTGACCCGACGGCTGAATGAAAACACCATTCTGATGACAACAGAGCCACAGATGGTCAGTGGAAAGCGCACACTCAAACGTCTGGACATCACCTCGCAGGAGGTGGAGGATGTGGCAATTCCCGGAATTCAGCAGGTTCATATGTTCTATCCTTCCTTGGACGGCAATACCCTGTATTTCGTCGGCCAGGCGGAGGGCAAGACAATCTGGAACGTTTACCGCTATGCGCTAGACACGCAGGAACTGACGCAGCTCACGTTCCCCAAACAGCCCGACCGGATCATTGACATACAGATCACGCACCAGCCCTGCGGGCCTGATTTTTCACGTGGATGTTGCGTCCTCGAAGACGAAGGCCTAAAAAAATAACCTTTTGGATTACGCACTGACAGAGTGCAGTGTTCCTCAGGCAAAACAAAGAAGACGTAGTCCCGAAACGGACGAATCAATCAGTATCTAATGGAAAATATGGAACCAAATGAATGCCATGAAAGGAAGGACAACTATGAAAAAGAAAATCCGTATTTTTGCCCTACTTTTGGTTGTAGCGATGCTCTTATCGGCATTTGCCTATGCTCATGAAGAAACAGACAGCGCGAAGATTCACTTAACAGGTGAAACGTTGAGCGAAGCCGATGATGTTCAGGCTATCGGCAACCGAGCTATCTTTATTTCTACGCAGAATAAGATTGCCAGCGTTGATGACTCGCAACAAGAATATGTTGCAGAGTACGTGCCAGAATACCAGATTGAATTTGCTATACCGTATCAGAACAAAGGCGTCATGATTGGCAGTGAAAAACCGACTATGGTCGCGTGCCCTAACGCATTGTGCAAGGATGAATATGAGCTGTCATGGGAGGGCACGTATGAGTACTTTGATTTGACCACAGGCGCAGTTCGAGCCATCCGTGACCCGAACACATTTTACATTGCGGCAACAAGTGTTGGCCTCACAGATCAGTCAAACTATACAACCACCATAAACGGAAAAAGCATTCCTAACGCGCAATATCCCGCAGGCGGCACATATAGTGGATCGACCAGCACGAGTTTTGGTACAGGTTCACAATGCCACGGATTTGGGCTCTATATCTATGACTACTTATTTGGAAGCAGTGGTGCAAAATGCTCTCATGGTTTTGAGTATATCGGAAACTATACTCAAACGCAAATAAAGAACAAACTTCAGTCTTTTGCTCTTGGAACGCTGCTCAGAGTTAGCTACAGCGGCAGCACGTCAGATGAGCATACAATGATTTTGGTTGGCAGAGACAGCACTGGCGTTATCATCTACCATGCAAACTGGCCTGATAACGGCACTGTAGCAATTTCACATGTGACATGGAGTGGATTTGCACAAACGTTCCCCTACTTGGATTTTATTATTTGTCCGCATAATGTGAATGTCTGGAAGCCATATTCCTCGACGCAGCACAGAGGAGCATGCACAGCGTGCGGGACTTATCTTTACGGAAGTCACTACGCACAAGTCGGTGGTATGGGGACTTGTCTGGTCTGTGGCTATTACGGAAATATGCCAGGATTGACCAGCACAGGTCATGAGACAGAATGATCGCGAGGTATGTTTTATGATAGGAGTCGTTACTCTGCAGCGAAAAAGTGTGATGTGTCTCCTGCTGCTTGTGATTGCGGTGTTGATGCTGAGCGGTTGCCATCAACAAAGTCGTAGTGCGCAGCTAGATATTGCTGTGCAGCAACCGCCAGGGGTGGAGCAGCCCACTGAGGCACAGCCTACGCCGCAAGCGCGCCCAGCCAAACCGGAACAGGCAGAAGATCCGTCATTTCTCTCTCCTGAAAGCGACGGGGACTACGATCTGGTATTCTTCTTTGCCACAGCGGACATCGGCGATTATGAATTTTCCATCGCCCCCGAGGGCAGCGACGATTGGCAGAAGCTCGACGAGGCGCGCTGGCTGGGAACCTGCGGCCAGTCAGAGGAGCACAGCCGGGTGCATCAGCAGCCCTCGCATATTTCAAAGTTCGGATTCCGCTTCTCGGATGAAGCAGACGGACGCTATCAGCTCAGGACTACGACGGTCGGGGTGACGCCCGCTGAGGTGCAGGAGCTATGGTCGCTTGAGATCAAGGATCAGACAACGCTGCTCGTCGTGGGAAGCGACCCGAAGACGGGTAAGCAGCTGCCGGAGCTTCTGCCCATGCGGCGCTGCGCCGACTGCCCGCAAAGCTGGTTTTTCCAGGAGGGCGATCCCGCCGAAGCGGGGCCGGAGGTCATCGACTGCTGCTATGTTGCCCTGCCGAACGAGGAGGCGGCCAGCTATTTCCTTGCCCCGGAGGGCTGCGAGGATTGGATCGCCGTGAGCGCGGAGGCAAGCGATGGCCTGTGTGAAAACGAGAAAATCCACGGCGAAGGCTACCGTCTGCTTCGCGTTCCCCTTGACGCAGACGCGGAAGGTACGCGCTATCAGCTTCATCGGGAAGAAACCAACAAAGTCACGGCCACATGGCACGACATTTGCATCACGGACGATCACACCCTGCTTCGGGTGTACAGGCAGCCGGGATCAGCGGCGTGGCAGTCTGCCTGGTGCGCGGGGGAAGAACTGCTGCTGGTGGAAAGCTTCGCCCGCTGCGGCGAATGCCCGAAAAACTGGCCGGAGGGACGCCGTCAGAAATGCGGCACCACCGCCCTGAGCGCAAACGCAGACGCCCCTGTTGGAGAAAGCGTCTGCGGAGATCTGGAATTCTACTTTGGCGCGGACAACGTGGGCTGGTACGAGTTCTCCATCGCGCCGGAGGGAAGCGATGCGTGGGTCAAGCTGGATGACGTGTGTATAGATCGCGGCTGGAGCGCGGACGGTTACGTCTGTCCGTCTAAGTATGGCGTCCGATTTGAAGAAGGCAGCGGGCTGTATCAGCTCCGCGCCACTGTCAAGGCCCCGCTGCCGTTTGCAATATCGAACATCTGGCACAACCTGCCGCTGCAGCCGGAGGGGGCGCTTCTGTATGTGGCCTGCCCGCCCGGAACCGAGCAGTGGCAGGAAGCGATTGCTGCGACACAGGCCGTGATCGTAACGCAAATGGAGCCGGAGGGATTGAGGGAATAAGCTATAAGAATTCCATCGCATAAAGCAGGAGGAAAAAATGAAAACAAAGCAACGATATTTTGTTTTTAGTTTTCCTGCTGTCGGCACTGTCACCTGCTGTGGCTGCATCAAATGGAAACGCAACTGACACGGAAGTGCAGATAGATCAAACGGAAAACGTAGTTTGTTATGAGACGTTCTTTCAGTAGATTCTATATTTTAATGAAGATAACTATGTACTTGAGAACATACTTTCGCATGAAGAAATCGCTGGGATGGATCTATTTGAAGTGATAGATGGAGATTTGTACTAGCTGTGACTCAGACGTGCATTGTTGCAAAAAAACGTACGTCCTGTCAGAACGGGCAGCATGGTTCTTCCGGTGGGATACATTGCTTTGTGCAATGTGTCTCACCGTAGATTTTATGCTTTAAACAAATTCGGACTTGCCACTGCTGTAAATCCCGCTGAACCAGTAATAACCACGCCGTTCGCACCGCCGCTGCAATGGACGATCAGCAGATTGCCGTCTGCGTCTGTGCCTCCAGCGATGCCGACGTGGGAATCATCCGGATAAAAGACCAGATCGCCGGGTTGGGCTTCGCCCCAAGGAATATCCGTGCAGTAGCTGTGCTGCATGGCCGCGCCGCCGCGTCAGCAAGTTTTTCCCGGTGACAGTGGCGCTGGTGTTTGGAAGCAATATGCTGGTGAAGCTGTCTCCGACGCTGACCCTGTCCCGCGGCTCGGCCAAGACAACATCCGCCATTGAAGAACGGATCAGTCGTTCGCCCTACAAGGAGATGGACGTTTTTAGAAAATCCGTGCTTCCAGGATCCATGGGCTGCGGCTTTACATACGGCGATGCCTATGAGAATGCCAGTGGGCAATTGACGCTGACGTATAAAATGCCCCTTGAGCTGTAGAGACGCCTCAGATAACGCATTTGCTGCCGTGAATGTAAAATCAAACTGCTATGAGATTATGAAGACACCGTATAAAGAGAAGGAGCAGAATCCCTGTTGGTTCAAGGGGCGTTTACACGTTGCACTTTCTCCGCTCGTTGCAGCAAGCGATTTCCGCTGCTTGCGAAAATTGCACTGCACTTCTCTTCAACGCTAATCCTTATTCCCAGAGAATCATGCATTGGAGAGACACTGCTTCATACAAACATTACAAAGCGTGGCGTTCTTATTTGAGGACTCTCCTGATAGGAGGATTCAAGATGACAATTGAAAATGCAAGAGCGCTGCAGGAACAGTTGGCGAACGAGGCCATCGCGCAACTGCGGAAGAACGGGAACAACGAGCTTGTCGATGACTGCATCCAAAGCATCGCCGTCGTCGGCAAGGCGTAGGGCATTTCAGGCGACGAAACGGCGCGCAGGCAAGCACGCGCACAGCAGGAGCAAACGTGGCACGTTAATAAAATGCGTGACGCCCTCGTTCTCGATGAGTGTTACAATCTGATCCCGCATAACAGACTTCAAAGAAGTACAACGCTTATCGGATTCATCAAAGCCGAACGGAAGACTCTGCAGTCTATGACCGGTAAACGCACAAGTCTTACCTTGAGCGGATTGCTTTGCAGCTTTTTGAGCAGACTTTCTAAACTCAATAATGCGCGACATGACACCCCTTCTTTCACTCTTTTGGTAGGTAACTCCATTCTATCACCCTCATCACGGACAGTCAACGCATTGTCGTTAGTAAAATCAACGACGGCGTACCGTGGATAATGACACCGCCGTTAGGTACACTAAATGCAAAGGTGGTGAGGCTATGCGAGAGAAGAAGGACATCAATATTGAAATCGGCGGCAATATTCAAGTGGCAAGAGAACAGGCGGGCTATACGCAGGACACGCTCTCAGAAATGCTTGGCATGACGCCGAATCACCTGAGTGCCATTGAACGTGGTGCATCCGGTATCTCTCTTGAAGCCTTGCAGCGTCTTTGCCGTTTGCTCGGCGTCAGCGCAGACCGAATTATTTTTGGGACTGACGATCCAGAAGCGGAAGCCCTTGCGCTTGCCAGACGTATTTCGGATATAAAGCCGGAATACCGGCAACAGGTTCAAGAGCTGCTGTCTGCTATTTTGAATATGTCGTAAAAAAAGAGCCTCTGCCGACACCCCAAACGGGCATCGACAGAGGCTCATTGCGTATTTTACCAATGCTTTACCAGAATGTGGTTGCATTTTTTCATTTGTCTGCTACACTTAATTATGAATATAAAAATACAACAGTTTTGTGTGGTTGAAGAAATTCTGCGAATCGAGGTGACCAGTATGACCTACAAGACAATCGTGATCGACTATGCACCCAAGGCAAAGGAAATGGCAGCGGCTATTGAAAGAACAGCGAATGAACGCGCACAGGAGGGATGGGAGCTGATGACGTTTTCGGTCACAAATTCTGCCAAGGCGATTTTGGTATTTCGTTTGCCGAATGCTGCCCAGCAACAGGGAAAACCTATCCCGGAGGAAATTGACAATGAAGCCAGATAAAAGCGCTCCGGACAATCAAACACAAAAAGCGACGATAAAAAGTAATAACGGACTTCGCAGATATGTGCCGTCCATGATGCTGTTTCTGCTGTTTGAAGCCGTGGCGGTTACGCTGTGGCTCACAAAGGATAATCTGTTCTATCTGCTGAATTTCAGTTATATCGGATCGTGCCTTGGATTGGGGACGGCACTTTTTACTGCCGGGAAACGTTATGCCCGCCATTTTGTCCAGTTGGCAGTGGGCAGCTATATGTTGCTATACCTTGGCGTGATTTCCCGTGAGAATATGCAGATCGAAGGGTTCTGGTACTACCTGTTTCTTGGCGTTTTTGAAGCAGCGACCATCCACTACGCGGTTGCAAAGATTTTTGGACCGTTGCTTTTTGGGCGTGGCTGGTGCGGCTACGCCTGTTGGACAGCGATGGTGCTGGACTTTCTGCCTTACAAACAGCCGCAGAAGCCGCGAAAAGAAAAACTGGGTATCCTACGCTATGTGATGTTTGCTCTGTCTCTGGCATTGGTGTCCGGATTGTTTCTGATGAAGGTGGCGCATTTGGAGCAAATTATGTTCTGGCTTTTCCTTGCCGGGAATGCGCTTTATTACATTGCCGGGTTTGTGTTTGCCTTCCTATTCAAAGATAATCGTGCGTTCTGCAAGTATCTGTGTCCGATTACGATTTTTCTCAAGCCTATGAGCTATTTTTCTCTGCTGCGCGTCCACTGCGATGAGGATAAGTGCATTCATTGCGGGAAGTGTCTGAGGGTCTGTCCCATGAACGTGGAGGTCAACAAAGAATCCCGCAAGCGGAAAAACGGAACGGAGTGCATTCTCTGCTATGAATGCACGAAAGTTTGTCCCACAAAAGCACTTCGTTGACCGGTTCCCCTCGTTTTCTACCACAGAGGGATGTCATCGTTCCATCTTCCTCTGTATGCTTGAGACATCCAAAAGACGAGGAGGTTTTCAAAATGAATCAAACAACCATCGGCAGCTATATTGCACAGAAGCGGCGGACGAAGAATCTCACGGACGATGCGCAGATCCTCGACCTATTGCGCCGCACGCAGGAGTTGGAGCGTCAGAAGGGCATTCTTTACGGTCTTGTTCTTATCGTTCTCGGCATTGCCTGCGGTGCCATATCCAAGACCACCGGAGGAACAGACGTGCAGGACTTTGTTTCTGGCGTTCTGATGGGCTTATCCGTCGCGGAAATTCTTGCTGGCATTGGAATCATTGGGAAACGGGTGATTCATAAGTAATTTCCGCAATCACTTATACAAAAAGAGCCTCTGCCGACACCCAAAACGGGCATCGACAGAGGCTTT
>ENA-OPVH01001178-OPVH01001178.1-human-gut-metagenome-genome-assembly--contig:-NODE-1178-length-13813-cov-4.212604_pt1 | contig 13813 bp, 9 predicted proteins | sample MGYA00241494_ERZ501980 | MGnify/ENA primary metagenome ERZ501980 (study PRJEB25962, sample SAMEA1964914) | human gut metagenome | biome: human gut; feature: human-associated habitat; material: faeces... | reverse complement strand
ACGGCTATGTGGGGCATCCTCGTTGTGCATGTGTGGAAAAGCGTATCCGTTCCCATGGTGCTTTTAATCGCGGGCATGCAGAACATCAGCACGGATTTGTACGAGGCAGCCTCCATCGACGGGGCAAACGCGGTGCAGCGGTTTTTCAAAATCACGCTGCCGCTTTTGATGCCGGTGTTAAGCGTCTGCGTCATCCTTGTCACCAAAGAAGGCCTGACGGTCTATGATTACATCATGACCATGACAAGCGGCGGCCCGGCGGGCTCCACGCAGTCCATCGCCTTCCTGATTTATGAAAACGCCTTTGTCAATACAAAGTTCAGCTATGCCATTACACAATCCGTCGTTATTTTCGCGCTGGTGTGCCTGGTCTCGTTTTTCCAGTTCAGGACCACCCGCGGCAAAAAGGAGGCCTGAGCATGTCCGCTGCAGCCATGTCCCCCCGCAGGGAAAGAACCCGCAAGTCGTCCAAGGGCGTCGCGTTTTCGGCGCTCAAATACGCGGTGCTGATTTTTGGATGCCTGCTGATTGCCGCGCCCCTCTACCTTACGGTCATCACCGCGCTTAAGACGAGGCAGGAATCTACCGCCGATTTCTTCGCCTTTCCTTCATCGTTTTATCTGGGCAACTTCGCAGAGGTCATCGGCAAGCAAAACTATTTCACCTATTTGGGCAATACGGTGCTGATCACGGTATCGTCGCTTATTTTGATGGCGCTGGTCATCCCGGCGCTGAGCTACGCGCTTTCGCGCAACATGCGGCGCAGCCGGTTTTACCGGTTTTCCTACATCTATCTGGTTATCGGCTTGTTTGTGCCGTTTCAGGTGGTAATGGTGCCGCTGGTCAAAATCGTCAGCGCCTTTAACATGTCCAATATCTGGGGTCTGATTATCCTCAACCTGATGTTCGCGCTGCGCGACGGCGTGTTTCTGTTCGTGGCCTATATGGATTCCGTGCCGATAGAGCTGGAGGAGAGCGCGCATATCGACGGCTGCAGCGTATTCCGCACCTATGCGTCCATCGTGTTCCCGCTCGTCAAGCCCATGACGGCCACCATCCTGATTTTAAACGGCCTGTCCGTATGGAATGATTTCATGCTGCCGCTGCTGCTGCTAAACCGTTCTAAATCCATGTGGACGCTCCAGCTTTTCCAGTATAATTTTAAAACCGCCTATACGTTTGATTATAATTTGGCGTTCGCGTCCTTCCTGCTATCGATGCTGCCGATTATGGTGGTGTACGTGTTCGCGCAGAAATACATCATTCAGGGCTTGACAAACGGCGCGGTAAAGGGGTAAGCCGCAACAGATCGGGAGGTTGATTCCATGCGCATCCGTTATTTGGGAACTGCGGCGGCGGAGGGCTGGCCAGTCCTCACCGTTCCCTCCATGCCCCAGGAAAGAGCGCTTTTTCAGCTCCCGGAAACTTTCTCCGGGAAGGTGGAGAAGTTCCCCGCGGTCATAGGCATTCTGATCACACATGCCGTTAAAAACGGGAGTCCACTGCCAGCGGCGCACGCCCAGATAACTTTTGAATGTATCTACCAGTTCCGTCGTGCAGTTGGCGGTGACGGTATGATAATAGCGCGGGCGTTCATGGAGGCTGTTGATTTTTTCCGCAAACCCCAGAAAGGCCTTTTTCAGGTTTTCCCTGCCGATGTTGATGCGGTACAGGTACATGTCCTCTTTCCGGTAATTGGTGCGCAGGGCGAACAGGTCTTCTTCGTCCGCCAGGATGTAAATCACGTTGAATTGCTTGTAAAGGCCAGGGACACTTCCCTGCTCCACCCCCTCCGGCAGGCGCGTTTCCACGGACAGGGCCAGATGCTTCCCATCCTCAAAACCGAAGGACAACATGGTATGGGCCACGAATTCCATCCCATCCCAGTGACTCACGGCAAAATCCAGCGTAGCCAGCTTGTCCAGGTCAAAGCGGCGCGTCACATAGCGCGCGTCGAAGTCCCGCTCCGTCCGGTAGATAAAACTGCGCACGTCCTTCACCACGATTTCATTTCCGTTGATTTCCACGGAGGGCAGGCGACTCCAGGACGGCTGCCATTCCTTATCGTTCGTCGCCGGTATGAACAGGTAGTACGCCAGCAGCAGGGCCGGCACTCCCCAGGAAGCGCGCCATAATACGGGCCGTTTTCCGCGGAGGGCGAAGGCGCATGCCATGGCCGCCACGTACAGCCACACCAGCACGGCTCCCCCCCATACGTTGTAAAAAACCACGCCCGCCGCCCATACGGAGAAACAGAACCACGCCGCCGTCATCAGGATGCGGGCGGCGGCCGGGCACGCGCGGCGCAGGAAAGTCAAATGCATGGAAAATGAAAAGCAGGCCGCGCGCTCCAGCCCATGAAACGCGCGGCCCGTTAACGGGGATTACCTGAAGGAAAGGCCCTTCACTTTGTCCGTCAGGGCTTTCAGCACGCGCTGGTGCGCTGCATCCACTTCCGCGGCCGTGAGGGTTTTGGCCGGATCCCTGTACAGGAAGGTATAGGCAATGGATTTGCGGTCCGCCGGCAGCTTTTCACCGGAGGGGTCCGTGAACACGTCAAAGCAGGAATAACTGACAAGCAGTTTTTCCCGTGCGGATTCCACGGCCTTGACAATGTCCGCATTGGGCGTGGAGAGGGGCAGTTCCATGGCCGCATCGCGGGAAGAGCCGGGGAATTGGGGCAATTCCGCAGCCTTCACGGGCGCGGTGAGGATTTCCTGCATTTTGCGGAGATCCAGTTCCGCCACGTACACGGGCTGGCCCAGGCCCAGCTCCCGGCAGCGCGCCAGGGACAGGCGGGCGAAATAGCCGCAGGCTTTCCCGTCCAGCTGCACATCCGCCCCCAGGGCGGCCTGTTCGCGCGGTTTGGCAGGCGTAAGCGTAAAGCGGTGGCCCGGCGCCAGAGCAGCCATCACGGCCAGAAGGTCCTCAAAGGAGGCCTGCTCCGGCTTGGGGTCCGCCCAGGAGCGCGCCGTGCGGTCCCCGGAAACAAGAATGCCCAGGGTATCCGTTTCAATGTCCCTGCCCTTGCCGCCGCCCGTATTGCGGAAGACGCGGCCAAGTTCAAAGAAGCGCAGGCCGGACACGCCCTGGTTGCTGTTGCGCACGGCGGCGGCAATCAGGCCGGGCGTATGGGCGGGACGCAGCACGGAGTGATCCTCGCTGAGCGGCAGGGACACGCGGATGAGGTCACCGTCCTGAAGGGGGCGCAGGGGCAACGCGTCCTTCACCTGGGCAATGGCGCCGTCCGCGGATTCAGAGGCAATGAGCTTGATGGTCTGGGTTTCATAAAATCCCAGGGCCGCCAGCTTGCGGCGCAGCTCCATCTGGAAATTGTAGGCCGCATCCACCGGGGATTCCGCCACGAAGGGGCCGGAGAAGCGGGACGGTATGCCGTCCAGGCCGAAGACGCGCACGATTTCCTCCAGCAGGTCGCACGGACGCGTGAGATCCAGGCGGTGGGGGGGGATCAGCCAGCATTCAGGAGATTCCGGAACCTGCTTCAGGCCCAGCGCCGTCAGGATGCGTGCCCCTTCCTCATGGGAAATGGAACCGCCGGACATCTGATCCAGCGCCTTCCAGGGAAGTTTTACAAAGCCCAGTTCATTAGTCACCGTGGCGCCCTTCCCCTGCTTCAGGGAAGCGGGCACGGAAACGGGGCCGTCCGCCCCCCCGCAGGAAGGCATGGAAGCATGCGCCGGATTAGGAACGGGAGAACCGGCCACATACGTCGGGGAAGCCGTTCCGCCCGCCAGCTGGAGAATCAGTTCCACGGCGCGCACGGAACCGCGCAGGACATTCCAGGCGGAAGTGCCGCGTTCAAAGCGGTAGGAGGAGTCGGAGGACAGGGCCAGCCTGCGGGATGTGGCGCGCACGGAGGAGGGCTTGAACCAGGCGGACTCCAGAATGATATCCGTGGTGGCGTCCGTCACGCCGCTTTCCTCCCCACCCATCACGCCGCCGATGGCGAGCGCCTTGCCGGACTGGTCCGCGACAACCAGGTCCGTGCAGTTAAGCGTGTATTCCTGGCCGTCCAGAGCCTTGAAAGTTTCCCCTTCATAAGCGGTGCGGGTAACGATGCCGCCCTGCACTTTCGCCGCGTCAAAGGCATGGAGGGGCGTTCCCAGTTCATGCAGGACGAAGTTGGTAATATCCACAATGTTGTTGATGGGGCGCAGACCGACGGCTACCAGGCGTTCCTTCAGCCATTCCGGGCTTTCCTGCACGTTCACGCCGCTGATTTTTACAGCGGTGTAGTACGGGTTCAGCTCCGGCTGGTCCAGCCGCACGAAGTCTCCGGCGGGTTCCAGTTCCACCCCGGCGTCGTCAATGGAAACGGGCCTGTACTCCCGGCCGGAGATAGCAGCCAGTTCATACGCCATGCCGTTGTGGGAAAGCAGGTCCGGTCGGTTGGGCGTCACTTCCACTTCCACCAGGGTATCCGCCTTGACAACCTGGGAAATAGGCGTGCCGGGTTCCAGTTCCTGGGGGAGAATCCAGAGACCGTGCTCCTTGTCGGGAAGCCCCAGCTCGGAGGCGGAACAGAGCATGCCGCGGGACTCCACGCCGCGCAGCTTGCCCACCTTGATTTCAAAGTTGCCGGGAAGCACCGCTCCCGGCAGGGCGCAGGGCACCTTGTCCCCCACTTTGTAATTCTGCGCGCCGCATACGATCTGGTGCAGCGTGCCGTCGCCCACGTCCACCTGGCAGACCTTCAGCCGGTCCGCCTGGGGATGCTGTTCCGCGGCAGCCACGCGGGCCACCACCACGTATGGGGAATCCACGCCCTGCTGGCGGATGTCTTCCACCTCAATGCCGGCAAAAGTCAGCATGTCAGACATTTCATCCACGCTCAGGCCGGACAGGTCAATGTACTGGGAAAGCCAGTTAAGGGAAATCTTCATAACGGGAAAACAGATAAGGATTATTGGAATTGGGCAAGGAAGCGCACATCGTTCTCAATCAGGGCGCGTATATCCCTGATGCCCCAGCGGATCATCGCCAGGCGGTCCAGACCGATGCCGAAGGCAAAGCCGGTCAGCCCCGTGTAGCGGGCCTGTGAGCGGGGGTCCAGCCCCAGTTCACGGTCCACGGCTTCAAAAACATTGGGATCCACCATGCCGCAGCCGGCAATCTCCACCCAGCGGGGGGCCTGGCCGTCCACCTTCAGCTTGACGTCAATTTCAAAACTGGGTTCCGTGAACGGGAAGAAATGGGGGCGGAAGCGCACCTCCGTGCCGGAGCCGAAAAGGGCGCGCAGAAAATATTCCAGCGTTCCTTTCAGGTCGCCCACGGAAACGTCCGTATCCACATACAGGCCTTCAAGCTGATTGAAGGCGGAAAGGTGCGTAGCGTCAATTTCGTCGCGGCGGTAGGCGGAACCGGGAGCGATGACGCGCACGGGAGGCATCTGCTTTTCCATGGAACGGATTTGCACGGAAGACGTGTGCGTACGCAGAAGCTTGCCGGAATCAAAGTAAAACGTATCCTTCTCATTGCGCGCCGGATGATCCTCCGGCGTGTTCAGCGCGTCAAAGCAGTGGAACTCGTCCTCAATCTCCGGGCCGTCCGCCAGGGCAAAGCCCATGTGGCGCAGAATGCGGACGGCTTCATCCCGCACGATGGTGAGGGGGTGCAGCCCGCCAGACGGCAGGGAGCGGGCCGGCAGCGTCAGGTCCACCCCGGCCACAGCGGCCTTGTCCGCCAGGGCCTGCACTTCTTCCAGCTTGGCGTCCAGGGCTTCCGTAATGGCCTTGCGGGCCTCGTTAAGCAACTGGCCGACGGCGGGTTTTTCCTCCCTGGGAACGTCCTTCATACCCGTCTGGGCCAGGGTCAATTCCCCTTTTTTGCCGAGGATGGCCACGCGCGCGTCTTCCACGCCGCGCCTGTCAGACGCCTGGGCGATGCGCTCCAGAGCGTCCCGTTGGATGCGTACAATCTCTTCCTTCATAAAATTTGACGGGCAAGAGCTTACCCGCCCCCCCCGCCAGCGTCAAGCCCTTCGGGCCGCAGGGACGTCACTCAAGAGAAAATGGCGGAATACGGAAAAGAGGGAAAGAACAATGAACCCCGCTTCCTAATCACTAATACTTAATCATGAATATCTCCCCAGAAAATTACACGTATCCCGGCCGGGAGGACATGCGGCCGGAAACCATGCCGAGCACGCAGAACAAGGTATAAACCAGGCAGAACGGCAGGAAGGAGCCTCCCTGATGCAGGAAGGAGGTAAACAGCAGGCTCAACAGGGCGCCCATGGTAAAGCCGATTCCCTGGGACATGCCGGAAAGCCTGATTGATTCGGAAGGCGTCCGGGCCCGTTCCACCATCAGCGCCATTCCGCGGCTGAATACGGTTCCCGTCGCCAGGCCGAACAGAATCGCCATCCAGACGGCCCAGTCCAGCGGAAGATACAGGATGCCCCAGCAGGAAAGGGCCGCCAACGCCATGGCCATCACGATGAGGAGGCCCCGCCCTCCCATAGCTTTTTCCAGCACGTGAGCGGAGAGCGTAGCGGGCAGCTGGGCGAACATGGCCACGGAAAGGATGAAACCGGCGTCCTCATAGCTCATGCCCCGCTGCCTCAGAAAGATGGGAATCCAGGTATAAAAGAAATAGGCAGCCCCAACGCGGCTCAAATAAAAAACGGTAACCTGCCATGCCTTGCCGCTGCGCAGCAGGCTGCGTCCGGATGCCGCCGGATCGTTTTGAAACACGCCGTCCGGATGCCTGAGAAAATAAGCGCCCCATACCAGCATCCCCAGCAGGATGGGAATAATCCAGATCCCCAGGCCGAAACGCCAGCCTCCCAGCATATTGGAAAGGGGAACGGACAGGCCGGAAGCCGCAGCGCTGCCCACGCCGATCATGGCGCTGTAAACGCCCATCATGGCGGAAGCACGGTCAGGAAACTGGTGCTTGATCAGTCCGGGAATGGCCGCTCCGGCAATCCCCATGCCCAGCCCCATCAGAACCATGCCGCCGTATAACCCCGCCACGCCGTCCCAGCTGCGCCAGAAAATTCCGGCCACCGCCAGAAGCTGGAACCAGAAAATGATTTTCCACGGCGTCATCCGGCGCGCCACGCGCGGAGAAATGGGAGCCGCCACCCCCAGCACAAAGACGGGCAGCAGGGCGAACAGCCCTGAATTTTCCAGGGAAAGCCCCATATCCCTTTCAATCGTTCCCAGCAGCGGATCGGGAGAATCAAACCCGGTACGCAGATTAAAGCACACGATTAAAAAGGCGGCAAACAACAGCATCTTTCCCCTGATGCCTCTGGAAGTTCCTGCCTTATCCATCCCATGTTATACAGCCTCTCCCCCGCCCCTGTTCAAAAGCGACAGTCTTCCGGCTGTCAGCGGTCCGGAAAATACGGTATGGAGAAAAGACCATCAGGATGAGCAATTCCCTTGCTGTTTTCCATCCGCCACCCTGCCATGAAAAAGCGCCGCCGTCCCGGAGAACGGCGGCGCCCGAACACGCTAACCTCTTAAGCTTTCATTTGGCAGGGCGTTTGCCGTACACCAGCGTACGCCTGCCGTCCCAGGAAACGGCTTCAATCCGCGTAGAACCTTCCGGATAGGGAACCGTAGTGGAGGAATTATCCCTGGAATCCGTCCCCGCCATGGTGATGCGGACCATTTCCCTGTCTTTGTATGTTTCAAAGACGACGGCGTTTTTCCACACGTCATGGGAAATAATGCGCCTGTTGCCCTGCTCCGTAACGCCCTGGTTGTAAACGCCGCGGACAGGCAGTCGGTTCTTATATGCTTCCGCGCTATTGACGGAAATATAGTAAATGACGGGGCTTTCCGGCTTTTTGTACTTCCTGGCGTAGGCAATCAGGTTCTTGCAGTCGGCCTCCGTGATGGTCATGCGGGCGCAGGTGTAGTCGTCCAATTCCTGGTCAATGGGCTTGAGCATGCCCGTTTTCCGGAAAAAATCCGTCAGGTCCTGTCTGGCGGCGTCGCAGGCGTTCTTCATGAACGCAAGCTGGAGCTCGCCATCCTTCTTGCCCCTGGTATCCATCTTGATGGCCTTATAAAAGATATCCGGATAAAAGTCGGGATTGCCCTTCCCGGCTATCTTGAAGTACAGCTCCAGCTGCCACAGGGGAGCCAGCTTGACAAAATGGTCGTGCACCATCGGACGGTTATCCCCGCCGGAACGCTTGTCCGGCCCGCTCTGGACAAGCCAGTTTTCCCCCTTCAAAATGCCGTTGTTCAGATAGGCGTTGAAGCGGCCGCCAATCATGTTGCCGTCCCCGCCGTTGATGCGTTCATGCTCCAGGCGCATGCTGGAGGGATTCAGCATGTAATTCACGTAAGCGGAGTAAATGTTATTGGTCACTTCTCCGGTGGATACCCATTTCATGGCGGGGCGCACCTGGTTGACGTGGCCGAACTCATGGGCAATCCCCCAGGCGCTGCCGGGAATCCTGTCCGGATTGCCTACCTCCTTCATGGTGCCGTTATGAAAGGCGGCCCCCGTGCCGTCCGCATGCATGAACCCGTTCCAGATCACACGGCCGAACATCCGGTTTTTGGGCAGCATCCTGTACTTGTACAGGCCCATGATCTGCTGCTCCATGCCGATAATCCTGTCGTACAGGGCAATGAGCTCCTCCCCCTTGTCCGGGCAGAATTGTTTAAGTTCCTCCACCGGATACACCAGATGCACGCGGTTGCCCACGATGTCCACAACTTCCGTGGGGGAGTTTTCCAGCATCCTCTTCCAGTCGCTGTTTTTGCTGACGCCTCCCACGAAAACTCCATTCACCTTGCCGGACAAAATGGACAAATGCACCTTGGGCGCTTTCTTGTAATTGGATGTGAAATACTCAATGTAGCCAAGCCCCTTGTTCTTCGCCCTGATGATGTTGACCCCCTCTTTCAGCGGATAGGAGCTGTGGCCTCCGTCCCGCCCGAAATTGTGGATAACCAGATTCAGTTTTTCACCTTTGGGATCCCCCATGACCAGCAATACGTCCTCCCCCTCTTCAAAAAAGATGCCGGTGGGATTTTCAAATTTGCTGTACTGGCTGGTGCGCAGGCGTTCCGCCAGATCCTTGACCGGTTCATACGGCTCCGCCGTCAGGGCGCGGGCCTTGCGGTCAAATTTCTTCTCCGCCATCTGCTCGGCGAGCCCACGCACAAAGGGATCCTTAATTTTGGCGATGCGGTCGCGCGTGACATTGGGCTTCAATGCAAGCATGTATTCATTGGCGAACACATTGGAATCCAATGCCTTCAAACCCTCCTCCGTAATCGGCGAGCCCCCTGTTTCCTGGGCGGAAAGCACGCCTCCGCCCAGCACGCCGCAGAAGGCCAGTAAAAGAATCCCCTTTTTCAACAATGGTGAGAAAATCATTTGTTAAATAATACTGTTCGGTTTCCGGAATTGTTTCAAGGAAAAACGCCCGGCCCCCATGCCTGTGAAAAAGCCTTTTTGTGTGACATGGGACGCCCGGGCCCAGGGAGAAAAACTGTCCATCCCCCTTGACGGGGGCCGTATAATGACGCTCGCAAAACATTTTTCCATATGAATACAGAAACACATCAATTTCAGGCGGAAGTCCGGCAGCTGCTGGACATTGTCATCAACGCCCTTTACAGCGACCGTGAAATCTTTGTCCGCGAGCTTGTTTCCAACGCTTCCGACGCCCTGGAAAAACTGCGTCTGAAACAGCTGACGGATTCTAATATTTACCAGCCGGACAAGCCCCTGGAAATCACCGTCACCACGGATAAGGAAAACAAGACCATTACCATCGCGGACACCGGTATCGGGATGACGGAAGCGGACCTGGTGGAAAACCTGGGAACCATCGCCCACTCCGGCACCAAAAAATTCATGGAGGCCCTCAAGCAGAAGCAGGAAGGCGGAGCGGACCTGATTGGCCAGTTCGGCGTGGGCTTCTACAGCTCGTTTATGGTGGCGGACCGGGTGGAAGTGTTCACCCATTCCTGTGAACCGGAAGCCGCCTCCCTGCGCTGGTCTTCCGACGGACGGGAAGGCTACAGCATCGAAACACTGGCGGAACCGCTGGACCGGGGCACCCGCATCGTCATCCGCCTGAAAGACGAATATGAAGAGTTCTCCCAGGAATACCGCGTGAAGGAGCTCCTGCGCCGCTACTCCAACTTCGTGGGGTTCCCCCTCAACTTCAATGGAGAACACGTCAACACCGTCCAGGCCATCTGGTCCAAGTCCAAATCCGACGTGAAACCGGAGGAATATGATGAATTTTACCAGTTCATTGCCCACACGGATGAAAAGCCCCTGTCCTACATGCACTTCAGCGCGGACGCCCCTATTGCCCTGAATGCCCTGCTTTTCATCCCCAGGCGCAATCCGGAAATGTTCGGATTCGGCCGCGTGGACGCCAACGTGGCCCTGTACTGCAAGCGCGTGCTGATTGACGCCAAGCCGGAAGGCCTGCTGCCGGAATGGCTCCGCTTCCTGAACGGCGTGGTGGACAGCGAGGACCTGCCCCTGAACATTTCCCGCGAAATGCTTCAGGACAACTCCCTGGTGCGCAAAATCAGCGACATCATCACCAAACGCTTCATCAAGCATCTGGAAAAACTGGCGAAGGACGATCAGGAAACCTACAGGGAATTCTACGCGCAATTCTCCCGCTACCTGAAAGAAGGCGTCGTCACCTCCTGGCCGAATAAGGAATCCCTGGGCAAGCTGCTCCGTTTTGAATCCACGGCCACGGAACCGGGGGAAACGACCTCATTTGAAGACTACGTCACCCGCATGAAGGAAGGGCAGACGGCCATTTACGCGCTTACCGGCCCCTCCCGCTCCCATCTGGAAAACAGCCCGTACCTGGAAGCCTTCAAGGCCCGCGGCTATGAGGTGGCCTTCTTCACGGACCATGGGGACGAATTCGTGCTGGACTCCTTGTCCAGCGTGGACGGAAAGCCCGTCACGATGATCGACCGCGCCGACGTGGAACTCCCCGCCCTGGAAGAGGAACAGAAGGACGCCCTGCCCCAGGAGGAAGCCGCGGCCCTGGAAGAATGGCTGAAAGGGCTGTACCCGGACAAATTCTCCAAAGTCACCCTGGGCAAGCGCCTGGTCAGCGGAGCCGCCGTAGCCCTGCAAAGCGGCAATGACATGGGGCCGGAAATGAGGGCGTACATGAAAGCCATGGGGCAGGAAGTGCCGGAAAGCCACCCGCAGCTGGAACTGAACCCCTCCAACCCGCTGGTGAAAAAGCTTTCCGCCCTGCGGACGGAAAACCCGGAACTGGCGCAAATGGTGGCGGACCAGATCGCGAATACCGCCCTGCTCCGCGCCGGCATGCTGGACGATCCCGCCGTGCTGGCCCAGTCCTCCCAGGCCCTGATGGAACAGCTCCTGCTGAAGTAAGGTACCCGGAGGAAACAGCCTCTTTTCCCCAAGCCGCTCCCTGCCCACCCCGCCGGGGGCGGCTTTTTCATTTCTCTTCCCGCCATGAACGCGTTACGCCGCATGCCCCGCCACATTCTGTTCCTGAGGCTGGCCTATCAAGCGGGCATGTGCCTGCTGGCCCTGGTCGCCGTAACGCTGACCGCCATTGACCTGACCACGGAAGCGGCGGAATGGGAAGTCACGGCGGACCGCGTCATCTACTGGATTTTTGTGCTGGATTATGTGGTCCGCTTCTCCATCAGCCGGTCCAAATGGCTCTTCGTTAAGGAACACCCCTGGGATTTGCTGGCCATTATTCCCTTTGACGCCCTGTTCCGCCTGTTCAGGTTCGCCTCGCTGGGGGAAATCTTAAGGCTCGCCAGGTATCTGGACCTGTTTTCCTATGCCATGAGGTTCACCACGCGCATCCGGCGTTTCTTCAACACGAACGGATTCAAGTATATCTGCATCGCCGCCCTGGTCATCATCCTGCTGGGGGCCGTAGGCATCCATCTGGCGGAGGGCATGAGCCTGCCCAACGGCATCTGGTGGTCCTTCGTCACGGCTACCACCGTAGGCTACGGGGATACCTATCCGGTCACCACTTCAGGCAAATTTCTGGCTGTATTCCTGATGCTCACGGGCATCGGATTCGTGGGAACGCTCACCAGCACCATCACGTCCTTCTTTCTGAGTCCCCACGGCGGAGAAACGCTGCCGTACCGGGAAGAGGAAATTGAAGCCATTAAAAAGAAACTGGACGACCTTTCCTCCATGACGGATGAGGACATAGACACCATGGCGGCCCTGCTGAAAACCCTTCGGGACGCCTCCCCAGCACCTTCAGCGGGAAAAGAGGAAACGCCTGCTATCCATTCCGGAAAAAACTGACAAAATCCGTTTGGTATTACATTAAAAAATGCCCTGTCCGTCCCAGGGCAAATACCAAATACTCAACCGTTTTTCAGTGAGAAGATTTTAAGTCTTTATGTTGATTACCAGCTGATTGGCTACCTTTAAAAAAAAGAAACGCCGCAATGACAATGTTGGCCAAAGGAACTAGTTCTAAAAGCACCAACCATCCGCTCTCTCCTATGTCATGAAGCCTCCTGACATCTGCAACAATATTGAAATATATATAAGAAATAAAAATAATCACAAATAAAACTAATATTCCTGAATCATTCCCTGTTTTATCCCACACCATTGCAACTCCATAAAGAAGAATAATAGCCACAATTGGCAATATCAGCAACTTCAGCGCCCAATATTCAGATCTGGAAATACGACCGGAAAAACTGACATATTTTCTTAAAAATGAAGTTCCATTCGCATTCTCCATTTTTATAGAAGCATTTCCCTCTATTTCTCTGCGGATTTTATGCATATCGGAAGCAGATACGGAAGACTTCAAAATCTCCTGGACGTTAGCTGCATTACACTCTATTCCCAACTCATGGTTCACGATGTCTGCAACTGACTTAGAACTTGTTTTTGCCAATATTGCGGCATCTACAAGTTTATTATATGCATTAATACGGGATAGCCTTTCTTCCGACTGTTCCATAACTTTCATCTTTTTATAAATACAGTTACTATGCTCTTCGCTCTTCCCTTTACATTACTCCCAGCTTCTTCAGCATGGAGATGGCAACGGAATTTCCCTGTTCCGCAGCCAGACGATACCAGCGTATCGCTTCCTGCCTGTTTTTAGCAACTCCATGCCCAAAATAAAAACACGCGCCCAATCTTCTTTGAGCTTCTGCATTTCCTTTTTTGGCTGACAAAAAATACCAGTTTACGGCTTCTCTTTTATTCTTCCCAACTCCGTTTCCAAAAAAATAACAATCGCCCAGCCACCTCTGGGCCTCCACATACCCCTGCCCGGCAGCCAGGCGGAACCACTTCACCGCCTCCTGTTTGTCCTCCCTGATTCCTTCTCCCCCAAAATAACAACCTCCCAGAATCCACTGGGCTTTCGCGTTCCCCTGCTCGGCAGCCAAACGGTACCACTTCACAGCCTCCTGTTTATCCTCCCTGATTCCTTCTCCCCAAAAATAACAATCTCCCAGTCTCCACTGGGCTTCCGCGTTCCCCTGCTCGGCAGCCAAACGGTACCACTTCACTGCCTCCTGTTTGTCCTCCCTGATTCCTGTTCCAAAATAATAGCAACTCCCCAGCCTCCACCGAGCTTCCGAGTTTTTCTGTTCAGCGGCCAAACGGTACCACTTCACCGCCTCCCTCTTGTCCTCCCTGATTCCTGTTCCAAAATAATAGCAACTCCCCAGCCTCCACCGAGCTTCCGAGTTTTTCTGTTCAGCGGCCAAACGGTACCACTTCACCGCCTCCCTCTTGTCCTCCCTGATTCCTGTTCCAAAATAATAGCAACTCCCCAGCCTCCACCGAG
>ENA-OPVH01001171-OPVH01001171.1-human-gut-metagenome-genome-assembly--contig:-NODE-1171-length-13850-cov-1.958536_pt1 | contig 13850 bp, 11 predicted proteins | sample MGYA00241494_ERZ501980 | MGnify/ENA primary metagenome ERZ501980 (study PRJEB25962, sample SAMEA1964914) | human gut metagenome | biome: human gut; feature: human-associated habitat; material: faeces... | reverse complement strand
TTCTAATGTGCTTAAATAATTATTGCTAGATTTTCCCTCATTTTCGCTTTCTTCTTTTTCTTGATTTGCAATCATTTCGTTTGCAATTATTTGAGATGTTTCGTCATCCATGTCTGCCATTCCAGCAAAAGTTTTTCCAGTTAAGGCTATTAATACTATTATCATTACGCATGAAATAAACTTCATTTTTTTATTCATATTTTATTACGTTCCCTTCTCTTTATAAATTTCTTATAGGGGGACATTATTTTGCCCCCTATGTATTATTTTAAAAATTTACTTGGCATGAATGCTTGGCGTCCATCTGCTATAATTATTCTATACCAGTCATATCCATCTAAGCTCTTATATGTTTTATTATCTATAACTGTTACTTTGTCTCCATCAGCTAGAGCTGAAAGTTTTGGAGCATTAAGTCCTGGTCCAATTCTTATATTGCAGCCATTTCCATCATTAGTTTTTACAACTGCACTATAGTTGCAAGTTTTAACATCATCTATTTGTTTTAAGTAAGCACCTGATATATATCCTATTTTTCCATCAGAAGTTATAACTTTTTGCCAATCTGAATTAACACCTCTTTCTATTGATAATAATACAGTTCCTTTATCTTTTATTTCCATTATTATAGAAGAATTTGTGCTTGCTTCTGAACGAAGTCTTATGTATGTACCTGTTGTTTCTACATTTATTGGATATGATTCAGTAGTATCTTTTGGTATTTCGTAAGAGCTTTCCATTTTTTCGTATACAGGTATTATAAATGTAAATTCAGAATCTACTTTTCCAGTATTTTTATACATACTGTATAAAGTTTTTGCTTCGCTATATGCTCCCATTAAATTTTGCATATATTGGTGAGTATATAATGATGTGCCATTTGTTGAGTCTATGTCGAATTTATTTTGATATAATGTATTTTGGTAATTGTCTAGCCAGTTTACTTTGCAGAAACTAATTCCTCCTTCTATGGCTTTTTCCATAGAGTTCCAGCCTTCTTTTTTAGCTCTTGCAAGTGCATTTGCATAAATTTGTGCATAGCCATTTCCATTTGCACCTATATTAAATGGATTGTAATACGTCTTTCCGTCTCCTCCGTCCATTCCTTTTCCAATAGTTGTACCTTTTTTTCCTTGTTCTTGGAATAGTCTTGCTATTATATAGTATGGATTTACATTTGTATTTTTACAAGCCGTTTCGATGTCTTTAGCATACTTTTCTAAGAATGAACCACTTACTTTATCGCTTATTCCAGATAGTGTAACAGACTCCGAAGAATATGAGTTTACATCTAAAAATTGAAATATATTTGTTTCATCTAAGAAATTACGTGGATCCATATAGTAAGCTGTTGCTTTTTCAGATGCACAATACCAACCACTATCATATAATTTTGTTCCACATACTGAACATATCCATTCTCCACTATGTGAAGGTTCTACTAAGTTTCTGCTATGTACCGAATTTTCTCCCTTTACAGCATCACTAAACTTTAAACCTGTATATAGAAATTTAATATTCCAATTTGGATGTGCTTCAAGTAATTTTTCTATCTTTTCTTTATAACCTGTATATTTTGTACTATCTATATCTACTACTTTTGTTGAATTTGAAAATTTGAATTTTTGAAGTGAACTTCCAGAAGCATTTTGCAAACTGAAGTTAGCTCCTCCTTTTGCAGACTCTGCCGTCATATATAATTCACTATTTTTTGATATTATGTAGTAATAACCATTTCCTGCATCTTTTATAATCCACTGTTGTGCATTAGAAGAATTTAAAGTATATTGTGTAACTTTTGTTCCAAGAAGTGTACTTCCATTAGAAACTTCTATTGCTTTTCCAGAATGTGTTGCAGTTAACGTATAGTAGCCATTTCCAATATGCTTAACTATAAATTTTTGATTAGCAGTTAAACCATTTTTCCAAAGCTCTATTTTTTCGCCATTATCTTTTGAACTATGTGGAACATCAATTACTAAACTAGTATTTGATGCAGATTGTATAGAATAAGTGCCATCTTCAATTGTTTGTGTTGCCTTCATAGGCGTTGGTGCCTCAAATTTAAATTTTTGATTTTTAGAATTATCTTGTTTTGCAACCACTAAATTAGATGAGCTTATAGTTAAATACAATCCATTGCATTTGCTGATTATATAATAATATCCATTTCCTGCATCTCTTATAACCCATAGCTGGTTTGCTCCTCCGTGTAGTTCCCATTGATCTACATTTGCACCACTTGTTTTAGAACTTCCTTCTACATCCAAATACTTTCCAGAATGTGTTGCAGAAATTGTATAATATCCCTTATCATTATATTTTATATTAAACTTTTGGTTTGCAGTAGAGTCATTTTGCCAAACGCCAACATTACCACCATTTATAACAGAACTACCATTTACATCTACAACATTATTTAAATTATTTGCAGATTTTATTTGATATGTACCATTCTCAATTGTCTTTGTTCCTGTTGGAGTTGAATCCCCGTCTTTTACAAATTTAAACTTTTGATTTGTGCTATCATTTTTAGTCCAAACTTGAACATTAGCTCCATCTTTTGCATTAGATTGAGGAATATCTAAATATAATCCATTACTCTTAGAAACTATATTAAAATAACCATTTCCGGCATCTTTTATAATCCACTTTTGGTTATTTCCTCCATGATATTCATACTGTAAAACCTTTGCTCCTGGAGTTTTAGAATTATTAGCAACGTCTATGTACTTTCCAGAATGCACTGGAGATATTGTGTAACAACCATTTCCTGTATATTTTATTGTATATTTTTGGTTATTAGTGCCTCCACTCGTCCATAATTCTAATTTAGCATCATTTGTTTTCAAACTACTATATATGTCAAAAACATATTTCTCGTTTAAAGCAGATTTAATAGTATAAACACCATCTTCCAATGTTTTTCCATTATCTTTCGCAAAAACAGTATTACCTATGTGTAGAGCTGAATACACTACACTAAATAATACTGTTATTTTTATAATATTTGATATATATTTTTTCATTGTTATCATTTTCTCCCGTTCTTAAATATTTTGTCGCATTTGTAATTATTTTGTATAAATTTGTCTATTACATTTTAACATAAATTTAAGAAATAGAGAATAGATTTATGCAATTTTCCATTAATTTCTAAATATTATTTTTCATATTCGTATAATACTATAATTTAATATAATAATTTGTATGCTAATTTATTTTTTCAAATTCTCAATTTGTTCATATCTTAATAAATTTAGTTCATAGTTTTCTCTGTGTTGTCTTGTTATTGTGTCCAATATTATTGCACATTGGAATGCAACTGCTGCAAGACCCATAAATCCTGTTGCTAAAATTGCAGATGGAACTTTTGTTATATAAGATGTTTTAAAGTATTCAACTAATACTGGAACTCCAACAATAAGTCCTAATATGAAGAATATTAGTGATATTGCTCCAAAAAATCTAAATGGCTTGTAGTCTTTAAACATTCTTGCAATTGTTTTTACAACTTTAATTCCATCACTTACTGTATTTAATTTTGATGAACTTCCTTCTGGTCTATCTCTGTAGATTATTGGAATTTCTTTTATAATGTACTTTTTATCTAATGCATATAAAGACATTTCTGTTTCTATTTCAAATTTTGGACTTAGTACTGGCATATTCTTTACAAATCTTTTGTTAAATACTCTGTATCCAGTCATTATGTCTTTTAAGTCGGTTTTGAATAATACGTTGATAGATTTTTTTACTAGATTATTTCCTAATTCGTGGAATGGTCTCTTGTTTTCTTTTTGGTATGTTCCATTAGAAAGTCTATCTCCAATTGCCATATCTGCTTCGCCGTTTCTTACTGGTTCTATTAGTTTATGAACAAATTCGGCAGGATAAGTATCGTCTCCATCTACCATTACATATATGTCTGCATCTATGTCTCTAAATTGACTTCTTACAACATTTCCTTTTCCTTGTTTGTATTCGTCTACAACTATTGCACCACATTTTAATGCAATTTCCTTTGTTTTATCTTTAGAATTATTGTTATATACATATATGTCAGCTTCTGGTAATTCTTTTTTAAAATCTTTTATTACTTTTTCTATTGTTAGTTCCTCATTATAACAAGGTATTAGTACTGCTATTTTTTCCATTTTCATTGTTTCCTTCCTTTACAAAATTCATTCCAATATATACTGGTAAAGCTAAGAATATTGGATACGCATATCTAAATTCGCAATAAGCAGGTGATGCAATTAGTGTTAGCCATAATATAAATGTTGGTAAATATACCAATATGTATTTATATTTTTTCTTGTATATTATGTAACTTAAGGCGATGACTGTAAGCATAAATCCTGCTCCAATACTAAATGCAAAGCTAAATGCGGGTATATCTCTTACATCTGTTAGCAAATCTATTTGCTCTACCCATTTTCCTTCTATTAACGGCGTTTGTTTTATTCCCATATTATGGTCCATTGTTGCACGACTTACAATTGAATTTCTTGCTTCTGGATAATAATATCCATACGAGTTTGAAATAAATGCCTCTATATAGTCTTTAGGATATTTTACAAATAATTTTAACCATATAGATATAAACTCAGATTTATTTTCCTCGAAATATCCATTGTTAAATTTAAATTTAACTGGATCTGATAGTACTGGGTTGTAGTATTCCCATACATTTTCTACTGTGAAATATTCGTTTATTTTGTTTATAGTTTCTTCATCTATATCTTCATAATTATTTTTTACACTTCTTACAATCTGTTGTATTGGAACAGATAGCATTTCTCCAACTGAACCTTTTTTAACTTTTAATATCTTAAATACTACAAAGTTGAAAGCTTCATATATCACCAATATAGATAGAAACATTATTAAAACTTTTTTCCAATGTTTTCTTAGTACCACAAATGTAAATGGTAAGCTTAGCATTACAACATATAGTCCATTATGTCTCAAAAGTATTGTAAATATGGCAATAATTACATACGCAACCATATTTCTTTTTTTGCCTAAAAATTCTTCTGTGTTAAATATTAGTTCTATGTTCTGTATTATGAACAATGGCATTATACCAGAAAATAATATATCTTTCCACATGGTTATACTATACATTCCATTTACAGGATAAAACATATAGAATAGTAGAATTATAAGCTGAACAAATGCTGGTACTTTTTTCTTTCTTAAATACTTTAAAACAAATGCTGCAAAAGTTGCCATCATAAGCATAGAGAATATACTATATAATGCAATTCCTGTATTTATATTATTAAACATTTTTAACCCGATATTGGCAAATATTCCAATTATTGCTGTATGTGTGATTGGATGATGGTCTTCTGGTTCTAGTATGCCTATCATCTGCTCTATTTGAGAATACGAATCTGATGTAACAATTCCTGGATAATATCTTAAGAAAAATGGCAAATATGCCAAAAATATTAGTACAATAGTAACTATCACAAGGAATTTCTCATTCTTTAATAGTTTAAAATTGGATAAATCTTTGCCAAAAATTTTAATATTTTCTGATTGCAGTCTATTATTTTCAAATATATCATAAACCCATAATATTACAATTCCAGACATAACAAAATATCCTACAAAATTTACTATTAGCCATTTATTTAGAATGTGGTCAAGTGTAAAATCTGTATTTATGCTTTTTCCTATTATTTCTATCATCGTAAATAATACCGCCACAATACCTACTATAATGGCTTTTCTTTTTGTAATTGTTTTTGACTCTAATGTATGTTTTATAACTAAGTAGCAACTTGCAAATAAGAATATATATGTAACATTATTTCCACTTACTAAAAAACTGTGCCATATGAAAATAACAAGAATACTTGCGAGTACAAATGATATTATATTGTTTTTATACTTTTTCATACTTAGTCGTTTTCCTCCTTTTTATACATATCAATTAATTAGTTTAAGCTTTTTTCTATTTTTATTTATTATATAAGAGAAGAGCCTATTACGTTTTTTTCTAATATCTACGTTATTATATATAATTTGTTCATATACAAATTTTCATTTTTTATATTATTTCAAAAACCTTAGTATATATTTTATATGTAAATTTGTTTATTGTTTTCATATATTTATTCTTATCAATATTTACAGTATTTAAAATTCTGTTCTTTTTCCAATTTGGAAAATTGCAGTTCAATTTTTTCCAAGTTTTTTGTAACAATTCTTTTCTAGTTTTTTTATCTTTTATTTTGCACATTCTTTTTAGTGAACTACAAAGCAAATATCTTGCATAATTGTATTCAAGTTCTTCTTTATACTCTTCATATATATTGTTTTTCTTGTAAAATTCAATTACTTCATCTAATACAGTAAATATTTCTGCTGTTCTCTCATTTTGAACATTTGCAATAGATCCTTCTCTTTGAATATAATGAATAAATGGCTTGTCCACATATGCAAATTTATTTATATATGGAATTAGCTTATATGTAAATTCTACATCTTCATATCTTAATCCTTTTGGAAATTCTAAATTATGTTCTATAATTAAACTTCTTTTTATTAATTTATTCCATGCAACTACTCTTACAAAGCTTAGCATTTCCTTTTTATTTTGATATTTATATTGTTTGTCTATTTTAGCTTTATTGGGATATTCCCAAATAAAGTCACATTCAACATAGTCTGCATTTTCTTCTATTGCTTTATTATACATTTCTTCATAAGCATTTTTTTCTATGTAATCGTCTGAATCTAAAAATGCAACAAAATCGCCAGTAGCATATTTTAACCCATAATTTCTTGCATCAGATAGGCCACCATTTTCTTTTTCCACATATATCACTTTATCTTTATTTCTCTCTGCATATTTTTTAGCAATAGTTCCAGAATTATCCTTAGAGCCATCATTTACAAGTATTATTTGTATGTCTTCTAGTGTTTGACTTAATAATGAATTGATACATTTTTCTAAGTATTTTTCCACATTATAAATTGGGACAATTACACTTACTTTTGGCATTTTTATTTCCTTTCATTTTTAATTAATAAATCCAGATTTTCGGTTTTTACTTTAGCATTTATACTTTTTTTATTTTTGTATGAACCTAAATTAAAATAGTTTCTTACACCATTAATTTTCTTATTACAATTATCTTAATTTTAAATATAGCTTTATGCTTATCTTTAAAATTATCTTTTTTATAAATTGTTTTGCATTTCTTGCTTTTATATTATCTGCAAGCTTTCTTCTTTTTATTTCTGCTATAAAGTTTTTCTGTTCTTTTCCTTTTAGATTATTTACTTCCAAAATAATACAATTTGTGTAATATATTTTTATGTTTTCTTTTGATGTTTCTGATATATCATATTCTTTTATTTTTTCTATCATTTCATCATAAAAATATAACAAGTCTTGTGCCCTTTTGTATGCAATTTCTTCATTTCCTCTTGTTATACTTTTATCGGTCTGTACATAGTTATAGCCAAATACGTCTACTCCCGCTACTGTATTTGCTTTTAAGATTACTAATGGTATTAATCCAAAATCTTCGTGATATTTTCCTTTAGTAAATTCAAAATTATTTTTTCTAAAAAACTCTCTTTTATATAAATAGCCCCAGGCAACTTCTGTCATAACATCTGTTTTGTATAAAATATCGAATGCCTCTTCTCCTGTTTTTTGTTCAAATAATGGAGTATAATTTTTTTCTAAAATTTTACCTTGTTCATTTACTTTTGCAAATTGAAATTTTATTAAATCATATTTTTGTTCCATATATGGAAGTAAATCCATATATAAATTTTCTGTTATGTAATCATCTGAATCCACAAATGAAATATACTCTCCTGTAGCATATTTTAGGCCATAATTTCTTGCATCAGATAGCCCTCCATTTGTCTTTTCAAAATATAGAACTCTATCAGGATCTTTTACTACATATTGTTTTGCAATATCTGCACTAGAATCCTCTGAACCATCATTTACAAGTATTATTTGTATGTCTTTTAAAGTTTGATTTAGTAATGAGTCTAAACACTTTGCTAATTGTTTTTCCACATTATAAATTGGTACTATTACACTTACCTTTATCATTTATTTTTCCTCTTTTATTTTGCTTTTTATTTAAGAATAATTGCTACTACACACAAAAATTTACAAAATAGCTTTTTAATAAATTTGTAAATTTCAATATTTACTTAGTTTAAATTTCTTTCGTATAATTTAATTCTCTAGCATATTTTTTAAGTTTTCTTGAGCTTCTTTTTTGTTTTTTATGCTCCAATTTTTATATTCTTCTAATATTTTTTCTTTATTTTCTATAGCTTCTAAAATTTTAGCTTTTATTTCTAATATATTGTCTGTATTTTCTACAACTAAATATTCTTGTAATTTGCTTCCTTCAAATGCTTTAAAACTATTTCCAACTAAACAAATTGTACCTAGTTCTAAACTTTCGTATGGTAACATACTGTTTTCATCTATTGTGTTTGCACACAAATTTATGTCATTATTTGCAAGTTTTTTGTATAGCTCTGGTTTTGTCATTAGCTTGTTTGCAACAGTTAAGTTTATATTGAAAAATCTGGCAATTTTAGATATTTTATAATTCACTGGTGAGCAATCTACTTTTGCATTTTCTAATAAGCTTACTGCACACAATTGATTATATATGTTTTTAGAAGTTGTATCATAAGCTTCATATAATCCTATTTTTATTGGAGTATTTTCAGTTTTTTCTTCTTGTATTTTATATTCTTGTTTATTGTCTATTTCTATGTATTTAGACAATAATTTTACTCTATATCCTTTTTCTTTATAGAACTCATACAATTCTCGTTTTAAAAATACAAGTTCGTCAATAATACCTTTGTCATACATTCCAAGTATAGTATCGAAGTTGTTCCAAATTATGCTATCTGTTAAATCGTCTTGTCCATTATGTATTATAATTTTTATTTTTATAGTTGCTTTTTGCTTTTTTAAACTTGATATTAACATATCCCAGCCATCTGCATATTGGTTAAATATTACTTGTTTTTTTTCAGAAGCAACTATTGCATTTGCTATCATTTCCGCTTCTTTTTTTGTATATTGTTCTCTTAATTCTAGAATACTTCCTTCAAAAAGATTTGCTATTTTGCTTTTTTCAACTGGCATCTCTGGATGGCAAATTGTTATATACTCTTTAGAAATTTGCTTTATTTCATTAGATATTCTTCCAACTCTTCTATTTCTTGTAACATAAATAGAAGCCTTCATTCTAGTCCAATTGTACATTTTCTTTAAAGTTGCAACTATACTATTCCTAAAATTAAATATTCCATCTATAATTGAATTTAAAGTTTTTCCAAAGCCTGGTCCAAATGTTCTATATATTCCAATAGTTCTTTTTTCTCCATTGTCTGTCCAAGTAGCTTTAAATAGGTGAACCATACAAGTATTTTTTGTATATACTTTTTCAGAATAGTTGTAGTTTATTGGATAAAAATAGTCTCTTGGATAAACATATATGTTATTATCAAATATGCGTATTCCTTTTTCGTTTACAACGCTTTGGTATTGTTTTAATGTTTTTGTAATTATAACTGGGTTTGCAAAATTATACATAATTTCTGGTTCAAAATGTTTTATTTTTCCATAGTAATCCAATATTTCTTTTATGTATTTACTATGTGGATTTTTTACATATATCATTGCAGTTCCAACATAGCCACTGTCTTCGTAGCCAAGTACCATTTCTTGGTTTAGAACATCTGTTGGGTCTTTTAATATTTTCACATCAGTGTCTAAATATAATCCACCTTCTTCATATAAAGCATATATTCTTACATAATCACTAACAAAAGCCCACTTTTTGCTTTCGTAAGCCTCTTTTACAAATGGAAAACTGTTAACATCAAAATTACTTTCGTCCCATTGTTTTATTTCATAATCCGGTAAAAACTTTTTCCAAGTTTTTATGCAATCTTCTACCGATTTTGGTAATTTTTTACCACCAAACCAGCAATAATGTATTTTTTTTACCATTCTTTTCCTCCAATTTATTTATTTATAATCGATTTTAAAAATGTTTTTAAAGAACCTAGTATATTTCTAAAATAATTTACAATTTTTCTCTTTACTAAGCTACTTTTTATTGTTTTTACATTTCCATTTTTTAATGCAGTAAACATATTAGAGACCATTTCTTTTTGTCTTGCTGAATAATCATTTTTCTCTGTATTTACCATATTTGAATTTACTATATATTCTATTGTGTTTTGGTTATCTTTTGCAAATTCTTCTAAATGTGTTAAAAATTCTTTTTTATTTGCATTGTAATCCTGTGATAACATATCTAAAATTCTTCTTACGAAAAATTCGTTTATTATTAGCTTATATTTTTCACAATCGTTATTATGATTTTTTATAACTTCTGAAATATTTTTACAAATCTTGTAAAATGCTGACATATATGTATTTGTAGCAACTATAGATTTTTCTCTTTGTAAATAATAATACATTGGATATGGTATGTATTTTATATTTTTCGCATTTGTTAATATAAATGGTGTTACCGCAACATCTTCGTATTCCTTTCCGACGGGAAATTTAAAGTCTGCATATAGTTCTTTTTTTATTATTTTGTTGCAAGAAGAACCAGACATTGCACCATTTAATAATCCATCTAAGAAGTTTTCTTTGTCGTCTCTCCACGCTCTAGAAGTATAATTCCAAAGAGGATTTTTTTCAAATACAACATAAAGGTCATATATTATGATGTCATTTTCTTTTACATATTCTCTTGCAATTTTATAAAAGTTTTTGTCTATGTAGTCATCAGAATCTACAACACTTATAAATTCTCCTCTAGCCTTAGCAATTCCAACGTTTTTTGTATCTGCTAAACCCTTATTTTCTTTCTTTACATAAATGAAATTATCTTTATAATCTTCTGGAAGGTTATTTATAAAATTGTTTATTATTTTTTCACAATTATCCTTAGATCCATCGTTTACAACTATTACTTCACAATCTTTATCCATTGCATCATATATAGATTTAAGACTTTTTTCTATGTATTTTTCTGTATTATATACAGGAACAATTATTGAAAATAAAAATTTATTTTTTTCTTCTGCCATTTGCATTTCCTCTTTTCTTACAAATTTATTAACTTTTCTAGTTTTTGTTCTATTTCTTTATTGTATTCTTTATAGTTGAACTTTTCTTTTATAAAAACTCCTTGTTCAATAGCCTGTTTCATTGCAATATATATTGAATTTATATCCTTTTTTGTAACAATTCCATATTTGTCTTTTACAACTTTTAGACTATCCGAAACATCTGTAGTAATTATTGGAAGTTCTAGTAGCATTGCCTCTAAATAAACTACTGGGAAGCCTTCATATTCTGATGTTAAAATTAAACTATCTGCAATTTTAAAATATGGATATGGATTTTGTTTTTTCCCTAAAAATATTATTTTGTCTTCCAAACCATATTCTTTTACCATTTGCTTGTATTCTTCTGTTTTGTTGCCGCTTCCTACTAGCAATATTCTAAAATTTAGCTTGTCCTCATTTAACTTTTTGGCAGCTTTAATTAGCCTTGTTAATTTTTTATCTTCTTCTGTGTGACGTCCTACATTTAAAAATGTATAGATATTTTCTTTATTGTAATCTTGCACACTTTCTTTTGATTTTTGTAAAATTTCTTCTGCATCCATCAAATTATGAATAATTCGTGTTTTTTTGATTAAATTTGAATCATTCGAAAAAGTTTTGTCAAATATATTTTTTGCGTTTTCCGATACAAATACTATATTCTTAAACTCTTTAGCTTTTACTTCGTTAAAAAATTTTATATACTTTTCTTTGTTATTTCCAAACATTTGCATATATTCACTATGCACCCATAGGCAAGAATTTTTTGAAGCACTTCTTGCCACAAACGATGCAGATTTAGAATATGTCGCATATGCACAAGAAAAGTCAAATTTATTCTTATATTTGATTTTGAATATATTTTGTTTTATAAGATTTATTAATTTTCTTATTGCCACTATTTTATTGTCATTTGGTGTATATTCAAGTACCTTAATATTATTATTTAACCTTTTTAGAAATATTCCTTCTTTTTTTTCCAATATAAGTGTTATTTCGTACTTATTTTTTTGTGCTAAATAATTCATTAATGTAACTAAAGCAGTATCTATTCCGCCAACATCAAGAGATACGGCCGAAAATAATATTTTTTTCATTTTTTCTTATAACCAGCAATAAAATTGGTTATCCCTTTCTTTAATTTATACTTACATATTTTTATAATTTATAACTTGCTACACTTCTTAATTAAATTGAATGCTATTCTAATCTTTTACGATTTCCACATTGTAGCCTATAAATAGTCCAGACTCTACTACACCAGTAATCTCTTTAATTCTACGTTCCAAATCTGGTGTTATATTGTCAAAATACACATCTATAATTATATTTCCATTCTCAGTAATAACAGGTCCATCTTTTTTTAAAGCTTGTCTTACATTTTGACGGTTGGCTCCTAGCTTATATAATTCTTCTTTTACATAGAAAGCAGCATTTGGATAAATCTCTACAGGAACTGGAAAGCTTGTTCCTAAAGTATTTACAACCTTAGAGTCGTCTATTAAAATATAAGTTTTAGCAGATGTTTTTATGTTTAATTTTTCCTTAAACATTGCTGCTCCTCTGCCTTTTATCATCCAATTATCGTGGTCTACTTCGTCTGCTCCATCAAAACACCAATCTGGCTTTTTTTCCATAATACTTGCAGTTGGTATATTTAAATATGAGCAAAGCATCTCTATTTCTTTTGAAGTTGGAATCGCCGTTATTTTTATTCTCTTCTTCACATTTTTTTGCAATTTCAATAACAGTTAAATAAGATGTTGAACCAGAGCCAAATCCTATTACATCTCCATTTTGAACTCTTTTTGCAATTTTTCTTGCAATAGCTTCTTTTTGTTCTCTATTTTTAATTTCTTCTTTCCATAATGGTTTTTCCATAAGTTCTCTGTTCCAATCCATTTTAATCCTCCGTAAGTCATATTTTTCTTTGTATATTATATAGATAAATGCCAATCATTTCAATATTTTAGTCTAAATATTTTTCTTCTTTTAACAATTTTAGTAGTTCATTTAGTGCTTTCTCTCTATGAGTTGTACCAATTTCTTCTTCTGTTAATTCATTCATAGTTTTATTAAATCCATCTGGAATAAATATTGGACTATATGTAAGTTTTCCTAATGGTCCAGGAGTTCTAACTATTTTTCCATGTGTTTCTCCTCTTACGACTTTAGTTTCTCCATTTGGCATTACCAATGTTAATACACATACAAATTTTGCAGTTCTTTTTTCGTCTGGTACATCTTTCATTTTATCCAATACTTTTGTAATTGCAACAATTTGTGGAGCGTGATCTCCTGCATATCTTGCACTATAAACACCTGGTTCTCCATTTAGTGTATCTACGCAAAGCCCTGCATCATCTGTTAAAATAGGATATTCTATATTATTTTTCTTGCAGTATTTCTGTATTGCCTTTGCCTTAATCATTGAATTTTCCTCAAATGTAGTACCATTTTCTTCTATTTCTTCGTTAAATCCTATATCCGCTAATGATATAAGTTCCATGTTTATTCCTTTATATTCCAAGTATTCTTCTACTTGAGCAATTTTTGCTTTATTAGATGTTCCATATATTATTTTCATATTTTCCTCCTAGTTCTAAATTTTCTAATTTAAATTTATAGAAAATTAATAATTATTATATAATTTTTCATCTCATATTTTACACTATTTACTGCTATAAATTCAAGTATTTTAC
>ENA-OPVH01001165-OPVH01001165.1-human-gut-metagenome-genome-assembly--contig:-NODE-1165-length-13878-cov-5.571728_pt1 | contig 13878 bp, 11 predicted proteins | sample MGYA00241494_ERZ501980 | MGnify/ENA primary metagenome ERZ501980 (study PRJEB25962, sample SAMEA1964914) | human gut metagenome | biome: human gut; feature: human-associated habitat; material: faeces... | reverse complement strand
TCCGGGCACTGACAGCCGCTGAACAGCCCTCTCTCAGTCTGTACCATATAAGTCCCGCAGGCCTTGCAGCTGCACCGCATTATCTATTCACCTCCGCAGAGGTCCTCAGCTCCGGCATTGGAGTTGGAGTTGGAGTTGGGGTTGGGGTAGGAGTGGGCGTGATCGTCGTTTCGGGCGCGGACGATGGGACAGCCTCCGATTCTCCTGCCGGCTCGGCCAAAGGCTCCGTTGTAAGGTCAGGAGTTGTTTCCGGCGTAGGCGCGGGCGTATCATCTGGCGCTATGAATACGTTCAGCACGCTGGCATCGCCCACATATTCCTTTACGTCCTCCACCTGTATCTCGAATTCCGGCTCGCCTTCTGACGCGGTGGTTATCTCGTATTTGTTGTATACGATGACTATGCCGTCCTCGGTTATATAAAACTCCCTGTCGTCGTCTATGGGCAGCAGATCGTTGAGTAGCAGCATGTCGGAATCTTTGGCCTGCGCGGTTATCATATCCGGTATACGGCCCCGCCAATACTGATTGTTCTCATCGAAAAGGTCGCTGATCTTGCACAGAGCTCCCGTCGCCACATCGTAAGTCAGGGCCATGCTGCCAAGGCAGGTGTTGCTTTCATCGTAAAGGTCATACATGAATATCCGCACCGAGAATATTCCGTTGCGGTTGTATTCTACCCGGTATTCGGTAAATACCGCCATATCCAGCTTTTTCGCCTTAGCCATAATATTTTCGCGCATGGAAGCGTTTATCATGTCCGCAGTAGGCTCGTTCTGGAGCGCAGGATACACTATGCAGCAGTTGTTTTCACAGTATGCGCAGCGGGAGATCGTCACCGGCGCATAAATGTCATCTTCCTCCGCGGGTGCGCTTACAGCCACCTGGCTTGAATTGTATTCTTTTACAACTTCAAATACCTCCGGGGCGAAGGTTGCCGCCGGAACTGCCTTTGAGCTTTTTTCAAAGGCAGGCTGGAACTCTGCCGCAGGGGCGGATTCACAGCCGCAAAGCATGATTGCAGCCGCTGCAGCAATCAGGCCGCTCATGATGCTTTTTTTCATTTTATCGCCCCTCCTTTCGAGCTTTTACTGTTAGTATTATAGCATCGGCATAATATATTTTTGTTAAGAAAAGGTTAACATATTATGTATTTACTTTTCTGCCTTACGCTTCCGCTTTTTCGCTGCCGCTCTGGGTCACTATGAGCGTCTCCGTATCCGCCATGGCCTTCTGTATCATGCACTCGAAGTCCACCATTGCCTCGCTGTTGCGAAGATCCTCCACCTTGGGCTTCGTGACGGGGTGTTGGGGCACAAATACTGTACAGCAGTCCTCATACGGCAGTATGGAGGTATTGAATGTATTTATCTTCTTCGCTATATCTATTATATCGTCCTTGTCAAACCCTATAAGAGGACGGAATACCGGCATATCCACCGCATCGTCCGTTACGCAGAGGCTCTCCAGGGTCTGGCTTGCTACCTGACCAAGGGCCTCGCCCGTGATAAGTGCCAGCGCGCCGTCTTCCCTTGCCCAGCGCTCCGCTATCTTCATCATGAGCCTGCGCATGAGCACCGTGGTCTCCTTTGGAGGACATTGCTCGTAAATGGCAAGCTGTATCTCGGTAAATGGCACCAGATGCAGCCTTATGGGACCGGAGTACCTGGCAACGAGTCCGGTAAGATCCACTACCTTATCCCTTGCCCTTTCGCTGGTGTATGGATAGCTGTAAAAGTGTACGGCGGAAAGCTCAAGGCCGCGCTTTGCCATGAGGTAGCCCGCAACGGGGCTGTCTATACCGCCGGATATGAGCAGCGCGGCGCGGCCGGCGGTGCCGGTAGGCATGCCGTTTGCGCCGGGTATCTCCTCGCAGTAAAGATACGCCTTTTCGCGTATTTCAACGCACATCTTTATCTTTGGGGAATGCACGTCTACGCTGAGGCCGGGAAAGCTCTCAAGCAGCACGTGGCCCAGCTCCCGGTTAATCTCCTCGCTGTTCATCGGAAAGCGCTTGTCGGCACGGCGGGCCATAACCTTAAAGGTCGCACTTCGGCTCTCCCCGAGGGCGCGCCGCATGAGCTCCATCGCGCTATCGGCTATGGCGTCCCATTCCTTCTCTACGGCTATTGCGGGGCTTATGGAATGTATGCCGAACACCCTTGTGAGCCTGTCCACCGCCTCATCCCTGTCCTTATCCTTTATACCCAGCACGAATATTCTCCCCTGCTCCATGCGCACAGTAGCGCCCAGATCCGAAAGAGCGTGCTTTATTCCTTCGACGAGCTTGCGCTCGAAGAAAGGGCGGTTGAGTCCTTTGAGGTGAATTTCGCCGTAGCGGACCAGCAATACGTTTTCCATAAATCCTCCGTATATATCTCCCGCCGGTTTGCCCGGCAGGAGCAATGCTTTCAGTATTGGTATTATCTGCGCTTGAACCGGCGCAGCATGGCTATTATGGTTGAGATTTCCTCCGCCACAACGTCCATCTCTTCGATAGTATTAAATGGGCAGAAGCTGAAGCGTATGGCGCCTTCCTGTCTATCTCCAATTACACCCATGGCATTGAGTATCCGGTTCCTGCCCTTCTTGTGGGCAGAGCAGGCGGAGCCTGTGGATACATATATCTCCTTCTCCTCCAGAGCGTGCAGCAGCACCTCGCCGCGGACGCCCATAAACGAGGCGTTGAGTATATGGGGAGCGCCCTGCTCCGGTGCGGGGCCGTTGAGCAGCACGTCCGGCAGCTCTGTAAGATTTTTTGCAAGGCGCAGCTTGCAGGATCGCATGGCGCAGCGATATTCGTCTATATTATCCAGATAGTTCCTTACGGCAGCCTCCATACCCATTATGCCGGGCGTATTGGTAGTGCCGCTGCGCAGGTTTCTTTCCTGCCCTCCGCCTATCTGGCCGCCCGCGAACTTTGTGCCCTGCCTGAGGTACAATACGCCCGTACCCTTAGGAGCGTGTATCTTGTGTCCGCTTATGGAATACAGGTCGCAGTTTTTCGCATCGAAGGGCACCTTCAGGAATCCCTGTACGCCGTCCACATGGAGCAGCGCCTCCGGAGCCCTGCGTCTGAGTATCCTGCGTATCGCCTCGGCGTCGTTCACGGCGCCCACCTCGTTGTTCACCTGCATTATAGATACAAGGCGGGTGTCCGGGGTGATGAGGCCCTCCAGCCTTTTCAGGTCTATCATACCGGTATTGTCTACCGGCGCTTCGACAACGTCGTACTGGCAGGCAAGGGATTTATATACCTCATATACCGAAGGATGCTCGGTCGAGCCGACTATTATCCTGCCCCTGCCCCGCATTGCTTTAAGGGATCCGAGTATTGCCATATTGTTGCTCTCGGTGCCGCCTGAGGTGAATATTATCTCGTCCGGCCCCGCGTTTATGGCGCTGCCTATTGTCTTTCGCGCGCCGTTTACCGCCCTTTCCTCGCGCACTGCGGGAGAATAGGCCGCCGCAGGATTGAAGAATTCTTCCGTCATATATTTTTTAGCCGCTTCCGCCGCAACGCCCATGGTACGTGTGGTAGCGCTATTGTCAAGATATATCATTTATCATCTCTCCGTATCATATTTCGTCGGGGTATACCCGCACTATATTATATGTACCGCGGCGTCCGGACGGCATACCCGGCAAACCGCATTATATGATATCACATATTATACCACTATTTCACTACATTTTTACATATTTATTCCGCCCCGCCTTTAATCTATCTGTTTGACGCGCGGCAAAAAGTGCTGTAATATTGTATCATTAGTTTATTGCATATACGACCCGGCGCAAAAGCGGCGGGAGAAAGGCGAAAAAATGAGCGAATGCAGCCATGATTGCAGCAGCTGCGGCCAGAAGGACTGCGGCTCCCGCGAAATACCCAAGGAGCAGCTTAACGAATTCAGCAGGGTGAAGAAGGTCATAGGCATAGTGAGCGGCAAGGGTGGTGTAGGCAAGTCCCTTGTCACCTCCATGATGGCCTCCGCCACCAATAAGCGGGGCTTCAATACCGCCGTATTGGATGCGGACATCACCGGTCCCTCCATACCCAGGATGTTCGGCATCAAAGAGCACGCACTGGGAGACGGCAAGAACCACATCTTCCCCTGCAGGAGCAGTAACGGCGTTGATATCATGTCCATAAACCTGCTGCTTGAGTCCGATACCGACCCCGTAGTATGGCGCGGCCCCGTCATAGCGGGCGTCGTCAAGCAGTTCTGGACCGAAGTGGTCTGGAAGGATATAGACTATATGTACGTCGATATGCCTCCGGGAACCGGCGACGTACCACTGACAGTATTCCAGAGCCTGCCTGTAGACGGCATAATAGTCGTCACTTCCCCTCAGAGCCTGGTCTCCATGGTAGTTGCCAAGGCGGTGCGCATGGCGGAGCTCATGAACATCCCCATATTGGGCATCGTGGAAAACATGAGCTACTTCACCTGCCCCGACTGCGGCTGTGAAATAAAAGTATTCGGCGACAGCCATGTGGAAGAGATAGCCACTACCTACGGCATACCCCTTCTGGCCCGCCTGCCTATAGATCCCGCCGCCGCAGCGGCCTGCGACAGCGGCAAAGTCGAAAGCATAGACACAGCGCCAATACAGCCCGCACTGGATAAGATACTGAGCCTGTAAGCGTATGAGCGGAAGCACGGTACTTTGCATAATAATAGGCGCTGTGCTGCTGTGCGTGGCAGTACCCGCAATGCGCTTCTTTCACAATGCCGGCAACATACTCTCCTATATACTTTCCGCCTTGAAGAGCACCGGAGCTGTCGAAAGGCCTAAGATACGCTCCCTTTCTTCTGCGGGCGACCTGTTTCTCGACAGGATAAAGCGGGACTTTCCGGAGTACAATCCCGCAATGGTTCTCAACCGCGTAAAGAAGGACGCACGTATATACCTGCAAAGCGCCAAGGAAGGGCACACACTGTTTCGCGAGGGCGTGTCCGATTCCTTCAGGGAACGCTTGGCCTACTCCCTGCCCACAGACGTAAAGGGCGGCATAGAGGTGTACAATGCGGCGCTGTCCGACTACGACGACAGGGGCCGGGACCGCATACTGGTATTTCAGGCGGCGGCAGAATATCTCGATTCCCGTGACGCGCTGCGTCCCGTAAGGCTGACCCTCAAATACATCGCAGCCTATGACGGCAATGTGGACGGCGAAGTGCGGGGCTTCAACTGTCCCAACTGCGGCGCACCGTTACCGATAGTCGGCAGCAAGATATGCCACTACTGCGGCACCGGCATAAAGTCTTCGGCAGGATTGGGCTGGATACTTACAGACGTGGCTATGGACTGAACATGCGACTTAAAAAGGACGGCAGATGCCGTCCTTTCAGAGTGTCAAAAAAGTGGCTGAACGCCACTTTTTTGAGTTTTCTCATTCGGTGCTTGCGCCTATGGCGCGGCCAGCACCTCATGCAGGGAAAGCCTTGCTACGCAAGCGCCTTTTGCGGATTTGCCGCACATGTCGCCAAATCCGAATAAAGCCATAAGGGGCTGCGGCCCCTTATCAACCCCTGGGTTTTTCGACAGTCTCAAAGGACGGCAGCTGCCGTCCTTTTGATTTATGCCGAAATATCCTCGCGCTTTGCTCCGGTACCGTCGCTGAGCCAGACGTATACCTTCTCGTCAGGCACATCCGCGCCCTTTGCCTTGGATACGGTAAAATGGAAGCCGTCCACGTCACACCTTAACGTGGTAATGGTACCGTCGTCCCTAGTGACGGTAGATACCCATACGTTGTCCTGAAATTCTATGGTGACGCTGTGTTTATCCCGGCCTTCCACATAAAAGCTCAATACCGAATCATTCAGGCTGCCCAATAGCATCCTTCCGTCAGCATATTCAAACTTAAGATCATATCCCGATTCCTGCTCATCCACCGCCTCTGCAGCCTCATGCCCATCGCCGTTCGGTATGGTGGGCGTGAGCTCATCGGTAATGACAGGCGTAGCCTCGGCTTTTTCCGCCTCGTCCTCCTCGGCTTCCTCCTCGCCGTCGTCTATCACTATTCCGTGGGGGGCTATGGAGCCCTTGCCCTCTGCCGCGCCCGTCACAGATGAAGCAAACTGATCCGCCGTATCCGTGGAGAGCAGCCAGCCGAAGGTGGCGTTGCCCTCCGATACCCGCATATCGTGATCCGCAAGGTAGATCAGTGTATCCGCCGCTTCCGCGCTTTTATCATCTTCCAGCCGGCTGCGGAACAGATCTTCCATGGCTTCTGTGGCTGACTTGTAGCCGGTATAGAATGCCGACACCGGGTTCTGCTCTATTGTGCTCTCGACTTCCTGTGGTTCCGGCTCAGGCGTTGCCTGCGGCTCCTCGATGGCCGCCGGTTCCTCTTTCGGGGCACAGCCCGTAAAGGCAGCCGTCATTATAATTGCAAGGACGAGCGCCGTTATCTTTTTCATTGCTCGTCCCTCCCATTCATGTATTTTATTATGCCGTTATAAATACCTGCGGCACATGCGTCCTGATATGACGCCCGGCATAATTTCGTATCCTCCTGCGGATTGGAAAGATACCCCATTTCGACGGTCACTACCGGGCTATCCGACCAGTTAAAGCCGGTCTGGCTGGCGGAATAGATCACACTCCTGTTGATTGCGCCTGTAGCAGCGCAGAATTCATCGAGCAGCGCCTTGCCCAGTGCTTCGCTTTGTGCGCCTATGGTCATCTGCTTTGACGGCGCTATCACCAGCGCGCCCTCAGTCAGCTTTGACGTTGAACTGTTGCAGTGTATCCTTATCCAAAAATCCACCCTCGCATCGTTCATCATTTCAGCCCGCTCTTTGTTGGAAACCGAAACGTCGTTTTTTGTGCGCGTCATGACTACTGTAGCGCCGGCGTCCTGAAGCAGCGCCATCAGCTTCACGGACACGGCAAGGTTCACATCGTATTCGTTGACGCCGGAGCGGACGCCAGTGCAGCCCCTTGTCATGCGGTCCTTGGTGGTCTTTTCGTCATTGGGAGATATCTGCTCCTGTCCGCTGTCCGCCTTGAGCTGATGGCCGGGGTCTATACCTATGATCACGTCCTTGAGGGGCTGCTCAGGCGTATCCGTGGCCTGAGGAATCGGCGTATTCCCGCCCGGCTTTACAGGGTATGGGTCATGGCCCATCACAGGCACGGCAAAGGCGGCGCTAAAGCTCATCAGCGCCGTAATACAAAGCAGTAATGCAATTGTCCTTTTCGTCAATGCCTTCATATTTCGCACCTGTTGTCAAAAATACACCTAAAAGGTACTTTTTTATTGTACACCCAAGTTCGCACTTTGCAACCCCGGATACCTTAAACAAATTGTTAATAATACCTGACTTTTTTAATGCGTTTTCTCAAAGGCAAGCTTTCCGCCCTTGGCTTTCGCTTTTACTTTATCTCCAAGGCGTATTTTTCCCGACAGCAGTTCCTCGCTGAGGCTGTCCTCCACCTGATGCTGTATGGCCCTTCTGAGCGGCCGCGCGCCGTACACGGGATCAAATCCGTCCCTGGAAAGCTGCTCTACTGCGCCCTCCGAGAACGTCAGATCTATACCACGCTCACGAAGCCTATCAGCCACGCCCTTTAGCATAAGGCGCACTATCTTTGCCGCCTGCTCCTGCTCCAGCGGGTGGAACACGATTATCTCGTCTATCCTGTTCAGGAACTCCGGCGAAAAGGTCTTCTTCAGCTCCCCCATCATGGCTTCCCTCATGCGCTCATAGGTAAGGGCCTTGCTTTCGCTGCCGAAGCCTACGGTGTTCCGGCCCGCCGCAGCCGCAGCGCCTATATTTGAGGTCATGATTATTATTGTGTTGCGGAAGTCCACTGTCCTTCCCTTGGAATCTGTCAGCCGCCCGTCCTCCAGCACCTGCAGGAGTATATTGAACACGTCCGGGTGCGCCTTTTCTATCTCGTCCAGCAATATCACGCAGTAGGGCTTGCGGCGCACCCGCTCAGTAAGCTGTCCGCCTTCGTCGAAGCCCACGTAGCCCGGAGGTGAACCTACCAGCTTGCTTACGCTGTGTGACTCCATATATTCCGACATATCCAGACGTATCATGGCGTCTTCATTCGAAAACATCACCTCGGCCAGAGCCTTTGAAAGCTCGGTCTTTCCCACTCCCGTCGGACCGAGGAAAAGATATGAGCCTATGGGGCGCTTGGGATCCTTGAGTCCTGCCCGCGCCCGGCGTATGGCCCGCGCTACGGCCTCCACCGCCTCGTCCTGCCCTATGACACGCTTGTGAAGCTCATCCTCGAGGTGCAGCAGCTTCTCGCTCTCGTCCTCCGTGAGCCGGTTCACGGGTATGCCCGTCCAGGCGTTCACTACTTCCGCTATGCTGTTTTCCGTTACGACGCACTTGCGGCCCTCCCGCTCCCGCTCCCAGCTGGCCTTTCTTGAGGTCATCTCATCGCGTATGGCCCGTTCCTCGTCCCTTATGGCAGCCGCCCTCTCGAAGTTCTGATTGTTCACCGCCTCTTCCTTTTCCTTGAGCAGCTCAGCAAGCTTGCCGTCAAGCTCCTTCATTCCGGCCGGGGCTACAAATGCCGCGAGGCGCACGCGGCTCGCCGCCTCGTCCATAAGGTCGATCGCCTTGTCCGGCAAAAACCTGTCCGAAATATACCTGTCCGAAAGCTCTACCGCCGCCCGTATGGCCTCGTCGGTGATGGTGGCCTTGTGGTGGGCCTCATATCTGTCCCTGAGGCCGAAAAGTATCTCTACCGCCTCTTCCTTTGTGGGTTCGCCTACCGTTACTGGCTGAAAGCGCCGCTCCAGGGCCGCGTCCTTTTCTATATAGCGTCGATACTCGTCAAGTGTAGTAGCGCCTATCACCTGCATCTCGCCGCGGGCCAATGCGGGCTTCATGATGTTGGAAGCGTCTATGCTGCCCTCCGAAGCCCCCGCGCCTACAATGGTATGCAGCTCGTCTATAAAGAGTATTGTATTCTTGTTTTCGATGAGTTCGTCTATGGCGGCCTTTATGCGCTCTTCGAATTCACCCCGGTATTTTGTGCCGGCCAGCATACCGCCAAGATCCAGCGTCACCACCCGCTTGTTTTTGAGTAGCTCCGGTATGTTGCCAGAAGCGATGCACTGGGCCAGTCCCTCTATTATCGCGCTTTTGCCCACGCCGGGATCTCCAATGAGCACCGGATTGTTCTTGGTCCGCCGCGAAAGTATCTGTATAATGCGCTGTATCTCGTTTTCACGGCCTATCACCGGGTCGAGCTCGCCGTTTTTCGCCTGCCTGGTAAGGTCGCGGCCGTACTTGTTCAATACCGGGGTGCCGTCCTCCTCCGCCTGAGCTCTTGCGCTTTCCGGCTTCCTCGTGGTTCCCGCAAGCATCTGATACAGCAGCGTAAAGTCCACCCCGAGATCCTCCAGGATACGCACAGCCACGCAGTCCTTCTCCCGTATGATGGCAAGCAGTATGTGCTCCGTGCCTATATAGCTGTTTTTCAGCGACTTGGCTTCATATAGGCTCAACTCGAGTATCTTCTTTGTGCGGGGGGTATAGCCGAAGCTGTCGGTAAAGTGGTAATCCCCGTGGCCTACCAGCTCGTCCGCCCGTGCGGATACGTCCGCCTCCCGTATGCCAAGCTGCGCCAGAGCGCGCGCCGCCGCCCCCTCGCCTTCTTTTATGAGCCCCAGCAGCAGATGCTCGCTGCCCACGTAATTATGTCCCATCTCCTTGGCGCTGTCCTGAGAAAGCGCAAGCGCCCGGCGGGCTCCCTCTGTAAATCTATCTATGAAGTCCATATCTGACCTCCCAATTTATAACGATCTTATTTTATATTCTAATGCAAAAGCGTTTTTCAGGCAACGAAAAACGGCTCCCGTTTGTGACAGGAGCCGCAAAATCTTTGGTAGTCTTGAAAGGGACCGACCATTTCTCACTTGCAAGTATATTATAACCTGCCCCATAAGCTTTTTCATCACAAAAGTATTACAAACCCATCAAATGTTGATTAAGCTTTGGTTTAGTTTTATATACGTCAGTCTTTCAGCAAAAAGGAAGCGTATATTATGTTTCTGTCCGTACCTTCCTTGCGGCTCACGGAGAACCTGCCCCATTCTCCGTCTATATCCTTCGCCTTGCCGTCCTTTGCGGCCTGCCATATCAGCGCGAGCATATCCGCCTTGTCCGCGTACGTTACCTCGCTGCCCACGTCTATTCCGCTTATAAGGCTGCCGAGGTTTGTATCCAGCCATGCGCTTTCCGCCTCATACCTGCCAAGCCGCTGCTCATACAGCGAAAGCTCCACCGGCGTCGGGTCATCGGGCAGATCGTCCGGCTTGGCCGCCGCAGGTATCATCAGGGTAAAGCCGCATACGCCCATATTCCGCATAGACAGCACCAGCGCCCCGCCGTCAAGGCCGCCGCGCTTCAGCGTATAGCCCTTGTCCGGCGCATAGCCGTCATCCTCGGTGTATTCAGCATCAAAGCCGTAGCCCTTTGCCCTCTCAAAGAACACCTCAACCGAGGGATATACCCTTTCCATTTGGGCGGTAGGCTGAGGCGGGATATCCATGGAGGTATCTTTGGCGGTATTTCTGCCGCCTTTGGAAAGCAGGTATATCAGCACGCAGCAGCATATCATTGCCGCTGTAAACAGCGTGCCTGCCAGCGCGTTGTCATTGTTTTTCCTTTTGTCCCTACTGCCCTTCCTGTCCTTAGCGCTCATAGGTTCAACTCTCCCCAAAAGCTTCTTTTAAGGTATCCTCTATGTCCTTTTCCCCGGTCCTTCCCGCCTTTTTAAGCGCGCTTCTGAAGTATTCCGGCACCTTTGCGGCAAATACCATTCTCTCGCCGGTGCGGGGATGTGTAAGCTCCAGCCTTGCGGCGTGCAGCGCCTGCCCGTCAAGACCCAGCCTCGGCTTTGCCGCGCCGTATATCGTATCCCCTGCTACGGGGTGCTTTATGTATGCCATATGAACCCTTATCTGGTGTGTACGGCCGGTCTCCAGCCTCGCCTCTATAAGTGTATACGCGCCGTATCTCTCCAGCACCCGCCAATGAGTCACGGCATTGCGGCCGCCCTGTACCACGGCCATCTTTTTACGGTCCACCGGATGTCTGCCTATAGGTGCGTCCACCGTGCCGCTGTCCTCCTTTATGTTCCCGTCCACTATTGCTATATATGTTCTATGTGCGCTGTGATCCTTCAATTGCGCCGCAAGGGAGGTGTGAGCCATATCGTTTTTCGCCACGACTACAAGGCCCGAGGTCAGCTTGTCTATCCTGTGGACTATGCCGGGGCGTATCTCTCCGCCTATGCCGGAAAGCCCCTCGAGGTGATACATGAGGGCGTTTACCAGCGTGCCGTTGGGATTGCCGGGAGCCGGGTGTACCACCATTCCCTTGGGCTTGTCTATTACCGCTATATCCGCATCCTCGTAAACTATGTCTATTGGTATGTCCTGCGGCACTATATCCACTTCCTCAGGAGGGCGAAAGGCCATTGTCACGGCGTCGCCTGTCCTGAGCTTGTCCTTTGATTTTGCGGGCGCGCCGTTGAGGGTTACGTCTCCGTTGATTATCATGCGCTGCACGGCAGAGCGGGTATTATCGCTTACACGGGCGCAGAATACGTCCAGCCGTTCTCCTGCCTTATCCGCAGTAAACACCTGCTCCTGAAATTCCTCCGTTTCGCCGCCTTGTTCGATCCTTAGCTTTGCCATTTTTATCAGCTGTTCTCGCCGGTTTGGGGCTTTTTATCCATCATTTCCATATACTTCTTCCCCTTGAAAAACAGCAGGTCCAGAACCAGAAGGCAGCAGCCTACAGTCACCGCCATATCCGCTACGTTGAACACCGCAAAGTCTATGAGCGCCACGTATATCATATCCCGGACGTAACCGAGAGCTACCCTGTCTATAAGGTTGCCTATCGCGCCGGAAAGCAGCAGCGCAAGTGAAAAGGTCATCATAAAATGCAGCCTTTTGCGTTCCTTTATGAGGAAATACAGCATCGCCGCGCAGGCTATACCGGTAATCGCCAGGAAGAACCACTTCCCACCCTGCATCATGCCGAAGGCCGCGCCCCGGTTTTCCACGTAACGCAGGTGCAGCACCCCGTCCCATATCTTATACTCGCCATTGGTCCGAAGCCACGTCTCCGCCCAGTGCTTGCTGAGCTGATCGCCTATAAGTACAATGGCCGCCACTATGGCGGATACCGTCACGTTTCTCTTTTCCATCGTCTCTCCAATAATGCTATTTCTGTTTTTCCGTGGTGTATATATACCACTTATCCACGTTCCTCATTATATCCGGTTCTCGCACGTCCGTCATGCCTTTTATTTCGGCAGCGCATACTATGCTGTCCAGCCTGAAATACAGCGGTATGAACGGCAGCCTCTCCGCGAAGGCAAGCTGAAACTTTGACGCAGCGCTGCGGTATGAGGCCTCGTCTCCGGCTTTCATCATGGCGCAGGCGAGCTCATACAGCTCCGCATCATAGTAATTGCCGTAATTTGCCTTGCCGTCCCGTGCCATTACGTCCCGCATGTCGCCGTCTCTGCCGACATTTATTCCGACCAGGGCGATATCGTATTCCCCCGCCGCCAGCTTGTCGGTATACTCGTTCTTATCTGACGCCACGGAAAAGGGTGCGGCGACTATCTCGGTAGCTATGCCCAGCTCCTCAAGCTGCTCCGCTATGGCCGCGGCAGCGTTCTTGCGTGTGCTGTCCGTAGAATCGTTCACCAGTATCTTCAGGCTCATTTCGGTGAGGGACATACCGTTTTTCTCAAGCCTGCCGTCTCCGTCGCTATCCGTCCACCCCGCCTCCGCAAACAATTCCAGCGCCTTTACGGTGTTGTAGTCGTACAGTTTTGATTTTGACTCATATATCCATGAATCCGGCGCTATTGGCACATCGCAGGCCTGAGCGCGGTTCATATAAATATTTGAGATTATCTTGCTCCGATCCAGCGCACATGCGAGAGCCTGACGCACCTTAACGTCGTTGAGCGACTGGGAATTGCTGTTCACCAGCATTATCTCGACATTCTGCGTCATCACGTCCTGCACGTTTGTTATTCCGTCCTGGCGGTATTTGCCTACGGTAGTGGCAGATGTGGCCACCACGTCCAGCTGGCCCGCATTATATGAAGCAAGGGCAGTATCGTTGCTGTCGCGTTCGATGAAGATGAATTTGTCTATATAAGGCCGCTGCCTCCACCAGCCATCGTTGGCAGTAAGCTGTAAACTCTCCCCGGAGTAACCATCGTAATAATATGGGCCTGTCCCAAGTGGATATGCTGACGGCTCACCGTTCATCATTACAGGAAAGGTCATAGCATACAGGAAGGCGTAGCCTCCTTCCTTCATTACCACCTTCAGAGTCGTGTTGTCTATAGCCTCTATGGATTCTATATCCCGGGCGGCGTAGTAATAGTAGCTGTCCTCCCCCAGCGTCTTCAGCCTCTCGAATGTGGCCGTGACGTCATTGGCTGTAAAATTTCTGCCCACCTTATGCCATGTAACCCCGGTGCGAAGGTTTACTGTCCATGTCTTGCCGCCGTCCTCGCTGGTCCAGTTTTCAGCCAGCTCCGGATTTAGCTTTCCGTCGTTATTTATGGTTATAAGGCTCTCGTATACCAGAGAAAAGAAATTCATCATCTCCTCTGTGTTTACAGAAAGCGGGTCGGTGAGGTCCGCATTGGTGGGGATATACATCTTTATCTCTCCGCCTGCTGCGGGCAGCGTCTCCTCGGTTATAGGCACATCTATGTCCAGCCCCAGCGTTTCCTTCTGCTGCTCGCCGCCTTTTGAGCAGCCCAGCATGGCGAGGCTTAGCGCCGCCATGGCAAACGCCGCTATCCTCCTAACCCAGTTCATTCGCGTATAGCTTTGTGTATTTATCATATGCCC
>ENA-OPVH01001157-OPVH01001157.1-human-gut-metagenome-genome-assembly--contig:-NODE-1157-length-13957-cov-2.697382_pt1 | contig 13957 bp, 19 predicted proteins | sample MGYA00241494_ERZ501980 | MGnify/ENA primary metagenome ERZ501980 (study PRJEB25962, sample SAMEA1964914) | human gut metagenome | biome: human gut; feature: human-associated habitat; material: faeces... | reverse complement strand
ATTTATCCTTTATTTATTAACAACTCCATGATACAATAAAAGAAAAAATCAAGGAGATATAAAGAAATGAAAAGACCTAAAGACGGCATTATAAATAGTAAGCTTACACCTTATGAAATGCTACAACATGCGCTTTTAGTGCAAGCTGTTGAAGATGTTAAGACTGCAAAATGGAGTGATGATAGGCATAATGGTTTTAAGTGTAGTTATAAAGAGGGAAGGGAAGCAGTTCAATACATTGTTTTAGTATTAAAACAGCACGGTTACACTGAAAAGGAAATTGGCAACATTTTCAGAGAAATTACACCACACAACTATAAATATGACATTGTAAAAGAAGAATTAGCAAAGAGAGGTATCGAGTTATGAAACAAACAGAAATCCAGGCAAAATATTTCACACGTTGGCACTACGATTCTATCGAGTCCACTTCCAGTAAAGCGGAGTATATCGCCCGTGTTGGCAAACTTGCCAACGTTGCAAACAAGCGAGCCAAAACAATAACAGCAGCAATATCAAAAGGCAGAATCACAGAGGATAGAACAGCCCTTTTCAGATATCAAGATGCTGTTGACTACTTTAATAAGCACGTTTCTTATAACGCTTCTTATGTTTCAACCGGAAAAGCAGTTTACAAAGATTTTTCGATTCGTGAATTGAGAGCGTTAGAAAACAAGCTATTGCACTATCTCGAAGCAAAGGCTTCAACAGCACGTGGTAGCATCGAAGTAGAAAATAAAAGAGTAGCAACATTTAAAGAACGTTACGGGGTTGATATTTCCAATCTTTCCAAAAATATCCGTGATAAACTTTTTAACACGTTGCACTATCTATCAGATAAAAAGTATGCAAAGCTTTCAAGTGATCAAATTGTTACACTGTTAACAGAGGCAATAAATACAAACAATAGAGAGGGCTTACAAGAACTTTTTAAAGCATCAGAGGAAATATACCCAAATTTAAAAGACCAGTCAGAGTTCAGAGTTGCGATTATACAAAATAGTTCTCTATCATGGAAAGATAAAGCACGTGAGTTTAAAGCAGCAAACAAACTATACAAGAGCAATCGAGCGAAGCCAAAACCAAAGTCTATAAAACAGGAGTTATAAATTATGATAGTTCAATGTTTAAATAGGTCAAATAAATATGATGATATAGAAGTTAAGTCAGTGACGGACTATGTGCCGTCACATGGCTTTTCCTTGCATAAACCTTTAGGTAAAAAGAAAGACAGCCCCTATTATATTGATCAATTTGGAACATTTGACATTGAAACAACATCACGGACACGGATTGAAAAAGATGATCAGGGCGAAGAAGTGACAAAGCCTATTGATGCTTTTATGTATGTGTGGTCGGCTTGCATTGATGGCGAAGAAGTGCAAGGAAGATACTGGAAAGACTTTGTTGATTTGCTTGATAAAATACAAGCTTACTATAAAACAAGTGAGTCACGCTATTTTGTGATTTACGTTCACAATCTGCCTTTTGAATTTTCTTTTATGATTGGCTATTTAAACGATTATAGTGAAGTGTTTGCAACTGGTAAACGTAAACCGCTTGTGTGGCGATTAAAGAAGCGTGGTATTGAACTGAGGTGTAGTTATAAGCTAACTAATATGTCACTTGATAACTTCACGAAAAAAATGGCTGGATGTACGCACATAAAAGCAAAAGGCGATTTGGACTACTCACTTGTAAGGCATAACGAAAGTTATATCAATCCTATAGAGTGGGGATATATAATCAATGATACTTTAGGACTATGGGAAGCACTAACATACATGCTTACAAAAGATGGAGATAAAATTGCAACAGTACCTCTAACAAGTACCTCTTATGTGAGACGTGATATGAAAAGAGCTATAAGAAAAGGCACTACCACCAGGCTGTTAAAGAAAAAGTTAGCTTTAACAGACAAAACATATAAGCTTTTAAAAGAGGCTTTTCGTGGCGGTGATACTCACGCCAACATGATAAAGTGCGCTAAAATCTATCATGACGTTTATAGTTTTGATGCTAGCAGCATGTATCCGGCTATGCTTCTTTTGATGAAGTTTCCGTTGACACCATTTGAAAAAATGCCCGTAACATCAAAATGTTTAAAATACATAAAAAGTAAAGAGCTTGCATGGATAGCACAAATAAAGCTTACAAATGTAAGACTTAAAGAAGATCAATACAACCCGTATCTATCTATAAGCAAATGCCGTAATTTGCAAGGTGTCGACCCTGACAATGGCAGAGTGTGGAAAGCGGCAGAGCTTGAAACGACAGTGACAGATATAGACTATTCTATTATCGAGGAGTGCTATGATTTTGATACCATTGAAATTATAGAAGATACGCTCTATACCGCACGTTATGGATATATTCCAGATGATGTAAGAAGTGTTATCATGAAATATTTCACGGCGAAAACAAAACTTAAAATCGCTGTAAAGCATACAGCCCCAAATAGTAAAGAGAGGGAAGAAGCAGACTATGACTTAATGAAAGCCAAAAATAAATTAAACGGCATTTATGGCATGGCGGCAACTGACCCTATTCACCCTATTATGTTGTATTTAGAAAACGTATGGCAAGAATTTTCTTTCGGTAGATATGAAAACGATAAAGAGTATAAAGAAAAAGTTGATGCAATCGGTTTTAAAATTCCAGATGAAAAGAGCATTGCAGAGCAAAGCGAAAAAAGTGTTTTGCCGTATGTGTGGGGGGTATATACAACAGCGCACGCAAGAAAGCATTTACGTAGGATTTTAGCATGTGCAGAGAGTAGCTATATTTACTGTGACACGGACAGTTGTAAAGCAACTAACTTTAATTTTGAGAAATTGACAGAATTAAATAATTGGATATATAAGCTTTGCGAAGAAACTAATACTTTTGTTGATATTGACGGTAAAAAATATTATATCGGATATTTTGACTGTGAAAGCGATGTGAAATCTGAAAATAAGTATGAACCGAAATACAAAGACTTTAAAACGCTAGGTGCAAAGAAGTACTGTTTTAACGCGTATAAAGAAACAAAAGATGAAACGTATTTTGGTTGTACTATATCGGGAGTTAAAAAGGCAAGGGGTGTAGAAGTAATTAAAAACCTTGATAACTTTAGAGAGGGCTTTAAAATAAAGAATAGTGGCGGTTTTCAAATTTGGTATAATGACAGCGATACTATCACAAAAACAAAAGTTGTTGATTATCAAGGCAAAGAAGCAATAACAGAGTATACAGGCTATAGTTGTATGATAGCTCGCAATTATGAGATAGGTTTATCAGATGATCAAATCAAGAATTACACTATAGTTGATGAAATAGTAGAGTAAATAACGTTTTATTTGCAAAACTTTTGTAAATAAGTTATTATATACTTGTAAAGGATAATAACCTTAAATAAAAGAAAAGAGGATAACGAAAATGAGAATTGAAAGACAATCAAGAGAATTTGACAAGAAAGAAATGTTTAAGATGGTAAATGACAATCATCTGTTAATGAAGAATTTGCCAGATGATACTATCGTAAATGTTACAGATTATGTACGATATACGACAGATGATGATAAGGATGTTGCTGTTTTTTATCATACAAACATTGAGACAGGTGAAATTGTAACAATTGCAACGTCAAGTCCAACCGTGATCAAGACAGCAGAAAGCGCCTATGATTTTATGGAGACGTACAATTTACAGTTTAAGCTGACACGTTCGCAGAGCAAAGCAGGCAGGACTTATATGAATTTTGAGCTTGTATAAGGCATGAAGGGAAGTCAAAACGACTTCCCTCTTTTAAGTTAAAAGAGGTGATAGCATGAACTTGTATAAAGAAAACGGGTATTTGAATTATAAATATATTTGTGATGTTGGACAACGTTACATTGATATCATAGGCGGAAGAGGTATTGGAAAATCACATTTGATATGTGATATCTGGAATGATGGGCACTTTCCTATTTTATACGTGCGTAGAACAAACGTTGCACTTGAGAACAGCTTTTCGACTATAGGCGACTTTGTAAAACCCGATTGGTTTGGAAAAGATATTCGTTTGAAATATAACGACAAAAAAGGATACGGCAAAGCATATCTGACAGATGAGGACTTGCAAAACGATAAACCTTTTATAGTAGGTGTTTCGCTGTCTACTTTCCAAAACAAAACAGGTATAGACTTTACTCGCTTTTATGATGTAATTTTTGATGAATTCATTCCGCAAAAAGGTGACAGACCTATAAAAAATGAATTCCAGGCATACAAAAATATTATGGAAGTACTTTTTAGAAATCGCCCTGATTCAGAAACGGAAAAAATAAGAACGTGGTTTTTTGGGAACTCTAATGCGATTATGTCAAATATTTTAATTGGATATAGACTTATCCCAGACTGTTACAAAGCGGTAAAAGAAAGAACTGAAATCACACAAGTAGACAGGTGCGAGACAACACTTATACTTCCTTTTAAGTCTCCTATTTCTGAGAAAAAGAGACAAAACGCTTTTTATAGAAATCTTCCAAAAGGCAGAGCAAAAATGGAACTTGATAACGAATTTATGGATTTGGAAGATGATCGCATACGCCATCAAAACTTGAAAGAATACACGCACGATATGAAAACACCTCTGTTTTCTGTGTGGCTCCATAAATCAGACTTTAAATTTTACGTGACTAAACCTATGCGTTCTCATTGTGATGATGTTTTTGATGCTTCTCCATCATCACTAGAGAGGTGGCAAACAAGTAGTAAAAAGTATCTAAAACCAATGTTTATTAGTGGTGACATAACATTTTCAGACTATGAAACGCAGTGCGATTTTTTAGCATCTTTTGATTGTGTATCATGGTATGATATTCTATAAAGTTGTAATTGACAAACAATTATATAAATGATATATAATAAATAGGCGGTTGCACTATCCAAACACTAGCCAGTGTGTGCGAGTCGGGGACGACAGACAGACCGCCTATTACTGCTGTATAGTGTAAACGGTTAGCACATATGACTTTGAATCATATAATAACAGTTCGAGTCTGTTTACAGCTGTCAACAAATAAAGAAAGAAGGTTAAAATATGAAAATTGATGAAATTTTGAAGCTTGTAAATGCCGGATATAGTAAAGATGAAATTGCAGCGTTTGACGTTACGACAGATCAGAAGACAGATCAGAAGACAGATCAGAAGACAGATCAGAAGACAGATAGTTCGTTTGACTATGACAAATTTGCGGCTGCACTTGTAAAAGCACAGCAGCTTGCAAATGGCAAGACTAATTTTGGCGGTTCAAACGACAAGACAGATCTTAGTAAGTTTTTCTAAAGGAGGTAAACAATGGCAAATCTTACATATACACAAATTGCGCCACTACTTACACAAATGTATAACCAGTATACTGGTAGAACGTCTGCTCAAAATTTAACTTTTGGACAAATGCAAAATACATTTAAAATGGGCTTTGATAGAGAAGATGACAACCTTTATCAAATCATTCCAACAGTTCTCGCTAAATCAATTTATGCTATTCGACCGTATTCACGAAAACTTTCCGGTATGGTTTGGGATGATCAACGATACGGCAATTATATTAGAAAGTTTACCCCGATTGTAAATGAATCTGAGGTTGATAATGATGAGTGGAATATTAACGTTGAGCTTGCTAAAGACGAAGCAAGTCAAGATTGGAAAGCCGGAACAAAACCAGTAAAGTATGATGTACTTCTTACAATCGCAAGTGGCAGTCAAACTTATGCTAGGAAATATACTATTTATACGGAACAGATCAATGCAGCATTTGATTCTGAGGCGGGTGTCGCATCATATTTCTCTATGTTGATGACTGAATTTTCAAATGTTTATGAGATTGACCTTGAAAATAGATCCCGCGCCCAACTTGCAAACCTTGCAATTATTCTTGCTGACGCTGGTAAAGCAACACCCACAGCCGGTAATATGTGCAAAAAAGATCAGGTTTTTCACGCTTTAACAAAGTACAACGCTGAGACGGGGCTTGAAATGACTGCACAAACAATCATGAATCCAGCTGATTTCCGCCCTTTTATGATTTGGTTGTCGGCTGAGATGAAAACACTTAAAGAAAACCTTGCTGTTCGTGGCACTCGTTTTCACGGTGATTTCACAGGCAAAATTGTAAACCGTCATACTGATGCAGCAGAATTGCGTTTTTATCTGGTTTCAAAATTTGGAAATTATTTTGAGGCTAATGGATCCGAATTTTTCCACCCTGAGAAAGCTGAGTTAGGAGATTATGAGAAGGTAACTTTCTGGACTGACCCAAGCAATCCAATGCGAATCAAGGGAAGTGCTGAGGGTGTAACAACAGATGGAAAGACAAAGTTTACGTTATCAAATCAAACGGTTGACAACGTTCTGGGAATTATGATGGATATTGATACACTAGGAATTGTGCCAATCAATCAGTGGAGTGCACTTGAACCATTAAACGCACGGTTTGGATTCAGAAACGGTTGGAATCATTATACCTTTAAGACTCCGGTTGACTTTACTGAGAATGCAATTTTGATTTTACTTGATTAAACAAAGGGGCTTCAAGCCCCTTTTCTTGAATAGGGGGTACATATGGCATTTGAAGTTAAATTTGGAAAATCAGACAAAAGAATAAATAGTACGAAAATTCCAACGTTTTCAGAAGGTGCATCTTGTGTACTTAAAAGCGGTACAAGTGTAGAAAATCCAACTTTCATTTTACAAGGTGTTGCACCTTTTGAGTGGAATGTTGCATACTGTGAAACTTTTGGACGATATTATTTTATCAATGATGTTGCATATGTAGAATCTACTTATGAAATTTCTTGCACTTGTGATTATTTGGCAAGTTATAAAGATGAGATTTTAAGTAACTCTATGTATGTAACAAGATCATCGAATATTGCAAATTTTAACAGATACTTGATTGACACCATGTTTCCAACTACATCCCAACCAACAATTTCACAGTCAACTGCAACTTTACCAACTTCAACAACAGGCTCGATTTTGTGTTGCATTATCGGTAATGGCGAAAATTCTTTTTTGTCTTTACATCCTGCAACGTTTAAAGCTGTAACAAAATATTTGTACTCTCCTGATTATTTAAACGGTTTAAACACAATACTTGAAACACCTGCTGATGTGCAAAAAGAAATAGTTAGACCGCAAGATTACTTACAAAGTGCAATATGGGTTCCGTTTGATGTTACAGACGGAACGCCAACACAAATTGTACTCGGGTATGTTTCCACAAGTTACAGCGGTAGAGACGTTGGCACAGGGGAAGTCTTTACACATAACATATCTCTAGCAGTACCGCATCACAGCGAAAGTGATACTCACAAGTATATGTTATATGAACCATTTACGCAATATATACTAACATTGCCTTTTATTGGAACTATGCGGTTATCCAGTAAAGAACTAGCAGATATTGACGCTCTAACAATAAAATATTCTGTCGATATAAACGGCGCTATTTTTGTTACTGTAAAAGCCGGAAGCGTACTTCTTTTCACTGCAACGGGAAATTGTGGCGCACCTGTTAGTTATTCGTCACGTTCTACAAATGTCATTGGTACTGTATCAAGTGCAATCAATGCAGCGTTTTCTTTTGCAACGCATAATATTTTAGGCGGTATTTCTGCAATTGAATCTGGTATTTCTAGTATTGCACCAACTGTTGAAACAAGCGGAGGCAGCGGTGGTACAATGGTAGGCAGTAACGTAATAGCTTTACGCGCGATTTTTGCAAATCAGCCAAACCGTGATTATGAGCATTTTGGCTATCCTGTTTGTAAAAAGATAAGCTTGTCTAACTTATCTGGCTTTTTACAGTGCGAAAGTGCAGATGTAAGTTGCTCTGCAACTGAAAACGGAAAAGCAGTTATCAATGATTTTTTGAATGGGGGTATGTTTATAGAATGAAACCGTTTGTATATAGTGGATATTATGTTGGCGAAGGTGTATCAAGTCCTATTATTAACGAATATGAATCAAGGCAAAATCCAAACATGATTCATATTAACAATACGTGGGATTACGCAACATATTTTCGTTACTTTTTGCAACGTGCAGAAAGTCTTATAATTTTTGATGGTATGCCGCAAAACTGGGCGAAAAATTATATCTATCCTTTGCTGTTTTTAAAGGGCAACTTTTGCGTTATGAATACGGCAAGATTTGGAATCATCCCTCAACACGGTTCTCCGTATGGATTTGACGTGCAATATCAGCCTACAAACTATATTGTTGCCAACCCAGCTTTTGACGCTAGTTTTAATGGCGATTTAGTTATCGGGGAAGATTGCGAGATTGTAAAATTAGCACCTGATTGGTGCGGTATTGGCGATCTAATAAATTCATACGCGCAGCGTGTAGCGTTAACGCTCTCAAACTGTGACGTTGCTAGTGCACTTGCAAAGTTTGGTTTTATTTTTACGGCACGCAACAAAAGCGCAAGTGAGACTTTTAAGGCAGCTTTTGACGATATCATGTCTGGAAAACTTGCTGTTGTGATCAATCAATCACTTTTTGATAAGGAAACTGGTAGACCTCTCTACGAATATTTTAATAATGACATTGAAAAATGTTACAATGTTGTTAAAGCTGCATTGGAAAGCGTTGAACAACTCAAACACGCTTTTGATATGGAGATTGGTATTTATACAGCGCCTGAGAAAAAAGAGCGCATGATTACAGATGAGGTTGAGGAAACCAAAAACGCAGTTATGTCAAAATGTGAGTTATGGGTTGAAACTATTAACGAATGTTTAGAAAAGGTAAACGCACATTATAACCTTGACATTAAAGCACGTTTGAGGTATCCTAATATTAGAGGGGGTGAACAGAGTGAGAACGATTATTCCAATAGCGACTCTGTATGACTATGATAATAGTATCTTTAACGATATCTATGTTAAAGGTTTGTCAAAAGATCAACTTATTGAACACTTTTTGTTATCATATGGAGATTTAACACCTGTTTATCAGGATCCCAAATATTTAAGACGGCACGTTACAAGTGTAGCAAGGTCTTTACAATGGACTATTGATCACTTGTGGGAAGTAACACAGCTTGAGTATAATCCTATCGAAAACTATGATAGAATGGAAAGTTGGACTGATACTGGGGGCGGTACTTTCCAAAAGGGAAAAGTTGATACAGAAGAAACGTTTAACAAGGGTAGTGTTACAACCACTTTTGGAAAAGTTTCTGACAGTACTCATAAGGTTGCAGCGTTTAATTCTTCAACTCCTGAGGTTGCCAACACTGACAACACAAGTGATAGTGGAAGTGATTCTCAAAGTTTTGGCGCTGACACCTCACACGGAAGTGTTACCAATGGTTTGGATGAGTCAACAACAACCGGAAAACATGATGGAAGGATTCATGGAAACATAGGTGTTACAACTTCGCAACAAATGATGCGGGCGGAAATTGATCTGACTAAAGCTTACAACTTTCTTGATGAAGTGTGCAAGCTTTATGCAGATAGACTTTTAATAGGAGTGTGGTGATATGGAAATTATGAACACAATTGCGCAAATTGCGCAAATGGTTGGTGTGCCGTGCGTATGTCTGGGCGCTGTGATGTGGTATGTAAACGCACTTGATGTAAGGCAGCGTGAGGAGAGAAAGACGTGGTATGAGAAACATGACCAAGAAAGTGCAAAATGGGTTGACGCTCTGAATAACAACACAAAAGTTATAACAGAGCTGTTGACAATAGTAAAAGAAAGAAAAGATTTAGAAGAGTTAACATTAGTAAAAGAAAGAAATGAGGTGTGAATATGATTTATGATATCCCAGATAAGAACGTTGCTTATATTGCAAAAGCGAGAGAGCTTTACAAAAACCGTGATCAATACGCATACCTTTACGGAGCGAAGGGGCAAAAGTGTACTCCTGAGGTTTTTGAGGCATTATGGAATGCAGAACCAAATTATTTTAAAAAGTATACAGCAACACAGAAAGCACAAATCAAGGCTTTCTGTTTAGGAAAGACAGTGATTGATTGCAGCGGCTTTATCAATCTTGTCACAGGGCGATATATGTATTCGACAGCATACATAAACAGTTGTACAAATGTAACGACTCCTGACAAGACAAAAGACGGCGATTTACTGTATACAACTTTTGGCGGTAAAGGAAGGCACATAGGGATTGACATTGGTCATGGTTTTTTTATGCATTGCGGAAAAGAGCTTGAAACAATTTCTATCTGTGTGATTGATGGATTTGGTTGGGAAAAGGGGGGTAGACTAAATGACAATTAAGTACTATGGGAATGTTGTAGATATGCAATTTGATACGAATGATAGTAGCGGTAAATATATTGCTCTAATTGACGGCTACTCGATCGAAGAAATGACAATTATTAAGAATACCGGCATTTATGGCAGTCATCTTGGTGTACCTATTAACACAACAACTGAAAAGCTTTGCTTTCCACCTGTGCATTCCAAAAATCCCAACGTTATTCAACCCCTTTTTGATAACACTAAAAACCAACGCTTTACTTTTATAATTACAAAATTTGGACAAATTCCCGACCCTCATTATTTTGATAAAGCTTTTGAACCGATTTTAATTGTTGGCGATGATGGTAGAAAGTACAACGTGATTCCTTCAGATCAATTTAAGTAGGGGGGTAGACAATGGCATTTTCTAATTTTCCTTATACGGATTTCCATAATTTAAATCTTGATTGGATTCTTGAAACGACTAAAGATTTAAATACAAAGTGGGATGATTACTATAAGCAATGGAATAAATGGCAGTCTGATGTGCAAAATTATATTGATAATTTGGACTATATAGCAGCCATTGACATGTATCTTGATGCTTTAAAGGCAAGCGGAGAATTGTCTGATATTATTGATACATGGTTGACAGATTATGGACTGATAACAATTAGCGACTCATACGGGGAAGGATATACCCCAGATGGCATGGTGAAACCGTGGTGCGATATCTTGCATGAACAGTATTTCAGTGATGCTAGCTTTTATGTTAATAAAAGTTTAGGCGGTAGCGGATTTGGTGCAAATACTCACTTTTCTGCTCTGCTATCACAAGCAATAGCAAGTCTAACAGATAAGCAAAAGAAACAAGTTAAGTATGTTGTTGTTGCAGGCGGTTGGAATGATCAATTTATTGCAGCTTCCACGGTCAACTCTGGTATAAAAGATACTATTGCTTTAATGGCACAGTTACCAAACGCGACACTTTACATTGGATGGATTGCAACTCCTATTATCGGTTTTACTACTGTTGCAAAACAAAAAGCATATAATGAGATTAAAACGTTATACGAAACTTACTGGGGTAAGTATAAGTTTTTGAGTGGTGCAGATAGTGCTTTACGTTGGATTAGCGTACTTGCTAGCGATAACATCCACCCAAACGCTAGCGGACAGGGTTCAATTGCAGATATGATTTATAAGGCAATAGAGGGGTATGCAAGTTGGAACCGTTCTGGAGATTTTGCGCTTGACGGGGTTGATTGTACACTGAATGACTATAAAATGAATGTTGTGTTGACTAATACCAACGCACATTGTAGCTTTAGGCATGTGGCAAGCTTTCTTGATTTGGCTTTCAAACCTGCAAAGACTTTCACAAATGCCGCTGTTAAAGTTATGAGTCACAATCTTTCTTTTGTAAATGAACAAAGTATCTGCAACTGCAATGCGATTGTTCATGATAAAAGCGGTTATCATCAATGCATGGCTGTTCTTACCATCAATCCATTCGATGCAACACAAGTTGATAGCGGAGCTATTTACTTAAAGTTGGTTGATGTAAGCGGCAGTGGGTATACTACTTATACTAGTGTTGATGAGATCCAATTATATGGTGTTGAGTTTAATATTCCATTGAGTTAAAAAAGAGGGGCTTACGCCCCTCTTTTCTTATTTTCTTTCTATTGATATTACGGTAATGTAGCTACAAAACGGCAGTTTTGATATATATTCAACTGCATAATCGCTCGCCTGTCTTGCATTATATCCACTACATTCAACATATTCAATATTGATATCATCACTTTCCGTATTCAGAAAGGCTACTTCTACCAAGTATGTATGTTTCATAGTTCTCATTTCTTTACTCCTTTTACACTGATTATCTCATAACGTTTAGTATCTGAAAAGTTATTACACAATCTAAACTTTATCTTTGCAGCAAGTTCACTGTCTTCCTTACAGCTAAAAAAGTCATTTTCATTAGTATAGTTATCATGATATTGTATAATATACTGATTTTCTTGTAATATCTCAATTTCTATTTTTGTAAAAGTCCAACCTTGCCACATATAATTAGTAGCATAGGCAAACGCTTCTTGAAAACTTTTAGCTTTAATTATGTCACAATCGTGCTGATAATCGTTTTCTGGATCAAATCCCCAAACACCAACTGAATAAATCATTTTATCACCCCCCTCACGAGAAAATCAAGTGATGATTTTACTGTTTCCATAAGTTGAATTTCTGCTATTGTATCGCTTGTTGCTGTGCGATCGTAGATATACGCATACATTTTCATAATGTCATTATGAAAAAACGGCGTTTCTAAAATTTTATCCTTACTTTCTTGTAAAAGTCTATTTTTCTTTGTCTGTGTTAAATTATCCATGCTAAACCTCACTTTCTATTTTTCAACATTTCTTCCATCATTTCTACAATTGCATTTACTTCATCGTCATACAGATTATATTCTAACTGAATTTCTTTTGCGTCTTTTGAAGTCCAACCACCGGCAATTAAATTGCTAGCGATATACTGTAAATCTGAAATATTAGCTGTCATAATTTCCTTCTTTCTTCCCGTGTAGCCGATAGAACAGCTGTGAAATTTACTATTTTAATGTGGTGCGTCCGTATCTACGTGATTTGATGAAGCCAGTTGCTTTTTCATCTGCTGAAGACCATAAGCCACATTCTACATTACACATAGATATTTTTGAGTCGAGAAATCTTGTCATATATAGTGTTGTTCTTCTATAGTTTATATCATCTGCAATTACTTGTTTGAATCTCCACCATCGAGTTTCATAAGTTGCCGCTGTTTTGCATTTATGCAAGTCGTTTACCGTTTTTATAAGCTCTTTATATATTTTAAAATATCTCTGCCTTTTTTCATCCAACATGTCAATGTCAATGTTAGCTAGTGTTGCAAGACTAACATGATGCCATTCTGGATTGCTTTTTGCTTTCATTTGTTTATGCACCTGTTCGCAATCATGAATAAAATTCTTATGCGCTTTAATACAGCTATCTGATTTGTAGTTATAATTGCAATGTACAAAAGGCGAGACAATACAGCATGTGTTTTGATTTGGGCAATGATTGATATTTTCAATTTTTGCAATTATTTTCTTATTTGGCTGTAAATCGTCCGTGTCAAAATATTGTTGCTCTTTTCCAAAACGGGTATTCAATTCTTGCTTTACTTCCATAACTTCTTTTTTGGCTAATTCACTATAGTCTGATACAAGTCTTTCATATAACTCTTTCATTGTTTTAAAATCTTCAAAATCATAACAGCTTGTAATATGCTCTATCCCTCTATGGTCATGTATAAACAGACTTCCTTCAACACCTCTATACACATTTAAGTATACGTGATTTGCTAATTCAACCTTATATCTACCGTCAAGTTGCTTTACAGACTTTACAGATGTACTCATAATCTTTGCTACTTCTGCAAAAAACTTATTGTAACTATGGATTCTCATAATTCCTTCTTTCTTCAAGTCTTTCCTTGATGTCTTTGTTTTCTTTATCTTTATGATTATATAATACTGTATTACTGTTAACATATTGCGTCATAATTGTAAATAAATTGTTAACATTATATGTTTTAATTTATAAACGTTCTTTATATTGTTATTTTAAATTGTCTGACAACTTGTGGGGAATTTACACGTTGTATATTATATTTAAAGAGTAT
>ENA-OPVH01001152-OPVH01001152.1-human-gut-metagenome-genome-assembly--contig:-NODE-1152-length-14011-cov-1.553310_pt1 | contig 14011 bp, 16 predicted proteins | sample MGYA00241494_ERZ501980 | MGnify/ENA primary metagenome ERZ501980 (study PRJEB25962, sample SAMEA1964914) | human gut metagenome | biome: human gut; feature: human-associated habitat; material: faeces... | reverse complement strand
AAAAGGACAGATGAGGTCATTATATGCGAACATCTGTCCTTTTTAAAATACTTTGTAAAAAGGGAGAGCCGGGACTGTGCGGGTCCCGGCGGGTTATGAAAAAGATTTTTGAAAAGGTCTGTGCCTTATTCGTTTCTTAATATAACGAATAAATGTGAAGAAAATATGAAGCGAATGTGAAGAAAATAAGAAAAAAAGCTGAAATGCTTTTAAGGTATGGGAGGAAAATTAATTTGAAAAAGGGCTTTACAAGTCAAAAAAAATGTGGTAGAATTCATTTTGTTGTTAAGAAATGTGCGTTTAGCTCAGCTGGATAGAGCGTTTGGCTACGGACCAAAAGGTCGGGGGTTCGAATCCTCTAACGCACGGTGAAAGGTTCTTGTCTGTTGGACAGGAACCTTTTTTAATGATAATATTTGTTGAAGAGGGATAAGTTAAAATGACAAATTTTGTGAAATGGTACGGTGCCGTGAATCTGTTTGTTTTTCTTTTCTATGGTATCGATAAGTGGAAGGCGGTACACCACAGATGGAGAATTTCAGAGTCCATGCTGCTTGGAGCATCCGTGTTTGGAATATTTGGCGCTTTGCTGGGAATGGTGTTTTGGCATCATAAGACAAAAAAGCCGAAATTCTACCTTGGTATTCCAGTCATCATGATTTTGGAGGCGGCAGCGCTTGGCCTGTATTTTACATGCATCGCTAAAGTTTAAGACTCCCGCAGGTTACTGCGGGAGCCTCGAATTTGCGGAAGCTGTTATGAGGTCTAAGCTTCTATGATCGTGCCGGCTTTTCCTTCCAGAGCGTTCAGTGCATGTTCGAGATTTGTGATGATCGCTCTGCGGCCTTCCCCGGTCTTCAGAAAGCTTACAGATGCCTGAATCTTCGGAAGCATTGCCGTCTCTCCAAACTGGTTATCTTTAATGTAGCGTTCGGCTTCTTCGACATTTAAGTGTGCCAGGGGTTTGGGACAGTCCGTGAGATGATCCAGGCATACTTTTTCGTCGTTTGTGAGGATCATCAGGATGTCCGCATCCAGCATTTCTGCAAGCTTTCCGCTGACATAGTCTTTTTCAATGATGGCGCTGGCACCTTTCAGTTCACTGCCCTGAGAGAGCACCGGAATTCCGCCTCCTCCGCAGGCAATGACAACCTGTCCGGCATCTGTAAGAGCGCGGATCGCATCAATTTCAATAATATCCTTTGGATGAGGGGCAGCCACGATCCGGCGGAAGCCTTTGCCGGGTTCTTCAATCATATAATTTCCCTTTTTTTCTTCTTCTTCCGCTTCCTCCGCACTCATATAACGCCCGATGACCTTCACGGGATGATAAAATGCATCATCGTAAGGGTCTACCAATACCTGCGTGAGAATCGTACTGACTGTTTTAAAGATTCCTTTTTTCAGAAGTTCTGACCGGATGGCATTCTGGAGGTCATATCCGATATAGCCCTGGCTCATGGCAGAGCATACGGACATGGGAGCTGCCGTATAATCCTGATGTGCTTTTCCAAATTCATTCATGGCCGTGTGGATCATTCCTACCTGCGGAGCATTGCTGTGGGTAATGATTAACTGGCAGCCTTCCGCCACCATCTCAGCAAGGATCTTTGCAGATTTTTTTACCGCAATTTTTTGCTCTGGAAATGTAGTGCCAAGCGCCCGGTGACCCAGTGCAATTACAACCTTTTTTTTCATGATGTTTCCCCTCTTTTCTTTTACATGGTCGATAAACGTTTCAGTTATATGTCATTATAAGTTTTTTGGCAGGAAAAAGCAATAAAAGGATAAAAAGCATAGAAGAAGAATGTTAATAAATTATCAGATTATAATACAATTTATTTAAAGAAGAAAAATATTTAAAAAATATTAAAAAAGATAGTTGACAAAATAGGAATAAAAGGCTATAATAAAGACAACAAAAAACAACAGAGAAATAAAAAACAGGAGGACAGTCCAATGGGAACATAAGCAATCATTCAATTTCAAACGATCAGGAAGGCGAATGAAAAACAAAAACGGAATCTAAGAAAGAGAGGTACGGACCACCGAGAAATTAAACGAATTGTTTTTGTAGAACACAGAAACAAATAAAAAAGAAAAAGAGGTAAAAAGAATGAAAGAAGTTCAGTAGGAACGGATATGTGAGTGACGAGAAAACCGCATATCCGTTCCGAATTTTTGTTACAGTTCAGCTATGCCTGATATTATGGGCGAGTCATGCTTGCATGAACGAGCACATGGTATCAGGCGTGGCTGAACTGTAACAAATTTTTGTGCTTTAAAAATACATTTCCAGAGTCATAAACCTTTATCCCCGTCATATATATGGTGTAGCAGCAGTTTCAAACCGCATCCGGTTCAAAAGAAGACAGCCTGCATGACAGAAAATCAGTGAAGGGGGGAGAGCATGAAGGGGAAGGACGAGTTCATCAAAATTTTTTCCATGAATATCAGGAATATTTTACAAAAAACAAAGATAGATTTAAAAGAACTTCAGGAAATCAGGCTTCGCGCGGGAAAACCGCTTCTGGTGATGGCAGGAGGAAGAGAATATTTTGTCACAGCAGGCGGCAGTCTGACAGAGGAGGAGCAGAGGGGCTGGAGAGTTCCGAAAAGAGAAATTGCGGAGACGATGGAGTATATTGCCAACTACTCCCTGTATGCTTATGAGGACGAGGTCAGGCAGGGATTTCTGACGATCAGCGGCGGACATCGCGTCGGGATCGCTGGGAAGGCTGTGACAGATGGCGGGAGGATCCGAAGCATCCGGCATATCTCCTTCCTGAATGTGAGAGTATCCCATGAGGTGAAAGGGTGTGCAGACGCTGTGATGCCGTATCTGGCAAAAGAGGGAGAAATTTGCCATACCCTGATCTTATCTCCGCCCGGATGCGGAAAGACGACACTGCTGAGGGATATGATACGCCAGATATCGAATGGCGGGGCTTATTGCAGGGGGCAGACAGTAGGGGTAGTGGACGAGCGTTCCGAAATCGGAGGAGCCTACCTGGGAGTTCCGCAGAATGATCTGGGGATCCGGACGGATCTGCTGGACTGCTGTCCGAAGGCAGAAGGGATGATGCTGCTAATCCGTTCTATGGCGCCGAGGGTTCTGGCAGTGGACGAGATCGGCGGAGCGGAGGACATTTCTGCTATCGAGGCTGCGGTGAACTGCGGCTGCAGGATCCTGGCGACGGTACACGGCAGCAGCATGGAGGATATCCGCAGAAAGCCAATGCTTGGCAGACTGATGGAGCAGGAGGTATTTGAACGCTATATCATTCTGCATAATCTGGGCGGCGCAGGTACAGTCAGGCAGATTGTAGGAAAAGAAGGAAAGGTTCTTTATGGTTAGGTACATGGGCCTGAGCATGGTGATCTTCGGATGTGCGGCGATGGGAATGTCTGCAGGAAATGAACTGGGAAGGCGCATTCGGGATCTGCGTGAGCTTTTAAAGCTTCTGGAGCTTCTTGAAGGTGAGATCAGCTATGCACATGCTGTCCTGACGGAGAGTTTCCGCCATGCGGCAAGGCGGATGAGAGCCCCGTATGCGGAATTTCTGGAAAACATGGCGGAGCACATGGATGAGAGGAGCGGAGATACGCTGAAGGATATTTTTGCACGCCATGTCCGGAATGACCTGAGGAATACAGCGCTGCGTTCAGAGGACAGAGAAGAGCTGGTCAGCTTTGGGGAACAGCTTGGAAATCTGGATGTGAAAATGCAGCTTGCGGCAATTGCGCTATACAGGAAACAGCTCTCCCAGGCATGTGTACAAGCACAGGAGGAGTGGAGGAAGGATTCAAAGCTGTACCGTTGTCTGGGATTTATGGGGGGACTGTTTCTGGCGGTATTGTTTCTGTAGGGATGATCCAGAAGAGCTTGTACCGGGAAAGGAGAGGGGCATGAGTGTAAATCTGATTTTCAAGATTGCAGCAGTGGGTATTCTGGTTTCCGTACTTAGCCAGGTGCTCAAACAGAGCGGGCGGGAGGAGACTGCATTTTTGACAGGGCTTGCAGGGCTTCTGGTGGTGCTTTTCTGGGTTCTGCCTTACATCAATCAGTTGTTTGAGAGCGTCAAAAATCTGTTTTCACTGTAGGAGGACTTATGCTGAAAATTGCCATGCTTGGAATCGCAGGAATCCTGACTGCGTTGTTTTTGAAAGAGACAAGGCCAGCTTTTACTGTGTTTATCAGTATGGCCGCCTGTCTTCTGATCTTTTTTTATGCGGTAAATAAGCTGTCCTATCTGGCTGAAACGATGACAAGCCTGAGAACTTATGTAGATCTGAAGGATTCCTATCTTGGTTCGCTGATGAAGATTGTCGGGATCACCTATATTGCTGATTTCTCGGCAAACCTGTGCAGGGATGCCGGATATACGGCGATCGCAGGACAGATTGAGTTTTTTGGGAAAATATCGATTCTGGCCGTTAGTGTACCGGTGATCCTGGCGCTGATGGATACCATCAGCGGATTCCTGAAGTGAGGTGCCGATGAAGAGATTCTGGTTGTTTTTTGCAATCCTTATGGCGTTATGGGGCGTGTTCGGGGGAGAGAGCGCACAGGCGGCGGAGAGCAGCCTGACCGATGATTTTCTGGAGGAACTGGATCTGGAAAAGATTGACAGAGAATTTCAGGATCTGAAGGGAAAGGAAAGGATCCGGTTTACAGATGCAGTAAAGAAGCTGATCCGCGGCGAGATCCCCATGAAACCGGAGGGAATCATGCAGATCGTAAAGGATACGTTGTTTTCCGGGCTGGAGGATAGCCGCAGCACGGCAGTACGTATTTTGGTCCTTCTTACAGCAGCGGCGCTTTTTTCAAATTTTGTCTATGTATTTGAGAAGAGCCAGGCGGCAGATATCAGCTTTTATATGATGTATCTTTGCCTTTTCACGCTTCTGATGCAGACTTTCCGGGAGATGGCGCAGATAACGATGGATGCACTGAATCAGGTGATTGCCTTTATGAAGCTTTTGATGCCCTCGTATTTCCTGGCTTCTGTTTTTGCGTCGGGTTCGGTAACGGGAGCAGGCTTTTATGAATTGACTCTGGGGATGCTTCTGGTGGTTCAGTGGGTTTTGAAGTACAGCGGGATGCCTGCCGTAAATCTCTATGTTCTCTTTTCCATGCTGAACCATCTGACAAAGGAGGACTATCTGTCAAAGCTGGCGGAGCTTTTGAAAACCTATGTGGAGTGGAGCCTGAAGACGCTGACAGCACTGGCGATCGGGCTGCAGACCATGATCCTTCCGGCGGTGGACAAACTGAAAACAGCAGCCTTTACAAAGACGGCCGGGGCTGTGCCGGGGCTTGGAAATATCTTCAGCGGCGTGACAGAGGTGGTGATCGGATCAGCCGTATTGATTAAGAACGCAGTAGGCGCTGCGGGGCTGATCTTCCTTGTTCTGCTCTGTCTGATTCCATTTTTGAAACTGGGATTTGGAAGCCTCTTTTACCGGCTGCTGGCGGCAGCCCAGCCTGTTTCCGATAAGCGCATGGTGGAGTGCGTCAGCAGTGTGGGAGAAGGGGCAGGACTTTTGATGAAGATTCTTTTTATGGTGGGCGCACTGTTTTTTATTTCCGTTGCCATGGTGACAGCATCCGTGACCGGAGGATAGGGGGAAAATATGGAAGCATTTTATAGCTGGATACGAAATATTGTCTGCTGTCTCTGCCTGTTTCATATTTTTTTGCAGGTCCTTCCGGGTGAGAGCTTTAAAAAGTATGTCCGCTTTTTCGGGGGACTGATCCTGCTCCTGATGACAGCAGCGCCGCTTTCGGATGCGTCGCATGTGGCGGCGGGATTTGAGAGGGCGTGGAATCTGGAAAGTCTGCGGGAGCGGGCAGAGGATATCAGGCTTACCGGAGAAGGAATGGAGGAGCTGCGCTCGGAAAGGATCAACGAGGCATATCAAAGGGAAGTGAAACGGCAGATGGAGGAGGTGGTGAGGGCGTATGGCATGCATCCCCAAAAGACAGAGCTGGTATTTTCCGGAGAGGAAGGACAGACTCTGAATATTCTGGAAGCCAGGTTCCAGGTGACTGCTGAGACGGAATTACTGAATAATGAAATTTCGGACATAAAAAAAGAATTTCAAGAAGTCTATCACATTCCGGCGGGACATATAAATATCAGTATACAGGAGTAGCATATGGAAAAAGGAATCAGGAATCTCAGGGAAAAGATGAAGCATATGAATAAGAACCAGTGGCTGATTCTGGTACTGACGGGAATCCTGCTTTTGGTCATAGCGATGCCTGTGCCTGGGAGAAGCAGTGAAAAAAAGGCTGCAAAGACAGTCCAGACGGAAGCCGTCGGGGAGGGAGGGGATATGGAGACGCTGGAGAAGCGGCTGGAATATGCCCTGGCAAGTGTCGAGGGAGTAGGAAGGGTACGGGTGATGATCACGAAGAAATCCAGCGGAGAAAAGATCGTGGAGAAGGATATACCCGTGACAGACAGGAGCACGACAGAGGAGGGCGGCGATGGAAACCGAAGCACTGTGGAAAAGACACAGGAGGAGGCAACAGTGTACGTACAGGATGGAAACGGAGGCCAGACACCGTATGTGATCCGGGAGACGGAGCCGCAGATTCAGGGAATTGTCATTGTGGCGGAGGGCGGAAATGATCCAAAAGTCGTCCGGAATATTACAGAGGCTGTCATGGCATTATTTGGAGTTGAAGCGCATAAAATCAAAGTAATGAAGATGAATTAGGAGGGAAAACGTGAAAAATATCTTTAAGAAAAATCAGATCATCATCACGGCGCTTGCAGTTATGATCGCTGTAGCGGGCTATCTGAATTACTCAGGTTCCAAGCTGGGGGAAGGGATTTCTCCGGCGGCAGCGGATAAGGGGAGCGTGAAAAAAGAGACAGAGGCGCAGAAAGATCAGGCATTTATTGACATTGACAGCCCGGATGAGGAGTTTGCGCTGGAGGATGCGGCAGACGAAGCGGCTCTGACCGATCCGGATGCGGCGTCCGAAAATTTATCTGCGGATGCATCGGAGGAAAACCCGGTGTCTGATACACCGGGAGAAGCCGTACTTACCAGTGTGCCGGGAAGTTCCGGCTTCGCGGCAGAGGCAAGGCTTTCCAGGGAACAGGTTCGTGCCAAGAACAAGGAAACACTGCTGGAAGTTATCAATAATACAAACATAGCGGAAGAACAGAAGCAGGATGCCATCAATACGATGAACGCGATGGCTGACATTTCAGAGAAAGAGGCGGCGGCGGAACTGCTGTTGGAATCGAAGGGATTTACGGATGCAGTAGTAAGTATCACAGACGGTACAGTGGATGTGGTCATCAGTCAGGTGGAAGTGACAGATGCACAGAGGGCGCAGATCGAAGATATTGTTAAGAGAAAAACGGAGATTTCCGGGGAAAATATTGTAATCACTCCTATGGCGTCCCAGATGGATACCAGTGAGGAAACAGAAGCACAGACAGAAATGCAGACAGAAGCAAAATAGGAAAGAGCAGCCGGCCGGAAAAGGGCCGGCTGTTTTGGCGGAAACCGAACGTCTGCTTTTTAAGAAAGTTTTCAGAAGTTTGTTACCGGATATTCACAAATGGAGAGTAAAATAAATGAAAACGATAAAGCGAAGAAAAACGTGTCTGTCAGAGGGGGAGCAGGCATGGATTTTCGTGCGTATGGGGTTGAAATAATGGAACAGGAGAATGGGGGTCTCATATGAAATATATGACTTATTATGAAGAACAAAACACGGTTACCGTGGGAAAATATCAGCAGATGAAGCGGAGTCTGAAGGCAGGCGAACAGCAGGAACAGATGGAAAAGTACACACTGAAAAAACTGAAGTTTATCGGAAATGAATCACAGCCAGCCTGTGCAGCTTATGCGCTCTGTGTCAAGGAGGGAGAGGAAGAGAAAATCTTTCTGGAAAAGAAATACATACAGAACGGGCTGCATTTTAAGAGCAGCCTGAGGATATCAAAGAAAGAGTGTTTGAAAATACTGAAAGGTGACCTGGAATGGATGCGGGGCCATAAGAGAGATCTGCTGGCGGACTTTTATCTGCAGATCACCCTGAATCATCTGAGTCCCGGCTATCTGACGGAATATGAAAAGGAACGGGTTTCCGGCAAAAAAGGAAACTATATTCTTTTCTGCCGAAAGATCAACCGGGCGGTAGGCATCACGAACTGTCTGTTTGAGGAGCCTGAGATCGTGATTCCCTGTATTGAAGCGGAAAAGGTACTGGTCACATACCGGAAAGTGGTAAAGCTGCCGAATGTTTTCGGTATGCTGTTTACCGGACAGGAAGAACAGCCGGGGGAAGCGTCGCTTCTCCTCGTATAAAGAAAAAGCTCCGGATGAAAGCTCCGGAGCTTTTTACTGCCAGGCGCAGTTACTTTCCAGCATCTTCGCCGTCCTTTTTTTGTGTTTCGTTCCGGTCCTTCAGGACACGGTACATCAGAGTGTAGGCATACAGGAGTACGGGAACGATGACGGTGCAGACGATGGATGCCATCAGCATATTTGATGCATTTTCATTTTTCATCAGTGCAAAAATCAGGGTGGAAAGGTACATCCCGACCAGCAGGATGACTCCGATCAGTGCAAGGATCCGCTTTGTTTTTTTCATAAAATCCTCCAATTCCGTTTTTTTCAGTATAATCATATTGTTAAAAAAAAGCAATATCAGGTTTTCTTTCGAAAAAGTTCATAATTTGTTTATTGTTTCCTAAGAGGGGTTCGTGTATAATTTACAAACATATAGTTAAAAAATAGACAAACGATAGATGCTGAATACCGCAGGAGGAGTGAGAAGTCAGGAAGACGGAATGATGTAGAAACAGTATAGAAAGGTATGGTGGATAATGATGAGACAGAATGAGTATATGGAACAGATCGCGACGCTGGCCAAAAGCTGTGTGGAAAATGGAAAAATAGATTTGGAGCTTTACGGAAAGTATGATGTTCAGAGGGGACTCCGTGATAAAAACGGAAACGGTGTGCTGGCAGGTCTGACGAAGGTTTCCAAAATCGAGGCATTTAAAGTGGTGGACGGACAGAAAAAACCCTGCGACGGACGCCTTTTCTACAGAGGCTATAATATCAGAGAACTGATCAGAGGAGAAGTGGAAGGCCACAGGTATGGGTTTGAGGAAGTGGCGTATCTTCTTCTTTTCAGTAAGCTGCCGACGGAGGAAGAGCTGGAAATGTTTCGTGAGAGCCTGGCTTTCAGCAGGGATCTGCCGACGAATTTTACCAGGGATGTGATCATGAAGGCTCCAACCCGTGATATCATGAATTCCCTGTCGAAGTGTATCCTGACGCTGGCATCCTATGATCCGAAGGCTTCTGATATCTCAATTGAAAATGTGCTTCGCCAGTGCATGATGCTGATCAGTACGATGCCTATGATAGCAGTCTACAGCTATCATGCGTACAATCATTATGAGAGAGACGGCAGCATGTATATCCATCGTCCGGATCCGAAGCTTTCTACGGCAGAGAATTTCCTGCGTATGCTTCGTCCTGATATGTCATATACTTCTGTAGAGGCACATGTGCTGGATATGGCCCTGATCCTTCATATGGAGCATGGCGGCGGTAATAACTCGACCTTTACCACCCATGTGGTAACTTCTTCCGGAACGGATACTTATGCGGCAGTCGCTTCTGCACTGTCTTCCCTGAAGGGACCGAAGCATGGCGGCGCCAACATTAAAGTTGTGGAGATGATCAAGGATCTGAAGGAAAATGTGAAGGACACCACGGACGAGGCGCAGGTAGAGGAATATTTAAAGAAGCTCCTGCACAAAGAAGCTTTCGATCAGAAAGGATTGATCTATGGCATGGGTCATGCGATCTATTCTACCTCTGACCCGAGAGCGGAAGTGTTCAAATCCTTTGTAAAACAGTTGTCAGAGGAAAAGCACAGAGAAGAGGATTTTGCTTTGTATTCTATGATCGAACGGCTGGGGCCGAAGGTGATCATGGAGGAGAGAAAGATTTACAAGGGCGTAAGCGCGAATGTTGATTTTTACAGCGGGTTTGTATACAGCATGCTGGATATTCCGGAGGAGCTGTTTACGCCGATGTTTGCCATAGCCAGGATCGTAGGCTGGAGTGCACACCGCATTGAGGAGCTGATCAATGTGGATAAGATCATTCGTCCGGCGTATAAGAGCGTGATGGACGAGAGAGAATATATACCGTTAGAGGAAAGATAAGCATACATACGAAAAGGATGAAAAGAGACTGCTGCAAAAGGAGAAAAACCATTTGCGGCAGTCTTTTCACACGCGGATCGTTTTTGAATGCCTGCGTATGCAGGAAAGGGCGCCTGGGTAGAATTATATAATTAATCAATTAATCAAAAATTTGGTTAAAAATTTCTAAAATAAGAATTAAAAAGAAATAATAAGGTTGAAAAATTGGTCAGATAGGATTATTATACATTAGTCGATTAACTAAAGAGAGGTGAGAATATGGAAAGAAAAGGCTTTTGTGAGGATTTTGATGACAGCGACCCGCATATGCTGCTCCTGAAGGCTTCTCACATGTACTTTGCGAATAATTATGAGCAGCTTGCGGCAAAGGGGCTGCATCCGGGGCAGATTCCCATGCTCCGCCTGCTTTCAAAGAAGGGCGGTCTGAGTCAGAGAGAGATCGCTCAGGCGCTCCATGTGAAGCCGCCCAGTGTGGCAGTGTCCATCCGGCGGATGGAGAGTGCAGGACTGCTGGTGCGGACGGCGGATGAGAAGGATCAGAGAGTGACCAGGATTTCGCTGAGCACGAAGGGGTGGGAAACGGAAAAGGAGATCCGGGAGATTTTTAAAAGGAACCAGGAGCTTCTGTTCCGGGGATTTACAGACAGTGAGGAATGTCTGCTGAGGCGTTTCCTGCTGCAAATGATAGAAAATATGGAGGATATGAATGCATGCTGAAAATGTTTCGCTATGTGAAAGACAGATGGTATTATATCGTGCTGATCCTGGCATTGCTGTTTTTGCAGGCGTATTGTGACCTGGCCCTGCCGGATTATACGTCGAAGATCGTCAATGTGGGGATCCAGCAGAAGGGAATCGAGGACGGAGTGCCCGAGGAGATCCGCAAGGAGTCTATGGAGAAGCTGTTTCTTTTTATGAGCAGCAGGGAACAGACGGAGGTTCAGGAGTGTTACACGCTGGAAAACGGGATCTATACGTTAAAAGATATTGGAAAAGATCAGAGGGAGGAACTGGATAAGATATTCGGACTCCCAATGCTGGCGGTATCCGGAATGTCCGGGGACAGCGAACAGGCGGCGGCCATGAAGAAAGAGATGGGGCTGCCGGGGGACGCGGATCTGTTCCAGGTGCTGCGTCAGATTCCGGAAGAACAGAGAGCGCGGATGTTTGAAGAGCAGATGGAAAAGCTGGGGGAGATGCCGGAATCTATCGTCACCCAGTCGGCGGTCGTTTATCTGGAGCAGGAGTATGAACAGATGGGGAAAGACCTGGATGCGATGCAGACCGCTTACCTGGTGAGATCAGGTGTGCGGATGCTGGGCATGGCGTTTCTGATCATGGCTGCCGCTGTTGCCGTGACTTTTTTATCCAGCAGAGTGGCTGCCTATATGGGAAGGAATCTGAGAAACCAGGTATACCGGAAGGTGATTTCTTTTTCAGGGGCGGAGCTGAATAAATTTTCCACGGCTTCCCTGATCACGCGGAGCACCAACGATATCCAGCAGATCCAGATGCTGGCGACTATGATCTTTCGTATCGTGCTCTATGCGCCGATTCTGGGTATTGGGGGCATTATAAAAGTATTTCAGACGGAAGTATCGATGACATGGATCCTGGCGCTTGCCGTTATCCTGATCCTGCTGGTCGTATTGGTACTGTTTCGGGTGGCAATGCCGAAATTTACTCTTTTGCAGAAGCTGATCGATAAGCTGAACCTGGTGACCAGGGAAATTCTGACTGGTATTATGGTTATCCGGGCTTTCAGCACAGAGGAGCATGAGGAGGAGCGTTTCGAGCAGGCAAACCGGGAGCTGACAAAGACGAATTTATTTGTCAACCGTGTCATGACGTTTATGATGCCGACGATGATGCTGATCATGAACGGGATTACGGTATTGATCGTGTATAATGGCGCTTATGCCGTGGATTCCGGAAGTATGCAGGTAGGAAACATGATGGCGTTCATCCAGTATGCGATGCAGATCATTATGTCCTTCCTGATGATCACTATGATGTCGATTATGATTCCGCGGGCAGGTGTATCGGCAAAGCGTATCAATGAGGTTCTGGAAACAGAAGTCTCGATCCAAAGCCCTCAGACGGTGAAGCATGCGGAGCGTGCGGTCAGCGGCCGGGTGGAGTTTGACCATGTGAGCTTTGCATATCCGGGAGCAGAGGAGAAAGTTTTAAGCGATATTACATTTACGGCGGAAAAGGGGCAGACCGTGGCATTTATCGGAAGCACGGGAAGCGGAAAGAGTACGCTGGTCAATCTGATTCCCAGATTGTTCGACGTGACAGAAGGCACGATCCGGGTGGATGGTGTTGATGTGCGTGAGATGAATCTGAAGGAACTGAGGGATAAGATCGGATTTGTGCCCTTCTCAGGAACCATCGGTTCAAACATCCGTTATGGAAGGACGGAGGCGACAGAGGAAGAGGTACGCCGGGCAGCAGAGATCGCTCAGGCATGGGATTTTATCTGCGAGAAAACAGAAGGGGTGGAATCGCCGATCGCCCAGGGAGGCACAAATGTTTCCGGAGGGCAGAAGCAGAGGCTTTCGATTGCCAGGGCAGTTGCAAAAAATCCGGAGATTTATATTTTTGATGACAGCTTTTCAGCCCTTGATTACAAGACGGATGTGGCGCTGCGGCGGGCGCTGAAGAATGAGACGAAGGATGCCACGACCCTGATCGTGGCGCAGCGTATCAGTACGATCCTCCATGCAGACAGGATCATCGTGCTGGATGATGGATGTGTCGTTGGGCAGGGAACTCACAGGGAACTGCTGAAATCCTGCGAGGTTTACCGGCAGATCGCCATGTCCCAGCTTTCAGAGGAGGAGTTAGCCAATGAGTAGTACAGGAAATAAGATGCCGAGAGGTCATATGGGCGGAGGACGTATGACGGGAGAGAAGGCGAAGGATTTTAAAGGGACGATGAATAAACTGATCCGGTATATGGGCAGATATAAAACCAGAATTTTGGCAGTCATGCTGTTTGCCGTGTGCGGAACTGTTTTTAACATCGTAGGGCCGAAGGTGCTGGGAAAAGCTACCACGGAACTGTTTGAGGGTTTGGTGGCAAAGATCAACGGTACAGGCGGGATCGATTTCGGAAGGATAGGGCAGATCCTGCTGGCGACGCTTGGGCTGTATGTGGTCAGCGCTGTCTGTACCTTTATCCAGGGGTTTATCATGACGGGAATCTCAAACGATGTCACTTACAGCCTGCGCCGGGATATTTCCGGAAAGATGAACCGGATTCCGCTGAACTATTATGAGAGCAGAACTCACGGGGAAGTACTTTCCCGTGTGACAAATGATATTGATACGCTTCAGCAGAGCCTGAACCAGAGTCTGACGCAGCTCATTACCTCTACGACGACCCTGATCGGCGTGCTGGTCATGATGCTTTCCATCAATGTGTGGATGACGCTGGCGGCGCTTCTGATCCTCCCGGTTTCTATGGGAATCATCGGTACAGTGATGAAGCATTCGCAGAAATATTTTAAAGCGCAGCAGAAGTATCTGGGAGAAGTCAACGGGCAGGTCGAAGAGGTCTACAGCGGACATAATGTAGTAAAGGTCTTTAACAAAGAGGAGGATGTGGTAAATACCTTTGAGGAGACAAACCAGAAACTCTATGAATCCGGCTGGAAGTCACAGTTCTTCTCAGGGATCATGATGCCAGTCATGCAGTTTATCGGGAATATCGGCTACGTCATGGTGGCGATCCTGGGCGGCTTTCTGGCGATCAGGGGAGCGATCGAGGTCGGAGAGATCCAGTC
>ENA-OPVH01001148-OPVH01001148.1-human-gut-metagenome-genome-assembly--contig:-NODE-1148-length-14040-cov-1.754594_pt1 | contig 14040 bp, 9 predicted proteins | sample MGYA00241494_ERZ501980 | MGnify/ENA primary metagenome ERZ501980 (study PRJEB25962, sample SAMEA1964914) | human gut metagenome | biome: human gut; feature: human-associated habitat; material: faeces... | reverse complement strand
CCGCCCTCTCGCCCAGCGCGATCATCACCGAACGTGGCTATGAGATGAGTCTCATCTTCCGCAACAATGCGATCAGCGACGAGTACCCGGAAGGTATTTTCCATGCACACCCCGAATACTGGCCGGTCAAGCAGGAGCCGATTGGACTGATCGAAGCCCAAGGCCTGTTCATCCTGCCCGGACGGCTCGTCGACCAGCTCGGCATCGTCGAGGAGGCGCTCGCCGAAGGCCGCGATTTGCCCGATGAAGTCAGCGAATTCAGTCTCGAATGGGGCGAACTCGCTGAAACATTGGCCGGAAACCGCGACCGCGAGGCCATCCACCAAGCCGTACGTGACGAGCTCGGCAGCGTCTGCTACCGCATCCTCGGCAACACGGCCGTCTTCAAGCAGAAAGCCACCACGCAAACATTCCTCGAAAGTCTTGGTTTTGCCGCTAGGTGAAACAGGTCAAGTGAAGTAAGCTCAATACTGAAGGAAAACCGAAGGCAAGTCCTTCCAAAGGAGGAGATATGACTACTGTTCTGGTTACGGGCGGTGCTGGATTCATCGCCACCCACACCGACATCGAACTGCTCGACAAGGGCTACGACGTTATTTCCGTAGATAACTACGGCAACTCGTCTCCCGTGGCGCTTGAGCGCGTCGAGCAGATCACCGGCAAGCCGGTCAAGCGTTACGACGGTGACGTGCGCGATGAGGCGCTTATGGAACGCGTCTTCACCGAAAACAACATCGATTGGGTCATTCACTTCGCCGGTCTCAAGGCCGTGGGCGAGTCCGTGGCCAAGCCGATCGAATACTACGACAACAACCTGTACTCCACGCTTGTGCTGCTCAAGGTGATGAAGAAGCACAACGTCAAGAAGATCATCTTCTCCTCCTCCGCCACCGTGTACGGCACGCCGAAGGAACTGCCGATTACCGAGGAGACGCCGACCGGCGGCACCACCAACCCGTACGGCACCTCCAAGCTGTTCCAGGAGCAGATTCTGCGCGACGTACATGTGGCCGATTCGTCCTGGACCATCGTGCTGCTGCGCTACTTCAACCCGGTCGGCGCACACGAGTCCGGCCTGCTGGGCGAAGATCCGAAGGGTATTCCGGCGAACCTCACCCCGTACGTGGCCAAGGTCGCGGTCGGCGAGCTCAAGGAAGTCCAGGTCTACGGCGACGACTACGACACGCCCGACGGCACTGGTGTGCGTGACTACATCCACGTGGTCGACCTGGCCAAGGGTCACGTGGCCGTCATTGACCACATCGACAAGGAAGGCGTGTTCGTCTACAACCTGGGTACCGGCCACGGCTACTCCGTGCTTGAGGTCATCAAGGCTTACGAGAAGGCCGCCGGTCATCCGATTCCGTACACGATCAAGCCGCGTCGCCCCGGTGACATCGCCGCCTGCTACGCCGACGCTTCCAAGGCGGAGAAGGAGCTTGGCTGGAAGGCCGAGCTGACCATCGACGACATGGCCGCCTCCTCCCTCAACTGGCAGACCAAGAACCCCAACGGTTTCCGCGACGCCGAGTGATATGAGCAGATGAGCTCCCTCTGATGGGGGAGCTCATCTGTCGTTTATCACACAATGCGCCTATCGGCGGCCCAGCGGGTGAGCTCGGTGCGATTCGAAAGCTGAAGCTTTCGCAGCACCGAGCTCACGTGCGTTTCGACCGTCTTGATCGAAATGAACAGTTCGGCCGCCACCTCTTTATACGTGTAACCACGCGCGATCAGCCGCATGACCTCCTGCTCGCGGGCGGACAGCCGGTCCAGCTCCTCATCATGAGCCCGTGCCGCACCATCAGCGCCGCCATCAGACCCCGCCGCCGGCACACCCTGAAAGGCCGAAAGCACAAAACCGGCCAGTTTTGGCGAGAACACGGCATAGCCCTCATGCACCTGCTTGATGGATGAAATCAAATCAGCGCCGGTAATCGTCTTGGTCACATAGCCCTGGGCGCCGGCGCGAATCACCGCCCCCACATCCTGCGGCGCATCCGAAACCGACAACGCCAGAAACACAGTGGTAGGGGAGTAGGGGCGCGATTTGGCGAGGATCTCGGCACCGCCGCCACCTTCACCGCCGGGCACATGCACATCCAGCAACACCACCTGCGGCTTGGTCTGTGCGATCATCGCCACCGAACCGGGCACGTCCGCCGCTTGGCCGACGATATCGAAGGAATCGCGCAATGTGGCGATTACGCCCGCACGGAACATCTCATGGTCATCGACCACGGCCACACGAATCTTGGCTGTCTCGTTCTCGCTCATCGATGTTCTCCCTGCGCCGCTTTCAGCGCGATCGGCATATGCATTCTGACCTCGGTGCCCCAGCCGGCCCTGGACACTATCTCCACTGTACCGCCGCGCCGTTTGATGCGGCCGGTAATCGATTCGCGGATGCCCAGCCGGTCGGGCGGAATGGCGTCCATATCGAAGCCTTCGCCATGGTCGCGCACGAACACTTCAACCATCGTGTCGCTGGCCTCGCAATACAAAGACACCGGCTCGCCGCCATGCGTGACCGCATTGACCAACGCCTGACGGGTGGCGTCCAGCAGCGCATCGGTCTGGGCGCTCGGCCGCGCGTCGCCCACGGTGACCACCTCAATCGGCTTGCCGTGCTCGTCCTCCACTTCGGCGGCGATCTGCTTCAATCCGGCTCCCACCGAACGATCCGATGTGGAACGTTCCTGATACAGCCACTCGCGCAGCTCGCGCTCTTGGCTACGCGCCAGGGCGAATACGGTGGTCGGTTCCTCGGAGTGCAGCTGAATCAGCGCCAACGTTTGCAGCACGCCATCATGCAGATGGGCGGTCATGTCCGCGCGCTCCTCTTCGCGCTCCTTCAATGCCTGCTCGTGGGTGAGTCGTTGCAGCATCGCGTTCGCCCACGGCATCACCGCCACCACGATACCGACGATCATCACGAATCCGCTGGCAACAATGCGTCGAGGAGAGCTGCCCCACCCGGGAATGCTGACATTATGCACATACAATGCCCATCCCATGAAAATCAGTGCGATGCCGCCCAACATAGACAACAGCTGCGTGCCTCGCGGACTAAGATTCATCCATGCCAGTGCGATGCCGCCCAACCCTACCAGCAGCGGAAGCACAATCTGGACATCCGCACCGGTGCTGGTGAGCAGCAGTCCGGTGGCCATCAACGCGAAACCGGCCAATGCCACAACGGCCGGTTTCGGAGCACGTTGGATGGCCTCGGACAATGATTCCGGTGCGGCAGCCGATTCGTCGTCATGAGCGTCAAGTGGCTGATTGCCTCGCGCAAGCGGCGCCTGATCAACGGGCACTGTGCGAGCCGCAGCCGTCACCGGGTCTCCGGCGGGCATGAACACCCACAGGAATACATAAGCGATGATGCCTGCGCCGTAGAGGAAGGTCAGAGCGATGAACGCAATCCGAATCCATGCCACGCCGATGCCCAAGTGCAGGGCGATGCCCTTGCACACACCGGTGAGCCAACGGCCCTGCCGGGGGCGCATCAGCGGCATGCGCGCGGGCAGCAATGGTTCGGGAGATGACGTCATACTCCTATTGTGCCGCGCTCAGGGCGTTGCGGCCGGGGTTTTACCCGGTGTTCAGGGAACAATCAGGGTGTTCCCCGAGCGTTGTGGCAGTGGTCGGGCGGTGTAATGGAATCATGAGCAATCCAAACGCGAATCCGTATCAGCCACAGCCGCAGCCTGATCCGCAAAAAAACAAGACATCGCGACGCTTCTTCACTTGGGTGCGATCCAGTGGACTGGTTCGCGGCGATGACCGGTGGATCGGCGGCGTATGCAGCGGCATCGCTTTACGGCTTGGCTGGAGCCCCACACTAGTACGTGCGTTGGTGATTGTATGTACATTGTTCTTCGGTTTTGGCGCAGCTCTGTACGCACTCGGCTGGTTTCTGATGCCGGATGTACGCGATGGGCACATCTTGGCCGAGGACCTCATTGCCGGCCAATGGGACTGGAATTGTCTTGGATGCTTCCTGTTCCTCGCCGTGGCAATCGTGATTCCAGGTGCGGGGTGGGTTTGTATTGCGCTCGCCGCCTTAGCGCTTTGGTTGTTGGCCAAAAGCGGCATTCGCCAGCAGGAAGGGTACGGATTCGGGGCATCTGCGCCGCGACCGGTTTCACAGCCTGTGTCATATCCAGCTCCACAGCCTGTCTCATATCCAGCCGCGCAACCAGTACCTCAATCTCCTTTGTATTCAGCTCCGCAACCTGTTTCACAACCTGTTTCACGAACCGAGACTAGTGTTTCACAGCCTGTTTCACAGCCTGTCTATCAGTCGATGCCCAGCGTGATGCCGGGCACAGTGCCCAGCGCGATGCCCGGCACAGTACCCAACGGGCCGTTTGCCCCCGACCGTATGAATGCGACGGCTTATGCCCCCACCGAGTCCAAGCGCCGCAAGCCGGCGGGCCCAATCGTGGTCTTGAGCATACTGGGCCTTACCTTCCTCTCCTTTGCCGGTCTGATGGGACTGATTTGGGTAAACGACATGGGCATTATCGGCATTATGCGTCTGAGCACCATCTGGATTGCCGCAGTATGCATAGTGATGGGGCTGGTGGTCATCATTCTCGGATTCAGAGGGCGGCGTACCGGTGGTCTGATTCCTCTCGGACTGGTTGCCGGTGGATGCGCGCTCTGCATGACCATCGTTTCAGGCACGTATGGCGTGTACTACCGTGATCTTGGTGCCAGCGGCATCAATACTGTTGTTTCACTGAGCCAATCTGTCAGTGCGAGAAACAGCGACGGCATGAACGATGTACAAAAGGATGGCATCTTCGTTGCCGATGCCAGCGATGCCACGTTCGAAACATTGCAGCAAGGTGTGGCGTTCAGCGGTGAAAACTACAACACCGACCAGGCGATCATTGATTGGTCCGATTGGGGCAAGACACATGGGCCGCACACGGTGAAGATGCTGGATGGCAAAACCTCCATCAGTAATTGCCCGGTCGGTACCATCACCATAGCCGCAACACAGGCGCAAGTGCATATCGTTCTGCCGGATTCCTGCACTTACGCCTTCGGCACCGCCGACTCCTACTCCACTTCGAGTGACGTCGGCGGCAAATACGAGATGGTATACAACAACTACATGGGTCTAAGCTTTGGTTTCTTCGAAGCTGAAAGCGCCACCAATCCCATGAATGGGCCTGATTACGAATGGTTGGATAAGGAATCCGCCATGCCGGACAACGGCCCAGAACTAAAAATCAATATTCCCTATGCGGTGGAAGCACACGTCAACGTGGTGTACGCCTCCGATTGGGAAGGCTCTACGTTCCAGCCGCTTGCCGATATATACGACGGCAACAGTACAAGCAAGAACACAACCGAACAATCGGAATGATCAAGCCGTTGCAACTAGGAGATGGAATCATGACTGATGAAACCAAGGAATTCGCCTCCATCGAGGATGCGACACCGACCACGGCCATACCTTCCGAAACCGACGAGACCACCGAGACCACAACCATGGTGACCGTCGATGACCGAACCGATACCACGGTGCTGCCATCCGCAGCGGATGATGACGAAACGGCTGTGCTGCCCGTCCCCGACAATCATGCGGATGCGTCGGTCTCGGATGTGGATACGCAGGTGACAACTGCCTCTCCATCGCCCATCGAACCATCCACAGATCGGATTGCCCTGGAAGCAGTTGCCGATGCCGTGGAGGGGGATGGCGGGCCGATTCCATCTGCCGATGATGTACCGATGTACGCAGCATCTTCAGCGCAACCTTCCTATGAGCAGTCTCAGACCGCCGGCAAACCATGCCAGCCTGGGGGGAGCGCCAAGAACGTCCAGAGCGCCAAGAACGTCCAGAATGCTAAGGATGTCAAGAGTGCCAAGAACATCCAGAAACAGAGCACCAGCGCGCCTACTGTGGTATTCGGACTATTAGGCGTGATTATCGGCGTGATCGCGCTGGTTTTCGGGTGCATATCTCCGGATCGGATGATTTCGCTGTTCTCGCCGAATCCGCAATTGCTGACGGCTATTATCTGCGCCGTAGTGGGACTTATTCTGGTAATAGTGGCCGTTGTATGGGCCATAGTCGGTGCCGTCAAGAAGAGAAAATAGCGTTACAACCATTGCATTACGGTCCCAGTAGAAGCACATTATGACGGGAGCCGACCGATAAGAGCCGACCGTTCTATGCTGATGGGGGGAGGCATAGTAACTATGAAGCGGATTTCGGTGCGGCGGGTAGCGAGCGTCATCGCCACCGCGATGGCGATGACGCTGGTATTCGCCACACTTGGCTGGGCGATGATGCCGCAATGGAACACACGGCCCTACACCAAGCACATCGCTATCGCTTCTGCCGACACCACCATCACCCCTGCCCATGCGAACATTCCCCACGAGGGGCGATATCGTACGCGTGAAACCCGACTATCCATCAAGACCGGCGACGGCGTCACGCTACCCGCCGTACTACGTGAACCGGTCGGCGCTCCCGGGCCACGCCCGGCTTGTCTGTTCATTCACGGGTCCGGTACCAGTGGTGCCGAGGATTTCGGCGATATCGCCAACGCCATGGCCTCTGCCGGCATCGTGACCTTGGTGCCGGCCAAGCGCAACGACAACTACACCGTGCTGCATCGCGACTACCCGCGTTTTGCTCGCGAATACGGGCGTTCGCTCGACGTGCTGCGTGGCATAAGCGGCGTGGACCCCGCCAAAACCGGCATCTACGCCGAATCCGAAGGCACCTGGATCGCCACGATTCTAACCTCGAAACGGCAAGACATTGCCTTTGCCATACTTACATCCGCACCGGTGTTCAATGGACGTGAGCAAATGGCCATGGCTGTCAGCGCCTATACGCATGAGGCCGGCGCGCCCAAGCCCGTGGTCAAAGACATGGCCAAATTGATGTCGCTGGACTACGCGCCATTCGATCTGGCCTATGCCGACTTTGATGCCGACCGGTATCTGAAATCCCTCACCATGCCGGTGCTGGTGAACTACGGCACCTACGATACGGCCATGCCCATCGAACAGGGGGCGCAGCGGATCATCGCCACGGCCAACAAGTCCGGCAACGAGAACGTCACCGTACGCTATTTCGCCGGCAACCATCAGATGCGGGCTGGTGAGGGCTTATTCACCCCGAACCTGCCATTGGCCGAAGGCTATACGCAAGCGCTGGAAAATTGGGTGAACGGTGTGACTGCCGGAACCAAAGCCGATGGATGGGCAACGCCCCAAGTCGCCGGTGCGACACCTCACCAGCGCTTCGCCGCGCCGCAACGTACCAGATCCGGTATCGTCGGCTCGCTCGGCGTGCTGGCCGGTCTGATGGTGGCAGGGCCCGTGCTGATCGTGATGGCGGCGATATTGGGTATTGGCTTGACTGTGTTTTCTTGGCTACAGACGTTGCTGGCCGGGCGACGTAGTGTGGCGACTGTGCGGGCCGTGCATGCGACGCCGAGTGAGCTGGGGGCCGCCCAGCGGCGCATGTTGCACGGCATTGCCGGCTTATCTGCCGGTATCGGCACAGCGGTAATGGTGATTACCGTGCTGTTGTATGGCTATATGAGCGCCGTAGGCGTATCGGCTGTATTGGTTATGCCTCAACCGCGGCTGTTTGCCGTCGGATGGGTGGTGCTGCGAATAGCGACCATGCTGTTGGTGGTGCTGTTTGCTTGGGAAATGGAACGTGTCTGGTATTGCCGCGCCGATATCGTCGGTGTGCGGCGCGTCATATGCGTGATGGTAGCGCTCGGCACTCTCACCACACTGATGACACTGGCATTCTGGGGCCTATTCTCGCTGTAATTCTGCCGATGTGCGCCGGTCAATGGGGCTTGGCGGGCAAGCTGCGTTGGTGGTCTGGGTGTGGGGCGATCGGCAGATTGCGTTGGCCTGGGTGTGGCCGGCCGGCGTACATCAGTCGGGGTGTCCGGTACACAGTGAATGGCTGAGTATTACGCTTGGGAGGCTTCGGCCTCCTCTAAGGTGTCGAAACCGCCGAGCTGGACCGTGTGCAACAAGGTTTCCTCAGTGATATTGCGTTGCGGGCTGGCTGCGGCGCGCTCGCTAATCATCACCTCGTAGAGCTGGAAGGTCCGTTCGGAATACGTACCAAGCTCGCCGCGCAGATAGGTTTCGAATGAGGTGGCAGATGGTGTGTCTTCGGTGGTGGTGAGTACGCGCATCGCCTCGCCGAGCTTGGGGTAGCGCTCGCGGAAATCCTTGGCCCAGGCGACCTGCTGGGTGATGACCTGTTCCTGACGGGCCACGCGCTCTTCAGAGGGACGCGGAATATACGGCTCTATGTTCTTCGTGAAATCTTCCGGCGCGGTGGAGGCCATCATGCGGCCGTATTTTTCGGTCACGAGGTTGCGGCCCACGTGGTCGGCCGCGTCAAGATCAGCGGCATAGCTGGTGAGTAATGGCCGCTCCCATGTGAGGAACTGGGCCAGCCGCATCTGGTGGAACACCGGCCAGTTGCCTTGGCATGCCGCGCGTCCACCCTCATTGTTGGTGCGCTGGAACTGATCCCATTCATGGCGCACAATAGCCTCGCGCAGTTCATCATCAGTCAGTTCGTTGGTCATCGACGTTCCTTTCACTAATATCTCCCTCTGATGAGGGAGATGGCACGGCGAAGCCGTGACAGAGGGAGCTTGAATCTACAAACTTTTAAGCACCGGATCATCAGAGGCGATGTGGTCCTCGACATACGGGCGCTGCCATTCGAGGAAGGTCTCGCCGGACGTGGTCAGGTGTTCGCGTTTGAGTTCCTTGACGATATCCGCCGCAATCTGCTCCACGATATCGTTGATTTTCTCGATTGCTGTAGCCGCGCCCTTGCCGCCTTCGCCGAATCCGGCCCCTCCATAGCAGGCTGCCGAACTCAATCGCATCACGGTTTCCAACTGTTCGCCCACGTTCGGCAATAGCGCGAACATCGAGCCAGACAGCTTGCGCAATGCTGCGAACTGCCACTTGTAATACGGCATATAGCCCACCACCATCGGCACGTTAACCAGGAACACCAACGAGGCGGTGGCCTGCACGAACTCGTGGATGGACAGCCATGCGGCCGCGCCGTCGCCGCGCTTCAACGAACGCGGCAGATTATATTGACCGGCCTGGGCGATCATGCCCAATCGCTTGGAAATCAGCGCGAGCCGCACATCGTCTGGCATGTTTTTGAACCCTTGGCGCGTCTTGGAAAACAGACCGGTGGGATCGGCGAACACCTCGCCATTGGTGGCGGCGGCCAAGGTCGATTCCTGAAGCATCAGCCACTCATGCGGCGCGGTCTGCGCCGGCGCAGTGCGATACCCGGTGATCGACTCAAAGAAGTCACCGATGCGGAACACGCCGTCACGGCGATTCGCGCCCTGTGCGCGCGGCGTGACGGGGGAGAGCGGTGCATCAATCGGAGTCGTCATCGCTTCCGCCACATCAGAGGACGCCGCGCCTGACTCGGCAGTAGCGGTATCGTCCGTAGCGGTGCCGGGGGTGGGTGCGTTTGTCGCATCGGGTATGACGGTGGAGCCTGCACCTGCGGAGGGGAATGTCCCGGAAGCATCGGATCTGGCATGTGCCTCGAACGTCACGCGGCCTTGCGCATCCACGCTGAACTTGCGCGGCAGTGCCTCGTAATCGGCCTCAAGTTGCTCGCCGATGGTCGCGTAATCCTCATCCGTAAGCCACAGGCAGAAGCGCGGGCCGAAATCGTGGTCCTGCGAATACGTATCATCGAATCCGTAGCATTCCGAGCCATGGCCCACCAGACCGGCGGCGATACGCCCGGCATACTGCGGATACTTCGCCGCAATCATCGGCTTGCCCATCTGCGTCCAGAACGCGCGGGCCAGCTTCAGTCCGGACACCGGGCATGCGGAAACGGCCTCGGCCGCGCCCGCAGAACCGTTCGACACCGAAACGGTGGATGGGGAAGATGTCGCGTCCGCACCGGTCTCGGGTAACGCCTGCGCCAATGCGCCCGGCGTATCCGCGTCCACGGCCGATGACGCGGAGCCGACCCGTGCCTCGACGTCCGCACCGGTCTTGCCCTGTGCCGGGCTGTCCGGCAGCCGCGATCCGGACTGGGGTGGCGTGCCTGCATCGCCGGCAACACCCGCATTGTCAACCGTCACCCCGGCCTTCGCCGCCTCTTCCTCGGCCTGCCGCAGATTGTCGGCGGTGATACGCCAGTAATCGGTGTCCTTGCCGTAACATTCCTCGATCACGGCCAGCGCATGCCGGTATCCAGTAACCGCATCCGCATGCCGTCTCTCGGCAAAGCACACCTGCGCGAAGCCCGCCAGTGCGGAGGCATAATGCGCGGAATGTTCCAGATGGCCGGTGCGATAGATTTCCAGTGCCTTGGCTGCATGCCAATGCGCGCCCTCCAACTTGTGTTCGGTCAGCAGGGTCAACGCCAGATTCGTGTGCGAGCTGGCCACGTCGATATCCGCGTCCGGGTTCACGCTCGAGGCTTCGATAATGCGCAGCGCTTCACGCAACTCCAGTTCCGCCTTGTCGGGCCGATTCGTCTCGCTGTAGAGCATCGACAGATTGTTGTGCAGTGCTGCGAGCCTACGGTCGGTGGGTGCCAGCGAATGCCGGCAGACACTCTGCGCCTGATGATACAAATCCTCGGCCTGATCGTATTGTTGGGCCGCGCGCATCGCGGTAGCGCAATTGATTAGCGTGGTGGCCCACGCCTCGGATGTGCCGGTGGTCAAGCCCATACGAGCGGCCAGTTCCAGCGCCCGCTGCACGATCCACTGATTCTCCTTGTGCCGGCCCTGCGAGCGATAGAAGCCCATCGTTTCGTTGAGCACGGTGAGCAGTCCGGCCTCGTCGCCGGCGTTTTCCGCGTCCACCATCGCCTGTTCCAAGTACGGACCGGCTTCGGTGGCTGCCGCGTGGCGATCGAAAATCGCGTCCAGTCCGTTCAGGAATTGTTGGGTATCAAAGGTTGCGGGCGATTGATCGGCATCGTCCGTGGCCTGGTTCGCAGTAGAATCGGCACCTTGCGCTGCGGCCGCCGCATCGGTGTCGTCGGCATCGTCTGGACCATGCGCGAATTGCGCGGCGAATTGTTTGAGCAGTGCTTCCTCGTCCATACCGCCAGACCTCCCTGAATCGTGTCTGATTTCAGTCTATTAATACTGTGAACAAACACGTCAGGGAGTTTGCTGTGAGCTTGGTCTCAGTCCACCTTGATTTCGCGCATGCGGTGAATGGCGTAGGTATCGGTTTCGCAGCGCCACGAGTAGAAGGCCAGCAGCCCTACGGCAAGCAGAGCCAGTGGCATACCGCCCAGACCGGTATAGCGATAGTTCATCGAGAAAGTGGTGAGCATCGCGCCGCCGACAATCGAGCCGATGGCATTGCCGAAGTTGAAGGCCACCTGCACGGCTGCGCCGGCGATGAGCTCGCCGCCGCCTTGGCCGGCTTCGGTCATCAACAGCTGTTGCGGAGCGGAGATGAAGAACAGGCCGAAGGCGATCCAGAAGGTCAGCAAAGCAGTAGTGCCCTGGTTTCCCGGCAGTAGCAAAACCATCAGCAAGCCGATGCAGGAAATCGTCTGACCCAGCGCGGCAGTGCCGGCGTGGCGCCATTTATCTGTGATGCGACCGCCGATAAGACCGCCTATCACCATGCCGAAGCCGGCAAGCATCATCAATAGCGGTACCAGGTTAGACGACCAGCCACCGGTCTTCTGCAGCCAAGGGGAGACGTAGCTCCACCAGCAGAACACGCCTGCGTTGCCGGTGAATACGGCGGCCAGAATCACCCACGGTCCACGACGAGTAAGGAATTTGAACTGACCGGCGATGCCGGCGTCCTTAATCGGCGCAACGAAGGGGATCCATGCCAGAACTAGCACAATCGTCATTGCCGCCCAAGCGGCCAAAATGCCGAAGGCAAGACGCCAGGAAAGGAACTCAGCCATCAAGGTGCCCGCCGGTACGCCGAGCATATTGGCCACGGTCTGTCCGGTGACCATCACGGATACGGCCTGCGCTTCCTTGCCTTTCTCCGCCAAAGTCTTGGCAATGAGCGTGGCCGTGCCGAAGAACGCGCCGTGCGGCAGGCCGGCGACGAATCGCGCGACGACCAGCATGGCGGCATTGACGGAAAACACGGAAGCCAGATTGCCTACCAAGGCAATCGCCATAAACAATATGATGAGGTTCTTCGGCGGCACCTTGCGGCCGAACACCAGAATCAGTGTGCCGAAGCACACGCCGATCGCATACGCGGAAATGTAATGGCCTGCGGTGGGGATGTCCACGCCGGTGGCGGCCGCGGCCTGCGGCAGAATGCCCATCATCACGAACTCGGCGGCACCGAGAATGAACGCGCCCGAAGCCAGTGCAAGCAGACTCTTCTTCATGGTTCCTCTAATTACTTCAGTATTACTTACAAAAACAGTGCGGCAATCGATTGATTCGAGCGATATATTACGGTGGTCCGCCAACAAATACGGGCCTTGCCGCGACGCGGTTTGTCGCTGTGCGCGGCGGGTTGTTTACCGCTGTTCGATCGCTTGGTTTGATTGTTGGGACAGGAAACGAAAAACCGGATTGCTGATTTCTCAACAATCCGGTCCAGTTGTCGGGCTGGCGGGATTTGAACCCGCGGCCTCTTCGTCCCGAACGAAGCGCGCTACCAAGCTGCGCTACAGCCCGTTTGGCAACAGACGTAGATATTACATTGTGGTGGTGGACAATGCAAATCGGCATGTCGCGAGTGTTGCGTGATGGTGGATTCGCCGTGTGCACAGGTCTCTCAAGCCTTGTGCAGAGCCGGTTTTGCGTCATGTGAGCGGGTGTTCAGATGGCCGTACGGTCTGCCGGGCTCATAATCGCCGGCCTTGCGTACACTGATGAATCATGGCTGAAGTTGTCGAAAATACCGAAAACACTGAGAATGAAACCCCGGCTGTCCCGCAGATGAGCACCGTCGAACGTGCGGAAATGCTGCTCGAGCAGGACGCCACCATCCGCGAGAAGATCAAGTCCGGTGCCACGCTGGACGAAGCCGTGGACCCCTCCAACAAGGAGTTCGGCCCGCTGGCTCACCCCGAGCAGGTGCAGATGCGCGTGGCCAAGCGCGCGATGATGCTTGAGGCCGGCATCGCCCCCTACCCGGTGCACTTGGACGTCACCGACACCATCGAGGCGGTCCGCGCCAAGTATGACGGCAAGCTCGAGGCTGGCGAAGAGACCGAAGACATGGTCGGCATTGCTGGCCGCGTGCTGTTCCTGCGCAACGCGGGCGGCCTGTGCTTCGTGCAGCTGTCCGCCGGTGACGGTACCAAGATTCAGGGCATGATCTCCAAGAAGGAGATTGGCGCCGACTCGCTCAAGCAGTTCAAGCAGCTCGTCGACCTTGGCGATCACCTGTACCTCAAGGGCCGCGTCATCGCCTCCAAGACCGGCGAGCTGTCCGTATTCGCCACTGAGTGGGCTATCGCCTCCAAGGCCCTGCAGCCGCTGCCGGCCCTGCACAAGGACCTGAACGAAGACACCCGCACCCGCAAGCCGTACATCGGCATGATCGCGGACGAGAACATCCGCAACATGGTGCGCAACCGCTCCAAGGCCGTGGCCTCCCTGCGCCGCACCTTTGACGACCACGACTTCCTCGAGGTCGAAACCCCGATGCTGCAGACCCTGCACGGTGGCGCGGCCGCCCGCCCGTTCACCACGCACATGAACGCCTTCGACCTTGACCTGTACCTTCGCATCGCCCCGGAACTGTTCCTCAAGCGCTGCTTGGTCGGCGGCATCGATCGCGTGTTCGAAATCAACCGCGACTTCCGCAATGAGGGCGTCGACGCCACGCACGCCCCCGAATTCACCATGGTCGAGGCCTACCAGGCCTATGGCACCTATGATTCCATCGGCCAGCTGGTCAAGGAGCTCGTGCAGAAGACCGCCATGGACGTCTACGGCTCGCACAAGGTCACCCTGCTCGACGGCACCGAATACGACTTCGGCGGCGAATGGAAGACCA
>ENA-OPVH01001144-OPVH01001144.1-human-gut-metagenome-genome-assembly--contig:-NODE-1144-length-14064-cov-1.630595_pt1 | contig 14064 bp, 18 predicted proteins | sample MGYA00241494_ERZ501980 | MGnify/ENA primary metagenome ERZ501980 (study PRJEB25962, sample SAMEA1964914) | human gut metagenome | biome: human gut; feature: human-associated habitat; material: faeces... | reverse complement strand
CGTGGAACGGATCTACGACGTCGGAGTGGCGGGGCTGCACCGGCTGCTGGCCCACCTCGACCGTCTGATGGAGGCCAAGGTCATTATTGCCGTTGCCGGAATGGAGGGGGCGCTTGCAAGTGTACTTGGCGGTCTTGTGGATAAACCGGTTATTGCAGTGCCGACATCGGTTGGGTATGGAGCGAGCATGAATGGACTGTCTGCACTTCTTACTATGATCAATTCCTGTGCAAATGGAATAGCCGTTCTGAATATTGATAACGGTTATGGAGCCGGATATATGGCGACACAAATAAACAGACTTGCGGAAAGGGATGGGAACCATTCTTTCGGAGAGGAGACAGAACATGAGTAATACTCTTTATTTGGAATGCCTTTCAGGCATCAGCGGGGATATGACCGTGGCGGCCTTACTGGATTTGGGCGCGGACAGGCAGGTGCTGGAAAAGGCGCTGGACAGCCTGCCTGTGGATGGATTTTCGATTGAAATCAAGCGTGTGGTAAAATCGGGGCTGGATGTCTGTGACTTTAATGTCGTGTTGGATAAGGCGCATGAGAACCATGATCATGATATGGAGTATCTGCATGGGAAGGAAGCATCAGAGAATACGGGACTGGAACACAGCCATGCTCATGGGCATGGGGCGGAGGGACATACTCATAGCCATGACCATGAGGAAGAGGGACATACTCACGATCATAACCATGGGGAAGAGGGACATACTCACGATCATGACCATGGGGCAGAGGAGCATTCCCATGTCCATGTAGTGGAAGAGCATGTTCATTTCCACGACCATGATACAGCGGAGCATACTCATTCCCATAGTCATGCGGCAGCGGAAATTTCCCATATCCATGGGGAAGAGGAACATCATCATCCCCATGAGCACAGGGGACTTAAAGAAATCCTTCATATTATAAGTCATGCACAGATAACGGACAGGGCGAAAGAAATCGCAAACCGTATTTTTCAGATATTGGCGGAAGCAGAATCCGCGGCTCACGGAGTACCCGCAGAAGAAGTGCATTTCCATGAGGTGGGAGCTGTGGACTCCATCGTGGATATTGTAGCCGCTGCGGTCTGCCTGGACAATCTGGATATTGATCAGGTCATTGTGCCGAAGCTGTGTGAAGGCAGCGGCTTTGTACGCTGCCAGCATGGCATGATACCCGTGCCGGTTCCGGCTGTAGCCAATATTGCCGGAAGGCATGGCTTAAAGCTTCAGATCACCGATGTGCAGGGAGAACTGGTCACCCCTACGGGTGCAGCTATCGTTGCCGCGGTGAAAACGGCAGATACCCTGCCCGAAACCTTTACGATACTTCGGACAGGCATGGGCGCGGGCAAACGCAGCTATGAGAGGCCGAGTCTTCTCAGGGCCATGCTCATACGCAGTGAGGCAAGGGAAAGGGACACCATCTGCAAGCTGGAAACCAATATAGATGACTGTACCGGTGAAATGATGGGGTACGTCATGGAGCTGCTTTTTGAGGCGGGAGCCAGAGACGTTCATTATATGCCGGTATTTATGAAGAAAAACAGACCGGCTTATCAGCTGAATGTCATCTGCAGGGAAGAAGATGCGCATAAGCTGGAGGATATTATATTCCGGGAGACAACCACCATAGGAATCCGCCGGTGCCATATGGACAGGACGGTTTTGAAACGGGAAATGCTGCAGGTGTCCACAGAACTGGGCCAGGCAGCGGTAAAGGTATGCTATCTGGAGGATCAGGTCCGTTATTATCCGGAATACAGCAGTGTGACGGAGCTTTGCAGAAAGCACAACCGCCCGTTCCAGGAGGTTTATGCGATAATACAGGAAGAATGCAGAAAGCATCAGAAATGAAAAGCCGCCGGCGAAACAGCTTATAATGAAGGGAAGAAGCATATGGAACCTACAGGAAAGAAAAAAGAAGAACTTTGCGCTCTCATGGATAAACTGGCGGCGGAAGATATTATGGTTGCATTTTCCGGAGGTGTGGACAGCAGCCTTTTATTGAAGGCCGCCTGTGACAGCGCCGGAAAAACCGGGAAAAAGGTTTATGCCGCAACCGTGCAGACCCAGCTTCATCCCTCCGGCGATATGGAAGTGGCAAAGAGAGTAGCCGGGGAAATGGGAGCCTCCCATATCGTGCTGGAAATTGATGAACTGGCGGAGGCCGGAATAGGGAATAATCCCACAGACAGATGCTACCGCTGCAAAAAGTTTCTATTTCAAAAAATGAAACAGGAAGCGCAGAAGCTGGGAGTACCGGTTATCGTGGAAGGAACTAATGAGGATGATCTTCACGTGTACCGTCCCGGGATCAGGGCAATCAGGGAACTGGGGATTGCCAGTCCTCTGGCTGAACTGGGAATTACCAAGGCACAGGTGCGTGAAATAGCCGCTGACTATGGGATATCGGTTTCCGAGCGACCCTCCGCCCCCTGCCTGGCCACCCGTTTTCCCTATGGTACGCAGCTGGATATGGCTGAAATGGAAAAAGTGGACGAAGGAGAAAGTTATCTCAAGAGCCTGGGCCTTTATAATGTACGCATCCGTATCCATGGAAAAGTGGCAAGAATTGAAGTGGATGAAAAAGACATGGCGGCAGTGATGGAACACAGGATGGAAATTGTTACGGCTCTGGAAAACCTGGGTTTTGTATATGTCACACTGGATCTGAAGGGATTTCGTTCCGGCAGCATGGACGTAGGCCTGAGTGTCTGAAAATTTTTTTGATATAAAATAATAAAGAATGAAGGCAGAGCAATGGACAGAAGCGAAAAAACAGTATTGACTAATATGTGTATGATATACGATGATGACGGCAACGTGCTTGTGCAGGACAGAAGGGACAGTGACTGGGGAGGGATAACCTTTCCCGGCGGTCATGTGGAAAAAGGAGAGTCCTTTACGGATGCGGTGATACGTGAGGTTTACGAGGAAACAGGCCTGACAATTGAAACACCGCAAATCTGCGGGATCAAACAATGGCCGGAGGATGACGGAAGCCGTTATATAGTCCTCTTTTATAAAACCAGCCATTTTGCAGGCGAACTGAAATCTTCAGAAGAGGGTGAGGTATACTGGACAAAGCTGTCCCGGCTGAAGGAGCTTCCTCTTGCAAGGGGAATGGAACTTATGCTTCGGGTATTCCTTGAGGACGAGGTCAGTGAATATTATATCTATGAAGAAGATGGGGAATGGAAGCATGTGCTGAAGTGATGTGCCAGCGGACAGACATTAGAGAGGTGCCGTTATTGAAAAATATAATTATTGTAGGCCCTAGCAGAGCCGGAAAAACTACATTGGCGAAAAAGATAAATAAGGATCTGAATTATTTCGTAATCAGTCTCGATAAACTGGTCGCTGTATTTGGAAGGGCATATCCGGAGTTAGATATCAGGCTTGCCTGGGATCGTGAGAAAACCACAGCCAATATTGCTCCGTTCCTTGGTCATTTCCTTGGTATGTTTTTTTCAGGCCATGGCGCTGCAGATGAATTAAACCTGCGGGCACATGCTGTAGAAGGAAATCGGTTTGTCCTGGAAGGAGGATATTTTGATTTTGAGAAGATATCATCTGTTCTGAAAATGTACGGGATTGAAAATCTGAAAGACAATTTTATACTCATAGGGCTGGTACAAAACAAAAAAACGGCTGACGAATTCTTCGACGATTTGAGGAAGTATGATACGGAAGATGATTGGACATATGGTTTTGAGGACGATGAACTAAGAGAGTATGTCAGTCAGGATGCCATCCCGTTCGGACGAGCTATGACGAAGCAGTTGAGGAACTATGGATTTAAGATTTATGATACATCTGTGGGGAGAGAGCGGGTTTTTAAGCAGATTATAGAAGATATTAGGGCGGAAATAATGTAATCCCATGCAGTTGTTAATGCACTGTAGGTCAGGATAGAAAATGTATAATTATTGTTTGAATGTTAGTTAAAAGAGTTAACCAAAGAGTTTGGAAAAGGATTTGATGAAAGTAGCCTCCGCCGTATGCGACAATTTTTTAAAACGTTTCCGAATCGTGCCACGCTGTGGCATGAATTGAGTTGGTCACACTATCGGTTGCTTATGAAGCTTGAAGATGATTCCAGGCGTGAATTTTATGGGCGTGAGTGTGTTGAATCAGGTTGGAGTGTCCGACAATTAGAAAGACAGATTAATTCGTTTTTTTATGAACGGCTACTAGCTACACAAAAGAGTGGAACAGAAAATGTAAAAAATGAAATTCATACACTTGAGCCGAAAAATTCTCCTGATTATATCCTTAAAGACCCTTATATATTAGAATTTTTGGATTTAAAGGAAAACCGTGATTACCTCGAAAGTGACTTGGAAACTGCAAGAGTTTTTACTTGAACTTGGAAAAGGTTTTTCTTTTGTGGCACGACAAAAAAGGATAACGATTGAAGGCGATCATTATTATGTGGATCTTGTTTTTTACAATTATATTTTAAAATGTTTTGTGGTCATAGATCTTAAGGCGGGAAAACTGACTTATCAGGACATCGGGCAAATTGATTTTTATGTACGGTATTTTGAAGATAAGGTAAAATTGAAGGGAGATAATCCCACCATTGGAATTATCCTCTGTACAGATAAAAATGATACAATGCCAAAATACTCGGTACTGTCGGATAACGAAAATCTATTTGCCTCAAAATATATGCTATACCTTCCTACCGAGGAAGAATTAACACATGAGTTGAAACGTGAGCGCGAGATTATCGAACGCAGGATAGAACTGGACGGGAAAATAGATGGATAGATATAATAAAGCTTTTTTACTAGTACTACAGCGAACTCCATGAGCGGCAGTTATCCCTTTTTAGTATAATAAGAAAAGGGGGATGGAATGATTGCACCGGATGCAGTGCATGCGAAAGAAGATTATCAAAGAAGAGATAAAAAGCATTCCCATTTGTGTGCAGCAGGGTATTATTAATTATAATTATAAACGCTAAATAATATTGTCTGTTTGAAATGGCAGAAAACAGAGAGGGTGAAAGCGATAAAAGCTTTCGCCCTCTTGCTTTTTCCTATTCGGGATTGTGGATGTACTCCACCCATTTCACCACAGAGTAATACAGCATAACTGATGCCGCTGAAAGCAAAATAGCCGCAGCGATGTCAGTGAACCAATGAACTCCCGACAGCAGCCTTCCTATGATCGTAACTGCAATTATTAAAACGGAAAAGACGTCTAATACGATAAGCAGTCGTTTTCTGCTGTTGTGAAGCTGCTGGTGGAATTGCAGCATTGCGGAAGCCATGATGCATATTGTAATCATTGTATGCGAGGATGGATAGGAGGCTTCCAGTTCCGAGTCTATAAGAACAGGTCTGTAATTAATAATGACAAACTCAAAGAAAATATAAAAGACGATAACAAGAATATACAAAGCCCCTAATAACAAAAGATGGAAATCAACTTTTGATATGCTTTTTCCTTTAATAAACTGGCAAAGTCCTGAAATAGCAAAACCAACCGCAAAGAATATGGCGATAACTCCAAGCAGATTAGTGATGCTATACCATATGGAATTCGCACCTAAATGGTTAAACAGGAATTGATTTATGGAAGCAAGCCCTATTTTGGATTGGTTCGGCCCGACAGGTTTTACATCAACGGTTTTCATTATTATTGTAAGAAGTATAAAAAGCAGAAATAAGGAGCCTGTCAGGATGAAAAGTCTTTTTTGTCTTTTTGGCATAGTAATATTCCTTTCATTAGTTATGATAAATTGCTTGCAGCCTGCATGCAGATTATCCGTCAACGTGTTAGAAAGGACAAGAAACCAAATGTCACAATTGGCAAAAGACCCTGATACTTTTCGTAACAATAGCCTTTTTAAGCGGGTTTTGAATCAATTAGTTCAGTTTGCTGCTTTTAATCAGGAGAATAACCTTGATCATAAAAAACAGGAAAAGCAGAACCGTTGCATATGGCTGACGGGTAGCAGTGAAGACAATAATAGAAAAGGCCTGCAGGAAAACAGAGCAGTTTCTCATAATGCGCGTTCCTTTTTCATATGAAAAATAAGAAGCAATCAGCTGTACAATACCCATAATTGCCATAAGAATCGGAAAGATAAAATAGATTGTCCATGTCAGGGCATTCGCATCAGGGTTTGAAAACAGACTCACCATACGAATCATGCCTTCCTTCTCCTGTCCATAAAGTGGAAGAAACAAAAAAACAAGCATCATTAAATCCAAAATGGCATAAATAAGAGTGTAAAATTTATTTATGTTAGCCAGGTTTTCGTCTGCAGCGAGAGAAATCAGTTCTTCCCCGGACAGTAAATCATCAATGGTTACCGAAAAAAGCCTGGATATACTTTTCAATGATTCTATATTCGGATAACCCTTGCCGCTTTCCCATTTGGATACAGCGGTTCTTGACACATAAAGTTTTTCGGCAAGCTGTTCCTGAGTCATATTATACTGTTTACGGAGCAGCTGCAGCTTTTCGTTAAATTCCATTTTAATGTACCTTTCGATTTGTATGTGACGGTAATACGTCAGCTTTGGTCGATGCATATATGTTATTATATAGGGACAGAAGAATAATGACAATATAAGCAGAAAAATACCCGACCGGATATGCTCGCAAAAAGGAAACATACCTAGCCGGGCAATAAAGTTCGAAGCCATCCACAGCCGCTGCATACGGCGATACCTCTTAAGATACCGCCATATCCTTAAAAAGGGCAGCTTTAATACACCCACCATGTTTTACTTTAGCATAAACTTTCGGCGTTTTTTATCAATTAACAATATCAGCATAATGGCTGCTATCTGTAAAGCATAAACAACAAGCGTTTTTACGCTTGGAGAATTGTTCAAAGAAGTGAGTGTATACATTCCACCTAAAACGGTGTTCCCCCAAGCATGGATTAAGATTGTTACCCAAATGCACTTTGTCAGCCGATAGGCAGCCGCAAGGGTCAATCCCAAGATAATACAATACAGGATAAAGGCAATAAAGTTCATATCTCCCTGTGTGGAGTTTGGAATGAACCACAGTGGCAAATGCCAAACTCCCCAAACTACACCCTCAATGAATGCAGCAGCTAAAAACGAAAACCGTTTTTCAAGCAAAGGTTGAAAAACACCCCGCCAACCGATTTCCTCTAAGCCCCCGCCCCAAATCATCATAGGTATAAAGAGGATAAATAAATACCACGGATTGCCCAAATAGCTTTCCTGTACGATACAAGCGGCAAACTGAATCACCGCGAATAGCAGCAAAAAGACAATGCTTCTTCGCATATTGGACGTATGAAAAACCTGCTTGCAAAACGCTTTTAGTTTAATGCCTGTTTGCTTTCTTTGCACGATAAAGGCGGCATAAGCGGGAGCCATGCCCGCCCCAAAGCCGATTGCTGTAAAATAGAGAAAAAGAGTAATGTTTTCACTTAACAGATTGAAACGATACAACATAATCAGCAAAAATTCTGTTCCCCATGCGATTGCAAAGGTATAAAACAAATAACGCCACATCATACTCAATTCTTCTTTTGAGATAAATTTTCTTTGACTCATAATAATAAGCTCTCCTTTGTCACTATATTTCCATGCGCTTTACTTTGTGGGAGACATTAAGAGTGAGCAGAATACCTCCAATCAGAGCCGCTGCTGCGAGGAATAAAACTGGCAGAAACTGCTCATTGATTGCCGCTACAGGATTTATCAAAAGCATACTTAGTATAACAGCGGAAATAATGGTTACAGAATTTGACTTTTTGATAAAGCCGATTCGGATAGCGCATAACGCTATACCGTCCGCAAGGCACACCAATACCAAAGCGTTTCTAAACGCTAACATAAAATCGCCCGGTACAAGGGTATCATTTACCATTTGGAGAACGGAATCTGTCCCGATAAAAATCAGAAAGCCACCATATTCAGTTAAGAACATTGCGGTGCTGATGAAAAGCAAAATTACCGCCGCTTTTGCCCATACAACAGATTTGCGATTTATGGGATAGCTGAATAAGAGGATTGCACCCACGCCACAGTATTCTTTTGTCAAATAGCGATAGCCCATGGCAGAGGCCAATATCGAAAAAGACATCAAAGCGATCGCATTACAGATTGCCGCGATTCCTTGATAGGTGGAGAATAGGATAGCTGCATTTTTGTCTCCTGAATCCAAATGCGGCACCCATGCAAGTATGTATGTCAGCCCCATAATGCACACGAATACGGCAATAGCAGAAAGAAAATAAGGCTTTATGTTTGTCTTTTTCAGCTCTAATTTCAGTATGTTCATGCTTCTGCACCTCCGCTCATAATCTGAAAGAAATATTCCTCCAAGCCGTTCGGGTATTGTTTCTTGATTTCGCATATAGCCACCTCTTGCACAACGTTTCCGTTTGTAAGAACGCCAACCACATCCGCAATATGCTCAATCTCGCTCAGAATATGGCTTGAAATAAGTAGTGTCATGCCGTCTTTTGCCAGAGATAAGAACAAATTTCGTATTTGCCGGATTCCCATAGGGTCAAGCCCGTTGATTGGCTCGTCTAAAATTAAAATCTGCGGAGAGTGGCTGATTGCCCGTCCGATAGCAAGCCGTTGTTTCATTCCAAGTGAAAATTTAGAAACAGGCTGCTTTCCTGTATCGCCAAGCCCCACCATTTCTAATACTTGCCCGATTTTCTCAAAGCTGTGTTCCATGTAACTTAAATGAATTTCCAAGTTCTCTCTTGCGGATAAATGGTTATAAAAGACGGGCGTTTCAATCAAAATCCCCATTTTTCTCAGGAAGTCTTTTTTGTCAATCGACAATGTTTCCCCCTGCACTTTTATGTTTCCGGCGGTCGGGGACAGCAAGCCTGTGATTAACTTAAACATGGTGGTCTTGCCTGCGCCGTTTGCACCAAGAAGTCCGTAAATCGTGCCGCTTTGCACAGTTAGATTACAGCCCCGCAAAACCTCCTTGCCGTCAAATACCTTTGTCAAATTACGAATTTCCACTGCTGTATTCGTCATAATGGTTGTTTCCTCCTAATTTAATAAGTATCTTTTTTGAGCGCACGGCAATCACCAGGGATATCATACTTGCGCCGATGATAATGACAGGCTGGCTCGGCAGGCACTCAAACAGAAAACCATACAAAAGCTGTCCGATTGGCTGAACGCACATGATAAAAGTCATGATACAGGCAACCACCTTGCCGATTAAATGCTGCGGGGTTTCTGCCTGTACAACAGCCAGCATTTGTATGCTGAACATAGTTGTAAAGATAGTTACCGAAAGCCCTGTTACCGACAAAATGATATATTTAATCATGGGTGATTGACCGATTGCCATTCCAAGCCCCATAAGGCAACTACAGGCAGTACAGAGAAAAAGCGGAACGTATGCTGTTTGGGGCGTAAGTTTTTTATCCAAAAGCACCGTCAGCAACCCACCTAGAATACCGCCAACTGCAAGCATTCCTTGCGTAAATCCAAGCAGCCCGTCTGTCAAATGCAGCTTGTCAACGACAATGACAGGAATTCCTATTGTCAGCATGGGGGATAGAAACAGGTTTAGCCCTGCTATTACAATGCAGATCTGAACAAACAGCGGCTTTTCCATTCTCAAGAAACGTATGCTGTCCCGTAGATCACCTGCTGCGATTTGTAGTACCTTATCCTGTGCCGGCTGTTTTTGAAACGGTATCTTGATAAAAATCTCCATAACAGCGGACAATACAAAGCATAGAACGCTAACCTTTAAAATAATCACAATTCCAAACGCTCCGTAAAGCATACCGCCGATTATCGGGCCGATAAAGTTTGCAAGTGCCCCAATTTGATTCACGATTGCATTTGCAGACAGTATCTTTTCCTTTGGAACAAGTGCGGGAATACTCGCCTGTACAGCGGGCTGATAAGTGCCGGAAATACCGTAAAGCAGCATGAGTACGGTTATAAACAGCGGAATTATGGGGAGTATTCCCAAGAGCCATGAAAATACCGTAATGACCCCCGCCGTCAGAAAATCTAAACAGACCATAATATTTCGTTTGTTCACACGGTCAGCCAGTACCCCGCCCAAAAGTGACAACACAATCATGGGCAAAAAAGAACAGGCTGTCACAATGCCAAACAAAGTTGATGACCCTGTTTCCCTTAATAAATATAATGGCAAGGAAAAACGCAGGATTGCATTGCCAAATAGCGATACTATCTGACCGACAACCACAAGCGTAAAATCCTTGCCATACTTTTTTGTGTTATTCATCATAGCCACCTCCCTTTACCAATAAGTTTAAGGGTGGTGGTAACCCCCAAGTCAACAGGGGATTTTTCTTTATTTCAAAGGGATAAACACCTCGTAAAAATTGCGCTCTGTATGTCCTGAAAGCTCAACAAAACGAATGAAAATATAGACAACCCCTTTGAAGGTTTCTTTATGTTCTTCTGCCCAGCCATAGGCGGCAAAAAACATTTTTTCCATAATGGAATCGTCGTGACTGTCTGCTTCCAATACAGTATGCAGACATTTACCGCTTTCAAGATATGTTTTTTCTCCGGCTTGCACTTTTTTTACAGCACTCCTTACAAGGCACATCTTTGTCCCTTTATATCCGGTTTGGTCAAAGGTTACTGCACGAACAAGACTTGATAAAATATCGTCCTCCTGCAAATCCATGAACGCAAGCACTCTGTCCTTGTAATCATTAAGGGACGATACGGCATCAAAAGTTTCAAGCACCAAATATAGCGGCAGCTCTTTCACCGTGAATAACTTAGACGAAAGGGCAGCATACTCACAAAAAACCTTTGTTTCGGCAAGACGTTTTAGAATACGCTGTTGTATGCGGATATTATTTTCTGCCTCGCTTATTTTTCTGCTTAACGATGTGATACCGTCACGCTCCCCGGATTCCATAAGTTCTTTTATTTCAAGCGGCGTAAAACCGCGCTTCTTGTAAAAATCAATGGACATTAAGCGGGAAACGTCCTCAAAGGTAAATTCACGGTATTGGCTGTTTTTGTTTCTTTGTGGTTCTATCAGCCCGATTTCCTCGTAATAGCGCAGTGTTTCCCTCGTAAGTCCGAGGTTTTTATAAATATCATTGGCACGATAAACAGCATTGTTCTCTGAATCCATGCGGTTAATTTTATGTAGTTCTCCCTGCAATTCGAGGTTATCACCAACTATAACTTTGTTTGTAGAAAACCGATTGTCCACAGGTTTTTCAGCGTGTGCGGGTATTAGCCATGTTTTGCCCTTTTTCATTGCCCCTGCAATTTTTCCTGCCTTGCAGTAGTAAGCCACCATGCGGCTTGAAATATTCCATATTTGTGCCATTTCATTGGCTGTTAAATAATCCATTTTGTTTCCCTCCTGCAGCCGTTATATTTCGTATATCTGAAATTTACAAGATTATGCATTCTAACTATTTTAATAATATGCTCTATTACTGTTCATACTATGAAATGTGTGCTCATATCCAAATGCACAGGGTGGGAATGTGACGTTATCAAGAGGAATAATGACAGTATTTTGCGGCAGGACAGAGAGCCGGAACGGGGAAAGGAAGTTGAACGATAGAATATTTACTTATGAATAGCTTTTTCGTAGGAGGGACAGAAGGTGTTTATTGCCCGACCGGATATGCTTTCCAAAAGTCAGCATACCTGGCCGGGCAATAAAGTCCGGAAGTATTATAATAAATTACAGGAATTTCACTCTGGTTTCATCATAAAAACCTCTCGCCGCAGGTTCTTCATCCGCTTCCCCAACAGCAATGACTGCCAGTGGCTGGCTGGTAACAGAAAGGATCTCCTGCAGCTCCTTTACACGCTCCATAACCGGATAGCAGCCGCACCAGCAGGTGCCGTAACCCAGTTCTTTTGCCTGAAGAAGCAGGTTCTGAATAGCAGCGCCGCAGTCCTGGGGCCAGAAACCGGCGCAGACAGATTCCTGAAGGTCAGGCCTGCCGCAGACAACGATAGCCAGGGAAGCGGTTTTCAGCATCTGAGTGTAAGGATGAGACTTCATAATCTGTTCCCTGATTTCCTCTGTTTCCACCACAACTAATTCCCAGGGACGGGTATTGCAGGCACTGGGCGCCATCATGGCGGCTTCCAGCATCTGATGGATATGCTCCTTAGGAATCACTGTTCCTTTTTTGTATTTCCGTATACTTCTTCTTGCACGTATTGCATCTGATGTGTTCATAAATGCTCCTCCTTTTCCAGTTTTTCGGATATTTATATTGTAAGTTGTAATTTGAAATTATTCAAGGAAATATTTATTTATTATTGTAAAAGCAATAAAACTGAAAACTAATCGTTCAGAAGAAATTGTCAAATTGCCCGTTTGGGTTTCTAAACTTGATGTGCCGTTATCCAGCTTACGAGTTCTTCAAAAGAACATTTATCTGATGCTACATTGAGGATAATTGTATAGAGTTCGACCGCTGAATTCTTGAAAAGGAGCAGCCAGTGCAGAATCCAATAAAGCATTATCTCTAATTCCATCACTGCCACCGGTCTGTCTAATCAATTCTGTGTGCATGAATATTATTTGTTGTTTGGACAATATAATCATTTAGCAAGAACCTCATAAGCTTCCTTGTTTGCCTCCATCAGTTTTCTTGAAAGCGCCATTACTGATTCATCAGAAGCATTTTCTTGATTATCAGCCTTGACAAACTCTATTACCAAATATTTGGGCACATTGTTCTTCATAATTACTGCTGACCCCAGTTCGTCAACAAGTCTTGCAACTTTAGAAAAATTTTGATTTGCTTCCGTAATAGAAACAATACTTTTTGTATCAATTATCATAATAATACCCCTTTTCTTTTTATTATACTATAAATTATACAATTTATTCAACCTATTATTCGTTGTAAGAATAAAAACTTTATAAAATAATCTTTCATGAATATTTAGGGCATATCGAAAGAATGGCTTAAAAATAAGGGTTTCCGCATATTGCATTATATCTTGTAATGCCTGTCATATCATGGTTTGATAAAGTGAAACAACAACAAAATTAAGGGGGACGAAATGAACAGGGTATTATATTCCTATCCGGCGTAATCAACAAAGACAAGATAAATCTTGTCATCGTGGCAATCATGTAGTCTCCTGAGGAAATGGTATGCTTGATGACAGGCGGCGACATGGAAACCATAAAACGATTGACGTACAGACGTCATTTCTCCTGTCCATATGGAAAGATAGGAACATCGCTATTTTTATAACATCATGTTATGTCTTTTCCTTTAAAAGCCTCTGTCTGCTTCGTAACAAATCTACAGCATCCTCCCCCAATCCTTCCTTTTCTCCCATAAATCCGCCCAAAATCACAAGGAATCCCCCTTCCCACAAAAATCCTTTCCCTGCATTTCGCAAGAATTCACAGCCATGGCAAGTATAAAATCTTGGATATATAAAATACCTTCGCTATTATGTAATCAAGTTAACAAAACGACTACATCTTATGAGAAGGGAAGGTAGAAGATGGCTAAGACGAAGAAAGAAAAATGGAGCCTGAGACAGGATTTCCGAAAAAGATGGCAGCTGTATCTTATGCTGCTGCTTCCGGTTCTGTACATACTGATATTCTGTTATGTACCGATGGGAGGTATTATAATTTCCTTTAAGGATTACTCCTTCAGGAAGGGAATTCTTGGGAGCCCGTGGGTGGGACTGAAGTATTTCAAACAGTTTTTCGGAAGCCCCGATATCGGAATGCTTCTTAAGAATACGTTAATCATCAGCTTTTACCAGCTGATTGTTACATTCCCGGCGCCGATTATCCTGGCACTGGCTTTACATATTATAGGAAATGACCGGTTTAAAAAGTTCATGCAGACCGTTACCTATGCTCCTTATTTTATATCCACAGTAGTTCTGGTAGGTATTGTACTGCAGTGTCTGCATCTGAATATCGGTATTGTTAATACCATTCTGGAATTCCTGGGTATGAACCGGGTGGACTTCATGGGCAGGGTATCTTACTTCCGCCATATATATGTCTGGTCCGGTGTATGGCAGACAACAGGATTTTCCGCTATTATATATATCGCAGCGCTGGG
>ENA-OPVH01001140-OPVH01001140.1-human-gut-metagenome-genome-assembly--contig:-NODE-1140-length-14122-cov-1.886970_pt1 | contig 14122 bp, 7 predicted proteins | sample MGYA00241494_ERZ501980 | MGnify/ENA primary metagenome ERZ501980 (study PRJEB25962, sample SAMEA1964914) | human gut metagenome | biome: human gut; feature: human-associated habitat; material: faeces... | reverse complement strand
GAGCCTGCGGCCGAGCCGACTGCGGAGCCGACCGCCGAAACCACTCCCGAGGCGACGGAGGAACCGACTCCCGAACCCACGCAGGAGCCCTCCTTGCTTTTGGGCGAGAATACGGAAATCACTGAAGGCTATGTAGTTTTGCTTGAAAGAGCAAATGGCTACAAAACCGCCAAGAGCAGCGAAAAGGTGCTGGTAGCGCCGCGTGATTTGGTTGCCTATGCGGTGAACCGTCCCAATTTGGGTCAGGAGCGGGATCGTGCAGAGCTGGTCTTTAACGTAAAGGGCAAAGCGCTGCATGCCTTTGTGGACGCCAAGAACCTTAAGGCGCTTACGCAGGATGAAGTCGATTCGTATATCCGGAAAAACAAGAACAAGCAGAATGTGCTAAAGGTCAAGCAAGATTGCGTGTTGGCCATCAGCGACATAATGTTGGTCGAAGTTACCGAGACGGCCGCCAAGGCAACTGCCGCCCCGGCTGAGAAGGCCGATGTGGAAAAGGAAAAGAAACCTGATCCTGCATGGCTTGAAAACAAGCTGCAGCTTGGGATCAATGACCTGAAAACCACAAATGTGCATGTTGATAACATTTCCAAGTCTTCCTTGTTTTACCTTGAATCCGACCACCCCACGCAGTCTGATTCTGACAAACTGTACCATTTGTACACCAACCTTAAGACTGCCGCGTTTACCGTTACGTTCAGCGCGGATACCAAAGTTGAACCCAACTATGACTGGCTGATCCTGTACAACGCCATGGGCGGCTTGGTCGGCAAATATACGGGCACCGAGCTGGCGGGCAAAACCATTACCCTTCCCGGCGATGGGATTTATGTGCGTGTAGTTACCGACTATTCCGTGAACTACTATGGCTTTGCTATTCAGAGCGTTCGTTTGCTGGAAAATGCAAACATCTCGTCAATTACGACTGTGGCGGGTCCTAAGGCATCCATCAAATGGGATGCGCCCTATTCTGCCTCCGGCTTTGAGCTGCAGCGCGCGGTGGTCGATCCCGCCACGGGCTTGTCCGGCACGTATTACACCGTTGCTACGGGCGGCGATACCGCATATACTGATGCAAACGTCACTCCCGGTCTGCTGTACTCATATCGCGTGCGTTTCTATAAAACGCTTACCTATAACGGAAAGGGCTATCGTTACTGCTCGAACTTTGGCTATAAGCGCCAGTATATCGCCCGTACACCCGTGATTTCGGGAGGCTTCGGCTCCAAGTGGTACCAAGGCATTGTGGTGAACTGGAACGCGGTCAAGGGTGCGAACGGCTACATTGTGTATCGCGCGGATAGCTTGAACGGTACCTATGAGCGCATTGGTGAAGCCACTGCGCCTACCTATACCGACATGGTGCCCGAGCGCCGCAGCTATTACTATAAGGTGCGCGCCAAGGCAACCGTGTGCGGCCTGAACTATGTGTCTGCTGCGAGCAACGCCAAGCTGGTCGGTTATGTGGGCACGCCCACGGGTGTGCGCGCAAGCGGTGTGAACAGTACGACCGTCAAACTGCAATGGGACGCCGTTGCGGGCGCTACGGGCTATGCCCTCTACCGCAGCACCAGCCCTGATTCGGGCTTTGCGTGGTTTACGCAGACCACCGCGCTTACCCTTACCACGCGGGTGCCCACCGCTGGACAGGTGTATTATTATCAGGTGCGCTCCTTTAATGACAAGCAGCAATACAGCGGTTTCTCCGAAACAGCGGCTATCCTGCCAATGAATGCGCCCACCAATCTGCACCGCGTGACCCATACCCAGACCTCGGTCACGGTGGCGTGGAACCCTGTGCCCGGCGCGACCTATTACAAGGTGTTCAGGAGCTACAACGGCACCAAATGGCCCGTGAGCGCCACGGTTACCGGCACCAGCTATACGTTCTCCGGCTTGGAGGAATCCTACCAATACTCATACTTTATTGTAAAGGCATACCGCGATATCAATGTAAACGGCACAACGACCACTTGCATGAGTGTAGGCAGCAATACCCTGCGCGTAGAAAAGAATATGGTAAACTTCCGTTACCTTGGTATTGTGGAGGAAGACTTCCCCGGCACAGAGGATGACCTGTTCGCCAATGGAGCGGATGCCAAGAGCCTTCGCGCGATTCTTGCCAAGGCTTCTCCCTATGGCCGTCCTATTGCCTCTAGCGGCGTGTACATGAACCAGAGCAAATCCTCGATCTTGAGCCGAATCAGCAGCAGCTTGGCTGCCAAGGCGGATGGCAACGATGTGTCGCTGTTCTATATCTCCTGCCATGGTAACAGTTCTGTGTCCACCGGGACCTATGCCGGTGAGCTCTATCTCTCCGACGGCAGTTGGATGACCATGTCGGAACTCGCGAACGCCCTGAAGGCGGTTCCCGGCCGTGTGGTCGTGATCCTGGACTCTTGCGGCAGCGGTGCAGCCATTGGCAAGAATGCCCCGGCAGCGAGCAAGTCGTTCAGCAGCAAGGCAATTACCGCCTTTGCCAATGTGGATGAGCAGATCATTGTAGAGGAAATCAGAGAGGCTGAAGGCGACCGTCCCATGGACAGCGAATTTGTGGTTGCCAACAAGTTCTACGTGGTTGCGGCTGCCAAGGCGGGCACGCTGGGCTGGTCCAACAATGTGAATGGTTCGTATCTGATGCAGTGGATCAACGCAGGCGTGATGGGAGCGGACAGCGATGGCGACGGCAAAGTCGTGCTGCGCGAGCTCCAGAGCTATTTGACCAGACGCGGCAACAGTACCTCGTTCAATTATTACGGTCAGATCGTTCATATGCTGCCGCAGGTCTACCCCACCAACAGCTCCTTCCCCATTTTCCAGCCACGCTGACCGCTCCGTGCGCTTCGGTGGCTGAGAATGGCAAAAACCAATCGCCCCAATGGCACGTACTGCGCCATTGGGGCGGTTTTGAGGTGAACATGGATGGAAACGCAACTTACGGTTCGAAGTCAGTCAAAGCGCTTTTGCTCTTTAGAGCACCCGCGCGTTGCGGATTTTTTTGATAAACCACAGAGAGAAAACCGATGATGCAATGACCAATAGGTAATACAAAATTCAGTTGCACCACACGGGAAGGCCGATATCGAACAGCCAATAGACAAAGATTTTACTGGAAAAGAGGCTGTGCATCAAATAAACTGCCATGGCGAGTTTGGGCACACCAATCGGCAAAGCGGTTGGGAGTGCCGCTGTCCGGGTTGCCAAAGGAGAGCGATACCGCACATGCATAGCCAAGAATACAAAAAATGCTTTTGGCACCCGTGGGGCGTTCCAGTTCCGTCCAAAGGATCAATATGACAAAAAGAAGAATTTCAAACACTTTCAGCAAACGAATGCCCGCATATGTCCACGGAACACGGCGAATCTGTTTGGCGATCTCCCAGCAAAGGCAGCCTAGGCACAGCCCGGCGAACGCGCGCAGAAAGGTGGCGGGAATGTTCAACAGGACATAGTGCTTCCAGGCCACTATTTCGCCCACCTTCCGCAAAAAGTAGGTGTAAATGAGCAAAACGGAAAAGGGGGCAATAAGCTGGATAAAGAAACGGGGCGAACGCTGCTTGAACTCGTAGACCGCCAGCCCCATAACGATCAGCCCCGACAGGAACCACGCAGGACCGTTTGGAGGCAGAAAGCCTACTACGCCCCGAACGGATTCCTGCAAGAATAGAAAGCTCATCACACTTCTGCCAGCCATGGAAATAAACGATTTATGTGTGTCAATACAGTAAACGATCAGATTGAAAAGCATGGTCAAAAAATACAATAGATAGATGGACTTGATGCTTTTCCATGTATAGGAAAAGCCTGTACCTTCGCTTCTTTCGGCACTTTTGGCCAGCAGCAATCCCGAAAGGATATAGAAAAACTCAACGCCCATTTGCCAACCGTTATATGCATAGAGCGAATTGGGAAACTGCTGCATGAAATGGTAAGCAGCAATGGTCAGCGCAACAAGAAAACACATGTATTGAATGCAGGTGTTTTTTTACTTAACTTTTAGCAGAGAGAGCGGTAACGTTGCTTGCTTGCGGGGTGAATGCGACCATGAAAGCACCTTCCTGTCTGAATTCGAGCTGTGTTTATTTTAGCGAAAGCGGTGAGAACTGTCAATCCCGGCAGACAAGGGTCTGACAATGCGTTGTTTTGCTGCTGATGTGCCTGTACAAGGTGTAAACTTGATGCCGCCGGGGGACAAAATTGGTTGATTTTTCAAAGGGTTTGGTTTACAATGATAGTGTATCTGTTCAATATGGGTGTGTATGTACTTTTGTATGTGCCAAGAAACGGAGGAATTTTGTGGAACGGCTCGTAACGGTTGTGATCCCGCTCTGCAATATGGCCGCCTATCTTGACGCATGCATGGCGGGCGTGCTTGCCCAGACCTATACCGCGTTGGACATTCTGCTCGTTGACGATGGCTCCACTGATGAAAGTCCTGCCATGTGCGATGCCTATGCGCAGCGCGATGAACGGGTGCGCGTGATCCATCAGCCAAACGGCGGCATTTCTTATGCACGCAACACGGGCATTGAGGCAGCCAAGGGCGAGTACATTACCTTTGTGGATGCCGATGATGTTCCCGAACCCCACTACGTGCAAGTGCTCATGACGCTGTGCGACAGGTATGATGTAAAACTGGCAGCATGCAATCATTGGCTGTGGCGTGGGGATGACCTGAAGCCGTGCTTTGACAGGGACGAGGGTGAAAAGCGCCTGACCCAAGGCGAGGCGCTTCACCGCACGCTGTATCACAAAGCGCCCGATGTGAGCGTGTGGGGGAAGGTGTACCATCGCTCGCTGATGGAAACCGTACGATTCCCCATGGGCAAGCTCTTTGAGGATACGTATTGCTTTGGCGACATCATGCGCGGCGTTCAGACCCTAGCCTATACCTCCGAACCGCTGTACCGCTATCGCATCCGCGTCGGCTCCATCAGCCACTGTGCGTATAGTGACCGGCAGGAGGAGTACATCGATGCAGTAGCGCATTTCACGCAGGTTGCTTTGAAGTGCTCCCCGCAAGAGGAAAAAGGCTGCGCACGGCGAAAAATGCATGCCCTGCTCAGTACCAGACGCTGCTTGGTGGATTGCCCGGTTGAACACAAGGGCAGGCGCGCACGGCTGGAAAAGCAAATTCGTGCAGGGGCTTGGCCGCTGCTTTGGGATAGAGAGGCTCCGCTGCGCGATAAGATCGGCGCTTTGGTGGTCTGCATAGGGTCCAAATGCTACGACCTGATGTGGAAAGGCTATTCTCACCGCAGATAAAGGGCATCCGAGCGATGCTCACAGTTCCCGCGGCAAATACGCCGCGCAGGACAAAGGAGTTGTTTGGATGCTGAAAGCACTCACCAACAAGATTCAGAAGCACTTGTTCATGTTTGAAGAACTTTGCAAAAGGGACTTCAAGAAGAAATACAAGCGAACCGTTTTCGGCATGGGCTGGAGCGTGTTAAGCCCATTGCTTACGTTGCTGGTCATGCGCGTGGTGTTCACCCATTTTTTCGGGCGTAGCATTCCGCATTACACCATTTACCTGTTCAGCGGCAACCTGATCTTTGGCTATTTTCGCGAGGCTACCAAGGGCAGTATGATCAGCCTGTATGAGAACGCACGCATTTTTACCAAGATCAATGTACCCAAATACCTGTTTTTGCTGAGCAAAATCATGTCGGCCACGCTCAATTTCCTGTTGTCGCTCGTCATCTACTTTTTGTTTGTGGCCATGGACGGCATCTCTTTCCATATTCGTTTTCTTTCGCTTCTTTACCCCATCGCGTGCCTTACGGTCTTTATCATCGGCGTGGGCATGATCCTGTCAGCCATGTGCATTTTCTTTCGGGATACCCAATACTTGTACGATGTATTCCTTACGCTGCTGACCTATGTATCTGCTATTTTCTATTCCGTGGATGCCTATCCCGTGGAATTGCAGCGCATTTTCCTGCTCAATCCCGTATACGTGTACATCAAGTATTTCAGAACCGTTGTGATCGACGATCACCTGCCCAGTCTGCCGTTCCACTTGCTGTGTGCGGCCTATGCGGTGATATTCTTGGGGATCGGTGTGCTGATCTACAAAAAGCAGAACCAGAAATTCCTGTATTACGTTTGAAAGGAGCAGCGCTATGTCAATCATCAAGGCAAACGGTGTATCCGTTCGCTACACAACGGGCGATTTTAAGGATATTGGCGTAAAGGAATACGTGCTGCGCCACCTCAACGGCAAATATAAGGTTAAAGAATTCTGGGCTGACAAGGATGTGAGCTTTGAGCTGGAACGCGGCGATATGTTGGGCATTATTGGAACCAACGGCGCAGGCAAATCCACGCTGCTCAAGGTGGTATCCGGCATTATGGCTCCTACCGAGGGCTGGATCCGTGTGGATGGAACGGTGGCTGCACTGCTGGAGTTAACCTCAGGGTTCGACAATGAACTCACGGTCAGGGAAAACACGTATCTGCGCGGCGCGCTGCTGGGCTATACTCGCAGCTTTATGAACGAAAAATACAGCGAGATCATCGACTTTGCCGAATTGGAGGAATTTCAAGCCAGACCCTTCAAACAGCTTTCCAGCGGTATGAAGTCCAGACTGGCGTTCTCCATCGCCTGTCTGGTCAACCCCGATATCATCATTTTGGACGAGGTGCTTTCCGTAGGCGACGGCGCATTCCGCAAAAAGAGCGCTGAAAAAATGAGGCAGGTGCTTGACAGCGGTGTAACGGGTATTTTGGTTTCCCACTCGCTGACACAGGTCAGGGAGATGTGCAATAAGATCCTGTGGCTGGACAAGGGAAAACGGGTAGCGTACGGTACGGACGTAAAAGGAATCTGCAACCGCTACTGGAAGTTCCTGAATGAAAGAAGGCAATAAGACTCGCCAACGCCAAACGAGAGTCTACGATATAAGAAAGGGATGGAAAGGCCAAATGAAGAAAATTGTAAGCGTATTGTTGACGCTGTGCTTGCTCATGAGCTGCGTGCCCATGTCCGCTTTTGCGCAAGAAGCTGAAATCGCGACTGCGGTTGCGGCAGAGACCACGGCTCCGGCAACTGCGGAGCCTACGGCTGAGCCGACTGCGGAGCCTACTGCCGAACAGAATGCGGAGTCCACGGCTGAGCCTACGGCTGAGCCGACTGCGGAACCTACTGCCGAACCGAATGCGGAGTCCACGGCTGAGCCTACGGCCGAACCGCCTGCGGAGCCCACGACTGAACCTGTTGTCGAGCCTGCGACGGAACAGGTGGAAGTTGCGAGCAAGGAAGTTGTCGCCCCCATGGGAATCACGGTGGGAACGCCGCTTGCGTTTGCCGTGAACCAGTTGGATATGTCGCATGCCTATATTAGCTGGGCACGCGTTCTCGAAGCCGAGGGCTATGAGATCCAGCGCTCTTCCAGCAGTGACTTTAGCAGCGGTGTATTTACGGTAAAGCCTGCCGCCGCCGCGAGCAATTTCACCCTCTCTACCGAATGCGGCAAAACATACTATTTCCGTATGCGCGCCTATGTGAATGCGGATGCCGGCAACATTGTTTATTCGGAATGGACGCGTGTCATCACCCTGCGCACCGTGCCCGCCCCGCCTGCTGCCCTTACTGCCACCGCCCTTTCCTCCAATGAGGTGCGTCTTGCGTGGAGCCAGGTGCCCGGCGTGTCCGGCTACCTGATCAAGCGCGACGGCGTGCAAGTAGGCAAAAAGGGCGGCGAAGCCAATCTGTCCTTTACCGACACCGGTTTGGTGCTGGGCCAGAAGTACACCTATACTGTGTACAGCCATGTCAAGCTGGCCAATGGTGCTGAGATCCTCAGCGACAAGGCCAAGGAACTTGAATACGTTTGCGTGCCTCCTGCACCCCAAAATGTGCGTGCCGAGTCCGCAGGCGTTTCCACCATCAAAATTGCTTGGGAGCGCGTACCCGGGGTGATCAGCTATGAGGTTTACCGTGCGCCCGCAGGTGGTGCTGTTTTCCGTCTGATCGGCACTGTTTCCGGCGCAAATACGCTGTCCTTTTTGGATGAGAACCGCGTTTCGGGCGAAACCTATCAGTATTATGTGATCGCCGTTGTGTCTGAAAACGTGAAGAGTGCCAAGAGCGAAACGGTTACGGGTGTGGCCAAGGCGCTTGCGCCCACGGGCGTAAAAGCCACCCATGTGGATTCCTCTCATATTCGGCTGACTTGGAACGCCGTGGAGGATGCCAACGGCTATATTATCGAGGTCAGCAGCAACCGCGACAGCGGCTATACGGAACTGACGCACGGTGCTTTGGAAGCCTGTACCTTTACAGAGACGGGGTTGTTCATCGGTCAGCGCCGCTACTACCGCATTTGCGCCTATCTGGGCGCCTATGGCGACGCCAACCGCTACGGCGCATGGAGCACCGTGGTCAGCGAAGCTACGCGCCCCAAGGCTCCCAGCAATCTTACGGTCAAAAACGTTGCCTTCAATAAGCTGGGCCTTACCTTTACCTCCAGCGAGGGCGCGGTGGGCTATGAAATTTCTCAGAGCACGGATGGAAAGAACTTTATGGTTGCAAACATTCAGGCAACCACGAGTTACACCTCGGGCGCGCTTATGGTGGGTCAGACCTACTATTACAGGGTGCGCGCCTACACCTTGGATAATGACGGTATCACCAAGCTCTATGGCAGCTATTCGGCCGTGAAGTCGCTCATGGTCACGACGCTGGCGCCCGCATCGCTTACGGCGACGCGCCTGAACCCGCGTACCAACCAAATTAAATTGGAGTGGTCACCCGTTTGGGGAGCAACCGGCTATCTGATCTATGTGAATCAGGATGTCACGGGCAGCAAGTTCCTGGCCAAAACGACCGATCCTTCCACTACCTTTATCGCCAAGAACCTGCATCAGGGCAGCAGCTACGTGTACTGGGTACGCGCTTACAGAAATGAAAACGGCAGGGAAGTGCAGGGCTTGCTGCGTAAGGCAAACGAACTGACCCTGAATATTCCCGTTGTGCAATTTACCACCACTCAGGCTGGCAGCGAGGCCAGAAGCGTTGTGGTGAACTGGGGAACCGTTTACGGCGTGGAGGGGTACCACGTTGAGGTGGAAGGTATTGATGACACCTATACCTACACTGTGGACACCTCACAAACCTCTGTTGTTTTGAAGAACCTCACGCTCGGCAACCGCTATACTTGCAAGGTCAAGGCATACGGTACGGTTGCGGGCAAGCGCGTTTACGGCGTGGAGGGTGTGAAGGAGAACATTTCTCCCAGCGCGCCTGCGCCTACTACGCTGAATGTGTATACGTTGAAAACATCCTATGGCCTGTACCTGACCTGGCAGCCTGTTCCCGGCTGCTCGGGCTATCGCATTCAGCGTTCCACTCAGCGCAACACCGGCTTTACCGACCTTTTGCACATTGAGGGCAGCACCAATACGGAATACTACGACCGCTTCACCAGTGAGGATGCGGGCGTGACCTATTACTACCGTGTGGCGAGCTACATGGAAGCCGTTGGACAGCGTACATACAGCGCGAACACCTCGGTTCGTTCCGCCATCATACTGGCACCCATGCCAAAGAATGTGAAAACAAGCGCGAACAGCGCGACCACTATTACGCTGAGCTGGGACGCCGTTGCCGATGCGGACGGTTATCAGATTTATCAATCGAACGCCGAAAACGGCACATACAGGAGCATTCGCCGTGTGAGCGGCGCACAGACTTCGCTGCAAATTAGCGAACTGACTGTCGGCACGGATTATTTCTTTAAGGTACGTGCGTATAACGAAAAGGGTGCCGTGACCGTACTGGGCACGCCCAGCACCGCCGTTTACGGTGCGCCTACCTTTCTTGCTCCCACAGGCTTGAGCGGTATTGCGTATCCCAAGAGCGTAAAGCTGTCTTGGAACGCAGTCAGCGGAGCCAGCGGCTATAAGCTGTATATATCTTGGGACAATGGCGTTAATTACAATGAGATCGGCTATACGACCGCGCGCACGTTTACGGCTACCGGACTGGAGTGCGGGCGTACCTACCTGTTTAAGGTCGCGGCCTATAAAAACGTTGGCAATGGCAGGATCGTGGGCATTGCGAGCGCCCCCATCAGCAAAAAAACGGGCTTGACGGTGCCGACCGGTGCGAAAGCTGTTTCCGTAAACAGCGGCAAAGTGACCGTGAGCTGGAATGCCCTGCGTGAAGTGGATGGCTATGAGGTTTTGAAGGCTCCTGCGAGCAACGGCACCTATACCTCCATCGGCGAGGTGCGTTCGGGTACGCTTAAACTGGAAAATACGGTGGAACGCAGCGGCTATCCCTACTATTACAAGGTGCGCGCCTATGTTGTGCAGCCGAACGGCACCCGTTGGTACGGCCCGCTCAGCACGCCGTTCAGCGGCCGCGCGCTGCCGACTGCGCCCAAGAATCTGATTGCGTCCAGAGTGTGGCGTTACAGCATTGTGCTCAATTGGCAGGAGACCGACCGCGTTGCGGGGTACAAAATCTTCTACCGTGAAAAGGGCACAACCGCTTGGACGCTTGAAACGCTGGTGGGCGAGGGCATTACTCAGCATATGCTTACGGGTCTTGACGGCCTGACTACTTATCAGATCATCGTTAAGCCTATTTGCTACAATGAGAACGGTACCATTATCAACGGCAGCGGTCAAACGCCTATGCTGACCGTTCGTACCAAATAAGCACGTTCTAAGGGAACGGTACCACTCATCCCCTGTAAGGCTTACAGGGGATGAGTGGCGCTTTGCTGAAAAGACAAAACAAGCACATGGGAGGTTTTGGGCGCAAATGGTACCAAATGGCAAACTGAAAAGTCCCATGTTTTCGGTCATTGTTCCGATCTATAATGTGCTGCACTATTTGAAAGCGGGTTTGGCTTCGCTGGTGCATGAACTCACCGACGATCTACAGGTCATTTTGATTGATGACGGCTCAACGGATGGCAGCGGCGCGGTGCTGGATGAATATGCCAAGCAGTTTCCGCAGTTTGAGGTCGTGCATCAACCTAACGGCGGTGTGGCAGCGGCACGCAATCGCGGCCTTGAACGTGCGCGCGGCGAGTACATTTTGTGGCTTGATCCCGATGATTATGTGCTGCCGGGCTGGCTCGGTGCAATTCGCGCGGCTGTTGAGCGGTACGCGCCCGACATGCTTTTGTTTGATTTTGTGCAGGAGCAAAACGGTCAACAAACGCCCAAATGCTACGGCAGACCTGCCGGTGCTGTGCAGCGCAATGTTTTTTTCAGCGATTTGGTACGTGATCTGCGTTTGACCAGCGTGCTTTGGAACAAGGTGATTCGGCGCAGCTTTTTTGAAAACACCCATTTTGATGAGAGCCTGCGTTGCCTTGAGGATTATGTGCTGTTGTATCAAATCGCGTTTGAAATGTTCAATATCGTTTATTTACCCGAGCATCTCTATGCATACAGAATTCGTGAGGATGGCTTGGTGCGCAGCCCCAACTTGCAGATAGGGTTCCAAAGCTATCTGGAATCCATAAAGCGCATGGAGCAGTTCAAAGCCCTTGGATTGCCAAGCCATGCTTTGGGCACATTGCTGCAAGCAAAAGGCTTTTGCTGCAAATACTATCTCTGCCAAATGCCCAAGGAGTACCGCCGCGAATACGGTATTTGCAAGCGTCTCTTGCTCGGTCATGCGTTCACGGTTTTGGCTGACCGCGAACTGCCTTGGGGCGAAAAATGCAAGTATTTGCTGATCCCGTTTGCCCCCGTGGGCAAACTGTATGCCCGCAAAGCCGCGTGCGGTATCAATGGATAAAGGTGAGTAACACAACAATGGAAAAACAAGTCAAGGTCAGCGTGATCATTCCGGTCTATCAGGCCGAGCAATACTTGGCGGAAACGCTGGAGTCCATCCTTGGGCAAAGCTATGAAGACTTTGAAGTCATCATTATGGACGACGGCTCCCGGGATCGCTCCTGTGAAATTTACGGTGCGTATGCGCAAAAGGATGCGCGCGTGCGTATTGTCAAGCAGGAAAACGCGGGGCCTTCGGCGGCGCGTAACAACGGTATTGCCAATGCCTGCGGCGAGTATATCGTCTTTTTGGATTCGGATGATGTGATGAATCCGGATGCCCTCCAAGCTATGGTTTGCGCTATGGAGGAGGAGCAAACGGAGCTTGTGATCGGCATGTATGCGCTTTGGTGCAATGGTTCCGATCCCCAACAGGCACGCGCATGGTGCCATTTGTTTCCGCAGGAAAGGGTCTGTGTGAGCCAAACTGATGTGGCAAATCTGTTCGGTCGTCCCAGAACCAGCCTGCTGGGCGTTTCGGTGTGGGGCAAACTGTATAAGCGCAGCATTATCCGCGAGTACAATGTTCGCTTCCCGATGGATGTCAGCTATGAAGAGGATTGCTGCTTCAATTTGCAATACTATACGCACATTCAAAAGGCGGCCGTTTTGCATATGACGGTGAATTACTATCGCATTCGCACTGATTCACTCTCCAAGGCATATAACCCCAAACAATTCCCGTTCTTGGTTAACGGCTACCAAAAGCGTAAGGCGTTTGCGCGGTCGTTGGGAATGCAAACGCTTGAAAAACAGATTGACGAAGTGTTCTTTGTAGTCACCATTGCTCAGCTTAAAAAGGTCGCACGTTCCGCAATGAGCGGCGAGGATAAGCGCAGCGCGTACCGCCACATCCTGTCTCACGACGAGGCACAATATGTCCTGAAACATGAAGGACAGAACGCGGGCAAGCTTGAACACTTGGTTGCGCGCGCGGCGACACATAACAACATATTCGCAGTGAGCGCGCTCTTGAGGGCGTGGAAAGCCAAGCAACTGCTTTCTGTGCGGCTGAAAAAGGCCAAAGGGCGTTTGCACGCTGCAAGTCATAAACAGACCGCTTGATGAGCAGAAAGGAAAATACAGCAAGAATGGAAACGGAAAACAAGAACCGTCTTTCGGCCGATATTATGACCTTTCATTTCCCCTATAACTGCGGTGCGGTTTTGCAATGCTATGCTTTGCAAACCGTGCTGGAGAAAAAAGGGTGCCGAGTACAGGTCATAGACTATGTGCCTTGGTATCACGTAAACCGTTATGTGCCGTTCAAAAATCCTGTCGCCTTTGCGGATGAATGGTCGGCGCATGTGCCGCAACGCCAAAAGCGTGTCAAGTGGGTCAAAGGGTTGATTCGCGGCTTTATTTCTTATCGGCATTTTCCACGGAAGCTGCAAAAACAAAAGGCGTGGCGCAGTTTTGCAAACCGCCATTTGCATTTGACGGACAGATACAGAACGGTTGCACAACTCGTGCAAAACCCGCCGCAGGCAGATCTGTACATTGCAGGGAGCGACCAGCTTTGGAACATTCGCATTACTGATGGCTTTGACGAGGCGTATTTCTTGCACTTTGGAGATGAACGTTCAAGGCGGATCACTTATGCTGTCGGTGCGGATTTTGCACAGCCGCAGGATGATGAAGCTGTTCAAGAACTTGAAAACGTTGAAGTACGACTCCCTGAGTTGCTTTCAGGCATAGATGCAATTTCATTGCGCGAGACCAAGTGCTGGGATGCGGTCAAAGCTGCGGCAAAGCCCGAAACACCCATGTGTGTTTGCGTGGATCCCACGCTGCTTTTGCCGCGCGAGGCCTATGAGACCATTGAAGCGGAACCAAAAAATGCGCCTACGCGTTTCATTTTGACCTATATCATGCCCAACGTATCCGGGAGGGCGGTCATTGCCGAAGCGGAACGGCTGTCCGAAAAATTGGGCATTCCCGTGGTCGATGTGAATGGAAACCCGCTTGCCATGAACAGACGCGTCAAAGATCACCGCATTTGCAGCCCGAGCGAATTCCTTTGGTATATTCACCATGCGGATTATGTGCTGACCAACTCCTTCCACGGTACGGTGTTCTCGGTCATCTATGAAAAGCAATTTGCAGCGGTGCCGCATTCCAAATTCGGGAACCGTATCAGCGAGCTGCTGGACAAACTGGGGCTTTCGGAGCAGCTCGCCAAAATGGATGAGGTTATCCTGACGGAAGAAAATAGCAAGAATATTTTTGGCTCCAAAGCGGCTGAGGCTATGATTGAACAGCCCATCTGTTTTGAAGGCGTGCGCGAGGCGCTGTCCCTGCTGCGCGCAAAGTCCCTTGC
>ENA-OPVH01001132-OPVH01001132.1-human-gut-metagenome-genome-assembly--contig:-NODE-1132-length-14190-cov-1.701097_pt1 | contig 14190 bp, 11 predicted proteins | sample MGYA00241494_ERZ501980 | MGnify/ENA primary metagenome ERZ501980 (study PRJEB25962, sample SAMEA1964914) | human gut metagenome | biome: human gut; feature: human-associated habitat; material: faeces... | reverse complement strand
CCGCTGGGGGCGGGCAGCCGGTATTATAGCGTAACGCTGGATATGGCGGCCGGCGACGTGCTGGAGCTAAGGCAGACGTACTTCTCCGGCGTATATATTACCAGCTATCTGGGGGAGATCAGCATGAACCGCCTGATTGCCAGACCGGTTGACGTGACGGACCCGCGCTGGGTGGAGCTTGCGAGGGAATATCTGTCGCGCGCGGATTTCTATACCGGCGCACAGCTTAAAAGCGTGTACGCAAGCGGCGAAATCAATGGCTTCTGTGTGTGGGCGGAATACCTTGACGGCATGCGGGCACTCATTCAGCTTGACCCGGTAACCGGAGAGCTGAAAAGCTACGATTTGATGAGCCCGGAGGAAATCAAAGAGAACTGGGGAACGGTTGTGAACCGGTAAGAAAGCTTTTGATTTGAGAAGATATATAGCTGGTGGCGGGGCCGGAGCGTTGAAACGCCCCGGCCTTTTGATGCGAAATAAACAGATAAACATTTTTTTGGTACGGTATTGACAAATGAAAAAATGGAATTATAATGTTAGTAAGTTGATTGAACAAACTAATGATGGCAACTGGAGATGGTCTTATGAAACCAACCAACCAGCAGTTGATCAAGTCCACAAATATGAAAGCCCTGTTTTTGCTGATCCAGAAGGACAAGGCCGCTTCGCGCATAGCGCTTGCAAAGGCGACGCATTTAAGCAAGGCGACCGTTTCGGCCCTGGTGGACGAGCTGATTGCCGGGGGCTATGTGCTGGACTGCGGCGCGGGCATAAGCACAACCACCGGTAGAAAGCCCAACACGCTGACTGTAAACGGAGCCGGAAATTATGTGGCCGTGTTTCAGTGGCACAAGACGTGGCTTAACGCGGCGCTCATCAGCCTGAACGACAGCGTGATTTTTGAAATGCGCATTTCCATTGATCAGCATTCGGATTATGTGCAGACGACGGTCAAAACCATGCGGGAGGATCTGGAAACCTATCATCCGGAAGCAAGGATTTTGGGAATATGCATCGTTGTTCCGGCGATTGTGGACGAGACGAATCAGAAGATCATCTCCACTGTTTTAAAAATCAGCCTTGAAAACGATCTTCTTCAGCAATTGCGCGACCAGCTTAGCGACTACCCCATTACCGTGCTCAATGATACCCCGTGCTACGCCTACGCGGAGTGCATCAACAGCCGTATGGAAGATATGTATTACGCGTTTGTGAATATTGGTACAGGTGTCGGTGCCGTCGTGCTGGATCGGGGCCGCGTTTTTCGCGCGGCAAACGGCATGACAACCCAGTTTGGACACTTTTCCGTGGACCGAAACGGCGCTTTGTGCAACTGCGGAAACCGCGGCTGCCTGGAACGGGTGATTGGTGAGATGTACCTGTACGAAAGGGCAAGGCAGGAGGGATGCGACGGACTCTTCGCCGACGAAGGGGAAGCTACCTTTGAAGCGCTTGGACGGCTCGCGGCGCAAGACAACAAAAAGGCAAGAGCGCTCATGAACGCCCTCGCCGAGGATACCGCCTATGCGGTCAGCAATCTTATCAGCATCTTCAATCCCCAGGAAATTGTGATTGGCGGAAACGGAATGGCGCTTGGCGCACAATATCTGGACGATGTGAACGGTCATTTAAGCCGCATGGGCTTTCCGCTGTTCATGAAGCGGGTGAAGCTGCGGTTTTCCAGCCTGAATAAATCATCCGCGCTCAAGGGTGCGGCCAGATATTATATCGACCAGTATTTTTCCTTTGATGGGGAAATGCAGAATAAACTCTATATCGGATAAAAAGAGGAAAGGCGGACGAAAGACAATGGCTGAAATTACATTGGGATTATGTTGCCGTGATGTGGAAGGACTGGATTTGGAGCAGCAGTTTGAGCAGGCGCACCGGCTGGGCTTTGGCAACGTACAGATTGCCATGTGGATAATGGAGCACCTGACCGAGGAGCATGCAAAGCATACAAAGGCGCTGCTCGCTAAATACAGCCTGACCTGTACGGAGCTCTGGTGTGGCTGGACAAAGCCCGCCTATTGGGATTTCCGCAACGGTCCGTCCACGTTGGGGCTGGTGCCGGGCGAATACCGCTTTATGCGCCTTCAGGACCTGTTGAAGGGCGCCGCTTATGCGCGGGAACTGGGTGTGACGGATATCATTACCCATCTTGGCTTTATCCCGCAGGACCCGATGGATCATAACTATGTGGGGCTGATCAACGCGCTTAAGCATTTGACGGGCGAGCTGAAGAAGCACGGGCAGTTCTTTTCCTTTGAAACGGGACAGGAAACGCCGCTGGTTGTGCGCCGCTGCATTGAGGACGTCGGCGCGGACAATCTTGGCGTCAATTATGATCCCGGCAATCTGCTTATTTATGGAAACGGCAACCCTGTGGACGGTCTGGATTTGCTGGGAGATTACGTACGCAGCGTGCACGCGAAGGATGCCACCTACCCCAGCTCCGGCTACACCGCGGGGGAAGAAATGGTCATGGGCGAAGGTCAGGTGGATATGAAGGCTGTTGTTGAAAAACTTCGCGCTCACGGTTTTGACCGAGTAATGTCCATTGAGCATGAGCGTAAGGGTATCAGCGCGGAACAGAAGGAGCAGGAAATTATGCATGCGAAGCATTATTTGGAGGCCCTTGTCTGCGCATAGAAGGATTCTTTAAAACTGATGAGAAAGCGCGCTTCTCATTGGCATAAAAAAAGGAAGGTGGAAAAACATGAAAAGAACGTCTCTGCGATTGCTGAGCGTCGCGTGCGCCCTGGTATTGATTCTCTCGATACCCGCCGCCACATTCGCTGAGCCCATGGAGCCCGTCACCCTGAGGGTCATCATGCGCGGCGAGGCCCCCAACGATATGGATAAGATCGTTGAGGAAGCCGAAAAGCTGATGGCGGATACCATCAATGTAAAACTGAACCTGGTGTGGTGGCCCAACTCCGACATTTCCAGCATGACCCGCGTCTCCCTTGCATCCGGCGAGCCAAACGACCTGATCTGGCATCCCGGCCGCACGGATATGACCACGTTCGTCAACATGGGCGCGCTGCTGGAGCTGGACGATCTGGTTAAGGAATACTGCCCCAAGTTCCTGGCAGACCGTCCCGCGCAGATGATTGAGTACAGCAAGTACAAGGGAAAGCTGTATGCGCTGCCGTTGGGCGTGTACAACAAGTCCGGCCATCACTACAACGTGCGTGACGACCTGCGCAAGGCCTTGGGCATGGACCCGCTGGAGACGCGCGAGGACGTTATTGAGTTCGCTTACAAGGTGAAGGAGGCCTATCCGGAAATTGCCCCCATCGTGCCCGGTTCTCACGGGCAGGAGCAGTTTACCTCCTGGGCGACCTTCCCGCACCTGTCCGGCAAGCGCGATGAAAACTTCCTGATGCCATCGGATGCTCTTTCCGGCGACCTGATGCTCTACTACAAAAACAACGACGGCAAGGTCTACAACTTCTTTGACGATCCCGAGCCTTCCATTGTGGAGTCCTTGAAGGAAGCCCGCAAGCTATATGAAGACGGAATCATTTATGAGGATTGCCTGAGCCTGAGCACCTACCGCGACGCGATGGCTGAAAACAAGGCTGCCGTTTGCATGTGGGGCGACATCATTCCCGAGCCGACCTATGTGAACCGCCTGCAGAGCGTTGCGCCCGGCGGCGAAATCGCTTCCGTGTTCAACTACACCACAGAGCCCGGCCAGCTGGTCGCCACCTTCAAGGCCTGGAACTACCAGTCCGTCGCCAAGGTCTCCAAGAACCCCGAACGCTGCTTGCAGTTCCTGGTTCACCCAGCAGTCTCAGGAAATTTACGACCTGTTTGCTTATGGCATCAAGGACAAGCACTGGACCGACGAAGGCACCGGCAAGTACCTCAACATTTCCTCCGATTACCGGTGGTTCCCCTACCTGTGGGTGTGGAACCCCAAGTATGACCGCGTAGTCGCCAACGCTACCGATAAGGAATTCGAAATGGAAATGTTCCTGCGTCAGGCCCCCGCGTCTGACTTTGTGGAACAGTGGACCGCGCCCCTGTTGTTCGACACGGAGAACGTTCAGGACGCTCTGGCCCAGTACACCACCGCGCAGGCTCAGTATTACGGCCCCATCTTCAATGGCGTCGTGGATACCGACGAATACATGGAAATGTATAAGGCAGCCGCGTACGATTCTCTGAAGGTTATCCAGAACGAGCTGCAGTCGCAGATCGACGCTCTGGGCGACCGTTCCTTCGTAAACGAGTAATTCGCTTTAGCGTACGGGAAATTCCGGATGCGGGATTTCCCGTATGCACCCTAACCCTCATCATTTTTTCGCAGCCTCGCACTGCGTTAGGAGGAGTCGGATTTGAAGTTTCTGCGCGAAATCAAGAAGAACTATATGCTCTATCTTCTTCTTCTGCCAGGGCTGGTCTGCATCGTTATCTTTTCGTATATGCCTATGTCCGGGCATTTGCTGGCATTTAAGAAGTTTACGGTCGATGGCGGCATCTTCCACTCGCCCTGGTCTGGTTTCCAGAATTTTACCTTCTTTTTTGGAAGCGGCGAATGGAAGCGCATCATCGGCAACACGATTTATTTGAATGTCCTGTTCATTTTCTTTACCCAGCTGTTAGCCGTGTTTCTTGCGGTAATGATCAACGAGGTGCGAAACAGTTTTGTCAAGCGTGTATCACAGTCGCTGGTCTTTCTGCCGTATTTTGTTTCCTGGCTGGTGGTATCCCTGATGCTGCAGGCTCTTCTCAACAGCTCGGACGGCATGATCAACCAGTCGATTTTAGTGCCTTTGGGATTGAAAAAGGTTCCGTTCTTCATGAAACCAAACATGTGGCCGACGATCCTGACCATTTGCAACATATGGAAATTTGCCGGCTATTACTCGGTTATTTATATCGCCGCGATTATAGGCGTGTCGCCGGATTTATATGATGCCGCGCGCGTGGACGGCGCATCCAAATGGAAGGAAATGTACTATATTACGCTTCCGCAGATTCGCCCCACGATTCTTATCATGCTGCTGCTGGCGATCGGGCGCATCTTCTATGGCGATTTCGGCATGATTTACGGCATTATCGGCGACAACGGCGTGCTGTTTCCCACGACGGATGTTATCGATACATATACGTATCGCGCACTGCGGCAATTTGGTAACTTTGGCCAGTCGTCCGCGGTTAACCTGGTGCAGTCCGCTCTGGGGCTGGTGACGATTCTTGTGTTCAATAAGATCGTTCGCCGTATCGACCCGGACGCCTCGCTGTTCTAAAAGGAGGGAACATCTTTATGTCCCGGTTAAATACAACGCTTGCCGGCGCCAAAGCGCCTAGAAATCAGATTCAGGGAAACCGTGGCTTTGACATCTTCGTCGGTGTCTTTGTGGCGCTGTTCACGCTGTTTTGCTTCGTCCCGTTTTGGCTGGTGGTCATCAATTCCTTCGCTTCGGAGGCCAACATCGCACGCAACGGCTTCCAGCTTTGGCCCGAAGAATTTTCGCTGGACGCTTACACCTATGTATTTAAAGGAAAACAGGTGTATTACAGCTACCGCAACACACTGCTGATCGTAGGCATCGGCACGCCGCTGGCGGTCATGGTAACCGCTATGTATGCCTATGTGCTGGCGCATCCCAAGGTGCGCTACAGCCGGCAGCTTTCCTTCCTGACGTATTTTACCATGATTATGGGTACCTCCATGGTGGGCTTCTATATTCTGATCTCTACTTGGTTTGGCCTTAGAGACAGCCTCTGGGCGCTGATTCTGCCGCGCCTGATCAATCCCTTCTATGCGTTTATCCTTGTGGCAGCCTACCGCGGTGTGCCGAACGAAATCTACGATTCTGCCGCGCTGGATGGCGCCAACGACTGGCGCGTGTTCTTCCAGATCGTTCTGCCGATCATCGTGCCCGCGCTGGCTACGGTAACGCTGTTTTTCGCGCTGTATTATTGGAACGACTGGTGGCTGGCACTTCTGTTTATCGACGACTATAAGATGCATCCCTTGCAGATGATGATTCGCAGCCTGATTGCCTCCATTACGGCCTCCTCCTATCTGGCGGCCGAAAATATGACGGACATCGCCATTCCCACCAGCGCGGTGAAAATGGCTGTGGTTTGCATCACGGTAGGGCCCATTATACTGGTCTATCCCTTTGTACAAAAGTTCTTCGTTAAGGGGATTACGGTCGGCGCTGTAAAAGGCTGATGGGAGGAAAAACGGTATGATTGAGGTCAACAATCTGGTGAAGCGTTATGGTTCCAAGGTGGCTGTCGATCATATCAGTTTTAGGATTGACGATGGCGAGGTAGTGGGCTTTCTTGGCCCCAACGGGGCGGGCAAAAGCACAGCCATGAACGTGCTCACAGGTTATATTTCCTCAACGGACGGCTGTGTGAAAATCGACGGATATGATGTGCTGGAAAACCCTCTTGAGGTAAAACGGCGCATAGGCTACCTGCCTGAAAACCCGCCGCTGTATATGGATATGACGGTAAATGAATACCTTGAGTTTGCATGCAGCATTAAGGGCGTCGGCAGGCCGCGCCGCAAGCATATCGACGACATTTGCGAGCTGGTGGGCATCGCGCACGTACGCAAAAGGCTGATCCGCAACCTGTCCAAGGGCTATAAGCAGCGTACCGGGTTGGCGCAGGCACTGGTGGGGCATCCCAGCACCATCATTCTGGACGAGCCGACGGTAGGTCTGGACCCCATCCAGATTATTGGCGTGCGCAACATCATTCGGGAGCTGGGTAATCAAGGTACGGTCATCCTGTCCAGCCATATTCTGCCGGAGGTTCAATCCATCTGTAAACGCGTATTGGTTATCAACGAAGGAAAGATCTGCGCAGACGGCCTGATCGACGAGCTTTCCAGCGGAGCGGAGGAAAACCATAAGCTGCAGCTGCGTGTGGCCGGCGCCGGGGACGAGGTGCTTCGCGTGCTCAAAGGCGTTGCGGGCGTTGCGGAAGTACGCCCCTTGCCCAGCGGCGAGGAAGGGGCGCAGGATTATCTTGTGCGCGGCATGGATGAAACGGACCTGCGGGGAAGCGTGTTTGCCGCCGTACGTGACGCGGGGCTGGTATTGCTAAGCATGAAACCGACCGGCTTGAGCCTGGAAGAACTTTTCCTGAAACTGACGGTCAAGGGAGAGATGTAAATGTTCCCCATCTATCGGCGAGAGCTGCGGTCATATCTGGGGTCGCCCATAGGCTATGTGTTTATCGGAATGTTTCTGCTGATCTCCAACCTGTTTTTCTATCTGAACAACATTCTGATGGCAAGTTCAAATATCGTGCCGCTGTTCATGAATATGCAGATGCTGTTTATGCTGTTGATTCCGCTGCTTACCATGCGCCTGTTCTCCGAGGAATTTAAGCAAAAGACGGATCAGATGATTCTTACCGCGCCGCTCAGGCTTAAAAGCATTGTGCTCGGCAAGTTTTTCGCGGCCATGACCGTCTTTCTGATTGCGTTGGCGTTTACGCTGCTGTGGGTGGTGATCGTTACCCTATACGGTACGGTGCCTGTTATGAGCGTGATCGGAAATTATGTGGCGATTATCCTCGCCGCGTGCATGTTTATCGCGATTGGAATGTTTATCTCCACCCTGACCGAAAATCAGCTGATTGCCGCGGTTCTCAGCTTTGCCGTGTTTTTTGGCTTGTATTTGTTGGATTACGCGGTAGCGGCCATCGATATCCAGGGCGTGAAGGAGGTCATCAGCTGGTTGAGCGTTTATGTGCGGTTCACCGGCTTTACCAGGGGTATCTTCTTCGTGTCCGATGCGGTGTTCTACCTGTGCGTGACGGGAGCGTTCCTGTTTTTATCGGTGCGTGTGCTCAAGCGCAAACAGTGGTGTTGAGAACAACGAATGAAGGGGGCTGCAGGCAATGCGGAAAAAACTCCTGTCCAGAAGGTTCAAATACGGTTCCTACTCCGCGCTGTTCACGCTGCTGTGCCTAACTGTGATTGCGTTGGTTTACCTGACCTCGGAACTGCTTACCGAGAAATTCGGCCTTTCCTTTGATATGACGCAGGGCGGCATCTACGAGGTGTCTGAACAGACAAGGGCGTATCTGGATACGCTTGAGGATGAAATTATCCTGACCATATTGGCGGAACAGAACGATTTTGAAACGCTCCAGGGCTATGCGCAGATCAATGAGCTGATCAAAAAGTACGTGCTGCTCAGCCATGGAAAGGTGAGCGTGCGCTATGTCAACGTATATAAAAATCCAAGCTTTCTCAACGATTATCCCACCAATGTTTCATTGCGCGAGGGCGCGGTAATCGTGGAAAGTGGGAAGCGGTTTAAAGCGTACCAAATTGATGATTTTTACGAATTTACCACGGATGAGACGGTCAACGAAGCATATATCAGCGGAAATGTGGCGGAGCAGAAGCTGACGTCCGGCATTCGTTTCGTTACCATGGATGTGCTGCCCAAAATTGTGCAAGTAAGCGGGCATAACGAGGGCGCGATGAATGAGTTTGACAGCCTGATTTCACAGAATAATTATGAGGCGCAAACGGTCAATCTGCTAAAAGATGAAATTCCAGAGGGGAGCAATCTGGTGATTGTAAACGCTCCGCAGTCGGATTTTACGGCTGGTGAAATTGAGAAGTTGGACCGTTATCTTGAGCGGGACGGCAGCGCGGTGCTCTATCTGTACTCACCAAATTACGGTCAGCTTCCCGTGCTGGAGCGTTTTGCGGCGGACTGGGGCGTGCGGCCCGTGAACAAGCTGGTAGTGGACCCGGACAGGTCGGTGGGAAATTTAAGTTATATCGCGCCCTTGGTAATCAAAAGCGATGTGACCAGAACGCTTGAAAACACAACAAACTCCATTTTGATGATGGCGATGCCGGGGCATTTGGAGCTGCTTTGGGATAGCAAGGGATACCGAGAGCTGGTGCCGCTGCTGCGCTCGTCAGGCAACGCATATGCCAAGGGCATGGAGGAGACGCTCAGCACGCTTGAGCGGGAGGACGGCGACGTAACAGGCTCGTATTGTTTGGGTGTGATGTCCGAGCAGCGGCGTGCGGATGGGCAGGGGGAAACCGTATCCCAGGTATTCTTTTACGCTTCGGATACGCTTTTGGCGGATGGGTTTATGCAAACCTCCAACCTGATGAACCGTGCTTACGCGACATCGCTTCTCAATTATCTCTACAAGCAGGAGGACAGCATGGTCTTTGCCGCAAAGACCATGGAAACGGATCAGCTTGTTATGACGGGGGACACAGCGGCGGTTATTTTCTGGGTGCTGGTGGTTGCGCTGCCCTGCGCAACGCTTTTGACGGGTCTGTTTGTGTGGAACAGAAGGAGGCGTCTGTAAATGAAGAGATGGCTTCCCATCGCGGCGGCTCTGTTGGCCGTGGCCGTATTGTTGGGGGCGATGCAGCTTTTGAATCAGACACCCCAAAAGCCAATGGAAATGGCGACAGAAGCGCCGGCAACGCCAGCGCCCATGCGGGTGCTGATAGATAAACAGGAGGTTGTGCCCGAGCGGGTAATCATCGCCTATAATGGCGAAACGACCGGCTATGTCATTAACAAGCAGACCGGAACCTATGCGGCTGAAAATTACGATGAACGTCTGACATTTGACCAGGCTGCGATGGAACGGCTTTTTACCTCCTGCATGAGGCTGGTAAGCCGGAAGACCATTGATGAAGCTTCGAGCGAATTGTCCATCTATGGCATGGATGAGCCCGTTTGCGTTGTGGACGTGGAATTTCAGGATGGCGAGCGGCATGAGATCCGCGTGGGAGGGCGCAGTCCGCTTGGAGACGGCTATTATGGCATGATAGACAATGATCCGGCGGTGTATCTGCTTTTAACGTACGACGTGGAGTCCTTTCTGAAGGGTCTGTATGACTACCGTTCCTATTCGCTGTTTCATGATTTGGGCGACGACGCTGAAAATTATTCGCTTACGGTTCGCGAATTGGTGATTGACCGAAACCAGGCCGGACGGCTTTGCTTCCTGCGCCCGGCGGACGGTGCGAACGGCGAGACTTATGGCATTGAGATTCATGAGCCTGTGAAGGTAAACGGCGATGAATACTCCTTTTATCAAAAGGTAATCAATCCGATTTTCAGCCTGAAAAGCGCAAAGCTGAGGCTGATGGAGGACAACCCCGACGATTTGGCGCGTTATGGGCTGGACACGCCCCAAACGCTGCTGGTCAGGGACGATGGAGGCCAGACGCGCCTCTTGATAGGCGGGGAGGAGGACGGCAGAACCTACGTCATGCGCGACGGCATTCCCGCTGTACTCTCTGTAAAAACAAGCGCGCTGGCATTTATGGAGCTGGATTATGCACAGGTTATGGATCGTCTGGTTTGGCTGTACAGCATTGACCAGGCGCAAAGCCTGACGGTGGAACGTCAGGGGCGGACAGACGTGCTGGAGGTTCGCGGCGGAACCGACTTTTGGTTTAACGGCGCAAGGGTTGACGATGAAAAAGCCCGCGCGTTATACCGCAGCGCGATTTCCCTGCTATACGATGACCGTGCGGCCGAAACGGCTATGTATAAGGACCCGGAATGTGTGCTGACGATTACCATGCTGGATGGAACCCGCAACCGTCTGGCGCTTTACGCCCTTAACGAACGACATCTCGAAGTGGCGCGCGATGGTGTAACGACCGGATTTTATTTGAACAAAAGCGGGTTGTCGGATATTATCAGGGCACTTGAAAATTTATACTGACAATATGGAAATAAATAGAATGCGCATTAATCATACAAGATTTTTACGTAATTCAAATGAGAGGATGAAACACATGTTTACGGTTGCCGTTGTGGGTGCGGGGGGCATGGGACGGACCCACTTGAACAACTTGCAAAAAATGGAGGATGTGAAAATAGATTCCATTTGCGATCCCAACCCCGATGCCAGCGCATTGGCAAGGGACGTTCAGGCGGCCTACTACGCTGATTTGGACGATATGTTGAGGAATACGGAAGCACAAATTGTAATCATATGCACTCCTACGTTTCTGCATACGCGTCAGATTAAGGCGGTGCTGCGCTCGGGACGCCACTGTATCTCAGAAAAACCCCTGTGCCTCTCCTCGCGTCAGGCGGAGGAGCTGTTCGGGCTGGCGCGCGAAAAACAGGTTCAGCTATATGTGGGGCAGGTTTTGCATTTCTGTCCTGAATACCAGATTTTAGCGGAAATAATCCAATCCGGGCGGTACGGAAAAGTGATCGACGCTTTTTTCTACAGGCTTACGGAAAAGCCGAAATGGTCCGCCGGGAGCTGGCTTTTCGATTCGCACAAGAGCGGCCTGATACCGTATGATCTGCATATTCACGAGCTGGATTTTATTGTTAGCCAGTTCGGCAAGCCGTGCGGGGCGCATTTACACGAAGCGGCGCGCGAGGACCGACGCCGGGAGCATTGCCGCTTCCTGTATACCTATAACGATCTGACCGTGTGTGCGGAGGCAAGCTGGTATAACGCGCCCATTCCTTTTACACAGGGTTACCGGCTTTGCTTTGAGCGCGCGGTTGTGGTGCTTGAAAATAAAAGCGTTACAGTGTATGAGAATGGGACGGATGGCGGAAAGGTGCTGATGGTTGCCGGGGGGGACGACAACGGCACCAAAATCAACGTGACGTCATCGCTGCCCTATCAGGATGAGATTGCGCATTTTTTGCGCTGTGCCGCTGAAAACCGGGCGTCCGATATCGTAAAGAATGAAACCATACTGGCAGTGCTGGAGACGCTGGAGTCGGTTTAACCAAGCGGGATCATCGTTGCCGTTCCTTTGCGGTACGAGCGGGCTTTGCAAAGCCAACCGGCTTTCTATTTGAAAAATGACACCCGGACATGGTACAATAGCAATACCCGAACCGCCTTTGAAGCACGGCGGAGAGGAAATTCCGCTAAAGGAGACGCGCCATGTCCTTTGCCCATTTGCATCTGCATTCCGAGTACAGCCTTCTGGACGGCGCAAACCGCATCAAGCCGCTGGTGAAGCGGCTGAAGGAGCTGGGTTTTACACACGCGGCTATTACCGATCATGGGGTGATGTACGGTGTGGTGGAGTTTTATTCGGCGTGCCTGGACGCCGGCATCACCCCGGTGATCGGCTGCGAGGTTTATATCTGTCCCGACAGGTTCGAAAAGCATGGCGCGGCACGCGAGTACAGCCACATGATTTTGCTGTGCGAAAACAACACCGGCTACCAAAACCTCATCAAGCTGGTCAGCGCCGGATTTACGGAGGGCTTTTACTACAAGCCGCGTATTGACTATCAGCTTTTAAAGAACCATAGCGAAGGGCTGATCTGCCTATCGGCATGCCTGAGCGGCGATTTGCCCAAGCTGCTTTTACAGGGCAGGCACGACGAGGCGAAGGAATACGCGCTGGAAATGCAGCGCCTGTTTGGCGAAGGAAATTATTATATTGAAATTATGGACCACGGGCTGGAGGACGAGCGGACGGTGCTGCCCAGGCTTGTGAACCTTTCACGCGAGACGGGCATTCCGCTGGTGGCAACCAACGACTGCCACTATTTGCTGCGGGGCGACGCCGCCGCGCAGGAGGTGCTCATGTGCATCCAGACGGGCAAAACCCTCCAGGATGAAACGCGCATGCGCATGGATACCGAGGAACTGTACGTCAAAAGCGAGCAGGAGATGCGCGCGCTGTTTGCACAATATCCCGAGGCAATTGACCGTTCGGCCGAGATTGCGGCGCGGTGCCGGGTCACGTTTGATTTTAAAAGCCTCCATCTGCCCCACTACCCCATCGACACGGACGAGACGGCGGAGGAAATGCTCACGCGCCTGTGCCGTGAGGGACTAAGCCGCCTGTACCCCGGCGAGCACGGCAATCCGGAAAGCGAGCCGTGCAAGCGGCTTGATTACGAGCTGCAAATGATTGCGCAGATGGGGTATGTGGATTATTTTCTAATCGTGTGGGATTTTATCAACTACGCAAAGCAAAACGGCATTATGGTCGGCCCCGGGCGCGGCAGCGGCGCGGGCAGTATCGTTGCCTACACCCTTTCCATTACCATGCTGGACCCGCTCAAATATAATCTGCTTTTTGAACGCTTTTTAAACCCGGAGCGCATGAGCATGCCGGATTTGGATATCGACTTCTGCTATGAGCGCCGGCAGGAGGTAATCGACTATGTGGCGCATAAATACGGCGCGGACCATGTGGCCCAAATCATCACCTTTGGCACCATGAAAGCAAAGGCTGTTATCCGCGACGTGGGGCGCGTGCTGGGCATGAGCTACGCAGCGACCGACCAGGTCGCCAAGGCAATCCCGTTCGCCCTGGATATGACGCTGGAAAAGGCACTGGAATTGAGCCCTCAGCTTAAACAACTTGTGGAAACCGATCCGCAGGTGCTTAAGCTGTACGAAACGTCGCTGACGCTGGAAGGCATGCCGCGCCATGCGAGCACGCATGCGGCGGGCGTTCTGATTACCGCCAGGCCGGTGACGGATTATGTGCCCCTTCAGCTAAACGACGAGGTTGTAACCACGCAGTTTCCCATGGGCACGCTGGAGCATCTGGGCCTGCTTAAAATGGACTTTCTTGGGCTGAGGACGCTGACGGTTATCCGCGACACGCTGGACCTGCTGAAGCTGGACCATGTGGAGCTTAGGCCTGAGGATATCCCGCTGGACGACCCGGAGGTATACGGGATGATCTCGGCAGGGGATACGGACGGAGTGTTCCAGCTGGAATCCGGCGGCATGCGTCTGTTTTTGCAAAACATGAAGCCCGCGTGCTTTGAGGATATCATCGCCGCGATCTCCCTTTACCGTCCGGGACCCATGGACTCCATCCCCCGCTATATCGCGGGCAAGAACGACCCGGCGACCGTGCATTACGAAACCCCGTTGCTAAAGCCCATTTTGGACGTAACCTACGGCTGCATGGTTTATCAGGAGCAGGTGATGCAGATTGTGCGCGACCTGGCGGGCTACAGCCTGGGCCGCAGCGATCTGATGCGCCGCGCCATGGCGAAGAAGAAAAAAGACGTCATGGCGCAGGAGCGGGAGTACTTTGTAAACGGCATGACGGACGGCGAGGGCAACGTTCTGATCGATGGCGCGGTGCGCCGCGGCGTGCCAAAGGCCGTGGCCGAGCACATCTTTGACGAGATGAGCGCTTTCGCCAGCTATGCCTTTAATAAAAGCCACGCCGCGGCTTAC
>ENA-OPVH01001125-OPVH01001125.1-human-gut-metagenome-genome-assembly--contig:-NODE-1125-length-14270-cov-1.620260_pt1 | contig 14270 bp, 10 predicted proteins | sample MGYA00241494_ERZ501980 | MGnify/ENA primary metagenome ERZ501980 (study PRJEB25962, sample SAMEA1964914) | human gut metagenome | biome: human gut; feature: human-associated habitat; material: faeces... | reverse complement strand
AATCCCGCCGCCAAAAAGAAGGTGAGCAGACAGGCGCCGATAATTTCCGCCGTACATCTCTGCCATTGCTGCATAAGCCCTGCCGGCATGACCAGCAGTCCGTCGCCAATCCCAATCTTACCTTCTGTTATATAACTGTAAAAAAGTATCACGCCTCCCGGAAGCAAGCTTACCGGCAGAGCAGCCCAGCTGACCTGTCCGGCCATTTTCAAAATCCCCCAGTAAAGCGTTCCCAGAAGGATACCGGTATACAGAAGCCATCCCGGTATTTTTCTAAGTTTCAAATCGTAACAGCTGCAGATTCCCAGGAAACTGCATAAGATTAAATTTTCTGCCATTTTTTCTCCTTCCTTTATCCACATCTGGAACAGGGCGGTCTGCCTCCCACCTCCGACAGCGGTATGCTGATGACGGTTCTTTTAAGTCCGCTGCACGTGATGGTATTATGATAACGAGTTCCTTCTCCGGTGACATAAACAAAACTGCTGCCGTCGCCGCCGCATTTTTCACAGGGATAATATTTTCCTCCCGATTCATTCCTCAGCTGTCCAACCTCATCCTTACCAGCCAGTTCAATGGAAAGGGTCAGATGCGTACAATTTCTTTCCCTGTGGTAAACAGTGCCGTTTTCCGTAATATAAACATATTCCTCCTGTTCCTCAACACTAAATTTTCTTTCCACATCATAGCCTGTCCATGCCCTCATATAGCAGCAGCTTACAATGTTTGTACCGGGATACGCCAGAACAGGGACCACCGGCTTAACCCGTGCCGGCCGCACCAGCTGTATCATCTCATCCTCCGCTCCCGTAACATAGGCCAGCATGGACAGCTGACGTCCCTGCTGGTGCAGGGTTTCAAGATTCTGTGCAAAGGTATGGAAAAACAAGGTCATAGAAAGGATATTTATCATAAAAAATAAAAAGAGTGGTACGGCCAGGGACGCCTCTGCCGTCATGGAACCCTGATAATCCCGGAACAAAGAACGTTTCTGCCGGGAGGCGGGCAGGGACACCCCCTTTGCCGTCTGCCTGAGGGGATATGTAAAAGTGTGAAGTTTTTCGTTTGTGTGAGGAAAATGCGTTCGGAAGTACATGACCTTTCTGTTGTGTTGTTGATAGTTGCTTTTTACATGGCGTTCGTACAAAGGGGGCATCCCTGCTCACCTCCTGTTCAGCTGATTTTTCATTTCTAATCCTTTTTCCCGGCTTATTTCTTAAGCTGGTTTTTTAACCTCATCTTTTCTGTCTCATCCTTCTATTCATATCCATAGCTTCTTGCAATCGTATATTGATAGCCATAACCGCTGGAGACCGCCGCTTCCGCCCGCATACCGTCTATGCATCCGTCTATACGGAAACAGCTGTTTCCTTTTGTCCGCCTGATATCCGCTTCCATAATATCCATAAGCCTGCCTGTTACTTTTTCCTGCGGCATCAGAAACAGCAGAGCCTGAAGATAGTCCTCATAGCCAAGACCTGACTGTCCCTTCGGGTATTCGGATAAATGGCCGCGAAAGGTGAGAAGCTGACTGTATGGGGTATTCCAACTGCCCCCATCCTTTATGACCGGCACTTTCTCTCCGTCAAAAAGCATCCTCATATCCTTCACGCTTTCCGCGTACCCCCAGGCAAAAAGAATCAGCTGTGTTACGGCCTCCTCCAGCTCCGGCAGGCCAAGCAGGGCCGTGATCAGCAGGGCTGTCCCTCTGGCTTCATTCTGTTTACCGCTGTCGCCGTACAGATATGCCATATTGGCTGCTTCCCGTATCAGAAGCAGTTTATTGGCCGTTCCGCGAAGATTATCCAAATCGTTGTCTCTGCCCTGCAGCAGATATTCCACCTGATAAGAGATTTCTGAAGTCTCCTTCCTGTTTCGGTAATTTCCGCATTTTTCCATAATATATCTTAAAAATATACAGGTATCCGCAATGCCGGAAGGTGTTTGTATTCCCTGCATTAATCCGGTGCCTTCCAAAACGATGTCCCGGCCGGTATAAAGGGTACCGACAGGAATGGATGCGGAGGACAGGGAAGAGCTGTTATCAATCGCCAGGCGCAGGATCCCTTCATTTCTGGCCTGGTTCACCACGTCGGAAGGCAGCTCCTGATCCCGTCCCTCCCATTCCTCATCCTCCTGCTGTTCTTTATTGAGTATGGCATTCTTTACCTGCTCTTCCGTTTCCAGGCGCCTTTCCTCCACATCACTTTCCAAAAATCCTCCGGACTGGATCAGTCCGGCATTCTCGGCCGCCTGCTCCAGAATGCTCAGTCCCCATTTATCCTTCATATAAGCGACAGCCTGCGCCCTCAATACCGCCCCCTTTTCATCCGATGCCACCGCCGCCTGCTGCAGCTGTACATCCTGTGCCGTTAACGCGGTCAAATCCTTTCCCACGGGAATGTTAAAAATCTGAAAAGGGCGGAAATTCATATTCATATAGCTTCTTATATGTTCTTCGGTATTGGAAAAGGAAGGGGCTCTCCCGCCATAGGACATATCTATAAAAAACAGATCATACTGCTCCAGTATTTCCCTGTGGTATTCCGCCAGAGCCGAATCCATAGCCATATCCATCACACATTCTGTCTGTGTGCGGATGGTATGCATCCGCACGCCTTCCATAACCGTGAGCAGCAAAGACAGCAGGATTCCGGTAACCAGAGACAGATAAACCGTAATGTATCCACTTTTCACGGCATATCTCCTTTTAATTAAATACTTCCGGCCTGGGAGGTTATCTTCCCGAAAATGGAATTCACAAGGCTGGTCAGCTGGTTTTTAAATATAATTACCAGTCCGATAAGCACCAGAATGATTAATATAACCTCCACGGTCCCCATTCCTTCTTCTCCCTTAAGAATTTCTCCGACACGGTTTTTCATGTTAACCGCTCCGTTTACCGTACGCCAATAAATTTTTTTCATATATTCCTCCGTTCCGCCTTTCGGCCGATAAATTTTGAATTTAATTTTCACTTACATCCCTGCAAAGGAAAAACAGGCCGGTACCATAATCAGTACCATTACCACCACGAGCATCATCATCATGGGAAGAAGCAATTTCGTCCCTGCTTTTTCGCCGGCCTCTCTTGCATTTCTTTTACGTTCCTCAAAGGCATGCTCCGACTCCTTCTGCAGTGCGTCCAGAAGTCCGGAAGCTCCTTTTTTCAGGTTTTGGCTGAGCAGCGCGCTGCATTTACGGTACTGGGTTAACCGGCATCGCTGCCCGAAATGTTCATAAGCCTGCGTTTCTGTAATGCCGCTTTCCATTTCCCGGCATACCAGCATCAATTCCTCATATACATAAACCACACCGTTTCCGCCTGCTCTTTTATTTCTGTAGTCAGAGGCCATCCGCATAAATGCGCTCCTTACCGGAAGCCCGGCCCCCATGAGCAGGACAAGCTTGCTGATAAATTCCGGATATGACAGGAGCAGCTGCTCCTCCCTTTCCTTTCTCTTCTTTTTCAGATCTCTGTCCTGGAACCGGTACAGGCAGGCGCCTGCGGCAAGAAACAGGATAAAAAGCATGAAACTGTTGTCCTGTATTTTTTCCTTCCAGAGAACAGGCCTTTTCTCTATTTGTTTGGGAAGCGCAAACCCTTCCTTTGTCCGGGAGGCCTTCTCCTTTTCCATAACCGCATCCGTCAAAAGCTTTCGGAACCGTTCTTCTTCTGTCAAAACGGGCGGGCATATCCGTACGGAAAAGAATTCCTCCCATCGCTGTTCATAGCAGGTGAGCACCGCACAGAGCTCCACTACCTCCCCGTTCTCTCCAACTTCCTCATTCCGTACCTTTCCATCGCTCTGAACCAGCTCGTAATTTTCACATTCCCACGTTATCTCAAAGGGATATCCCGGAATGGAAGAGGGAAAATACAGGTCTTCGGTAACCTCATCCAGGCTCGGGTTTTCTCCGGCGGCTTCCTTATAAAGGGCTTCCCTCAGTCCGGGCAGCATATCCTCCAGCTGTTTTCTGGTATATTCCCTTTCCTGAAGTTCAACCTGAATCTCTTCCCTTCTTTTTTCCTCCCTGGCTTCCAGGTTCACCTGCCGTGTGCCTCCTCCATAAGAATTCCGGTAGAGGATATCTCCCTCGGACAGGCTTTTATCCAAATGTGCAGAAAGGGAGAAAGCGGCGGCTAAAAAGGCTCCGGCGGTCACAATAAACAGAAAGGTGCTCACCTTTTCCGCCGTATATATCCGCATGCGTTCCTGCGTTTCCCAGGGGTACAGTATTTCCATATCCTCCTGAAGACGCGGATTTCCCTGCGGCCATTTTCCCTTTTCTCTCCCCTTTATCTGTTTTTGGAAACAGGTGCAAAGCCATACTGCCGGCCGGAAAAAAATTCGCACGAATACGGGTGCATCCGCATTGGCATCCGCTTTTGTACTGCGGCTGGCCCAAAATAAGACAAGGATTCCCGTCAGTGCTCCCACATAGATCACCCACATAATTCAAACCTCGATTTCTATCATTTTTCTGGATATCAGAAATGCGGCAAGATATAATGCCAGACAGCCGGTCATGATGAGAATCCCGGCAGTATTGAAATAAAGACAGTCAAAAAAACCTTTTGAGGTAAGCTGAAGATAGGCCATTATCAGAAACGGCACCATATTCATGATCCGCTGTTCATAGCGTCTGGAGGAGAGAAGCGTGCGTATCTCCCTTTTTACCTCAATTTTTTCTCCGGTTATGGCGGCGCTGCGCCGTATGATGGCGTTCAGATTCCCGCCTGAGCGCTTGGCGATGGCAAAAACCTGGGCAAAGTCCTCCATATCCGCCTCCTTGCTTCTTCTTCCCAGATCCACGAGAAGGATTTCCAGAGGCACATGATTCCTCAGCCCCTTTTTCATATAACGGATTTCTTTCGCCATCAGGCTGTCGGCTCCGTAAAGGCGTTCCATATCCCTGCCCGCCTCGAGGAACGCATTTTCAATGGAGTACCCCGCCTGAAGCCCGGCCGCCACCGAAAGGATGGCATCCTTAAATTGATCCGCGAGCTGTTGCTGCTGTTTACGGATCAGCTCCTTTTCCATTTCCCGAAAGGAGAAAAAGACGATGGGCGACAAGGGCAGCATGGCCCAGAAGGAGTGATAGAAAAACCAGGACAGCAGAGCAGCTGCTCCTATCCCTTTCACCCCATTTATCAAAATCTCCTTTTTGCGGAAGGAATACCTTCCATAATCAGGGGCGTGTTCCTTTTCCTGTTCCTCTCCTTTCCTGCTACGCCAGGGAAATCCCTGCCATTTTAAGCTTATCTGCATGGACGAGCTCCTCCTTTCTTACCAGCTTTCCCATAACCTTATTTCCTGCGGTTCCTTCTTCTTCCTCAAAGGCATATAACGGGGATAGGGTTATTTCTCCGTCCTCAAACCCGGTAACCTCAGCGATTTCCAGTACCTTCCTTGTTTTGTCCCGAAGCCTGCCCAGATGGACGATTATATCCACTCCGGATGCGATCTGTCTTCGTATGGCGGGCAGGGGAAGCTCCACTCCCATCAGCATCATTGTTTCCAGCCGCATGAGCATATCCCTGGCACTGTTGGCATGGCCTGTGGACATGGAGCCGTCATGGCCGCAGTTCAAGGCGCTTCCAATCAGATCCACGGCTTCCCCGCCGCGCACCTCGCCAACGATTATTCTGTCCGGCCTCATTCTAAGGGACGTCTTAATCAAATCCCTTATGGTGATGGGCCGGCATCCCTCCACGTTGGCATTTCTCGTTTCCATGCGCACCAAATTGGGAATCCCCCTGATTTGAAGCTCGGCGCTGTCTTCAATGGTAATCAGCCTCTCATCACTCGGGATGAATCCCGCCAGCGCATTCAGAAAAGTGGTTTTTCCGCTTCCGGTTCCTCCGCTTATGAAGATGTTATACCTGGCCCTTACCAGCTTTTCCAGGAATCGGCAGGCTTCTTCACTGACGGAGCCCATGGCAAGCAGTTCGTCCATCCCTATAGGCTCTTCAGGAAAACGGCGGATGGTGACCACCGGGCCGTTAAGTGCGATGGGGCCCAGCACCACATTTACCCTGGAACCGTTTTCCAGCCTGGCATCCACAATGGGAGAGGTCTCATTTACCACCCGGTTGCAGCCAGCCACGATCTGCTGGATGACATCCTGCAGCTTTTCTGCGGATTCAAACCCGAAAGGCCAGGGAAACAATCTGCCTGCCCGTTCCACAAATATCCCTTCCAGCCCGTTGATCATGATCTCCGTAACCTGACTGTCCTCAATCAGCTCCTGAAGCACATCCAGTCCCCGGATCGTATAAAAAAGCTCTTTACCAAGCCTTGCCCTCTCATATACATTCATCCTGCCGCCGAATTCCCTGGCGCGCAGCCGATCCGCTATGGCGTCCCGGATATCCTCATCCGACAGTTCCCGGGAAAAATCCATATGCTCCAAAAGCTCCCTCCGGATTTCTTCCTTTGTTATCAGATACTTTTCCTGCTCCATCCTTACCCTCCTTCCCATCTACGCATCCTTCCAATCCTCCCGGATGATCTCCTGCACCAGTGCCGCCAGCTCACTATGGGTGAGATTCTCAAGCCCCGCGGGCAGCTGCCGGAACAGGGGAAGGCGGAATTTCCTGGTTTTGCGCAGAATATCTTCACAGTCCAGGCATCGCAGAAGCTCTTCATATTGCTCCTGCTTGGCCGCAGCAAAGCCGTCGTCCCTGGTAATGGTATACACTCTGGTACAAAGCCTCAGGATATCAAACAGCCCCTGTACAGCCTCCGACAGATCCAGAAGGACGTATTCATAGCTCCCGGAGAGGTCCAGTTCTTCAAACAGCCGCAGCCATTCCTCCGCCTCAATACGCTGCAGATCCATACAGGAAAATACCGGCGGAATAAACGCAAGCCCGTTCACCTTCTGTACCATTCCCTCCAGCCGGTAAGGGAACCTGTCGTCTCCATTGTGGAGAAAATAAATCAGATCCGACAGGTCTGTGCTGAACTCCCGCTGCAGCATGCGGGCCAGCCCGGAATAGCTCTCAAAATTCAGATAAAGTACCTTGTGTCTGCGGGCCAGAAGCTGGCCCAATGTGAAAGAAAATGTGGTTTGAAGACACCGGCTTACCGGCGTATAGATTCCGATGAAATGAACGTTTCCGCTTCTTTCCCCCACAGCCGCGGGAGGAAGAATTCCTGCATCCGCTGCTATTTCCATAATTTTGCGGACAATATTATCCATGGACTGGTATTTGTTTACCCGCTCGAGTCCCGGCGGCGCCTCTCCTTCTTCCTCCAGAATGAGAAGCCTGGCCATTTTCCAGGAATCATCCTCCCAGTCCAGCGCCTCCCGGTATACCTCCTGGGTCAGCAGAAGAAAGGCCGCCCGGTTCTTACCGCAGAATTCCTCTAACGCCCGGGGATCTGTAAATACCTGAACCTCAAAGGGAAAGCTGTCGCTTCCTGCCAGCTGCCCCAGATAATCCGTAAGGTGACAGGTAAATTCCTGCTCCGTGTCGCAAACTGCCAAAATATTCTTTTTCAATCATACCTCCCGGCAGAAAACCAAAATCCGTACTGCTTCAAGCTATACTCCGGCAACTGCCTGATAAAATAAATAATGGGAATTCATAAGTGAACTGCGTTCCTGCCGCATGGCCGGAATGCGAAAAAAACAAGAAATGCTGAGGCCTCAGCCGAAAAGAATTGTGATAATGCAAAAGCAATACTGCCGTCAGAAGGCAGCTGTTTTTGATTGGTAAAATGAAGTATAAATCATGTGTTTTCATTTGTCCAGACCGTTTTGCAAAATAAAATATTTTTGTTAATTTGTAACAAACTGCTCCGGATAAAGTACATAAAAAAACAGGAAACACCTGGAAAACACTGGTTTTCCAGGTGTCAAACAAACAGTTATCAGCCCTGCTTATTTTTCTTCTCCGTCAAAAAATCCCTGTTCCATCAATGTCCCGAGCAGCTCCCCAAAAAGGCTGTTTGCCCAGGCAAACCATGGTCTTGTAAATTCTTCCGGTTCCTCCGGATTAAATGATTCATGCATGTAATTGGTACCGGCATGGGTATCGGCAAGCATTTCCAGACAGTTCCCGATCTCTTTTTTATCCGTTGACGTAAGAGCCTGCATGATAATGCCGATATGCCATACATATCCCTCCGGCGTATGGGGGCTTCCCATTCCTGCCGCCCTGCTTCCGGCATTATAATAGGGATTATCCTCCGAAAGAATAAAGCGTCTTGTATTCTGATACAGTTCATCCTCCCTGCTGCAGTATCCCAGATACGGCATTGCCAGAAGGCTGGGGGAGTTGGCGTCATCCATCAGGTTATAGTTGCCGAAGCCGTCCGTTTCATAGGCATATAACCGGCCGTATTTATGATGATTCACCACGCCATAATCCATAATTCCGTCTCTGATCTCTTCCGCCAGCGCCTTACAGCGGCCTGCCAGTTCCACGTCCTCATACACATCCCTGCTGATTTCCTCCGCATATCCCAATGCGGTAACCGCCATCATATTGGCAGGGATCAGATATCCGAATTTACAGCAGTCATCCGACGGACGGAAGCCCGACCAGGTCATGCCCGTAACATTTACAGGCCTGCCCTTTCCGCCTGCGGGAAGTGTATCTGTTTTCACACAGTCGTGTCTGGTAAAAAAGTATTTTGAGCGGCTGTGATCCTGTTCTGTTATAAAGGTTTCCAGAATGCGCACAATCATTTCCTTATAAACCGGTGTGAAAATTCCGGTTACCCCGGTCGCTTTCCAGTATGCATGTCCGAGATACAGGGGCGCGCAGAGGGAATCCACCTCATACTTGCGTTCCCACACATGGTCATTATTTTCTGTTTCATCCTTGTGTCCCGAACCGTCCGCCCTCTCGTTGAATGCATTCGCATAAGGGTCCAGGCAGACAAATTCCGCCTGTTTGGCGATGACTCCCTCAATGATATCCCTAAGCTCCCTGTCCTGCGCCGCATACTTTACATAGGGCCTCACCTGAGCCGCGGAGTCTCTCAGCCACATGGCGGGAATATCTCCCGTGATCACAAAATAGCTGCCGTCCTCCAGCTGCTTTACCGTGGTTTCCATGGTGTTCAGAAAACAACGGGCCGCCAAAGGGGCCAGCGGTTTATATTGAATCTTATAGTATTCTTCCAGCTCTTTTGCCTTATTTATAAGAATTGAAGGGATTTTCATAGTACTCCTTATCTGCGCGTTTTTTATGAAAGTGTACGGCCTTTCCTGCCTCCGTCACCTGCAGCGCCTTATATATTTTTTAATTTCAATCGTATCCGTTTTCCGTAGCCTCAATGATCTGGTAGGGCACAAGGACAGTCTTGGGCTCCTTAATGCCGTTCAGCGCATCCGCCAGCAGACGGACGCTGGTATGGCCAATCGTATCCTCGTCCTGGCGCACATGGGTGAACATGCTTTCCTGAATAATGTTGTCACTGCTGTCAAAACAGACCACAGGGCATTTTTTATGAAGATTCATATGATACAGGCAGCGGTAAATAATTCTTGCAATACTGTACTCCACGGCAAAAAAGGCCTCAACCTCCCGATGGCTTTCCATAAACTTTGTAATCCGCCGCATATCCCGTTCCAGGTTTTCTTCAGAACGGCTGCTGGGCAGGGGAGCCTTTAAATCGGTTATCCATAAGGACTCGTCAGCAATCATTCCATGTTCGCGGAAGGCCATGGTGAGACCGTTCTGACGATCCACAATAGTGGAGGTCTCTCTGGAAGCCGGCATGGCAAAGCATATTTTTTTATAGCCTTCATTCAGAAGATAGTTGGCCAGTTCCCTTGCCGCCTCTTCATTATTCGTCCCTACAAAGGAAAGAGGTATTCCTTTCAGCTGCCTGTCAATGGTCACTATGGGGAATCGCTCCACCACAAGCTGCAATACCTTTGAATTATAATTTTCATCATGGACACACATGATGATGATGCCTTCCACGCCAATCTGAAGCAGCTCATCAATGGCCCTGGTTTCTTCTTCTATATTTCCGTAAGAGCAGCGGAGCACCATGCTGAAGCCCTGGTTTTTGCATTCCATTTCCAGGCTTCCCAGCAGGCGGCAGCCGAAACTCGGCCCGAAGCCGTCCATAATCACGCCAATCAGACGATTGGGATTTTTCTCTTCTTCCTCCGCCGCCTGAACCTCTTCCGTCAGCTCCGCTCCGGATACAAAGGAACCTTTTCCTGCCATCCGGATAATCCTGCCCTCCTCCGCCAGCAGCTCCAGCGCTTTTTTGCTCGTTATTCTGCTGACACAGTACTTCTCCGACAATTCTTTTTCAGACGGCAGTCTGTCTCCTTTTTTGTAGGTTCCGTTTTCAATACCTTCAATAATATCATTGTATATCTGTTCATAAAGCGGCAATTGTTTCATTCGGCTCCCTCCTGCGCATTAAATGATATATCATTTAATTCATTTTAACATTTGAGCATATCATTTTCAATTGCTTTCGGGATTCTTTTTAAGGATTTACAGCATTTTCCTCATAACCGGAAGGCGGAAGACAGTTCCACAGCTGTGAGACCGCGGCAGAACAGCCCCATGCGGTATAAAAGGTATCCTGCGTTTTATCCGCCCACCTGGTCCACATAATATCACTGCTGTTTCTGTTACGCCATGCTGTCTGCGCATTTTTCTCCATCCAGTCAAGGTATTGCGTCTGTCCGCCTTCATAGACCAGCTTACCGAGCCATCTTGCCAGTATTCCCTTGAAGCCGGGCAGATCATTTCCCTCGTCCTCCGTATTGATAACGCCGCCCTGATACATGACATTCATGGTATAATCCGCCGCTTTCACCGAATTTTTCAGATACTTTTCTTCCCCTGTTATCCGGTACAGGCAAAGGCCCGCGCCGATAAAGGTTCCCTGATTATAGGTGGAACACCATTTATTGATTCCGTTTTCCAGATCATAGGCATCATAAACCGCTCCGTCTTCCCCAACCAGATTTTCGCACTGCCAATCGTATATCCTGACCGCCTTTTCCAGGTATTCCTGCTCCCCTGTAATCTGGTACAGGATACACGCCGCTATTGCTGCCGGGCCGTTGATACATGAGTTTTTGGTTTTATTATCCGTCCTCCAGAACAGGCCGCCGCCCAACTCCTCACTCCATGCCCTGTCGTAAACCAGATTGAAATGTTTGACTGCCTGTTCCTTATAAACTTCATTTTCTTCCGCCTGACACGCCCTTGCACATGCTATCGTCATCCAGATAATATCATCATTATATTCATTATCGGACCAGTCCTCTCCAAAATCCTTTACGAATCCCAGATACATCTGCTCCATCAAATCTCTGTATTGCGGACTGGAGGTTTTTTCCCAGGCATCCACTGCGATTTCCATGATTTCGGCCCGGGGCCAGAACTGCTCGCCCACGATAGCCCCGGTACCGTCATCAGACATTACATAAAACTTGGCAAGAAACCGATCCATCGCCGTAACGGCTGTATCTATTCCAATCTGTTCTCTTTTCACTTCTTCCGGCAATCGTCTCTCCATCTTTTCTGCCATCTCCTCATTCAGTCGTTTTTCTTCTTTTCCTGTCATGTTTCCTGCCGCACCGTCCATCCCCGAACAGCCGCAGACGGCTGCTGCCGCCAGGAAAATACAGAAAACGGCAGCCGTCACATGCAAAATGGAATATATTATTTTTCTCATACCAGCTCCTGACCTTTTTGCTGCATGACCTGCATATCGGTTAATCCAGCAAATCCGCTTCCGAAACCACGCCTGTTTTTCCATCCAGGAATAAGGTCTTGATTTCAAAAGGATTTAGTTCCAGCGTATATACGGTTTTCCAGGCAGAAAGCTTCAGATCCGCTTTTGCTTTTTTGCCTGCCGATTCATAGACACGGATAATATAGCCGTCTTTTGAGGCCGCCTTTTTAAATGCCGACAAAATAACCGCGGGATTATCAATCGTGATAAGCTCCCCTCTCTTTTCCCCTTTTCCAGATGGGTTAAAGGCAAACACATATGGCGCTTCATTAAAAATCTGTGCCTTTCTGTCAAGACCGTCCATGAGCTCTCCGGGTTTTCCTGCCTCTATCCGGAACCGGAAAATCCGCTCTCCCTGCTCCATTCTCACCGTATGCCTTTCTTCCCGGAGTGTGCGCTCAAAGTTGCCGTCCGCCGCGCTGTAGCCTGCGCTTCTGAGCAGGGTAAGCCCTATTTTGCCGGCATTGATACTGCTGCCGTGGGTTCCGCAGTTAATGACAGTCAGCGCCTTATCCTCATTCACGAAGGCATTCCATTTCTGCGCCACCACTTCCCTGTTTTCCTGCCGCAGCCTTTCCCTGCCGAACATCACCTGTCCCAGATATTCGCCGCTCTCATACGCCGCCTGGATATTCAGCTTCAGGAAGGTATCCTTTTCATTCCAATAAACCCCTGTTTCTATTTCAAAAGCGGTTCCTTCTTTCGGGAAAATATAGCGCTGGTATGCTTTCGACTCATGCCAGCCGAACAGCGCCTCCACAACGGTACGGACCGGGCCGTCCTCTATTACCTTAACCGAAGGCACCACCTTATCCGCCAGTCCGGAGAAGGCGCTTCCTTCATGAGGGGTGAGCAGTGTCAGATTTCTTTCCCCGCAGTTTTCCGGCGTGCGAAGCCCCCAGGAATTATAGGTATCATCATAAGCTGTCAGCCGGAAGCTTCCGGGCTTTATATACTCCGTTCCGTCAACCTGGTAAGAGTCCATCAGTCCGGTAGCGGTGTTGAGCACCGCACGCATGGCCCCATTGTCAAATACATACTCCTTTTTCCCTGAAATCGGCTGGAATACCGGCCTCTTGGGAATGGCACGGAAACGGATATCGATCCGGTTCATACATGCGGGCTTCAGCGTCGCCTCAATCACCACTTTTTTCCGCCAGTCTATACAAAAATGACTGCTTTCCATCTCACCCTGGGTTTTCACAGGCTCCCCATTACAGGAGCATTCCGGATAATAAAATACATCTTCCCAGTTCTGCTTCGGCAGCCCTGCCTCAAAGGCGAACTGTCCGGTAATTTCATAAGGATGGGGATTATAAATAAAGACACAGGAGGTGCCGTCCTCGATGGCTTCCTCTCCGGCTGTCAGCGCAATCCCCGCCTTCATTTTTTCCCTGGACATAATCTCCAGCCCATGATCCAGAAGCCGAAGGGTATCCTCCTCCACAAGCTGCGTTCCGGAGCCCGGCAGGGCATCGTGGAACTCGGCAAAAAGAAGATCCTTAACCGCCTCGTGAACAGCCTGGGCAGGGTATTCCTTTCCATAAAGAAGGGAAGCTGCGGAAAACATCTTTTCTCCGCTGTAAATTTCATTTTCCAGAAGCCTGTGCTTCTGCTTCACCCGTATCTGTGAGGTATAGCACCCTTCCGCCACCGGATTCAGCCCTCTTTCCACCAGCGGAAGCTCCTCACCCGATTCCCTGAGCTCTTGAAAAAAGCTTTCCACGTCGGAATGGATCATGCAATATTCTTCCTTTCGTTCCTGAAGCATTTTCTCCAGATCCTTCAGATCCTGTGCGGATGCCCCGCCGCCGTGATCTCCCACTCCCCAGAGAAACAAAGATACTTCCTCTTCTCTCGTCTCATTCAGGAATTTTTCCAGTTCTTCCGCCGCATGTCCATGAACGGAATTGTAATTTTCGTCCGATCTGTGTACAATCACTTCGGAACCGTTGAAGCCCTTCCAGCGATAATTCTGGCTGGTAAAGTCAAAGTTATCCTTTGCCGGACGGCAGACCACATAGGAATCAAAGCCTGCCTGATTCAGAATCTGCACCAGGCCCTGTGAATGTCCAAAGGAATCAAAATTAATCGCCGTGGTTGGACGCTTTCCGAATTCCTCCATAAAGAACCGCCTGCCCTCCGCAATATTCCGGATTATGGATTCCCCGGAAGGCATGTTGCAGTCGGGCTGGAGGTACCATCCGCCCATGATTTTCCAGCTTCCTTCCTTTACCTTTTCTTTTATCCGTTCGTAGAGATCCGGTTCATTTTCCTTTACCCACTGATATAAAATAGCTTCGTTGTGATTAAAGGTAAAGCCGGGAAATTCGTCCGTAAACCTTTCCGCCGTTCGAAAGGTGGATAATGCCTCCGTACAGCCCTCCTCCCATCTCCACAGCCATACCGGATCCAGATGGGCGTTGCAGATCAAATGTATTTTTTTCATAGGAGTCTCCTTTTCCTGTGATGTTCCAAGCAGGATATCAGTTCTGCGTTTCCAGTTCTGCAGCAATACAGACAGGTTAACTGTCA
>ENA-OPVH01001120-OPVH01001120.1-human-gut-metagenome-genome-assembly--contig:-NODE-1120-length-14305-cov-2.050526_pt1 | contig 14305 bp, 7 predicted proteins | sample MGYA00241494_ERZ501980 | MGnify/ENA primary metagenome ERZ501980 (study PRJEB25962, sample SAMEA1964914) | human gut metagenome | biome: human gut; feature: human-associated habitat; material: faeces... | reverse complement strand
TTGGCTCGTTGCTCGCGGGAATAAATTTCGACCTGCATCTATCTGTAAAAAGGCAGATGCAGGTCTTTTGTATGCACGTAATTAACTATTCCAATAAACGGTGCCGTCCTCGTAGATGCCGCTTTTTCCGGTGGAAGGATCATACGCCAAGTTTCCGTCTACGTAGATTTCTGTTCCGTCAGAGGTCGTATAGCGCTGCGGTTCATAAAGCTTCCAGATAAAAATAAGAAAGAAAAGACCAACTTTAAGAGCAATGCCCATACCGGTAATGAGCATACTGGTAATACATTTGGATTTTAACGGCTGCGGGCATTTCGTATATGTACGCCAGTAGATAAGGAAGCCAAGAACAAACAGGGCGATCCCGAGAACAACGCCTATATAGGGGGATACTCTCATATTTATAATATCCTCATCGATAAGGGCGCCTGCGACGCTTGCGATGACAAACATAATCCCACAAAAAGTAAAGTCCAAAGCCAGATACGCCTTGATACGGCCGTATACGCCAAAAGCTTTATATAGGCCGGTAGTCTTAGATTCTTTGAAGGCACAGAAAATGCACAGTATTGCCAGTAATAACACAGGTATAACCCAAATAGTCTCCATAACACACACTCCTTTTTTGTAAGTAGTTAAAAAAAGCATATCATGAGGAAATTATATCTGTCAAGTATGCATCCTGTCGCCTGTCGCTTAAATTTTAAGAAATTTTTGAGAATAATCCATTCATATCTAATAAATATAGTGTTTTAACTTGAACAATATAAGAAAAAAGTAGACATGATTAAATGATAAATGTATAATAGTCAATAGCAGATAAAAAACTCATATAATTCTGAATTTATCTAGCGGGAGGTAAGTTATGGGAGACTATTCATATAATCTGGACAGATTTGTGGCTGCTCAGCGGGACAGCTATCCAATTGCTCTATCTGAAATTCAAAACGGGTATAAAAGAAGTCACTGGATGTGGTATATATTTCCGCAGGTTGCAGGACTGGGGAGAAGTTCCACATCCCAATATTACGGTATCTGTGATCTGCAGGAGGCGGTCGAATTTTTGCACCATCCCGTTTTAGAACACAATCTTATTGAAATTTCCGAAGCTTTACTGGGGCTAACAACAAATAATGCGACAGAAATATTTGGGAAGCCGGATGATAAAAAGTTGAGATCGTCGATGACTCTGTTTGCGGCAGCGGGGCCTGAGTATCCGGTTTTCAGAAAAGTTTTGGAAAAGTTTTTTGATGGCAGAGAGGATCGGAGGACGCTCCGGATTTTGAATTTGATATAGGGAGAGAGAAGATGGATAGAAGAAGCATGATGGATATATTGCAAATAGGGGACATAGATGCTGGAAACAAAATGTTATTTTCCGAAAAGATGGAGGCAAACAGTAATCATCTGACGCTTGTGATCGGCTGTGGAGGGATCGGCGCAAATGTCATAAAACAGGCGGTAAAGAAATTTGAGCCTGGATTTGGAAAATGTGTAAAATTTCTTCTGGCAGACGCGGATTCGTGTGAAACAGAATCAGCAATCGGGGAACCGGGCTGCAAAGCGGTCCAGGCTATCAATTTGTCTATGCCAGGCGCAGACGCAAGGTTTTCTTATGATCACAGGGATGATTTCTACAGAACTTTTATGCCGAAAGATTTCTCTGCTGAGACAATGGATCATCACGGATCGGGATGCGTCCGCATGAATGGAAAGGCAAAATTCTATGACTGTATGATGGAATCAGGCAAATACAACGATATGGAATTTCGCTATAAGATTGCCGGTATGCTGGATGAAGAATGCAGACATGGAAAACAGGTGGATATCATGGTTCTTGCGGGCTTGTCCGGTGGAACCGGGAGCGGCATTTTTGAGGAGGCGGCGGTTCATGCGCGTTATGCCTGTCAAGAGGCAGGTGCAGATAACGTTCGGGTGTTTGGATATTTGTTCCTGCCTGACACGATGGAAAAACTTGCGGGCGGAAATCCGGCAGTCATGTCCTGCATGTACGCAAATGGTTATGCAGCCTTGAAGGAGCTGGAAAGCTATATGTCTATACCGTTTAACCGAAATCGAAAAGAAAAATTTGCGGCGCATGGGGCTGAGGTTTCTACTGACAGTGCAAGGATGCTGTTTGATTATCCGGTCTTGCTGTCTGGTTCCTATTCTAAGGTTACGTCCATGATGGCGGATCTGATTGTTCTGTTTGCAGCAAATCATTTATGGATCCAGAATATGCTTTTTGGCAATACTGGAAATGCAAGGATCATATATCTTCAGGATTTGGCGCACTGGAGAACAGGTCTTTTAGAATCCGGCTTTTTTCCGGAAGATTCCCATCGGTATTCTTCTGTCGGTTATGCTTGCGCCACGCTTCCAAGGGAAATCGTGACTGCAAATATCGTTGGCAGCGTATGTACAAAGCTGTATCAGGATTTTGATGCGCCCAATTCATCAGACGAACCCTACTTTTGTACAAATTCTCATCGGATGAGCAGGCTGGAGATGGAGAGACATATACGCAGGCTGTTTGGGCTACAGGGTGAGGTGACGGTAAGGAGCCTCTGGGAGAGGAAAATAAAGCCCGTATTAGAAAGGGCAAGCAGACTTCCGGATAACCTCGTAGAGATCAGCAGGAGGGATATTAATTGTGGGATGACCGAAACATATAGGAAAGCATTCCGCGAGGAAACATGTATCGAGCAGGGAAAGCGGGAAATGGAAAATGCGCTGGAAGAAATTTTTTCACATTTTATGGAAGCTTCCAGAGGCGTCATACTTGAAAATGGCCCCCGGGCGTTAGAGTATCTTTATCAGGGGGCGGGAATGTACTGTGAAAAAGGGTATATCCAATTTTATCATGATGTGAGTATTGAAGATATATTAGAATATGCAAGAAAAGAATTAGTGAAAATTATATCAAGAAATGTGCCGGAACCGTCATGCAATATTCCGTCCGGAGCTCTTGAACTCATCACGAGCAGAGGGCTTGATGCATGGAAAGGAAATTTTCATGATTGGGTGAAACATCAGGTAAAGCAGGAAATAGTTGGATGGCTTCTGCAACCGGACGGAGTCTGGGAAAGAAAAATCGCAGGACCGATGAAAAGATATATTCATCTGTGCGGATGTTTTGCGGACAGGTTGGAAATGTTAAAAAACTTTTACGCTTGTGAAGGCCGTTCGTTAGATTCTTCGGATTATTATGAAATGGTAAGTGCGTCACAGAATGAGAATGGTGTCAGTCTCGTTAACAGGGAGTCGTATGTGTGGATAAAGAAGACTGCGCGGCAACACATTAACCGGGTGGACATGACCAGAGTAAGACAGGAACTTGTGGACAGTTTTATCCGGGAACCATCGGTATGGGACAGTGACAGGATCGGAGAAACACGACGGGAATTTGACCGTATTATGGCGGTATGTTGTGGGTTGAATGGCAATGGAGGACTCCTCACAACAACGCAATATTTTGAACACTTGCTGATGGATATACCCCAGGATGATGTACATACAGTAATACGTCAGTATGTGGGAGAACTTACCGGCCGGCTATTGGAAAGGAGCAAGCCGTCCATAAAAAAACGCATAGGTTCTTTTAGCGCGGTGAGTGTAGTTATCCTGCTTCCGCAGTCAATGAAGGGTTTGCCATATGGGGATTTCGTTGCCAATACATTTCGGGCAGAGCTGCAAAATAGAGGAATATCCTGCCGCGAGGTAATACCCTTTGGGGGAACTGAAATCGTTTGCTGTCAGGCAAGCGTGGCAAATGCACTCTGCGATCTGGAGGATATAGGATTGTGGGAGAAGAATTATCTGAAAGCAGGAGCGTACAGCAGATCAGGCAGACATCTGATAAACGGCGAACCCGGGTATGCAGGTTCCTTCTGCGAACAGACAAAACAGGAGACAGAGAATGAAAAAGCAAAACGGGAGGGGCGTCCGGTGACAGATCTGCATCTTACGCCTGAGGAGGAAATTATTTTCGGAACGGGATTGAGGCTGGAGAATTACCCGCCTCTTGCTCTGCACGATTTAGAATATAATGACAGCGAGAGAAGATTTCGGGAGACTGTGTTTGAGCCTATCGTAGATTATGCCTTAAAAGAGCAGATTATAGAGAGGATACCGGGAAGAAATCCAAACAGTCATATCTATGTGGTGAATCTGATTCCGGAGGCGTGGACGAATCTGGATGTTTCTGCTTACGGTACTGTTGACAGGGATGGCGAACGTGAGAAGGGCTTTCCACTTTTCCTGTATCTGCAAAAACAGAATCCCTGCGTGATGACAGACTTCCGGAAAGTGATAAGGCTGGAAGACAGCGGGTATCTGGATGCGGAGTACGATTTTGATGGAGCTTTGCAGCATGGAGACGGCAGAGCGCAGGAGGAAATAGACAGGATCAGCCTTACATACATGAAGAGAAAACTGCGGAAGAATACGGCGCTGTTTGTGGAACTGCGGGAGACGCTCTGTCGGTATTATGAGATTGCGAAACAACTGGAAAAGAGCTAGATATGACCAGGAGAGCAGAGAAGATTTTTACCGTCAGTTTATCCCGACAGATTTTAATGCCACAGAAATAGACGGGCACGGTTCAGGAAGAGTCCGTATGAATGGAAAAGCAAAATTTTATGATAAGGCAAAAGGCGGTAAATATAATGACACGGTATTCCGCGAGACGATTACATCCTTTTATCAGGGGGTTTGGTCGGCGTATAAAGATTTAGACATCGATGTTATGATTTTAGCGGGATTAGCAGGTGGAAATGGAAGCGGAACATTTGAAGAGTTGGCGGCACATGCGAGATTTGCATGTGAGAAACAGTGTACAGGAACCGTAAGAGTTTTTGGATATCTTTTCCTGCCGGATACGATGGAGAGCAAGGTAAAAGATATGGGAACCTTCTATATTAATGGCTATGCGGCATTAAAGGAATTGGAAAGTTATATTTCGCTTCCTTTTAATTCAGAGAGAAAAGAGATATTTAAAGGTCATGACGCAGCGAATAGTGCGATTCAGATTGTGTGTGACTATTCTAAGAAACTGTTTGATTATCCGGTGTTGATTTCAGGCGGCTATGAAGAAACCAAAGCGATGATGGCGGAATCTATTGTCAATCTTGCGTGTGAAACGGAGGGTAATTTTAATCAGGATCAGTTTTACAGCAATATGCCGACGGAGAGAAAGAAACGCCTGGGATCTCCGGAGATGATTAACCAGGGGCTGATCCGGGCAGACGCTTTTCCGGAAGACTCGCATTATTATGCAGGAATTGGCTATGCATATGCGGCAATCCCCAATGAAGTCGTAACGGCAAATGTAGTCAGCAATGTCAGCAAAAAATTGTATGAAAAAACGGATGACGTGACAGAAGCGGGAGGAAGCGAAGTTTATTTCTGTACAGATGAAAAGCGGATGAGCAAGACAGAAATGGAAACACAGATCCGTAAGCTTTTCGGATTCCCGAATGGAGCGGTGAAAGCCAGCAGTCTTTGGGAACACAAGATTAAGGATGCGCTGAAAAAGGCGAGTAAGCTTCCGGATAATCAGGGTGTATTGGAGAAGAAGGATATCATAAATGGAAATATAGAGGCATATCGCAAGGGGTACAAGGAAGGCGAATGTGTAACCAATGGCAAGAAGGAATTTGAAGATATTTTCAAGGAGATCATTAAATCCTTTGTGGAACATACAAAGGAAGTTATGGTGGATTATGGACCGCACGCAATGGAATTTTTGTATGAGGGGACAGGTCCGGTAAATGAGAAGGGTGTCACAGAGACCTACACGGATCTTTCCATTCGCTCCATGCTGGATTTTGCAAAAGGAGAGATGCAGAAAATTAAGCAAAAACAGGTGGAGGAGCCACCATATGGAGCAAAGAAAGGACTTAAAGCAATCATAGACTTTTTTACTAAGAGTTCTGTAGAAGAGTGGAAAGGAGAATTTCGTGATGCAGTGCAGCACAGTGTGCAGCAGCAAATCATAGATGGTGCTCTGGAATCAGGAGGAGTGTGGGAGAAACAGCTAAAGGAGTTAGAGGGTTATTTTGCACAGTGTAAGCGTTTTGCAGAAAGCCTGGAAAGCCTGAAGGACTTTTACCATAGCGAAGGAATGGCGCTGGATTCTTCCAGTGTTGGGGAATTTGTAAATGCTTCACAGGTCAAGAACTGCGTGAATTTATGCAACAATGCAGAAGCATATGCTTGGGTGAAACAGAAGGTTTCCGCTACGATCAAAAAAGTCGAGATGGCAAAGGTAAGGAGAGGATTGATCAGCAGTTTTGTGGAAAATCCAGGCGTGTGGACCAGTGATGTGGTCGGGGAGACCAGAAAAGAATTTGACAGGATCATGGCGGAGTGCTGTAGTCTGGGAGTCGCTGCAGATGAAGGAAGTACCCTGACAGTGACGGCATACTTTAATCATATATTGGGAAGCGTAACAGATGACAGTATGTTAAAGGTAAAAGCGCGAGAGACCATTGCTCAGATTGTGCAGCCTTTATTAGAAAAGAGTAAACCGTCCCTGCATAAGCGGCAGGGTTCACTCTGTAAAGTAAACCAGTTTATTTTAATTCCGAAGGCGCTGACGATAGCATCCTACGGTGCAGCGGTCATTGCTGCTTTTCAGGAGGAATTGCAGGACAGAGGAGTCAGCACGGATGCATTGTCAATTTCTCCTTCGGTACCGGAGATTGTCTGCTATCAGACCAGCGTGGCGAATGCACTGTGTGACTTGCAGGATATACCGGTATGGGAAAAAGCATATAATGAATCGAATGCACAGGATAAATCTTGCCGTCATTTAATTAATGGGGAACCCCAGTATGCAGGCTCCTACTGTGAACGAGAAAAAGGTGAGTTGGCAGATGTACAGCTTTCAAAGGAAGAAAAAATTATTTTCGGAACCGGGTTAAGCCTGGAAAATTATCCCCCGGTGGCGCTGCATAATTTACAAAACAATAAAAAAGAACAGGAATTTTTGGAAAAAGTATTTAATCCTATCGTAGATTATGCGCTGAAAGAAAAAATCATAGAGAGAATTACGGACAGCAATTCCTATAAACACAAGTATGTGATCAATTTGATCCCGCAGGGATGGAAAGATTTAGACGTTGAGGATTATGATACGATTGATCATGACGGGAAATATAAGAGAGGGGAAACACTGTTCCGATACTTGAAAGAGCAGAACCCTTCTGTTGTGGAAGATTATCAGAAAGTGATCCGTCTGGAAGGAAGCGGTCATATGAGTGAGGAATATGACTTTACAAGTGCGCGCAATCTGGTGCCGAATATGACAGATGAGGGGATCAATGAGATCAGTATCGCATATATGAAGAGAAAGCTACGAAAGAATACCGCATTGTTCCTGGAATTGAGAGAGACGCTTTGCAGGTATTACGATATTGTCAAAGCGTTGGAGTATCGGGAAAAAGAGCAAAATTATATCTATCTTGTAAAACAGTTTCTTCAGTATTATCAGTTTGGCCTTATTTTCGAAAAGGAAGACGAGGGGAAATGGTATTATCTGAAAAATGCAGATGGTACAAAAGCGACTTTAAGTGCTTTTGGCTTTGTTGACCAGAAGGCATATAGTGACCTGGAGAAGAAGTTGTTGGAAAAGGGATGGAAGTTCCTTCTTGCATATAAAAAATTTGAAGAAAAAGGCTTGCTGGAGAAGCTGAACAATCTTCTGGATGCAATGATTGAGGAGAATCCGGAAGATATGGAGGCTCTCAGCCAGAGAAACCTTTCAAAGCTGTATGAGATAAAGGAGTTTATAAAGAAAAATGTTATGGATACCAAGCCGGAGGATATGGAAGAGAAGGATGGTATTGTCAGAGCATTTAAGAAGATGGGTGCGCCGGTAGATGAATATTATGTAAAAATATTATATGCTATATGGAAGCAGCTTCCGACGCCAATCCCTGTGCCAGTTCCAACGCCAACCCCTGTGCCAGTTCCAACGCCAACCCCGACTTCAACTGGAACGGAAGGGGATAAATGGACATGCCCGAAATGTGGAAAAGAGCATGAAATGACAGTTGCATTCTGCCCGAATGATGGGACATCGCGCGACAGTGTCATAGGAGGCAAACCGACGAGCTGGACATGCCCGAAATGTAAGGCGGTGCATACGATGAGCGTTCTGTTCTGTCCAAATGATGGAACGCCTCGAGACAGCGTAATAGGAGAAAGTGAACCGACAAGCTGGACATGCCCGAAATGTGGAAAAGAACATGAAATGACAGTTGCGTTCTGCCCAAATGATGGGACGTCTCGAGATAGCGTAATAGGGGGAAACAAACCGACAAGCTGGACATGCCCGAAATGTGGAAAAGAGCATGAAATGACAGTTGCGTTTTGCCCAAACGATGGAACATCACGCGATAGTGTTATCTAAAGAACAGATGATATGTTTAAAGTTGGCATCCCTTTTTGTGGGATGCCGACAGCAAATGAAAGAACGAACAAGGAGGTCAACATGCCGGTAGCATTGAATGCATCTTCGGATGCGCTTTTAATCGTTCTTGATGAACGGAAAAATGGAAGACTTTCTTTTTTTACGGAAGAGCTGAAACGCGTATTTGAAAAAAAGAAATATGTATATTATCAGAACAGCGGGTTAGATGCAAGGGCACTGTATTGTGACATAAATCAGATGATTGAAGAGCAGAAAGTGGTCTTTCCGAGCAGCCAGAGAATAATATTTTGCCATTATGTAGACTTAAAAGATGTTGATGATGACTGGGTAACCCGATACCGGGAAAGGGCGGCCTACTTTAAAAATATGTCCGGAATCACAGATGCGGATAAGCATTATCATTTCATTTTTCTTCGCTATCAGGTAGCGTATCCATTGGGGGAGGACAGGCAGGAACAGATCTTCCGCAATCTGAATGAACTTTGTAGAACGGAAAAGCAGGCGACATTGCAGAGTCTGTTTTTGCTGTATGCTGCCGGATTTGGACAAAATCTGGACAGCCAGGAAAAAGGGATGGTTCGTCTGATGCGCCTTATGACATCCCGGGATTACAGCAACGTATTTGAGACGCATAATTATAAGAATGGTTTGTTTATTTTAAATGAAAGTGAGTATTATGAGAATGCGGCGCAAATCTGTGCAAATAAGCTGGAAGAGGTACTTGATTGGCTGACGGTAAAAAAGGATGAAGATCTGAACAATTTCTTTTTGAACATGGGAGATAAGATCGCAGAGCAGATGCGGAAATATCAGAAGGAAGCGCGGCAGTTTAAACAGATGGCTGGGATGTATCCGATCAGCATTCAGGAATATACAAAAAGCGGCTGGGGTCCCTTGGCTCACTTTGTAAGACCTGCCGGAGTACATCCGCAGTTAAGAAAAGAAGAACAGGCATGGCGCACTGACTTTATGGAATCTTTGAAAAGCTGTCCGGAAAGGCAAAGCTGGGAGAGCAGAGCGCTTACCGGGTTGAATTACCAGGATCTTCAGGAATTGTATGAGGAGACAACGGCGGGAAGAGCAGGACAAAGGATCCAGCAGATCGTGAAAACAAATGCGGAGGCTCTGGGATTAGATTATGAGAACCAGAACTGTTTTGTAGAAGCATTTCAGTTGTGGCTGAAGGAATTCATGAAAAAAGAAGATATTACAGAGCAGGGATTAAGAGAAAGAAAAGAAAAAGCAACGGATAATCAGACATACTGGGAGAGCCAGAGAGACAGGAGAGCAAATTATTCCAATCTTAAAGAATGTTTAGAGAATATAGATAGTGACACCGTATATCAGGTTCCGGATATCATTCCTCCAGAGGACAGGGGAAAGATCGCATTTGTCAGCCATGAGGTTGCAGATGACTGGGCAATGAAAGGGTATCAGGTATCAGGAGTATTTCAGGATCAGGTTATAGTCCTTGGTGATATTGAACCGAACGAGATTGTTTTTCTCAAACTTGGGATTTATCTTCCTTTAGATGCCCGAAATCCAGAAAACTCTGTGAGAGAGTTAATGAAAGTAATTTCATAAGGAGAACAATATGCTGAAAGATCGAATTAGACTTACCAATAATGGATTTGAAATATATATGGATGATTCGGCGGGCCCTAGGGATGCATATTACACGATCTTTAATGATCTGAAAGATGGCATGGTAAACAGAGCCGATGCAAGGAACATTTCTTATACCGTTGATGTCATGAACCCGGGCGTAACCGTTACAGACAAGACATTTGTCTGCGTGTGGGAGAGCATAGGAGAGAAGGTTTTGGAAGAACATTCTTTCTATATTAACCGGAGCGGAAGCCTGTCGCGTATCAAGTGGAGTATTGTACCGGTGAAAAAATATGGAGAGAATGCATATAAGATTACGTTAGAATGGTTGGATCCGGTCTATGAAATCAGGGGAATCCATAAAAAACATATGTGGCTGAAAAATAAGAAAACGGGAATGAGGTATTCGTTCTTAAAGGAGACTCTGTTAGATGGAGGAAGAGACTATAAGGATGAATATATCATCGAGGTTCCTGCCGGAATGGAAGTGAACGTCAATGATCTGATCATTGAGGGAGATGAACTTCTTTGCTCAAAATACATGCTGGTGGGATAGATATAGGAGTAGAGAAATGATATATCATTATTATTGTACAAACTGCGGACATAAAATACCGGGGGAAGAGGTTGTCTTTAACTTAGCGGAGATTCTTGAATTAAATACGGGAAAGAGCGGGGGGAATCTGTTCATCAAAATTTCGCCTGCGGATCTGTATGATCTGGCGTCTGAGAATAAGGTAAGTTTACATGAGGGCGCAGTACGGCTGAAGCTTTCCATTGCACGCCTCTTGTCCTTTCTGGGGCAGGATTTCAGCAAAACGATCAGGAAGCAGTTGTCACAGTTAAGTTATAGCGAATTCGAAAAAGGGACAAGCATTTCAAATCTTTTTGCTGCCACCTTTGCAAATTCAGAGGCAGCAGAGGAAAGCATCGAGGATCTGATATCGAACATTCAGATAAAGTTTGAGTTGGAAGATAAGACGGACGAAAACATTTCGGATGAGGAATGGGAAGAGAATACTGAGAATTATACCATGAGCTTTTGGATCCAGGCGATGTTTTTTGAGGGGCAGGATACCATCTATACGATTTCATCTTCCACGAAGGAAGACCCCTCAGATCTACGTTCCATTAAGTATATGGGGAAGGATATACGGGGATACTGCCCCAAATGCTGCAAGCCAATTGCTCTTGGCTCCGGTATGTACGAACATATCCTGGTAGGCTTTCTGGGAGCGCAGAGCGCCGGGAAGACCAGCTTATTTATCTCTATGATCAACTACCTGAAAAATCATTATGACGATGAAGAACTTCAGTTCGGGATCAACAGGCCGGAAGAGCTATGCGATGGGCGATATGTGAAGACCGATCAGGCATTGAAGGCGAATACATACGGCTGGGCAGTAGGAAAGACAAATGCCGCAAAGACGACGCAGGAAGCATACAATGCGACGGTGATGCTTGAGAAAAAAGGAAAAAAGGTACTGCTGACTTTTGTGGATATCGCTGGAGAGTACTGCTGGAATGGAGTGGGATTCGATCAGGATGCCCTGGATGCTTTTCCGCTCATCACCTGGTGTCATATGTATATGCTGTGTGAGGACATACTGCCCCAAAACGAAGATATTGGAGCCGCTGAACTGATCATCATGGCAAAAGATCTGTACCGCTATATTGGGAGACACAGACAGGGGGCGGCGCGTTTGGTAAAGCCGCCGCTGTGCCTGACGGTCACGAAGGCGGACGTAGTGAAGATACAGGGCGGTCTCAACGAAGGGCAAAGGAATCCTTTCAGCGATATCGGAAAGAAGTTTCAGGGAAAGCTGGGATTTAATGCTAAACAAGAGGTACAATATCTGGAGAGGATTTATGCAAGTACGCAAAATCAGTTGATTTTAGACTCACTGCGCGCGTGTGTGAGAACTTATAACGAGCTGAAAGAAATCACATACGTATCCATGATCGGTTGTTCGGCTCAGGGAATGGATGGGCTTGATTATGGGGAATTAAAGAAAAAAGTGAATGAAGAAATTGCTGAGTTTATAAAAAACGTGCATGAAAAACAGGGAATTGTTTTGACAGAGCAGCAGATTCAAGAACTGCTGGAAAAGACGGAAAGCCGGCAAAAGAAGAGGCTGGAGGAGGAGCAGAACAGAAAGATTCCGGAAGAGAGATGGAGAAAACAGCCGGAAGCTATGATTGAAAGATTTCTGCAGCAATTGGATGCAGAACAGATCATGGCTTTTCGGGAAGAGCATGGTGTGGAGCTGGATGCAGAGCAGTTAAGAAGAATGAGAGTCCCCAATTTTTATAGAGACGGGGCGCGCTTCCGGTCGATGAATCTGGATAAAGTATGGAAATGGATTTTATGTAATATTGGAATGATATCTTCTTATAACGGATATTGTTTTTCGACAATCCCTTCCTATGGAGAGGCGTATGGAGGATTCGGCATGGAAAGCGATAAAGTTCTGATGTCCTATCCGCTTGAGGAGGAGGAAAACCGCGTCAACGGCGTTCTGGGAATGTATTTAAATCCCACAAAGCTGGATGTTAATCTGAATGTTCTGGATATGGATAAGCCAACGAGACCGATTATAAGAAGCATAGATATGCCGAGATATGAAAGAGAGAGAAGACGAATCATTGAGGGCTATATTCAGAATTATGGTTCTAAAGAGGGATAAAGGAGGGAGAAAAAATGGAGAATCAATATTGGAGTAGCGTGCATGCAAGACTGGATCAGAAGCAGGTTTCTGAAGAAGATGAAAAACTGAGAGAGTTTCTGACAGCGCATAAAGTGAATGCAGGAAAGAGAGTTTCACCAATTAAAAATGAAAAAAAAGATGGCATGACGTTATCAGAGCTGGCTCGGTATTCTTTCTTGTGCTCTGAAGAAGAAGCGGTAGATCGGTCATTGCTGTTCTTTCAAATGAAGTATAATTCTTATGCCAAGCTGGAAGATTTGCAGGATCATTATTTCGGACTATATGGAATAAGAGGAACGCACAGATTCGGAGGCAGGGCAACTCCTTATTATGTACATTATATGAGCGAAGATTCCACATTGCTGGGACAAAACTTCTTTGATTATGTGTTTGACAGTTACTATCCTTATGAGGAAGAAGTAAAGGTAGAGTCGGTAAAAGCACTTTTAGATGAAAAGAAGCGTTTGAATAACAGAGGGGAAATACTTCAGATTTCGGAAAAGGACCGTATGCTGGTGTGCAGGATTGCGGAGGGACTTTGGCGCAGCCAGATTGAGCATCCAGATTCGCGCTTTGTCATCTGTATGGACCACCGCCTGGGAGGGTACTCCCGTTCCGTAGAGCTGTTAAAGCAGGTGTATCTGCTGCTGCCGCAGCGGCTTCGTCTGAAAATGGGATTTTGTACATGCGCTACGACGATGGACCTTGTAAAAATGGTTGAACAGTGGGAACTTCCGGTGCATGTATTTACGATGATTCCGGACGAAGTGGAAAAACTGGAAAATGCCATAAAGGATAAAAGGGTCCAGAAGCCTATCGTCTTTTTTGATCCGCAGCACATAGAAGAAGAAAGCATTGATAAAGAGAAGCTGAACCTTCTTTTGGAGCTCAGCAAAAAAATAACACCTTCTTCCGATGCGAAGCTGGCATATGCAGAGAAAGTGGTCACAAAAGAAAAGAGAAGTTCATTTAAGAGCCTGGAGGAAATGTTAAAGAAGATCAACAGCGATGAGTTCTGCTGGTGGGACAGAAAAGATTTGGACACGGTTGAGGAGATCCGCAATTTGTGCATGGAACAGAAGGAAATCATGGATGTTCCGATCTTAAAGGAGGAGGCATTAACTGTATTTTACAGAAAGCTTTTGCCCTGGAAGGATTATGCGGAACAGATTGCCCGGGTTGTGGAAGAGGATACCTATTCAAATCGTCAGGAAATTCTCGAATTTTTCTCATCAGAACTGGAATTTGCCAAAGTTGTCGAGGCGATGCAGAATCTGAGAAGCAGGATAGAACAAAAAGCAAAAGCTCATGAAACAGCAGCGGTGGCAGCAGTACAGACGTCCTGGGATGCAGATGTGGCAGAACGACAGAAGCAAAAACAGGCGGAACTGGAAGAAAAAGACCGCAGATATGCAGCGCTGAAAGAGGAAAAGGAACAGCAGATTCAAGGTTATCTTTCAAAGTTGAAGAGCCAGGAGCAGGCTTTTGCACAGGAGAGGGAAGAGCAGAGCGAAAAACATCAGAAAGCTTTGCAAAAAGAGCAGGAACAGCG
>ENA-OPVH01001112-OPVH01001112.1-human-gut-metagenome-genome-assembly--contig:-NODE-1112-length-14362-cov-1.690361_pt1 | contig 14362 bp, 10 predicted proteins | sample MGYA00241494_ERZ501980 | MGnify/ENA primary metagenome ERZ501980 (study PRJEB25962, sample SAMEA1964914) | human gut metagenome | biome: human gut; feature: human-associated habitat; material: faeces... | reverse complement strand
TACTTTCGAGACGATATGAAATTCTACCTGTCTTCCCGTCTAATTCGAACAAAACAAATTTCCCGTCGATCTCTCCCCGATAACTTTTCAAACCACTTTGGTCATCGCTTATTTTCAAAATGACTTTTTCCCGAGTCGACCATTTGTCTGGTGCAATCGGAAGTATCGTCGGAGGCAATGTATCTACCGAAACGGCATAAGACCCGAACTCCGTAATTTTAGCCTTATACCAACCATTTGCATACTCCCCGCAAACCGGATAGGATCTATCATCGTCCAAACGAACCAAATAATATTGCCTTTTATCTGACAATTTATCCTCGGTCAACCGTACAGAAATTTCGGCAGCTTTATGCAAAGGGGGTACAGAAGGTGCAATAATGTGAATATCGGAACAATATTTTTTCGAAGGAATCTTTCTTCTCGTAAAATCGAGATTTTCATACAAAGCTCCGGCCGGCACAAAAATGCCAAAATCGTCTTTTTTATAGAGATTATCTACTGCATAAGAGAAATATATCCCCTCTTTTTTAGGGAGTGGAGGTTCCTGCAATTTTCCAATCAATGAAAATTCGACAGAGGAACTATTCCCGTCATAATCGGTCAAAACATACCGACAACGATAGGCTCGCTCCTCATCGACATGAAGAATGCCTCTATTTTCTACTTGTTTATAAATAGACTTCAACCGATTACCCGGTGCAATATAAGTGCGCATAATCACTCCTTCTTCGGCAAAGCTATTAATATAACGAGTCTCGTCAAACGAATAACGATAGATATAGGTCGAAAAAAACAGGCTGTCATCGATATACAAATCGACTTGATGGACTCCATATTTATTCGTCGTACCCGTCATTCGATCATACGCCTCGATACCAAACGATACATCGCCCCATACCGGAACCGACTCCCCTATCGAGTAAGAACCGGCCGAAGCGCGCACCGCTTTTCTTTCCATGCGACGAGTCGTATTTCCCATCACCCCTTCATGCGTATAAAAAACGAGGTTACGAACTTCGGGAGCTACATCGTCTGTGATTAAAGGAGACAACCATTCCTGAGGATCCATCGGGTCTTGCGTATCGGTATCCCGTATATCCAAATGCAAATGAGGACCGCCAGACGATCCCGAATTCCCGCTATATCCGATTATATTGCCTTGTGCGACAGGGATTTCACCTTCGGCAAATTCACAATCGATAGAAAAATCCTCTTGCTCATACTGCTGACGGCGAACAATTTCATCGATAAAAGGCGCAAACCGGTCCAAATGTCCGTAAACCGTAGTCAAACCCGACGAGTGATTGATATACACAGCTCTGCCAAATCCCCACGGAGAAACAACGACCCGAGAAACATAACCGTCGTCCATAGCATATACTGGCAATCCGATACGTCCTTGTGTCTTCAAATCAATCCCCGAATGGAAATGATTCGGTCGTAATTCTCCGAAATTAGCACTCATCAATAACGGAATTTTCAAAGGCGATATCATCTCACCTCTACTCACCGTTAAAATTAAAAAAGAAAATATCCCTAAAAATATAGGACGTAAATACATAATATTCCTCATTCTTTTCTATAACATGCAAATAATATAAAAGATCAGGCTTGAAATTGCCGGAACGCAACTTATCTGTATCCCCATCTTCGCATAATGCAAAGATAACGCAAGCAGGGGCAATATGAAAATTTAAACAAGTTCTTATCCATACAATTTTCTATTTTTTATAGTTCGAAAAAATTTGAATGTAACTATAAGGGTTATACATTCTTTTTGTGTCATAATAATAAACAAAATTCAAAAAGCTCAAAACCATGAAAAAAGTCTCACTTTTATCTATTTTCATCTTTCTTGTTCTAGATCCTATATTTGCCGTTACTTATGATAATTTATATGTAGTAGGCAATGCTTGTTCGGCCGGTTGGAATCCAGACGGAGCACTCGTCATGGTTCAAGAAAGTGAAAATACTTTTACGTGGAGCGGCCCATTAAAAAAAGACAACGGGAATCAAGAACGATTTAAATTACTTACAGCACGGTCTTGGACAACCTCACTGACTTGTAACTTGGAAAAAGCAGGCCATCAAATAATTACTTCGGGCGGAGAGTATGATTTATACATAAAATTAGAAACCGACGGTAAACCGGATAACGCTTTCCAAGTAGCGGAAACCGGAATATATACGATAGAAGTGAATACATCGTCCATGAAGATGAAATGCACCAAAATCGCCGATTATGAAGATCCCAATCTTGTATTTACCAAAGAAGCATTCCATTCAACCTCGGAAGGGTCGCTAAATTACAGGAAATTGGAACCACCAACCATAGAAAAAGGGAAACAGTATCCCTTAGTTATTTTCCTGCATGGTGCGGGAGAGAGAGGCTCAGACAATGAAAGTCAACTGAGATACGGTTCCGAAATGTTCGCAAATCCCCAAAACCGAAAAGATTATCCTGCATTCGTACTATTCCCACAATGTCCTCTGTCCAATTTTTGGCCATTCGAGTCACAACCGGCCTCCTATGATGCTACAACTTTCCCAATCGATTATCCAACCTCCACACCGATCAAACTGGTAAAAGAACTCATCGATTCTTACCTTCAAATGGAAGAAATCGATAAAGACCGTATATATATCCTCGGCATTTCGATGGGTGGCATGGGTACATTCGATATAGCCTGCCGGTATCCCGAGACTTTCGCCGCAGCTATACCCATTTGCGGCGGAGTGAATGTAGAAAGACTAGACAACAAGGTAAAAAACATATATTGGCGACTTTTCCACGGCGACGCAGACGGAGTCGTTCCCGTAAACAATTCCCGCCAAGCCTACCAGAAACTTACAAATATCAAAGCTGACGCAGAATATATAGAAGTTCCCGGTGCAAGCCATTTCGTATGGGACGAGGTTTTTAAAAGAGAAGACTTTTTATCTTGGATATTCGCCAAAAAACGTCAATCGACAGGAGGAAGCGATATTGAAACGAGTAAAACCGATACATCTTTACGATGTTATTGTTATAAACAAATGTTGTATATCGACACGAACGATCAAACGCCACTAAAAGCCAATGTATATACGACATCAGGTTCGCTGGTTCATTCATCTTGCTACAACAGTTCTTCTATCGTTTCACCTCTCACCTCATTGAAACCGGGGATTTATATTATAGAGATTCTTCAAGGAGAGAAGCGATACCATTCGAAAATTTCGTTATAAACTTCCCTGCCAAAAAAACTTCTTCTTACATACAATAAACGAAGTCCGACCGATATAGATTCATTATCGGCCGGACTGTTTTACACGAATCCAATGCAACTAATTATCGTCCGGTAGCCTGCAAATAGGCTGTAAGTTTCTGTTGGTAAGCCGTACATGCCTCGGCGTACTGATCATGGCTTTGCTGCATAAGCGACTGAGCATCGAGCAAATCGGACAGAGAGACAGTCCCCGCCTTATAATAATCGTTATTGAGACGAAGATTTTCGGTAGAAGATTCTATGGATTTCTCGGAAAGAAGCACTTGCTGATAGGCTTCCTGTAAATCGTTCCATTTGACTTCTATCTCAACCAACATCATTTCCCGGGAATCCTGCCGGGTATTTTCGGCTTGCTGCTTTTTTATTTTTTCCCGTTTAATGGCGTGCGAACCTCCCCACCATGAAGAAATAGGAACCGACACACTGGCAAAAATCATTCCGAAATCGGTATCTTTTTCCATCAAATCATGATAAATATACCCGGCTCCTACCCCCACAGAAGGAAGATTTTCTCCTCGCTTCATGCGCAGTTGCAATTTAGCAGCCTCTACACTCTTATCGAGCAGTTTACTTTCGGCACGATTTTCAAGTCCCGTCTCGGGGGCAACATAATAGTCCAACGGAGATACAGCCGAAGGAAAATCATCGAAAGCAATATCGAATTCACTCTTATCGACACCTATAAGTTGGCACAATAGCATCTTTGTCACTGACAAACCATTCTCTACTTTTAATCGATTCGCCATAATGTCTTGCTGTTGCAACTCCACTCTTAACAAATCGTTTCGTGTAGTAAGCCCCGCATCAACCGCTGCTTTTACATCTTTATATATTCCTTTGAGTTGAGTTTCCAACGTCTCCAACGTACGCAACTTCTCTTTTAGTGCGACAATCTGCCAATAATATTGATTAACAGAGGCTTCTACCTGATCTTTTGTAAGAGAAAGCTGATATTCACTCACTTGTTTTCCTATATTTGCCAACTTATTCCCATTAACAATGCGACCACCCATAAAAACAGGTTGAACCAAAGTCACCCCTGCCGTCTTCCCTTTCTTCAACATCTCCATAGATAAAGGCGGTATTCCCGGAACCGGCAGTGCCATATCCATCTGAGCCATTCCTTCACTGGCCTTGAAAATCGCACCTACCGCCGACACATTCGGGAAATAATTGGTAAAAGCCTCTTTGGAAGTTTGTTTGGCAACCTCGACTTCAAAACGGCTGTTTTTCATTTTTGCACTATTTTCCAATGCCAATGTTCTACATTCTTCGAGTGTATAAAGTTTCTGCGCATTTGAAGATACCACGCTTAACATCAAACATAACGCAGGATATATAATTCGATTTCTCATAATTGTTCTTTCTTTCAATGATTTATACTTTTGCGATCGGCTCTGCTGAATATTAACCAATAGGCTACGGGTAATATCGTTACAGTCAGTACCATAGAAACAATAGTCCCGAAAAACACTACCGAACCCATAGGGGACCACAACGGACTACCGCCAAGAATCATAGGAATAACTCCCATCGATGCAGCAGCAGAAGTAAGAAAAATAGGGCGCATTCTACGCTTCGCTGAGTGCAAAGCGGCTTCCCTAACCGTCAAACCTTCTTTTTCCCTTAGCTCATCGGCATAGTCGAGCATAATAATGCCGTTACGTACAAGGATACCCATCAAGCTCACAATACCCAATACGGCTGTCACACTCACATCGAGTCCCATTACCCAAATGCCGAGAGCCGCACCCAATAGACACAATGAAATGGAGCCCAAAACAAGCAACGCCATATTGATTCGGCGGAAATGAAACAGCAAAATAAAGAATATAACAACAATGGAAATAAACAGACCGCTCAATATCATATCCAACATCTCATTGTCTGTCTCCTCACTACCACCGACTTCAAAATCAACCCCATCGGGCAAATCGATTTTTTCAATCGCCTTTACGATCTCCTTAGTCAATGCAGCCGCATTGGAACCCTCCTTTACATCGGATTGTATCGAAATAGACGGTATACCGTTACGATGCGCGATTTGGGCATCGTGCCAGTCAGGCTCAATGTCGGCAATCTGCCTTACCGGGACAGAAACCGTACCCCCCCATGCCGATACATATTGATTGCCCACATCTTCATATGAAGGTTCTATATTGCCACCATCTTTCAGGACCACATCGATAGGATAATCGCCGTCCCATACGGTAGTTACCGGCAACCCATTCCCCAAATGCATGGACAAACCGGTCGATAACAATGCCTTGTTAATACCCAATCGGCTCATTTCGTCGTCTTTCAATCGCAACGATACTCCGGGAAGTTGCCCTTCCCAATTATCATGAACCAGCGAAAGTCCATCAAATTCGGACATTACCGACTTTACCTTATCGGCCGCCAATCGCAAACTATCCCGATTATTCCCTTTCACTCTCATTTCAATCGGATAGGCTGCTTCGGAATATTCGAGTTGTTTAAACCGGACTCTGACATTCGGGAAGTAATTGAGATATTTATCCTTGTATTCTGCAATCATCTCTTCCGTAGCTTTATTACCAATGGTATTGACAATAAATTGGGCATAATTAGAACCCGGCATTTGAGGAGCATAACTAGTATGGAAACGAGGAGAACCGCCACCTTTAAACGAAGCTACCGAAACAACTCGACTATCTTGCCGAAGTATGGACTCCAAACTATCCGCCACAGCGGCTGTCTGTTCGAGTGCCGTACCAAAAGGCATATATATTTCCACCGCAAATTGATTACGCTCGGCAAACGGCATTAACTTCATCGGTAATGATAAAAATATAACAACACCAGCAACAATAGAAAGAAGTCCCACCCCCATCGTCCGAATCGGATGAGCAAAGCACTTAACAATCAATTTGTCGTAAGAAGATTGAAGAATCGTCAAGAACGAACGACGTTGCTTTTTCTCCTCTTTGGGCTGTTTTCTAAACCCCGTATGAATAAAATGATATTGTATGTAAGGAACTAGCAAAACAGCTACCAGCAAGGATAAAAACAAAATAATAGTTATCGCCCACGGGAAGGATTGCAAAAAATCGTTGATCATTCCCTGCGAGGTTATCAAAAACGGGAAAAACGTGATACTAATCGCCAATGTAGCCGAGAGGATCGATTTAAAGAACTCTTTTGCACTTTCTATCGCAGCAGTCCAACGGTCTATTCCGCTATCCAATTTTTCCATATAACAATCGATAATCACTATGGAGTTATCGACAATCATACCCAATGTAGCAATCAACGCCGCCAAAGTCACCGTATTCAATTCCAATCCACAAGCATAAAATACCAACAGGGACAGAAAAATAGTAATAGGAATCGTCGATGCAGCCACCGAAGCGACCCTCAAAGGCATTAACAGCATAACTACAATAATAACCGCAATAATAGCGATCAACAACTCTCTGAGGAAAGTCGTCACTGAATCTCCCACCACCTGTGATTGGTCGGTAATACGAAATATAGAAACATCATCGGGTAATTCCTTCTCATATTCTTCCAATACCTTATTGACGTCCTCACCCATTTGAACGATGTTGTTCCCCTCGCGCATCTCCATAGAGAGGACCAAACATTTCGTTCCGTTGTTCGTAATGTAAGAATCCGGCTCGGAATATTCCCGCACGACACGCGCCACATCTTTTAGACGTATAACATGCCCCTGCGGATCGCTAAAAATTATTTGATCAGCCACATCATTCACACAATCATATGCCTCGGATATGTGAATGGGAGCCACAAACTTGCTATTATCAACCGCCCCGCTCATCGTCGTAAAACCTTGCGCTAACAACTTTGTTGCTAATGTCGTGTTACCGATAGCATATCGGGCAAGTTTCGCAGGGTCGAGATAAACACTTATCTGTTCTTTCTGCACACCGAATGTTCGTAAATTACTTACCGCATCGATACTCCTTAATCGGTCTTTAAGTTCGTCGAGATAATTTTCCAGTTCCCGATAGGTCTTATCTTTCGATTCGATCGTTATCAACATGGCTGACGTATCGCCGAAGTCATCGTTAGTAACCAATGCCAATACCCCGGTCGGCAACTCGGATTTAAAAACCGCAGCCCGATGTTTGAATTTAGCCCAAAATTCATCTTTATCGGTTATATCGTCGTTCAACTCGACAAAAACGATCGCCATGCCATCTCGACTGAGTGAATGGGTCTTAGACTTTTTTACTTCTTTAAACTCAAAAATAAAATCTTCAAGCGGTTTAGTCACCTGCTCTTCCACCTCATCGGAAGTGGCTCCCGGATAAACGGCTATCACTACTCCCTGACGCACCGTAAAAACAGGGAATTCCTGTTTGGGCATCTTTATCAAAGCATATATACCCAAGAAAAACATCAATGAAACAATCAGAATGACAATCTGACGATATTTCATCGCAGCTTCTATAATACCTCCTTTTGTTTTCATTGTTCCGATACTTTCATATTTTCACTCACTTTCGATGCACCCTCGACAATCACCTTATCACCGACTGCCAAACCAGAAGAAATAATGACACCATTCCCCGACAAAGCGCCAACCGATACAGTCTGTTTCACCGCTACCCCGTCGTTGCAAAGCCAAACGAAGTGATCGCCATTATAATCTACCTGTACAACAGAATTGGGAATCACTATCTGCGAATTGTTCCGACTTCCCATGTTAACCACGCACACCATACCCGGCAACAACTCTCCCTGCCGGTTTTCTATCCTTGCAAGCGCCTTATAAGTGTGTGCCAGAGGATCGGCCGCAATTCCTTTTTCCGTAATCTTTCCAGAGAAAGATTTACCACCCAAAGCAGCTACTGTAACTGTTACATCGGCTCCCATCTTCACATCGGCAACTTCATTCTCAGGAACAGAAATATTCACATTCACCCAATCAATCTTCATCAGTTTAAATGCCGGTACTCCCGGAAGCACAGTACTCCCCGTATCTATACTTTTCTGAGCTATTATCCCCGAATATGGAGCTCGCAACTCGACATCTTTCAAATTTTTCTTGGCTATTTGCTCCATACTACGAGCCTGTTGCAAAGAACTTTGAACCTCTACCCACTTAATTTCGGGTAAACTTCCGCTCTTATGCAGTTGCTCCATACGAGCATAAGCATCCTCGGCTTGTTTCAAAGTAGACAATGCCGCATCATAAGTGCTTTGTAACGTAGTCTCGTCCAATCGAGCCAACAGCTCGCCTCGCTCCACCCGTTGACCTTCTTTTACATATATACACTCTACATACCCCGGGACTTGAAAACTCAACGAGGAAGAAGATTCGCCCTCAATTTCTCCTATATAACTGCGAGTATAGACTCCTTCTCGAAGAGACACCGTCCATGTCTTCACCGGAATCTCCCTGACAGCTCGTTCTTCCTTACTCGAAGACGTACATCCTATACTCGTCATTGACCATACCGCCAAAAACAAATAAGCAAATGCTTTACCATTCCTTTTCATACTTTTCTCCATTAAATTTTGATACAAAGATGACGCAAAGCCCTCCATCGACAAAGTCCTCTTTTTCACAGTTGATGTTCTAAAAGTCGTATTTAAATAATATTCACAACTAAAATTCTAAGTTATTTAGTTACATTTGGGCAAAATATCGTATTTATGGATAAAAAAGGCATCGAAAGTTTCACTCTTGCCCAACTTTCGAAATTGATAAAAAGAAATAATCCCACGGGATTAGATGATGACTTCATCATTATCGGAGAAAATTTACCGAACACCGAATTGTTCAAATATCCTTGTCGAGTTGATGCTCTGGTAGCTGTAATATGTTTAGAAGGAGAACTAATATGCAATATTAATTTAAAGGAATATCGCATCACTACCAACATGATGATTATAAACACTCCTGAAAATATTATACAGGTAAAAGATATAGGTAATCGTAAATTTTATGGAATAGCCGTTTCAAGTGCTTTCTTCGAACAATCCTTCCTCGACGCGCGAGACATGATTCCTCTATACATGCAAATACAAAAAGAACCTTGCTTTCATTTATCTAACGAAGATACTGATATTTTTTGTCAGTTTATCTCTCTCATGCAGCTCATTTGCCACACACAAGATACACCCAAGAAGACTGCAACGCTCCTAAGACTCGGTTCTGCTCTTATGTATAAAATTCATGACACGATACTTGCCCATGATTCACCCTCCAAAAATGAAATTAAAATGAGTCGACAGGAAATCTTTTTCGGAAAATTCATCGCCCTACTCACCCAATATCACACACAAGAACGAAGCGTTACTTTTTATGCAGAAAAATTGTGTATCACACCCAAATATTTTTCGACTCTGATAAAGAAACAAACAGGAAAATCAGCGGCTCAATGGATCGATGATTATGTAATACTCGAAGCCAAAAATCTTCTGAAATTTTCGGGCATGAGTATACAGGAAATCGCCTATCATTTGAACTTTTCGACTCAATCGTTTTTCGGGAAATATTTTAAGCACCAAACCGGACTCTCCCCCAGCGAATATAGATCGAGCGAATAAATTTTTTTCATACACCCACCGAGAAATTACTTTGCTTTTTGGAAAGAATTACCTATCGATTTTATAATTTATCCCCGCACGTCGCGCCTGTGAATGCTGGAATTCCCGACGAATACGATATACCCTCCCTCCTTTACGCAATCGGGCTCCGGTTTGGTGAAAGCTAAACGGGATATCGGCTGGTATACATTGTCGGCGTATATCCAACACCCAATCATAATCGCAAACCCTCGCATCCATACCCGACTCTCCTCCGACCGACACTTCCTCTATATCGTCATCGAGATAGCCAGACAAATCCAACGCTCCTAACAAGGGAGCACAAAACAATAGTTTATGCCGTATAGGCAACGAACGAAAAAGAGGCAACCGATAATTCGCCCTGTCTTGATTTTCTACGGTACAAGCAATAGCGACATGGTCATAACCATCGCCCCAATCACTGGGCAAAGATACTCTGAAACGGTCTATACGTTTCGTCGGAATTAGAAACGATAAGTCACAGCGTTCCCTAATTATAGCCCATGCTTCGGCTCTCCATTCATCGGCTTCTTCAAGAAAAAAATCAGAAGTAAAACACGTATATACCATTTCACCCGAGGGTACACGGAAATCACCGTTACGTTTACGACGCAAAGGTAAATCGAAAGCTGCCGTACGTGTCACGACGCTACTATCCTTATCATATCGACTATCTTGCCTATATACATAACAATGCCTACACCCTTCACTTATTTTATGACAACCATGCCACAAATTCCACGAAACCGACATACTCACACTCCCTATTTTTTTTGCAAAGGTAGTCTCTGTCATACAGAAAATTACCACAATTATACCAAGACACAGCCCTGCATTTTATGCAAAGATAGCGAAAGGTGAGCGCAGAGACAAACGGAAACCTCGTTTCCGATTTGGCTATACCGAACCGCAACCTATCCTCGTATGTACAAAGATAGTACAGGACGAATATAAAAACAAATCTATTTGCTAAGACCCAGCCTATATTTAACCCAACCAAAGATACGAAAAACAATAGAAGAAAAAATGATAAAACCATTTCCCCTTCTATTGTTTGTTACAATCCTGTCGAATAAACAAATTCATTTAGCTTATACCAACCGACGCACCAACTCGTCTCGATCACCATACAGTAAATCGATAACAGGAATTTCGATTAACGTATAGCAACCGGGACGTTGCAACATAGCGGCACGAGCCGTACATACTAAAACCTGAGCTGTCAATGCCGGATTATTGATAGACATATTGAACTCGAACCGCTGGTTCTGTGTCTTTCCCGAAACACCCTTCCGAGTCATGTTCACCCCATGCCCCATATCTTTCAAAGCATCGACACTCTCCACCTGCATGACATGCGTTTCATCATGGACGAAATAATCGTCAGTCTTTATAGCGTGAGCCACCTCTTCGAATGTATAACCCTCTTCAAGTTCGATATAAACCATACGACGATGAACGCCTGTACCCATCGGGATTGTCATCGACAAAGCAGCTTTTACACCTTCGATCGCTTTTACGGCAACCGTATGTCCCATACTCATACCGGGACCGAAATTAGTATACGTGATACCTTTGGGGGCACAAGCCTCCATAAGGGCTCGCACGACCGAATCCGTTCCGGGATCCCAACCCGCCGATATAATAGCGACCGAATTGTATTTTTTCGCTGCTGCATCGAGCGTTTTGCGCAAATCGCATATCTGTGTGTGAATATCGAAACTATCCACGGTTCGTATACCCTTTTCGAGAGCCTTGATAGCGAAATGCTCCACTTCGCGAGTAGGCGTACAAAGAATAGCGACGTCCACATCTTTCAACTCGTCGAGAGAAGACACTACCGGATAAGCCGACAATTCTATGGGAACCTCCGAAACACGACGACGGACTATACCCGCTATTTCAAAATCAGGAGCGACTTGCAAAGCATCTAAAACAAAATGCCCTATATTGCCATAACCGACAATGGCAGCTCTAATCTTTTTCATATTCTATTCATTTAAATTACGAGGCGTAAAGATACAAAAAATCTGTAAAACCCAATTCTTGCATATAAATTTCTAACAATTTCCCCAAACTCCATACAAAAAGAGCTAAACATTCCATCTCGCTTTTCAGTTTGTAAACATCATTCCCTATGAGAAGTTCCAAAAACAGTTCGAAAATTTCGGGAACCCGTCCCACCCCTTCGTTGAACCCCGCTATGAAATACAATGACATATTACGAATAGAAAGGAAAGCCCTTTTTGAACAAAAAAACATCAATAAAGTAGTACACAAAAAGCTCTCTTTATCGTCTTTATAAAAAAGAACTTACATCTGATTACCAGTTAAACGACACTTCAACCTATGAAATCAAGAAAAAATCTTTGGCAATACACCGTAATACTGTCCATACTGAATATATTTTTTATAACCGCTCAGACATCTCACAATCAAAATATCTATGCCGATTTCAATTTCAGCCGAAACGATACGACTCTCGACAAGTGGACGAAATCGATCGAAATAATCACACCTCGATTACGTACAGTTATCACCGACGACACAAAAATCACATTGAGAGCACCGGGAATGAATCGAGTATATGCTTATTGTTGGCAACAACCCACGACAGGACAACCCAATAAATGGGGGCACGATGTAAACCTCACCCCGGGAGGAATTGAAACAAAAGGAGCTGAAAAGGTCTCTTTCGTCTTTCCAGCCCGGGACTTCCCCTACGGCCCTACAAATATCCGCATATACGCAAGTAACAACGAGGGGAAAAAAGATGTATTTGAGTTACAGCTCTACAACAAAGCTGGTAAAAAATGGAATTACGGTATACCGGATACCGTTCCCTCTCAGTCCAAAGGACTGAAACTCGTATTTGAAGATGACTTCGATAATGAATTATCCATATCCAATGACGGCAAAAACGCCCGGTACTGCGCTCACAAGCCCCGATACGGAGATTTCAGCGGCTGGCCATTTTCCGATGTCGACGGTCCTGATAATCCTTTCGAACAAGTCGACACCTATTTGAAAATTAAAGCCCGTAAAAGAGCCGGAACAAAAGGAAGCTCAGGACTAATATCGTCTGTAAATATGGACGGTGAAGGATTTTTCACAAAAGCCCCCTGTTATCTCGAATGTAGGTTTACCGCCCAGTCTGCACCCGGTACTTGGCCTGCATTTTGGACTCTCACCAGTATCGACCGAGGCATCAATGGAGACGAACTGGATATTGTCGAAGCCTATGGAGGGGTAGGAAAAGGTAACCCCAACCACCCGGGCTACTCCATCACGAGCCATTTCTGGGGACAAAAAGAACCCGATGGGACATATAAAAAACGCTTTAATAAACGAGTTCCCATCATGGAACTGGGTGGAAAATCATATTGGTCCACCACCTTCCACACCTATGGTCTATATGTAGGACGAGACGAAACAATATACTATTTCGACGGTATCGAAGTACTGAGGCATACAACGAACGACATATCAAAAGAAAAACCGCTTTTCTTCCTGATAAACTACGCGATTGGAGGAATAAGTGGTTGGCCTATCGACCTCGAACGCTTCGGGAATGTATCGGATATGTATGTAGATTACGTACGAGTATTCGCCGAAAACGACATTCAATATTCCATACCACTTCCAGAAAAAAAATAAAAATCACAAATCCCATCAATCATGAAAAACAGACTGTTATCCTACGGAATCATTTTCCTCGTTCTCGGTTTGACATCATGCCATACCAACGATTCTGTAAAATTCCAATTCGACAGCAAGAAAATCGTGTCGGGTAAAAAAATCGCGATAAAAGACATCGCACCCCAACTACCTACCGATTGGGACGAGTATGACTATGTAACCATAGAATTTCGTTCCACCACGCCACAGCGATTTCAATTAGGATTCACCACCGACTCAGGATACAACGAACTACGACTTATATCATATGTTCCCAACGCATGGAACAAATTAACCATTCCACTGAGATTTTTCAGAGAACTACCCGTTGCCAAACACGATATAGCAGCAACTTCCAATCAACCGAGAACAACAGGCTGGATCAACTTGGGAGGGAAACGAGGACCTTTGACAGGAGTAGATTCAATAGGCATACGCATGAGAGCCCCTATCGATAACCCTACGATCGAACTGCGATCGATCGCTTTGTCAAAAGACGATCCCGGCGACAGGTACTTAGAGAATAAGCCCGCTTTCGACAAGTTCGGTCAATGGAACTTGGGCGACTATGAAGGAAAAATTTACTCCGAAGAACAACTTCTAAAAGAATGGCTGCAAGAAGAAACCGAAATTAACGAAACAGAAAATTTCAACTATTCCCGTTATGGAGGCTATTTGAACAAACGAGTAAAATCGACGGGCTTTTTCAGGACAGAACAGATCAACGATCGTTGGTGGCTCATCGACCCGGACGGATATTTATTCCTCTCCTATGGGGTCGATTGCGTCGCCCCCGTCGGAGACTACTACACGAAAAACACCGACAAATGCACAAATATGTTTCAAGA
>ENA-OPVH01001104-OPVH01001104.1-human-gut-metagenome-genome-assembly--contig:-NODE-1104-length-14423-cov-8.914741_pt1 | contig 14423 bp, 16 predicted proteins | sample MGYA00241494_ERZ501980 | MGnify/ENA primary metagenome ERZ501980 (study PRJEB25962, sample SAMEA1964914) | human gut metagenome | biome: human gut; feature: human-associated habitat; material: faeces... | reverse complement strand
ACCTGTTAAAAAGCTTGAAAAGCTTTTTATAGCACCGAAGGTGCGTCAGGTTTTGCATGAGACGTCACAGCGTGTTTCCGCACGCTGTGCGTGCGCGCAGCGCACGGGATTATTGATTAAATCTTTTAATCAATAATCAGTATCAGATGGGTGCAGGCAGGGCTACTTATGATAAATCATATACGGAGTTTATCATAAGTAGCCCTGCCTGTCAAGCCTTAGTTTTCGGAGCGGCGGCTCATACCGCCACCGGGGCGGAACCGATCACCCGCAGATTGCGGCACACCAGAACAGAACAGCCCTCCGGCAGCTCCAGCCGGACCGGGAACGTGTGTTCCTTCTCGGCGTCTGCGTAACCGCAGTTGCGGCACCGGATGGTCATCTGCCAGTGCCGGGTCTGCAGCCGGGGGCCGTCGTCCGTGTACCAGACGGCGGTGGATGCGTAATAGTCGTGGGGACAATAGACGGCGGAAGCGGGGACGATCAGGGACAGGGACATGGCCGCCGCCAGGGCCAGGCCCAGAAGGGTCTTGCTGCATTTTTTCATGGCGGGTCGCTCCTTTCGGGCGCGTATCAGATTCATCTGCGCCTTTCTGCTATAATAACGAAGCAGACCCCCAGAATCTTACAGCAAAATTTTACATTTTTTTCAATTTGTGGAATTGCACAAAGAAACGCTCTCCGCCATGGCGATTATGACGGACTCATCCACATTTGCGTGGATAGAGAACATCAGGTTCTGTGCCGTGTCAAACCAGATAATGACGTTGGCTGACTCCGGGCTTTGGGTCAGGATCAGCTTGCCGCTCATGCCGGATACCGTGATATCCTTTACCGTATCCGACTCGGCGATACCCACGCTGGAAGCTGTGCCATCCTGCATATAGAGATAGGAGAAACGAATCCACTGCTTTCCGGTGCACTCATAGGTCACCCGGACGTTCCAGTCTGCCTCCGCCCGCTCCGTTTCCGTATAGCCCTCCGGCAGGGCGGCGATCCGGTATTGGGGCAGAGCCTGGGCGGGGCCGTCGCCGTGATAGCGGAACTCCACCCGGCGGCCATTCTGCTGCATGGTCCAGCGGACGATATCCGCCCGGGCCTTGGGGCTGACGGCCAGCACCATGGCCGCCGACAGCGACAGCATCAGCAGCACCACCGCCGCCCGCCGGGCCACGGTGCGCCAGGGGTAGGGGTTTCGCAGCCGGAACCACAGCAGTGGGTCCCGCAGCATCTCCCGCATACGGCGGCGGTGCCCCTCAGACAGCGGCGTCTCCGTCTCCGGCGGCGTCTGCGCCTCCTGGTCCGCCGCGTCCAGCAGCGCCCGGCGCAGCATCCGGTCCAGTTCCTGATCGGTCATGGTTCGATCCCCTCCTCCTCAAAAATTTTCCGCAGCAGCGCCCGCCCCCGGGACAGCCGGGTGTTCACGGCGCTCTCCGTCAGGCCCAGCCGCCGGGCGATCTCCGCCGTGGAATAGCCCAGCACCAGCTTCATCTCCAGGGCGGCCCGATAGGTGTCCGGCAGCCGGGCAAACAGCTGCACCATGGACGAATACGCCGGCAGATCCCGGCTTTGCCCGGCAAAATCCGCCCAGCCCTCCTCCAGTGGCAGGTGGCAGCGCCGCCTGCGCAGAATGGTGATGGCCTCGTTCCTCACTATAATAACGAGCCAGCCCCCCAAATCCTTACAAGGAATTTCATAAATTTTTGAAAAATTTTCAATCACCCGCAGAAACGCCTCCTGCACGGCCTCCTCCGCGTCGTGGGGGTCATGCAGCACGGCCAGGGCTGTCCGCTCCATCACCCGGTGATACCGGCGGTACAGCTCCCGGAACTGTTTCTTGTCCCCGTCGCTTTCCAGCGCGGCCAGATATAGCGAAAGCACGGCGTCCGTCACCCCCTTGCCCGTGTCCGGGCCGGTTTTTCCGCCTATTATACCACATTCCGCCTCCGTACTCAATCCCCCGCCCGTCGGCCTACACCGCGTCAAAAAAGCCGCTGCGGACCCGCAGCGGCATGAGCACGCTCTGACTTATGAAATAAGTCGGAGCAAGCGATACAGAAGATTACTCCGACATAGTGCCGGCGGCGACACAGAAACGATACGGCAAAAGAAAGAAAAAAACCCAAATCGAAGCCCAGCGCAGCGGGTTCGATTTGGAAAGGAGGAGCAGCGGCATGAGCGCGCTCTGACTTATAAAATAAGTCGGAGCAAGCGATATAGAGCTTGCTCCGACGTGGTGCCGGTGGTGGGACTCGAACCCACACGGAGTCGCCCCCGGCGGATTTTGAATCCGCTACGTCTACCATTCCATCACACCGGCATGTGACCCGAGTATTATACCGTATTTTAATTCCAAATGCAAGACAAAAATTGCGGCCCCGCCGGGGGCCGCAATTTGGCTTGTCAGAACGGACTTACTGCTTCACCCACTGGACGGGCAGCTCTACATGGAGGTCGTCCAGATTATCAAAGAGCTCATAGCTGCCGCCGGTCCACTGCATGGTGCCGCCGGACAGGGTGTATTCGGCGCAGCTGTCATCGCTGAAGGTGTCTGCCTTATCGCTGAGATACAGCTTGCCCTTGGCTGCCCGGAAATAGCCGGACTCATTTTCATCCGCCATGCCGTCCATCATCTGGTCCACGTCTATCGAGGCGTCCATCATCTGCTGCACATATTCCTCCACGGTGACGCCCTCAGCTGCCATGGCCTCGTCAATGTCGGCCCGGTTCATGCCCTGATCCTCCAGCTGCTGATAGATCATCTCCACCGCCACAGGGATCAGCGAGTCAATGTAGGTCTGGAGGGAGGTTTTCAGGGCGTCCCGATCCACGTTCAGCGTATAGGTGCCGTCCTCGTTCAGCTTCAGCACAAACACCATCTCCATGGTGGTGTCCGTGGACAGGTCCATCCCGGCCCCCTGGTTGACGCCCTCCTGGAACATCTCCGTGATGTCGCAGTTCCATTTCCAGGTGCCCGCCACTTTGGCGTTGTCGTCGCCGCTGCACGCCGTCAGGCTCAGGGCCATCATCAGCGTCAGCAACATAGCAATGATGCGTTTCATACTCTTTCTCCTTTATTCATCTTTCTTCCTGACCGTTCAGGCTGCGTTCAGTTTACACAATTTTAACCGCCCTGTCAACCGGATTTTTTGAACGCTGCGCCTGCGGAGGGGCTTACTGCCTGACCCATTTCACAGGCAGCTGAGCGCCGGCATCCTCCAGAGTACCGATGGGACCGCTGTCGCCGCCGGTCCAGGTCATCACATCCCCGCCCAGGCTATACTCGGTATAGTTGTCCCGATCGAAGGAATCCTTTTGCTTGCTGACATACAGTCTGCTGCCGTCGGACCGGAAATAGCCGCTCATGGAATCTCCGGCTACGCTGTCGGCCACCTTATACGGGTCGCCCTGGCTCAGCAGCGTCAGCTTCATATAGCTCTCCCAGGTAAGGCCCTTGTCGGTCATGATCGCGTCAAACTGCTCCCGGGTTATGCCCTTGCTGGCGGCCATCTCCTGGTAACCCTGCTCTATGATGGCGTCGATGTATGTGTCTATACACGACTGCAGGGACTGGTACAGGGCGGCCTTGTCCACCGCCATGGAAAAGCTGCCGTCCCGCCGGAAGGTCAGCACATAGACCATCTCCACGGTGTCGATCTCCGTGATTTTGTTTTCTTTGAAGATCTGGTCGGTAACATCCATGGTCCATTTCCAGGTTCCCTCCAGGCTTTCGTTCTTGCTGCTGCCGCAAGCTGTCAGACTCAGAAGCAGCAGCGTCATCATGAGCCATGCCAATACTCTTTTCATAGTGTCTCCCTTGCGCTTCCTGTCTGTTACTGCTTGACCCAACGAACGGGCGGCTGAACGTCAACGCCCTCCAGGAATTGGATCAGATCGTTGTTGCCGCCGGTCCAGGTCATCGTGCCGTCGGAGGACAGAACATACTCGGTGCATTCATCCTTGTCCAGAGATTTTTCCCGCTTGCTGACATACAGCCTGCCGCCGTCGGCCCGGAAATAGCCCTCCATGATTATGCCATCGCCCAGCCGGGCCACGAATTCCTCCGCCGTTTCATCGGTGTTGTTCCGACCGGCGAGATAGGCCTGCCTGTACTTCTCCGTCTCCTCCGGGCTCAGGCTGCTGGACTGGAATATTTTCTCGGCTTCCTGATCCATTTCTGCATAAAACGTGTTTTCCATTTTCTCCAGGTATGCCTGAATGGAGGCCTTCACTGCGTCCCGGTCGATGTACAGGGAATAGGTGCCGTCCTCGTTGAAGGTTATCGCATACACCATCTCCACCGTGGCGTCTGTGGGGCTGCCGATCAGATCCATGCTCATCTGGTCGAAGTCATCGGTGATATCGATGGTGTATTTCCAGGTGCCGGTGATCTGGCTGCTCGCTTTTCCGCTTCCCACATCGCTGCAAGATGTCATAGCAAAAATTAGCATAAGCGCCGCTATGACTGTATAAACCTTTTTCATACTCTTTCTCCTTTATTCATCTTTCTTCCTGGCCGTTCAGGCCACATACAGTTTACACAACCCCTCCCGGTCTGTCAATCGGATTTTCGACTTTTTTCGCCACGCCCCGGCAGTTTCCGGAAGAAATTTCAAATTACCTATTGACTTGGTAGTTAATTTCGGTTATACTCCAATTACAAACCAAACCGATAGGTAATTCAAGCCTGAAACAGGGAGGAATATACAAATGACTGTTTACGCAGATAACGCGGCCACCACCAGGATGAGCCGGACGGCCCTGGACGCCATGCTCCCCGCCATGGAGGAGAACTACGGCAACCCCTCCAGCCTGCACAGCGTGGGCCAGCGGGCGGCGGAGCTGCTGATGAAGAGCCGCGAGACCGTGGCCCGGTGCCTGAACTGCCAGCCCCGTGAGATCATCTTCACCTCCGGCGGCAGCGAGGCCGACAACCAGGCCCTGCTTTCCGCCGCCGCCATCGGCCGCCGCAAGGGCAAGATGCACATCATCTCCACCGCCTTCGAGCACCACGCCATTCTCCACACCCTGAAGAAGCTGGAGAAGGAGGGCTTCCAGGTGGAGCTGCTGCCGGTTCACGAAAACGGCATGGTCTCCGCCCGGCAGGTGGCCGACGCCATCCGGGAGGACACCTGCCTGGTGACCGTCATGTTCGCCAACAACGAGATCGGCAGCATCCTGCCCATTGAGGAGATCGGCGCCGTATGCCGGGAAAAGGGTGTCCTGTTCCACACCGACGCCGTTCAGGCGGCGGGTCACCTGCCCATCGACGTCCAGGCCCAGCACATTGATATGCTGAGCCTCTCCGGCCACAAGTTCCACGGCCCCAAGGGCGTGGGCGCCCTGTATGTCCGGGGCGGTATCCCCCTGGTGAACGTCATCGAGGGCGGCGCCCAGGAGCGGGGCAAGCGGGCCGGTACCGAGAATGTCCCCGGTATCGCCGGTATGGCCGCCGCCCTGGAGGAGGCCTGCGCCCACATGGAGGAAAACCGCGTGAAGGTCACGGCCCTGCGGGACCGGCTGATCCAGGGCCTGTCCAAGATTCCCCACAGCGCCGTCAACGGCGACCTGGAGCACCGTCTGCCCGGCAACGTGAGCTTCTGCTTCGAGGGCATCGAGGGCGAGTCCCTGCTTCTGCTGCTGGACGCCGCAGGCATCTGCGCCTCCTCCGGCTCCGCCTGCACCTCCGGCTCCCTGGACCCCAGCCATGTGCTGCTGGCCATCGGCCGGCCCCACGAGGTGGCCCACGGCTCCCTGCGGCTGAGTCTGTGCGAGTGGAACACCCAGGAGGAGGTGGACCACATCCTGCGGGAGGTCCCCCGGGTGGTGGAGTACCTGCGGTCCATGTCCCCGGTGTGGAAGGACCTGGAATCCGGTAAGAAAGCATTCATGCTGTGACAACGAAAGGAGCGTTTTGAATATGGCACTGTACAGCGATATCGTGATGGATCATTTCATGCACCCCCGCAACGTGGGTGAGATCGAGAACCCCGACGGCGTGGGCCAGGTGGGCAACGCCAAGTGCGGCGACATTATGAAGATGTACCTGAAAATCCGGGACAACGTCATCCAGGACGTGAAGTTCGAGACCTTCGGCTGCGGCAGCGCCATCGCCTCGTCCTCCATGGCCACCGAGATGATCAAGGGCAAGACCATCGACCAGGCCCTGGCCGTTACCAACCGCCAGGTGGTGGACGCCCTGGGCGGCCTGCCCGCCCACAAGCTCCACTGCTCCGTGCTGGCGGAGGAGTCCATCAAGTCCGCCATCAAGGACTACTATGACCGCCACGGCATCGAGTATGACCACAGCAAGTTCCCGGAGGACTGCGGCTCCTGCGAAAGCTGCCGGATGGTGTAACATGGTCATTTCCAGCAAGGGCCGCTATGCCCTGCGGGTGATGGTGGACCTGGCGGAGCACGGCGGCGACGGCTACGTCTCCATGCGGGACGTGGCCCGGCGTCAGGAGATCTCCGACAAATACGCCGGCCAGATCATGACCCTGCTGAGCCGGGCGGGACTGGTGGACGGCGTCACCGGCAAGGGCGGCGGCTATCGCCTGACCCGCCAGCCGCAGGAGTACCCCCTGGGGGAGATTCTCCGCCTGACGGAGGGCTCCCTGGCCCCGGTGGCCTGCCTGGAGGAGGGGGCCCACCCCTGTGACCGGGCGGCCCGCTGCCGGACCCTGCCGGTGTGGAACCGCCTGGGCCAGCTCATGGGCGACTATCTGGACAGCGTGACCCTGCGGGACCTCCTGAAAACCGACGAATAACCCCCGCGCCGGACCTTTGGCTTGCCAAAGGTCCGGCGCGTATGCTATACTGGATAAAAATCCCGCCGCAACCTGAGGTTTCCTGCCGTTTTCCGGGGAAATGCCCCGGCGCAACCTGAGGTTGGTGGATTTTATCTCCGGCGGGGCGTACAATGGGACCATACAGACGGGGCATCCCCCGAAAAAAGGAGGCACGCGCCATGTTCGACAGCTTTTTCTCCGGCGACGGATTCATTTCCATCTTCTTCCTGCTTTTCATCGTGGCCTTTGTGGCGATCCTGGGCATGATCCTGGTGACGTTCGTCCGGGAGCTGTCCCAGCGGAACAGGAACAACCACTCCCCCCGGCTGACGGTGGAGGCCGCAGTGGTGGCCAAGCGCCAGAGCTTCTCCTCCCGCCGCAGCGGCGGTGAGATGCACACCACCTCCACCCGGTATTTCGCCACCTTCCAGGTGGAAAGCGGCGACCGCATGGAGCTGCAGATGAGCGGCCAGGACTACGGTATGCTGGTGGAGGGGGACCGGGGCCGCCTGACCTTCCAGGGGACTCGCTATCTGGACTTTCAGCGGATGTGATATAAAGGAGGATACGCCATGGCAACGATACACTGCAAGGCCTGCGGAAAGAGCTATAACTACGAGAAAAACGGCTGCTGCCCGGAGTGCGGGGCCTATAACCGCCCGCCCCGGCGGGAGCAGGTGTATGCCGACGGCACCGTCCACCATCTGGACGGCTCCTCCCGCCGCCCGGTGCCCAATGGGGACAAGGTCTGCTACGAGCGGAAGGAGAACCACCAGAAGAAGGTCTGCTTCGAGGACCAGGCCCGCCAGGTCCGGGAAAAGCTGAATAACCTCAGCGGCCCGGCCCGTCAGGTGAGCCTGGTGGGGGTGCTGGTGGCGGGGCTGATCATCCTGTCCCTGGTCAGCTCCATTGTCTCCAGCTGTCAGGCCCGCCACACGGATTATTCCGTCGACCCGGTCACCCCCGCCACCGAGGAACCGGCGGTGGCCCAGGAATGGCTGGACTGGGATACCTGGCAGGGAGGCCGGGTGGGCCTGTTGGGCGCGTCCTATGAGGACGGCGTCCTCCAGGTGGAGCTGGAGATCCACCGGGACCCCGGGGACGTGCTGCTGGACGACCTCCAGCTTTACTGCGTGGACGAGGATGGCCAGGAGCTGACCCTGCCGCCCTTCAAGGGCAGCTGCCAGGAACGGTACTGGACCCTGCATTTTGACCTGTCCGCCGACTGGTACGACAACCTTCAGTATGTGGAGCTGCGGCTGCTGAATCCGGACGGGACCCAGGATGGATTTCTCCTTCTGCTATACCAGGACACGAACGTTTTGACAGGCTGAATGGGCTGACCCGGCCCGCTGAGGGCAGCGGGCCGGATGCCCTTGGCTCTCCCTCTGGGAGAGTTGTCACCGAAGGTGACTGAGAGGGCCTGTAGGGACGTGGGCCCACCAATATGGCGCTTTCGTAGGGCAGGGCACGCGGGCCCTGCCCTACAGGTGTTCTTTCAATAAACATTCCGTAGGGCGGGGCCCGTGTGCCCCGCCGTCGTTTACTTTCCCGCCACACCACCGTAGGGGCGGACGACCCTGTCCGCCCTTTTCCTGCGGGAATCACAGAACCATTATAATAAGGAGACATATCATGGAACGAATCAAAGGAATCCTGGGCTTCGGCGGCATGCGCCTGCCCATGAAGGACGGGGAAGTGGTCATCGACGAGATGAACCGCATGGTGGACGCCTTCCTAGAGGCGGGCTTCAACTATTTCGACACCGCCCACGGCTACCTCCAGGGCCAGAGCGAGCTGGCCCTGCGGGAGTGCCTGGCCCGCCGCTACCCCCGGGACCGTTTTGTCCTCACCGACAAGCTCACCGACTGTTTTTTCAAGAGCCAGGCGGACATCCGCCCGCTGTTTGAGGCCCAGCTCCAGGCCTGCGGCGTGGAGTATTTCGACTTCTACCTGATGCACGCCCAGGGCCTCACCAACTACGACCATTTCAAGGCCTGCCAGGCCTATGAAACGGCCTTTGCCCTGAAGGCCGAGGGCAAAATCCGCCATGTGGGCATCTCCTTCCACGACCGGGCGGAGGTGCTGGAGCAGATTCTGACAGACTACCCGTATATCGAGGTGGTGCAGCTGCAATTCAACTATCTGGATTATGACGACCCCGCGGTCCAGAGCCGCAGGTGCTACGAGGTCTGCTGCCGGCACAACAAGCCGGTGCTGGTGATGGAGCCCGCCAAGGGCGGCAGCCTGGTCAACCTGCCGCCGGACGCCCGGGCGGTGCTGGACGGCCTCCACGGCGGCGCCCCCGCCAGCTATGCCCTGCGCTTTGTGGGCAGCTTCCCGGGGATCCGGGTGGTGCTCTCCGGCATGGGCAGCGTGGAGCAGGTCCGGGAAAACACCGCCTGCATGAAGGACTTCCGCCCCCTGGACGAGACGGAGATGGCCGCTGTCCGCCGGGTGCAGGAGATCTTCCACAGCAAGAATCTCATTCCCTGCACCGCCTGCCGCTACTGCACCGACGGCTGTCCCAAGCACATCTCCATTCCGGACCTGTTCGCCATCATGAACACCAAGCAGATTCACCACGACTGGAACGCCCACCTGTACTATGACGAGGTGCACACCGCCCCGGGCCGCCGGGCCTCCGACTGCATCAAGTGCGGCAAGTGCGAAAAGGCCTGTCCCCAGCACCTGCCCATCCGCCAGCTGCTGGAGCAGGTGTCCCAGGAGTTCGACAAGGCCCGATAAACCCCATCTCTGAAAAAAGACTGCGGCTCACCGCCGCAGTCTTTTTCTATGGAATTCTGCGGATTGCCCGCCCGACAGGATGTCCTGCCGTTAACGCTCCGCAGGGGCGCGGGCTCCGCCCCGCCCACCGGTCCGTTGCTTTTGGGTCGGGTAAAACCCGGCCCCTACAGGCAAACTGTCGATAGAACATTCGTAGGGGCGGACGACTCTGTCCGCCCCTTATTTGGCCCCGCCTGCACACGCCGGACTTTCATACAGCTTCCCATGCACGAAATAGTTATACGACCGGCACCCCCCGGCGCACCACGGCCCCATCCGGCACCGGGCGCAGGTTCCCGTCAGCATCTCCCGCCGGAACTGCCGGTTGTACGCAAAGGCCCCTGGGTCCTCCCAGATATCCCGCAGCCTCCGCTGCCGCAGATTCCCCTCGTTGAACCGCTCATCGTACAGCGACTCGCACCCCCGCACATTGCCCGCGCTGTCGATGCCTATGGCGGAGATACCCGCCCTGCACCCCTGGAAGCAGGCCCCATCGGCCCCCCGCAGGCGCAGCTCCTCATCTGTAAAGTACCCCACGTTGTCGGCCGCCCCCAGCATAAACGGCGCTTCCGCCCGGTGCCGCATCACGAAAGCGATGACCTCCGCCGGGTCGATGCGCCAGTCCAGCCCCCGGGCGGCGCTGCCCATAGGCGAGCACGCCTGCAGCTGCCACGCCCCGATGCCGGACCCCTCCAGCACCCGGTACAGCTCCTCCAGCCGCCCCATGCAGTCCCGCCGCAGGGTGGAGATCACCGACACCGGCATCCCCGCCGCCGTCAGCGCCCGGACGGCCTCCATGGCCCGCTTAAAACTCCCGGCCTGCCGCCCGGCGTCATGCACGTCCTCCGGCCCGTCGATGGACACCGCCACCGACGACACCCCCGCCTGCTTCAGCTGTTCCAGCACCTCCGGCGACATCAGGTACCCGTTGGTGATCACGTCCACCCGGACGCCCAGCCCGGTCAGCCGCCCGGCGATCTGCGCCCAGTCCCGCCGCAGGAACACCTCGCCCCCGATCAGCGACACCCTCCGGCAGCCCAGATCCGCCAGCTGCTCCGCCGCGTCCATACACTCCGCCGTGGACAGCTCGTCCGCCCTGGCCCGCCCCCCGGCGGACCCGCAGTACCTGCATCCGAAGCAGCACGCCAGCGTCAGCTCCCACACGCAGCTCGTAAGCCGGAACCCGCTCATTTCTCTTCCTTGATCACCGGCGCGGCATACACCGCCATGATGGGCGGCTCCTTCCGGTCCTTGCCCCCCGGCCTTTTCAGCGGCTTATCCTGCATCAGCCGCTCCAGCGCCTCCCTGGGGTCCTCCTGGGGATACCCGCTCTGCTTCTTCTCGTTCATGGTCAGAACCCTCCTCATCTGTTGGTTATCCCCCTTATTATACCACCCCCGCCCCCCTCCGTCCACCCCGGTTTCCCCAGAATGCACTTGCATTCGACACCCCTTTGTGATATAATGCCAAGCAGGCGTAAAAATATCGCAAACAAGTCCCAAAACCTCTTGCAAACGATATCGGAATGGTGTACAATGGATACCATTCAGAAGTGTCCCTGCAAAACCCAAGTCAATTGGGGCCGCCCGGCCCCCAAAATAAACGAAATGGGAGGAATGAGAAAATGAAAACATGGAAACAGGCGTTGGCACTCGTGCTGGCGCTGGTCATGGCCCTGTCTCTGGTGGCCCTGCCATCGTTCGCCGAGGGCGAGGAGAGCACCGGGTTGCCCAACGGAGTTTCGGTCGTGAACCCCGGCGGCCCCACCGAAGGGGTCACTGGCATGGAAATGAGCAAGACCCTGCAGCTGAATGCTGACGGGAAAACCGGCACCCTGACCCTGGAGGCCTATGCCACCGGTCAGTCCCAGGTGGTGTACAGCGCCAAGCCCGTGGACATCGTTCTGGTCCTGGACGTGTCCGGGTCAATGGATGATAAAGTTAACGGGACCAAGAAGATTGTCGCACTCCAGAATGCCGTCAATAGTTTTATTGATACCGTTGCCGATAAGTGCAAGGACAGCGAGGAGAAGAGCAACATCGCCATCGTGAAGTTCTCTGGTAATAAGACGGATAAGGTTGGCAATGACACCTATAGAGAGGATGGGAACATCTACAACTATAGCCAGACCGTGAAGGAATTGACCTCTGTTGAGCAGAAAGATGCTCTGAAGCAGGCTGTAAACGGACTGACGGCCAGAGGTGCAACGTGCGCCGATTACGGCATGGAGCTGGCTCGGGACATTCTTCTGAAAGATACCTCTGATAACCCCAAGGTGGTCATCATGTTCACGGATGGTACGCCTACTGCGTTTAACGGATTTGAAAAGCCTGTTGCTGACGCTGCCATCAGCGCCAGCCATCAGATCAAGGCGAACGGTGCCACGGTTTACACGGTCGGTATTTTTGGCGATCTCAACGGGTCCCAGAAAGTGTATGACACGAGAGATCATGGACTCTTTAGCGGTTACCAAGAGATTAAACCGGCCAGCAATGTAGTCTATGGCTACATGAACGCCGTGTCCTCCAATGACACCACCAGCACCTCGCTGAATCTCAATAATCTGGATAAGACGGTCCATGACAAGTTTATGACTGCCTCCAGCGCAGCCGAACTCGAGAAGATTTTCACCCAGATTGGCAATGAGACCGGCGGCTCGGACGCTAGTCTGACGGACACCGCCACCATGGTGGACGTGATTTCCGAGTACTTCCAGCTGCCCAAAAACTATCTGGATTCCCTCAAGGCGTACACCGTTCCCTTTACCGGCACCGATGCCAGCGGCAATCGCCAGTGGGGCGCGAATCAGACCAGTTACACACCCAGCGTTGAGGGCGACAAGGTTTCTGTCACCGGCTTTAACTACTCTGATAACTGGGTTGGCTTCCACACCGACAAGGATGGAAAACAGACTGCTCGCGGTAGCAAGATGGTCCTGGAGATTCCGATCCAGGTCAAGGACGACACGGTGGGCGAGGTTCCCACCAACGATCTGAACAACTCCGGCATTCTGGACGGAAACGGGGACATGTTCGCGAAATTCGTGAGCCCCGTGGTGAAATATGCTTACTTCACCGTGGTCCCCGTGACCAGCTCTGTGAACGAAAACGGCAAGAACTATGGCAGTCCTGGTCAGGAAAAGAAAGTCCGCCTGCTGGATAACCCGACCTATAACCTGGTGAACGAAGTCCCCAAAGACTTCCTCTACGGCGGCACCTTTGACGAGGCCGCCTGCGAAACCGTCAACGCCAGCGTCAAGGGTCAGAACCCCATGGCGATTGCCCCTGTTGAGAACGAGACCTACTATATCTGGGAAGTCCCCGACACCTATCTGCGCCCCTTCGCCTTCTGGGTGTCCAGTCACCAGCCTAAGGGCTGGACCGTGACCCAGATGTACCTCCTGTCCGAGGTGGACCGTCTCCTCTATCGGGACGCCGGCCTCTATGTGAAGTTTGGGGACAACGAGGGAACCTATATCTCCTCCAATTGCAGCGAACTGACAGAAGGTACCGATGTGAATAACAACAACAAGGCCACCGTGTACCAGAGACTGGAGTATTTCAAGGAGCCTAACCTGAAAGATGTTGTTGAGACCTGGTATCTGCAAAAAGGTAAAGTCAAAAAGCAGGAGGTAGGTCTGACCCTGAATGAAAACGCCAATCCCACGGACAGCCAGGGTCAGGTCGTTGACGATGGCTATATCACTGGCCATCGCCTGTTGGGCAACGAATTTACGGACTTCCAGAATCAAGTGCCCGTCACCTACAAGGCCTACTGGGTCACCCTGGACGGCGTCCATGTCGAGGGTGTCCGCAGCCGTACCTACACCTTCCAGGAGAATCAGCATGATCCCGCCAAGAACCCGGATTCCGGAAAGCGGATTGAGCCTGTGTACAAGTACGTTGAAAACGTCAGCACCCAGACCACGCTGGCCCTCCGTGCCAGCATGCTGGTCAATGAGTCTGAGCCCGCTGTGGAGAATGTCAACGTCACCGTGGTGGATGCGGCCAAGACCTACGAGCTTACCGTTTCCGCCGGTACCGGCGTCCGTGACCAGGTGGCCTACCAGGCCCCCGCCGGCAAGGTCTTTGCCGGTTGGTTCGCTGACCAGGCCTACACCACCCCCGCTGACCTGGACCAGGTCACCCAGGACACCACCATCTACGCCAAGTACGTCAGCGACTCCTATCTGGACCTGGCTTACAGCCGCATCGGTCTGTTCCGTCTCCGTGGCGTCACCCTGATCTCTGCCGTGGATAACCCCGCCAACTATCAGGCCTCCGGCATCATGGTCAATGGCCAGAAGCTCGACGTCTCCTACGCCAGCCGTTATCGGATCTTCAAGACTCCCGCCAACCTGTTCGGCGCGGCCCGTGACGCCAAGCTCATGCTGGCTGATAAGAGCCTCTCCGGCACCGGCGACCTGGAGGTCACCCCCTATTGGATCACCCTGGACGGCACCGAGGTCCACGGCAGCGCCCATACCCTGCATTACAACACCCGCACCATTTGGGAGTGAGAAAAGGAGAGCATCATGATTTATACGGATCCTCGTCTCAGCCCGGTTTTGGATACCAATGGGATAGTCGGCGCCGGTTCCACTGAACCTGGCGGTGAATTCCCCGACAGCATCGGCCCCGGCCTGTACAAGTTCACCCTCCCTGACGGCCAGCAGGTCATCGTGGACCAGTACGGCAACATCATCGGCTGAGCAAAACCCCCAGCCGGCTGAAACCCCAAGCTGAGCAAAAACCCCAAGCGGGGGGATGGCATCCCATCCCCCCCGCTTTCTTCCATCCATCCCTCTTGGCTCTCCCTCTGGGAGAGCTGTCACCGAAGGTGACT
>ENA-OPVH01001099-OPVH01001099.1-human-gut-metagenome-genome-assembly--contig:-NODE-1099-length-14455-cov-6.110556_pt1 | contig 14455 bp, 8 predicted proteins | sample MGYA00241494_ERZ501980 | MGnify/ENA primary metagenome ERZ501980 (study PRJEB25962, sample SAMEA1964914) | human gut metagenome | biome: human gut; feature: human-associated habitat; material: faeces... | reverse complement strand
AGATGTTCTCGATGGGGATTATCGGCTGGCTGGCAGGTGTCTTGTACCGCAAGGGCGTTCTGCGGCGTGGGCGGCTGAGCCTTTGCATCTTCGGCGTGATCGCGTCCACCGTCATCTACGGCGGCATTATGAATCCCGCATCCGCCCTCATGTGGTCGAATACGATCAACTGGAAAATCATTTTAAGCTACTACATCACCGGCCTTCCGGTCGATCTCGTTCGCGCAATGGCAACGTTCGTGTTCCTCTGGCTTGGCGCAGAGCCGATGCTGGAGAAGCTCGACCGGATCAAGACCAAATACGGCTTAGCGGAGTAAAAGACCGGACGAGGACAGAAAAATTGTTCAACTTCAACAGAAAATACTGCGTTTTTTGTTGAAAAAGGCAGTGTATACACGGCGCAGAAAATGTGTTATACTACGCAGTGGTAAACTGAATAGATCGTCATCGACCTTTGTTGGCATCCAGCAAAGGTTAAAAGGAATCCGGTGAGAATCCGGAGCTTGTTTCCGTTAGCTGTATGTATATGAGACTGTTCGCCGCGGTGAAAACCGGCCATTGTGCTGAGAAAGCATGAGAAGGTAGGCGGGCAGGCGCAGAGCGGCATGTGCTGCTCCTAAATATACGAGCCAGAAGACTTGGTGATGAAAGGAACGCATTGCGCCTCTCCCGGCGGGGAAGGTGTCCTTTGCATGTGTTGCAGGAAAAAGACGGCTGCGGCGATAGAAATATCGCCGCAGCTTTTTTGTGCAGGAGGGAAGATGGATACGCAGGAAAAGAAGGCCGTTGTGCCGAATGCGAAGGAGACGGCTCTGCTGGAGCTGCTCAGAGGTCTTGGATACGGAGAGGTGCGCGTGATCGTGCAGGCGGGCGTGCCCGTCCGCGTGGAGGAGATCCGAAAAAGCATTCAGCTTTGAGTGCCCGCGCGTGTAACCGCGTATAAAGTCGTACAAAAAATGCATCTGTGTTTCGAAGCTGCTGCGAACTGACTGGAATAACCAGAGGTTCTGCCAAACGGCAGAGCGCGCCCGGTAAAACGGGACGGAAAGTCAAACGCAAGGCATTTTGAGTAAAAAATGAAAGGAAGCAGAAAGAATGAAACACAAGAAGATACTGAGTCTGCTGCTCGTGTTTGCACTTCTGGCAGGAATGCTGCCGGGCATGACGCTCAGTGCATTTGCGGCGGACAAGTGCGAGATCACGGTTGCAGACAGTGCGCCGAAGACGTTGGAGACGACGCAGGGAGCGATGCTGAAGGTAAAGCTCTCTGACATGTTCGTTGACAGCGAGGGACACGAGCTGTCCTATGCGCTGGTCGGCGATTACGGAACGCAGACAAAGATCGCGGCGAACGGGGAAGACGGCGGCGCGATGTATCTCTACTTCACAAGTCCGGACGCCGGGACGGTCGATGTTCAGCTCAAAGCGTCCTGCAAGAGCGACCCGACGGTTTCCGCGACGCATACCATCGCGGTCACGGTGAAGAAGGGTGAGAGCGGCGATGCGGCGCAGTACGGCTATGATGAGTCGCCTGCGGAAACCGTCAAGGTCTATGTGACGGTCTCCGCCGACGGTGTGCCGCTGGTCGGAAACGACGGCTCTGTGCTGGCGCACCTTGAGTATGATGTCCCGTATTTCGATCTTGAAAATCAGGAGCTTGCGGATTTCTACCGCTACCACACCGAAAACGGCTCGGGCGGATATGTGGACGACAAGGTCGTTCTGCGTCCAACGCTGCTGCACCTGTATCTGATGCTGCTTGGCACCTGCTACCTCGGATATGATCCGACGGATGTGACGAGCGGCACGGCTGTAATTCCCGGTCATGACGGCGGCGTGGGCGTTCAGGATCTGAACGGCAGCCAGCCGTATGACGACAAGGCTCTGGCACTCAACATTACCGGCAGCGCCACGAGCATGTATATGCAGCAGTTCTGGGGTCACGACGAGAACCTCATGTACTACCGAAACCATGTCTATCCCCTCATGAGCGCGGGCTGGGGCGCGACGGCGGATTATATCCTGCTGTCCGACGGCGATACGATCGACGTTGCCATGTTCTCCAACTGGAGCTTCTGGACATACGGCGCGTTTGCGGCGTTCGATCAGGACGATTATACGCTTGCGGCAGACGGCTCGGTGAGCATCAAGACGGTCAAGTATGACACGCGCTCTGTGGCAGACGGCGGCACAGAATCGTTCGAGCCGATCAGCGGCCTCGGCGTCAGCGTCTACGACGAAAACTGGAAGCTCGTCAAGGCGATCCAGCCGGACAAGGAGGGCGGCAGCACCTACACGCTGGATGCTGCAAAGCTGGGACTCAAGGCGGGCAGCTACTATCTGCTCGGCATGGACCCCAACGCCTCGACGGAGGATGCCTGCTACGCGCCCGCAACGGCAAAGCTCGTCGTGAAGGCGGCGCAGGCCGGCTGTGAGCACAGCCAGACCGAGACGGCATTCCAGTGCCACAGCCCGAAGGACGGCAAGTTTGACGAGAATGTTACCTGCAAGGCCTGCGGCAAGGTCGTCAGCACGGAGGAACACTTCTACGGCGACGCAGACGGCAACGGGAAATTCAACGCCGGCGAGTTCCAGATCCTGCTTCAGCATCTGAGAACGGGCAAGCCCGTTCTGACGCCGTGGCAGATCTTTGCCTGCGATGTGAACAGCGATGGCAAGATCGATGACGATGACGTTGCGCTCATCAGCGCGCTTGGACGAAACGACATCCTTTTGCCGACCGAGACGCAGCGCGCCTACGTCTACTACAATCAGGAAAACGGCGTGGACAAGCACTATGTGACGATCACGCTGCCGGAATATCCGAACGCGGACCTCGGCGGCGTGTACCGCCTGAAGGAGGCCTGCGCCGATGAAAACGGCGACGGTAAGTGCGACCGCTGCGGCAACGCAATGGCGGCAGCCGTCCCGACCCGCAAGGCGGACTATCCCGCCGAGAGCAGCGCCACCGTCCAGACCGGCATGGCCTATCTCCTGAGAGACCTCCAGGCGGGCAAGATCTTCGAGCCGGTCGAGGGCCAGACGCTGAACTATAGAAACTACTATTTTGAGCGCTCCGAGGACGGCGGCGAGAGCTGGAGCGCGCGGACCGGCTTCAGTGATGCGCTCTTTGGAGCGACCACCATCCAGATCACCGAAAACAAGGCCGGTACATACATCTACCGCTTCTATGCCTCGCACGACGGCGTGCATTTCTCCACCGACACGTGGACGCTGACGCTGACGGTCGAGGATGCGCCGACGATGGACTTCTCGTTCTATGTCGGCAAGAGCTACAACGACACGTACCCCATCATCAAGCTCTACAGCATCAAGACGGACGCCGAGGGCAAGGAGACGCTGGGGGACGAGCTTCAAAACGTGTTCCTCTACAGCAACTTCACCTCGGAGCTTCCCGAGGGCGAGGAGGCATATGATCCTGCACAGGGCAAGCTCCTCAAGGACTATCAGATGTTCTACGCAAAGCTCACGGCAGGGCGCTACGCCTACCGCGCGTTTGCGAAGAACGCAGAGAGCGGAGAATATGACGTCGCACTCGGCGGCATGACGCTCACGCTCCCGACCGACACCAACGTGGACGGTCTGACGGGCGGCGGCACGAACATCTATCTCCAGTGTGTGTCGTTCTACACGTCGTCCAGAAAGCTTGACAATACCTATTTCAGCGCCGACGAGTACCATGTCCGCGTGGACTGCCCGATCATGAAGTGCTCGACCGCGATGGGCGAGGCATACACAAAGAGCGGCTATGCCTACTATCCGACGATGCTGTATGCGGCAGGAAACGCCTGCCTGTACAACTACTACGTCTATCCGGATATTGACGGCTACATCTTTACGCAGAGCATCAACCAGACCTTCCAGGCAAACTACAGACCTGCGACCAAGAACGGCGCCATCAACACCGGTCTCGAGCTGAAGGTCACGGTTCCGCAGGATGCGCGGTTCGGCCTGTACTTCCAGTGGAACAACTTCAACACCACCGAGATCATGCCGCAGTACGGCGATGAGAACGCGGCGTTCGAAGACCGCTGGACGATGAACGAGGACGGCACCAAGAGCGCGGTCTACTTCGTCAGCAAGAGCAACGGCAACTACACCTGGCGTCTGAGCGATGACAAGCACGTGACGCAGGCGGGCTGGCTTTCGGGACTGTCTGCCGGCACGGAGATGTCGTTCTCCTTCCCGGAGAACGCGCCGACCAACCGCATGAGCCATGACTTCAGCAACCTCGGCAGCGCGACAAAAACGCGCGACGAGGCAGACCTTCAGGTGAACCTCGACCCGAGCGGCTTTGAGGCCATCACGGGGAAGACGCGCGTGCGCGCCTACCGCCACTGGCAGCTCATCAACTCCGACGCGGGCAACATCATGGTCGAGCCGGACTTCACATGGCGCAATCTGACGCTCGGCGGCGAGGCGCTGATCGAGACGGTGAACGGCGGCAACACCACCGCCAACTGGGCGGACATCACACCCGGCGCCGAGGACGCCTTCATCGCGGTCAGCTATGAATCCGTGGACGTGAACCCCGGGGAGTACCGCTCGCACGGCGGCCTGTATCCCGCGACGAATCCGGAACGCGTCGGCGTCATCGCCATCGGCGGCACCGGCGTGAAGCACGGCACGGCGGATGCAGATGTGGACTTCAACATGGCGCCCGGCGTCACGACGACGCGCTCCATGGATTGGGACTACAACTACGACACCTGGTTCTATAACGACAACGACAACCGCCTGACCTTCCGCCTCAAGGCCACCGGCGAGGCGAGCGTCTCCTACGCACTGGTCGCTTTCACTGCTGACAGCTTCGAGGCGCAATACACGCAGTGGACAGAAGCGGAAACCGACGGCACGCAGTATACCATCCCGCTTACGCGCTTTGACGGCATCGGAAACGGCAAGGGCGGCACGGTCATCATCCGCATGGAGGACGCCACCGGCGTGAGCTACCGCCTCGTGCGCGCATCGAGAGTCACGATCACCGCCGAGAACGTCAGCAACCCCGGCGAGGACATCATGCCCGGCGACCGCGTGAAGCTGAGCTTCAGCGGCATGTACCGCGCGGTCAACAAGGTCTCCGGCATTTTTAACCCGACGATCTTTAAGCCGACCTACTATGCCGGTGAGACGAAGTTTGAGGGCACGCTCGGCCAGTATCAGAAGATGGATAACGCCACCGTCACCGTCACGATTCCCGAGGATGTGGCGTTCGAGGACGGCAAGGACACGACCACCTGCACCTTCACGAACGGCTACACCTACGGCTCGATGTACTCGGCGGCAAACCCGTTTGCGTTCCTGTACAACATGACGGACAGCGGCGTGGGCACGAACTTCAATGCCGTGACCGTGAACTACTACATGAACCACTATGCAGACGCGGCCGTCACGGTCAGCCGCAAGGTCACCTACAGCGTCAGACTGAGCGTTCCGTCTGAGACGGGCGAGACGCTTTCCGGCGTGGCGGTCACGCTGAGCGATGCAGACGGCAAGACGTATGAGGCGGAAAACGGCCTCTACACCCTCGGCTACGGCAGATATGCCTACGTTCTGACAAAGGACGGCTATGTCGTCACGCGCGGCACGTTCTCGCTTGGCAGCGCGGACGCAGAGCACGTTGCAGACGGCGTCCTGACCGTTCAGACCGCGGCCATGCCGGCCTGCGGCGAGAATGCATGGGACGGCAAGACCGAGACCGAGCCGCAGAAGGATGAAAGCGGCACATATCTGATCGGCACCGCGGCGGAGCTTGCATGGTTTGCAAAGACCGTCACCGGCGGCCAGCAGGGACTCGCCGCCAGACTGACGGCGGACATTGAGCTGTCCGGCTTTGCATGGACGCCCATCAAGAAATACGCCGGCAGATTCGACGGCGACGGCCATGTGGTTCATAACCTCTACATTGACAGCACCAGCTACCCGGTCGGCCTGTTCGGTTATCTGAGCAGCGGCGCGCTCGTCACAAAGCTGGGCGTCACCGGCAATGTGACCTGCACCGCCAGAAGCAATGCGCAGGCGGGCGGCATCGCAGGCTATCTCTACGGCGGCGCGGAGATCTCCCAGTGCTTCAGCACGGTGAACGTCACCAGCAATAAGCATGCAGGCGGCATCGCGGGCTATGCGGCGAGCGGCTCGAAGATCACCGACTGCTATGCAACCGGCAGCATCGCCACGGGCTCTGCCAACGAGTGTTTCCTCGGCGGCATCTGCGGCGGCGCAAGCTCGTACTCTTCGCAGACGGCAACCATGACGAACTGCTACAGCATCGGCAGGATCACCGGCTCCGGCGGCACGGCCTCCTACATCGGCGGCGTGAGCGCTTCGTCGAAGGAGGAGAGCTATGTAAACAGCTATTATCTTGCGGGCACGCTCTCCGGCGAGAGCCCGAAGTATAACGTGACCGGCAAGGGCACGGCCAAGGCCGCAGAAGAAATGAAGGCGCTTGCCTCCACGCTCGGCGAGCACTTTGCGGCGGACAGCCGGAACCTCAACGGCGGCTATCCCGTTCTCGCATGGCAGAACCCGGCGCAGCCGCAGCTCGCGTCCGGCGACGTGAACGGCGACGGTAAGATCGACAACACCGATGCGGCGCTGGTCTATGCGTACTTTAACGGCAAGGCGGAGCTGACCGAAGAACAGCTCGCCCGCGCAGACGTAGACGGCGACGGCGAGATCAGCAACATCGATGCGGGCCTGATCTACGCATTTTACAGCGGAAAAATCAGCGCCTTCCCCAAGGCCCAGTAAACCATCCCAACAGGTCATAGAAGGAGGATTTTGATTCTATGAAAAAACGCATTTTGTCTGCCGCGCTGGCAGTCTGCATGCTCCTCAGCCTCAGCCTCAGCGCCTTTGCGATAACGGCAAACGTGAGTACGGACAAGCCTGTGGTCAAGGCAGGCGAGGATGTCGCAGTGACGCTGTCTATGAGCGACGCGCTGAGCGACATTGTTACGATCGCCTATAAGGTTCGATTTGACAGCAGCCTCTTTACCCCGAAAAGCTGCACAACGGCGGCAGGCCAGCCCTATGTCACGATGAGCATCGTCAGAAAAGACGCCAAGGGCAGCTATGTCAACGTGAGCACGATGGACCCGACCTCCGAGGGCCAGACCGTCCAGGCCGGCGCGTTCTGCACGGTCGTCTTTACGGCAAAGAGCGATGTGAGCGCGGAAACCACCGCTGCGTTCATCTCCGAGTTTGAAAACGCGATGGATACGACCTTTCAGCCGATCCGTACCGGTCATGACGGCGGCAGCGTCTCCGTCAAGGTCAAGCCCGCGTCCGCGGCCTACTCTGTTGCGCTCACGGCAGCGCCCGCGACCGTCGGCATCGATGAAAACGCACAGGTCAAGCTGACCGTCTCCGACACCTACAATGCCTACCGCTTTGTTCTGTCCTATGACGCGGAAAAGCTGGAGTACAAGAGCGTCAACACCGATGCCTCCGTGAAAAATGAGCGCGGCACGCTGACCGTCACCGGCTACGGCGCCGACCGCAGCGACCCGGTCATCCTGACCTTCACCGGCAAGGCGGCCGGCAAGGCAGGCGTCACGCTGACGGCGGCCAACATCGACAGCGGCGACAATGCAAACGTTCAGGACGCGCCCGAGGCGGTCATCACCGCTGCCTCCGCGGACATCGAGGTCATAAGCAGCCACACCGTCACCTTTGACGCAAAGCTCTTCTCCGGCAACACCACCGCCGAGCACGGCAAGGATTACACCTTCTCCAAGACCGACAAGGACCCGAAGCACTACACCTACACCGTCAGCGCAGCGATGGGCGGCAAGGATACCACGGTCACCGACAACGGCGACGGCACCTACACCATCGCGAATGTGACCGGCGATGTGGTCATCACCGGCTCCCGCAAGGCGGTGCGTTATCCCATCACGGTAAACGGAAGCGGCGCGAAGGACGCTGCGATCGCAGACGACGCGGCGTATGGCGAGGATTATGTATTCAGTGTCAATGTCGATGCCGATTATGACTACACCTTTGAAATGACCATCGGCGGCGTGAAGAAAAACCTTGACCTTGAGGACATCGGCGATGCGTATCTGTGCACGATCTCCGGCGCGGACATCACCGGCAGCATCGTGATCACGATCAACAAGACCAAAAAGACTCCGGCAACCACGTCCATCCTGTTTACCGGCTCCGGTTCCGGCGACGTGGCAGGCGGCGTGACCCAGCAGGCAAAGACCGGCGAGGCGTTTACCTTCACGATCAATAAGAAGGACGGCTACACCTACACCGTCACCGCCAAGCAGAATGACAGCACCATCACCGTCAAGGATAACGGCAACGGCACCTACACCATCGACAAGCAGCATGTAAACGGCACCGACATCACCGTGGAGGTCGGCAAGACCGCCAACCGCACCGTGGAGGTCAGCGAATATGTGAAGCTGAACGGCAAGTCCATGTTCCTCGTCACCGTTTCCGGCCCCGTGAGCGACGGCAACGTCATGACCTATGGCGGAGAGGCCATGTTCTGGTCTGAAAAGTACAGCGCCTATGCCTACCTTGTCATCTCTGACAAGCAGCTCGGCGCAGTCAAGGAAGCCGCCGCCGGCCTGATCGGCGAGAAGGCGGGCGTCAAGGCGGAGATCCGCTATGACGGCGACATCAACGGCACCGGCCGCGTGGACGTCAACGACGCACAGCTTGTCTGGAACATGTACAATGCAAAATACGCCGCCTTCGGCACGACCACGATGGAGATGTTCCTCCGCGCGGACATGAACGGCAGCAAAACTCTCAATGTGGACGACGCAGCGGCCATCATCAATCTGATCTAAGGCAGCACCGCACAATTCGGCAAGCAGCTTCGGCGAGAGATTTTTCGTCAAGGCAAGGTTTGAAAAGTGCAGGAATACTGTATGTATTTCAAGCTTCTCAAACCGCAGAATTGGCGGAAAAGATCCGTCGAAGCGCGAAGACGCAACTGTGCGATGTTGCCTTTATTATATCACGGTTGTCAAGCGTGATCCGTCCGATTTTCCTTTTTTTCGCCTCCACACATGTACGGGCAGACGAAAAAAGGATTGTGTATCGGGGCAAACTATAGTATATTATGTATACAAGATCAGGGAGGTACGCCTATGGAATCACCAAATTTTGAACGTGACGACAAGATGCTGGAGGAGCGCCGTCTGCGCCGTCTGGAGCAAAAGCGCCGCCGCCGGCTTCAGCAGCGCATCGTTCTCGGCGTGCTCATTGTGATCCTGATCCTCACGATCGTGCTGATCGCACGCGGCTGCCAGAGCCGAAAGGACACGGGCGGCAAGCCGCAGTCCGTCCCGGTGCAGAACACGCCCACCGCGCAGATCCCCGATGCACAGCCGGACACCGTTATTACACTTGCCGCCGTCGGCGACATCATGGTCTATGACGAGCAGATCGACGCCGCAAAGCAGGCAGACGGAAGCTATGATTTTTCCGACAGTCTCTCCGCTGTTTCGGCGCTGACGATGGGCGCGGACCTCACGGTCGGCAATCTGGAGCTGAACTTCTGCGGCGAGCCGTATTCCGGCCGTCCGGATTTCCGCGCGCCGGAGGCACTGGCGCTGGCGCTCAAGGAGAAGGGCTTTGATCTTGTCCAGACCGCCAACACCTACAGCATCCAGAACGGCATTTCCGGCCTGAAAAGCACCATCAAATACCTCAATACCGTCGGCATCGACCACGTCGGCACCTACGCCGCCAAGGACGACAAGGAGACGAACGATGGCGTTCTGCTCAAGAATGTGAACGGCATCAAGATCGCCTTCATCGCCTATACCAAGGGTCTCAACAACATCTCCGTGCCGGAGGGCTCGGAATACTGCGTCGATCTGCTCTACAAGGACTATGACAGCGAATACAAGGAGGTCAACAAGGACGCCATCGTGAAGTCCGTGAAGGCCGCCAAGGCGCTCAGCCCCGATCTGATCGTCGCCATGCTCCATTGGGGCAGCGAGTGGGATACGACCGTTGTCTCAACGCAGGACAAGATCACAGACCTCCTGCTGACAAACGGCGTGGACATCATCCTCGGCTCACACCCGCACGTTGTCGGCGAGATGAAGCAGGTCCCCGTCACCACCGTCGATGGCCAGCAGAAAACCTGCTTTGTCGCCTACAGTCTCGGCAATTTCCTCTCCAGCCCCGACAGCCAGAAATATGATTACGCGATGGAATCGCTCATTTTGAATTTACAGATCACCAAAAACGGCAGCACCGGCGAGACCGCCCTGACCGGCATCTCCTACACGCCGCTGTATATTCTGAAGACCGAGAGCGACGTGGAGGGCACGCGCTATCAGGTCGTCCCCATCCGCAGTGCCATCAACAACAACCTTTTCCCGGAGATGAACGACGCATTCACCGCCGCGATCGCGCATCTGCGCACCAACACCGCGTCGGACTATGACTCTGGAAAATAAGCCGCACACACCGCGTCTCAGAGGTGATACCCATGCCGCAAAGCAACTATGAAAAGGCGTTCGAGCGAATGCCCTCGGAATTTCTAAAATACGACCAGCAGCGCATGATCCAGAACTTTCACCTTGCGCACGACGGCGCATATCTCTATTTGACCATGCTGGCGCGGCACTACCGCGTCAGCCGTCATGAGGGAACGGCCGAATGGACGGAAAACGGCGCGGACTATGCTCCCGCCGGCATCCTCGACAGCATGGTGCTCTACGATCTGCTCTGCTGTGCAAAGGACGGCTGCCGCCTTGCGGGGCGCTTCTGCCGTGCGGAAAATCTGCCCGGCGCAGCGTATGGCGCCGATCCCGCCAAGGGCATGTTCACCGCCTTCGCCGCGCGCTGTGACCGCGCGCCGCAGGCGCTTGCGCAGGCGTGCCGCAGACTCGGCGGCGTCGATTTGCAGATAGGCGAGGTGAGCTGCCGGCTGCCGCTGTTCGATTTTTTGCCCGTGATCGTGCAGTTCTGGTCCTCGGACGAGGAATTTCCGCCGGTCCTGAAGCTGATGTGGGATGAAAACACGCTTTCCTTCCTCCATTTTGAGACCGTCTGCTACGCCGCCAGCTTCCTCATTTCAAGGCTGGAGGCCCTGATGGACAAGCCTTGAGCGCAGGGCGCAGCAGAAATCCGCTCGAACCGTTCTCGGCGCTCACATAATTTCAGTTGACACATCCGTGGATTGATACTAATATTTGAATATATAAACAGACCAGCAAGGTGGGATTCGGTAAAGGAGGATGTCCGTATGAAAAAGAAATATCCTGTTTTGATCGCTTTTGCATTTGGTGCGCTACCTTTCCTTGTCGGCGGAATTCAAAACCGGTATATGCTCGCCTATGTGGATTCTGCTTTTCCGTATGGCCTGATATCACTGGCTGCGCTGCTCGTCTGGGGATGTATTGCGTTTTTTCTTGACAAGCATTATCGCATGACGAGAGCCATTTTTATTTCCTTGAATCTGATTGCTGCATTTGACTTGCTGCTGGTTGGCATTCAGGAACTGGCTTTTCATGCCTATTGGGCGAATGGCATTGGAGTATGGTCACAGCTTTTCTACTTGCCCATATTGAACCTTGGTTTCAGCCTGACAAGTTGGAGCCACAGTGTATTCACGGCGTATGCCGCCTGCTTTGTTCTCATGGCCGCGGTCTCTTTTGCAGGCTGTAAATTGAGTGAAAAGCTCCAAAAATAAGATGCTGCGTTTCTGCGCAGCCTCCGGTTTTCCGGAGCATCAAAGCCCTTTCGAAACAAACCGGCGCCCCGCGAAACACGCTTGCCGGGAGCATGCAACAAGAAACCCTCCGTATGATCGATACATACGGAGGGTCAACTGTTTTATGAACCTTGTCCTGCCGGAGCGTTTACAGCTCGCAGTTGTTGACAGTGCGCGGGAACGGGAGCACGTCGCGGATGTTGGAGATGCCGGTGAGATACATGACGCAGCGCTCGAAGCCGAGGCCGAAGCCCGCGTGACGGGCGGTGCCGTACTTGCGCAGATCGAGATAGAACTTGTAATCCGCGGGATTGAGGCCAAGCTCGTTCATGCGCGTCAGCAGCTTGTCATAATCGTCCTCACGCTGGCTGCCGCCGATGATCTCGCCAATGCCGGGAACGAGGCAGTCCATGGCCGCAACGGTCTTTCCGTCGGGGTTGAGCTTCATATAGAAGGCCTTGATCTCCTTCGGATAGTCGGTGACGAAGACCGGGCGCTTGAAGATCTGCTCGGTGAGATAGCGCTCATGCTCCGTTTGCAGGTCGCAGCCCCAGAAGACCTTGTAATCGAACTTGTCGTTGTGCTTTTCCAGAAGTGCAACGGCATCGGTGTAGGTGACGTGGGCGAAATCGGAGGTCATGACATGGTGCAGGCGCTCCAGAAGGCCCTTGTCGACGAACTGGTTGAAGAAATTCATCTCCTCCGGCGCATTTTCCAGCACATAGGCGATGATATACTTGATCATATCCTCGGCAAGGCGCATGTTGTCGGTGAGGTCGGCAAACGCGATCTCCGGCTCGATCATCCAGAACTCTGCCGCATGGCGCGTGGTGTTGGAGTTTTCGGCGCGGAAGGTGGGGCCGAAGGTGTAGATGTCGCGGAATGCCATGGCGAAGGTCTCGCCGTTGAGCTGGCCGGAGACGGTCAGGTTGGTGGGCTTTCCGAAGAAGTCCTTGGCGTAGTCGATCTTGCCGTCGTCCGTCTTGGGCGGGTTCATGAGATCCAGCGTGGTGACCTGGAACATTTCGCCCGCGCCCTCGCAGTCAGAGCCGGTGATGAGCGGCGTGTGGACATAGACAAAGCCGCGCTCCTGGAAGAACTTGTGGATGGCGAACGCGATCAGGCTGCGCACGCGGAAGACTGCCTGGAAGGTGTTGGTACGCGGACGCAGGTGCGTGACGGTGCGCAGATACTCCATGGAGTGGCGCTTGGGCTGGATGGGGAAGTCGGGCGTGGAGGGGCCTTCGACAAAGACCTCCTTGGCCTGAAGCTCGAACGGCTGCTTTGCATCGGGCGTCAGCACGAGCGTGCCGGTCACGATGACGGCGGCGCCGATGTTCAGCTTGGAGATCTCTGCAAAGTTCTGAAGCTCAGAGCCATAGACGACCTGAAGCTGAGAGAAAAATGTGCCGTCGGACAGGTTGATGAAGCCAAAGTTCTTGCTGGCGCGCAGGTTGCGCACCCAGCCGCCGACCTTGATCTCCTTACCTGCGTAGGTGTCCGTGTCCTTGAACAGAGAACGGACGGAAATAAGCTGTTCCATAATATAGATCCTCTCTTGCCGCGCGGGCATTGTATTTGTCATTACAGGAGCAGAATGCCGGCCTTGCGGCACGGCCCGGCAGATTCCGCGTTTTGCATGCCCGACACGGGGCACCCCGGAAGATTGAACAATTATACAACAATGCGGGTGCAAATTCAAGGATGCTCCGCACATATTTGTATAAAAGCCTTTGCTTTTTCCGCCGGAAAGCGCTGAAACGAGAAAAAGGCTGCCGCGAACGGATGCAAATTTGCCTTTACCTTCCGGCGTTTCTTTGATATAATGCAGAAAACGAACACGAATGTGGGGAAATTTCCATGAGAATGAGAAGAAGAAACAATCTCGAGCCGCGCATGGCGGCGTGCGAAAGCGTCTGGATCCACGACCCGGAGGCGCGGCACGGGCATTGGCGCGAGCTGATGCCGCAGTGCCGGGAGCTGCGCGTCGAGGTCGGCTGCGGCAAGGGAAAATTCACGGTCGAGACGGCGCAGGCCGAGCCGGACGTGCTGCTCATCGCCATTGAGCGCGTGCCGGACGCGCTGGTGCTGGCGATGGAGAGCGCGGTGAAGCTGGGGCTGAAAAACGTCTTTTTCGTCTCGCTGGACGCGGCGAACATCGACCAGTTCTTTGACGAGAGCGAGATCGACCTGCTCTACATCAACTTCTGCGACCCGTGGCCGCGGAAGAAGAACGCAAAGCGCCGCCTGACCTATCACAGCTTCCTTGAAAAGTACAAGAAGGTGCTGAAGCTCGGCGGCGAGATCCACTTCAAGACCGACAACGCCAAGCTCTTTGAGTGGTCGCTGCCGGAGATGGAAAGCTGTATGCTGTCGCTGCGCAGCGTCACGCGCGACCTGCACGCAAACGGACCGGTCGGCATCATGACGGGCTACGAGGAAAAATTCTACGCGCTGGGGACGCCCATCAACCGCGTGGAGGCGGTCGTCGTCACAAAGCAGCCGCGCCCCGAGGATCCCAAGGAGGAGACGGATGCGGACGAGGCGGCAGAGGAGACCGCTGAGGAATAAGAACCGGCACATTCAGACTGCCAAAAAACCTCGTAGAGTTCGCGCCCGCAGGCGCGAAAAAAGTGTGAATTGGTTTTGTCCGGGGGCGTGAACCTCGGACAAAACACAAAACACCCGGCAAGTGTGGAATTTGTGCGCAAGCAGCGCACAAATTATGCGCGCAGCCGG
>ENA-OPVH01001096-OPVH01001096.1-human-gut-metagenome-genome-assembly--contig:-NODE-1096-length-14487-cov-2.231430_pt1 | contig 14487 bp, 14 predicted proteins | sample MGYA00241494_ERZ501980 | MGnify/ENA primary metagenome ERZ501980 (study PRJEB25962, sample SAMEA1964914) | human gut metagenome | biome: human gut; feature: human-associated habitat; material: faeces... | reverse complement strand
GCGAGCGTGGAGTTGGCGGCGGCGCGGCGGGCGGCCTCGACGACGGCGCCCTCAAAGGCGCGGCGCAGCAGCAGCGAGTTGCCCTCCCCCATCAGGCTGGCGGGGATGCGCGTCAGGTTTTTCTCGTCGCCCAGAATGTGGTCGATGTTGGAGCGGATGGGCAGGCGGTAGTCAAAGACCAGCTCGGAGGGATCCTCGGCAAAGCGCACGCGGCACGGCAGATACTCAAACGAGACCAGCATGGGGTCGCTTTCCTTAAAGAAACCCTTCAAAAACCAGCGCTGGCGCGCATCGGGCTTGGTATTGGGCTCAAACAGACCGTAGATGGTCTCGTAGCGGCGCGTGTAAAGGCCGGTGTTGAATAGGCACCGGTCGTCGTCGAACACTAGCGGCAGGTTGGACGGCGCGGTCTGGTCCGCGTCGCGCTCAGTCAGGAACACCGCGCGGCTAAACGAAAACGACAGGTAGTTTTTGAGAATGCGGTTGCTGGGACCCCAATCCTCGGGATCGGCGAGGTCGACCAGGCGGTCATAGCAGGGCTCGGGGCAAAACGCAAACTCGTACACATTGCTGCACAGGGTGCTGGGAATTTCCATGTGGTGTCCAATCCATTCAATAGCTGGCGTGCGGATGCTTAGATTCTATACGTGCGATGGGTCGTCCGTGCCCGCAACGCAACCGCAGCGCAGCTCTTCGGCTAGCTCGCTGTTCGTGCGGCGACTAGAAACGAGGTCCTGGATCCAGACGTAGTACTGGTTGTCTTTGGGCTCGGGGCTATCGGACAGCACGACCGGGGTGCCGGCGAACCTTAAGACGGACAACGCAAAGACAAGGCTGGTGCGTTTGTTGCCGTCCTCAAAGATGTGGTCCTTGACCATGTGCTCGGCCACGTAGGTGACCTGGTCAAAGATGTCTGCGAAGCGATCGGCCGGCGATTGGCCGAATATCGTACAGAATGCACCCGCAAGCACGGACTCGACGCGTCCAAGCTCAAGTGCGGCCCGGTCACCTGTGGCGTCGGTCGTATAGCAGCGCCCGACCGTCATCAGCGTGCTGTGTAGGCGCATCACGGCAGAAGCCATAGCTTCAAGCGAACCGGTATCATCGAGGACGAGCGGCGCGAACGGATGAGCGCTCCGCTGCGTAGCCGCCATCATGAGTTCTCCAAGAGCCTGAGCGCGTTGGGTATGCCCGAAATGGTCAGCCGAATAGCTTCGTCGATTGACGTGGCGCCGTCGAGCAAAATCGGTGATGCTGAATTTGCCACGTGCGCAGTTGAATGATCTTCTTGAGCAACGCAATCAGCGCCGTCATCTTGTTGAACATGGCTCCGAGGCATGTCTACCTCCTCTATAGCTTTACGGACGGAATAGCCTGCGACTCGTACTCCAGGGCGATCGGTTGCCAGACGAGGTCTTCGAGTGTGCAGTCCAGGGTGTTTGCGAGCGCCAATGCCGAGGAGACCGAGGCACGGCGTAGGTCAAGCTGGTTCTGCTCGTAGAGTTGTATGGCGCGAAGTTTTACCCCCGATTGGGCAGCGAGCTGTTTTTGCGTTAGGCCGGCCGCCTTTCGTGCCGCTTTGAGGCCCTTTTTGTCTGCCTGGGCGTTGTTCCATTTTTCAATGACAATCTGGGCGAATTTGTCTTCGGAGGCCTCGTGAAGCGGATGATACGAACCGATTATCCAATCGAGCGGGGCGAATTCGAGTAGCTCATTAAAGCCCAAGCTGCTCATCCATTGCGCATAGGCCAAAACCCAGCCCGCCCAATACTGAGGCGAACGGTCGAACGGATAGGTCTCCCTGCATTTGACGGGGGTCAGTCCCGCATGGGCGATAATAGCGCGCGCGAGCTCGTCGCCCGACATGCCGCAGACGACGCGAGGCATACCGCGCTCAAACTGTTTCATCTCTAAAGCGTTCGACAGGATCGCCGTCAACTCGGCTGGAGTCAGCCCTTGGTCACAGAGGGCAAAATCGACCGCCTCGCCTAGTGTTCTCATGGCATCCTCGAGATACATCTCACTGTAAGCGTGAGTCATCGCCCGTCATCCCCTCTCGAATGATATCGACGATACGGATTCCCTCAAACGGGTTTTCGGCAAGTGGCTGCCGATATTCAATACTGGCTTCTAAGACTCTCCGAGTTCGGAAGTGCGGGGAAAGACCGAGTTCCGCCAACCAGACCCTGGTTATACCCTTTCGAGACCTGCGGTTTTGACGCCAAAATTTGGTTTGCGCTCGGCTGGTTCCGATTTTCCCCGCACTTCCGGAAACAGGCGTTATGGCTGTGGTGTGCATGGCAAGAAAAGCACCCAGAAAAGGGCAATCAAGCGGCAGCCGGTAGTCTTAGGAAACGTTATGGGTATTGCAGTGGCTGCAAGCCTTTACCGGATGAGGTCTGCCAGGCACAACTCGCCCTTGGGGATTTTCGAAAGACGCCTGTATTCCCTGGCGGCGGCCGTAAGCGAATCGGCATCCCAATAATCTCTTAGGAAGCCTTCTCTCTTCACCTCGCGCATGCCGAGCTCCTGTTTGCAGAAGTCGCTCGGTTTCATGCGTCCGCCGTGCCAGCGTCTCCACGAGCCCTCTCGAATAATGGCTAGCACCTCTATCTCGGGATGGGTCACGTAGCTAACCACCGGGAAGCGGCCGGCGTACAGGTTGCCGAGTTTGAAGCGTTCTTTCCTCGAGTCCAGCACCCTGACGATGCAGACTGGCCAGTCATAGTCTAAGTTGAGGTAGTTATCTTGGATATCGGAGGCTTTGCGCAGGCGGGTGACGTCCACGACGTCGGCCTCTGAAAAGACGAGCGCATCCGACTCGAGGAGAATGTCCACGGCCACCTGTTCCGCTGTTCCCTCGCAGGAGATGATCGGATGATATCCCGCAAAGCGAAAACCGTTATCACCGCTCATCGGACACCTCCTCTGCGACGAGCTCTTTAAGCGCGCGCACGTCGGCGTAGCGCGGAGCGGTCCCCTTCACAAAGTTCGAGGCGAATACCTCCGATTTCTTGTTCTCGATGCGTTTCACGCGGTCGGCGTACTTCACCACGCGCGCACCGCTGTTGCGTCGGGCGAGAAAGAACACGTTGTCCTTGCGGTGCACGTGATCGAGGAGCTGCGGGTAGTGAGTCGTGAAAACCAGCGTCGCGCCGTTGGGGTTGGTCCCGCGGGCGGCAAACAGATCAAGCACGACGTTAACCAGTTGGCGGTTAAGGTGGTTCTCCACCTCGTCGACTAAAAGGTAGCCGCCGGAGCGCAGGACCCTCATTGCGCGCTGCACCAGCCCTAGGCCACGTACAGTGCCGGAGGAGAGTACCTCGGTGAGCCCCCGCTCGGAGATCGTGATGGGCTCGCGACCTGTAAACGTCAGTACGAAGGCGCGACCGGAGTCCCGGACCTCGAGGTGCTCGATGCCAGAGTCGAAAACACGAAGCACGTCGTCGAGACCGTTGAATTGCTCAGTGAGGCGGAAGCCACCGTCGCGCAATGCTATCGCTCGGATGCGATGGCCGAAGTCCTTGGCGAGCACAGCGGCTGCGACGGAAACGTCAGGCGGCGTAAGCGCCGCCCAAGAGTCCGGCATCTGAGCACGGTCGCACAGCGGGGACGCGAGTTTCTCGATTTCGGCCCAGGATGCCAGGGTCGAGCGCTTGAGGGCCTTGGCTGGCAGCGAAGAAATCACCTCATCGGAGAACGTCAGCTCGGGACCGTCGTCGCCTCCTTCGACAGTCTGCAGCACCGACTCGAGCAAGTAAAGACGATCTACGTGCCATATGACGCACTTGAGCTTGGACGGGCCGTCGAACGCGGCGGGGAACGTTGATGGGAGCCCGCCGCCGCGCGCCGGAGAGCCGTCAACAATGCGGCAGGCGAGCTCCAGCAGGTTCAGTGCTGTTGTCTTGCCCGTAGCGTTAATGCCCGCCAGCGCAACGACGCTATTCACGTAGAGATGGTCCGCCAGTTCGAAAGCCGACTCATCGGAGGCCGTCACGCGGTCGGAGGCGAACAAATCGATATCGAATAACCCGTCTTCGAACATCGTGAGATGGTCGAAGCAAACCTTTAACAACTTCATCTCAAGCCTTTCGAATACTTGAAACAGAATTTATGGCTCAAGTATAACACATGAAGGATATCGCGAATTTAGCCTGCCGCTAGGCAGAAAAGGCTTATCCCTAGTGCCGACCTCGTCGATATGCAGGTTCAAATGCTTAGACATTTGATTCAAATCGTACAAAAATGGCGAGGTACGTACCTCGCCGATCTGGCACCTCCAAGACGACCGTCTCTTCGGTTGTTAAATTCTCTCACACTTCAGGAGCTTTTAGGGCTGCATCGATAAGGTCGACGCCGTTGTCGAAGCGGCCGCACTCCCCCGTCGCAAAGAATGCGTCGCCTTCGCGGATGGCCTCGAGGGCCTCCGGGTTGGGTTCTTTGGAAGGAATAGGTTGAGGGCTGGTATTCGCAAACCCCTCGTCCTTCTTACGGTGTTTCATAGACACGCACCTCATCCTGCTCGATGCTTTTGCGGAAGGCCGGGCGCATGTGCCCTGGTGGGTTAGTGATGATATCAACCTTTCGCCCAAGTTCCATTTCGAGCTCATGGGAGAGTTCGTAAAGCGTGCCAAACGTCACGTTGTCGCCGCAAACAAGACGCAGATCGATATCGCTATCATGCGTCTGCTCGCCTCGGGCAAACGAGCCAAACAAATATGCCTCGCTGACGTCGTATTGAGCTAGCACGCGGGTGGCAGCAGTGGATATGTCGGTAAGTGAAATCATGTCTCAATTGGGTGTTCAACAGTAGAACGTCAGAGGGCCAGCGCCGAAACCGCCGGTCCGGCTTTTGGCGTTCGGCGAGCTCGAAGATAAACGGGGCGTTTGATCTAACAAATTCTGTCAAGAAATTGAGGTCATCAGCAGTAAATCCTTCGACGTTGAACCATTTGACCGCAGGCAAGAAGCATTCCGCATGGTCAAAGCCAAAGTCAACCGGGCGCTCGACGGCTACGCGAACGGTTCCATCTTCTCTTGTCTCTGAGTAGGCAACCTGGGTGCCATCATCAAGCTGAACGTAGCTCCAAAACATGACTACCTCCTCACTGTCTGCATTTGAGTATAAAGAACGGAGTGGGTTTAACACGAGGTGAATTGAATTAACCCAATAAGACGCGAACCCTGCCGGCTGGCTGCACATGCGATAGTCCTTGTTGCGGAAACGCATATGGCTGCACGTTAGACATTGCATGTATAAATAGCAACGCTCCCTTGCCGAAAGCGTTGCCCTTAAAGCTCCTACAGAGCTCTTGTATCGCAGCCAGGTGCGTCGTGCCGCATCAGCAGCGATATGCGGCGCTCAGAAGCACTGTCCCCAGCAGGAATAGCGTTAAGGAGGCAGCTATCCAGTGGCTGTCGCCGGTCTTGGGAAGCGCCGATGTTGTTGCCATAGTGGATTTGGGCCTGGCCGTCTTGGTGACTGTGGTCTTGGTGGCCGTTGTCTTGGTCGACGTAGCCGCGGGTTTCACCGCAGGATCCGTTGCCGGCTCCGCACCGGGTTGACCCGTAGCCGGGTCGGCGCCACCAGTAGGATTGCCCGTGCCATCCCCCGGCACCTCGCCGCCGGGTGTAACGGGCTCCCCCGACGGCGAGGTGGCGCCATCGGGCTCAATTACCACATGCGTGGCCACAGCCCCGTCAGCATCCACCACGCTAGCAGCGCTAAAGGCTCCGCCTGCAGGCGTCACAAAGTGCGCGGCAACGAGCGATCCACGATCGCAGGCAACGCCGGCGTCCGTACCGGTTGCATCCAGCCGGGACGCATCCACAGCAAGCGTCTTGCTCGCTGCGTCTGTCCCAAATCCCTCGTCGAGCAAGCGCACGCCATAAAAGCGCAAGCCCGCATCGGATCCCGCGCCCGCGGCAACAACGCGCCCTCCGCCGCGTACTGTCAAGCTGCCTGCGGCAATGCCGGCAACAGCCTGGTCAAGAACGCCTGTCCCGTCGGCCCTGGCATCGACCGTGCAGCCGTCCACCACCAGCGCCTGGGACACATGGATCCCGCATTGCGAACCCGTCGCCGTGAGCGAGCCGGAGCCGCAAAGCGTAAGATTTCCCCACACCTCCATGCCGCTCATGGAAATGTCCGCATCGGGCGCTTGCGTCTCGACCACGGAGCTTTGCCCCACAAGCGTCACCACTAGGTCGCCGTCGGCGCCGATGGCCTCGCCCGCATAGCCGTTAAGCTCAAGATGATCTTTATCTGTCCAAGTCCATCCGGGACCCGACACGTCCGGTTCGCAGTACGTGTCGCCCGCAATGAACAGGCTCTCCGCGCCCGCGGCATAAGAAGGCCCGCCCAGCAAAACGCATAGGCAGGCCATGACAGTAAGCAGAATGTAGTGACGGCTGGTGTGGAACGCGGTAGCAAACATAGCCGCTCCGATCTTCGCAAGAGCCAATGGAAGCTGCACCAGAAAATGCCCCGGTAGCAGTAGCTATTAGTGTAGCGAGATCAAGGCACGGACAAGCTAAAAGACTGTGATTGAATCCCAAAATTAGGTGTAAATCGTTTTGCCAGTCGGTGAAAGGAGATGGAGCCCGCGCGATTAAATGCGCGTGCTCCATCTCCCGTTATTTACCAGAATCAAATACGTCAGTTATAAGTTCGGGCAAGTCCGTCCACACTTGATAAGAGGAGACGTTGTCCGGATTGCTCTGTCTTATGCGACGCTTTTCAGCTGTATTGTGCTTAGCAGCGTTGACTAAAGCCTGGCCCTTGTTGCCGCTAATCATTTCTAGATTTACAGACTTGTACTTTGACGCGGACGACCTGTTGGGGTCTGTGGATTTTAGTAGGCCAAGATCGCGGGCCCGTTTCTCGCATTGAGGAGTCGATGCATAACTTTCAGAGCATGGCGAAACGTGGTCAATAAGCCATACTTCAAAACATGGATTGGAAATTGCAAGTTTGACTCCTTTGACCCTAGCTTCGCGCTCTGCAGCAGCTAGATTCCTGAACTCGTCCGAGTCAACAACAATCCATACAGAACTTAGTTCGTCTATTTCGCCTGCTTTAACGGCCTTTTTATCTGACTCGAGCTCACGGGACACCTTCTTCGCTACCTTTAGTGGATCTCCGTCGATATACCTATATCGCACACTTCCGCGAACATCCATTTCATTAATTAGGAAGTTGAAGTATTCGGTTTCGGTCACCCTGCCGTTGGACACAATCAGATGGCGCTTTCGTTTTGCTCTCGTTTGCTTTTTGCGTCCGAGAGCAAGCCCTCTCCTTTCTGCCTTAGCCATTTATGTCAGCGCCTTCTTTCATGAGTTGGGCCATAAGTTGATGAAAGCTTGGGTTGGGCAGTGGCACATAGACACCGTTCAAATAATTGCGGCCCAGATTCTCATTTGCGCGAGGAGAATACTCCATTGCGGCAATTAATTGAGAAGTTCCCTCTGAGTCCTTTTCAACAAACCAGACCTGATCGCGTTCAAGCACCTCTTCCATGGGGCTCGTTCGCGTCATCAAGGTAACATCATGAGTAGAAAAGATGAGCTGCGCACCATTTGGATTTGTTTCAGGATCAGAAAACAGTGAAACAAAGTCGCGTAGGAGCGTGGGATGAAGGCTCGAATCTAGTTCATCAATGAGCGCCAGAGTTCCGCTGCTTAACGAGTTTAGAGCCACGAAGAAAAACGCTAGAGCCGCTTTTGTTCCTTCGGATTCCTGGTTTGAGTTGAACCAAAGTCCATCCCCCACCCCTTTATGATGGAAGAATAGGTCATAGGAAAACGACCATTTAAAATCTTCCTCAATTATATTCCGCGCTTCTTCTGGGATGTCTTTAAGATCAACGAACGGCTCTTTTAAACCGAAGACGCTTTCCGCTTGGCGAACATCGATATCGTCAATTCCGATATCGGCAAACTTAATAAGCTGGGATAATACTCGGGCTCGCGAATCGCCTTTGATAAATAATTTCTTTATTTCTGTTAGCTCGTTGGCGTATCGCGTCGCATCATAGTGCTTTATATCGTAAGCAAGCGACTTAAATGCCGGTTGGATAACCGTGCTGCCAGCAGTTGCCGCGGCAGATAAAAAGAGAGAGTTTTTGCGTGTAATATCCCATAGCTGCTTTTTTGCGCCCGTAAAGGAGCTTCCAAATTTAATGGACTGCATTCCATTTACCGAAGTGCGATCGTAAAGAAGGGAGGGTTGCTTTGATCGATAGACGACGAGGTTTTCGTAAGTAACTTCGTTCTTATTTAACCCAAACGAGAACTCGTATTTTTCATTATCGGAAGTAAAGTCAATAGAAAACTCGGTATCGTCGTTGATAGAGTTTGAATCTAGCAAAAAAGGAATGACTGGAATTCGTGTTTGCGCATCGCCTGCTGCGAAGCCGGTGCGGACGAAATACGAGACAAAATTCAAAGCGTCAATAAAATTGGATTTTCCCGAAGCGTTAGCGCCATACACTGCGGCGACACGTACGGGACCAAGTTCTTTTTTACCGGAAATTGGTTCAAATGAAAACTGCTGTGCATCTCGAAAACTGAGGTAATTCTTAAAAGAAAAATTGAGGATCATCGTCAGAATCTTTCTAGCTACTGTTCGTTTATCACAGACATACTGTAATTTCAAGAACAATTATATGCTTTTAAAGGCAATATTTGTTAGTTTTGAACAAATATTTGCTCTAATTTGAGATTTTATTCAAGCGAGCCAATTTGCAATGCGGATAGGGTCATCGCTGTGCGTTGGCACTGTTGCTAGCGAGGGGTGACGAATCTAAGTAGAGCGAGCGCTCGTTCCGCCCCCTAAACAAACTCCCCCGTCTCCAGATCAACAAAGTCTGCGAGCTTTATCTCTCCGGCAAAGCCGCTCCCCTTGTGCTTACCCGCATAGGTTTGCGAGTCGTATTTGAACTAGATGTCATACAGCTTGCCGCTCATTGTTTATCAGGTAAGTCCGTTATCAAGCATATAGAGCAACACCCATTTGTGGCCTTGCCTGTCGTTGCCGTTTAGGAACAAGCAGCAGACTGACTCCCTCGAGCCAATTAGTCACAGTAGAATCACCGTTAGACGCTTTTAACGGGGAAGGCGATCCATCCTTAGTAAAGCTCGTCGCCAGCGGCCTCAAGCGCCTTTATTGCCGCGCGCTTTAACTCATTGAGGCTCTTATAGCCGCTTGTAGACAGCGGAACTATACGCACGTTGAACTCATCGCCGTACTTGAAATCGGCGCACACGTGGCAATTACCTTTTCCAAGAAACTGTAGAGCTGCCCGGTCAATCGCCTTTGCGCTTTGGCCTACGTAGTACAGATCTTTGGTGGCATTATGAACGATGAATATGCCTGTAACCTCGCCTTGTTGTACCAGAGCCTTTCGCCGAGACATGAACTCTTCGGCGCTTGCAGTGATCTGCGGATCGTCTTCTAGGAGAGATTGGCGTAGATTCAACAGTTCCTTTTGCTGCCTCGACGCGGTCGAGACCAACAGTAGGCCATCGATAAACAAGAACAACCCAAGAACTATAAACGGGAAAGACGGTACGCGATTTACACCAACGCTAAGCAGCCAAGCTACAAATGGACCCCCGAGTGTAATTAGGAGTCCAAGAACACAGACGACCTTTCCAACCGCAACAAGCCTTTTCGGAGGGGCTGAAGCGACGGCCTTGACCTGGTAATAATTTCTCATAGTGGACTCCAGTGATATGGGCGAACAGCTTCAAATGAACCAATTGAGAAACTGCTTAAGTTGGACAAAATAATACCGCGTCTAGCGTGAGCTCGTAGGCCGCCAAGGGCACGCATTTGGCCTTCACGCATTCCATGACGCCCTGGATGGAGCTCGCGCGGAAGTTGTCGGAGTTGGACTTCTATTGGTGTACGCTGACCTGCACCTCGGGGCCTTTGATGGCAGTAACCTAATCAGCAGGATCTCTTTGGCCAGCAACGCGTACTCACCGAGTCTGACATCATAAGGGGAGGAGCATAGTTTGGCAGAGGCCTCAACGTCTATCCGCTTTACATCAAGGACCTCACTAGGCGCTATCGTTGACCGCCGACGAGGCCCAACCCGCGGTATTCTTATGCAGTCGGCATTACGCGAGAAAGGCGATCGTTGCGAGAATTCAACCACACTAGGATCGTTTCCTATGACCGCAGCGACTGGGCCGTAGGATTTTTCATAGACCGTTGTCTTTATATCCTGAAGGAGGGACCTCACAATCAAATCGCGACGATTAACGACGCAATAGAGGCACATCAACTCAAGCTCACATTTGAAACGGTCCCTGAATTGTTCGAGAAAGCTGAAGACATCGATGTTGCAAGGGTTGTTTCCGCGCTCTTCGCGAATGCTTGCAAGTATACGAGGGAGACGCTCAAGTCTACGGGAATCCTCGATATTTATGAGGAAGTCGAGATACAATACGCCGCTCAGTTTTGGGGGTTGGTGCACGCCTGCGGCGCAGAGACGCTGATCTCCGGCGAGGAAATTGACGAACTTCTCTCGCGACATGTCGAATGCTTAGCTTCTATCTTGGAGAACGACAAACTCGTCAAATTATTCGATACAGAGCTAGGAAAATTACTTATCGACAATCCGTATTATTCCGCTGAGCTGATCATCCACGAGTACGCGACGGAATCAAGGAACCAGAACGCAATCTACCTCCCGAAATGCCTTTCCCAGGGCGACTTCGATTCGATAATGGCAGGCTACCTTGACGACCAGCGCGCCAACCCGAATTATATGGAGGCCCTTTTCAATTGGCCTTCCGGCGCAACAAAATGCAGATTCTCTCCGTCGCCGAACGTCAAAGTGCGTGCAAAGCAGGCCCACGATAAGGCTATGGATGAGCTATTTCGACAAGGCACCGGGCTTAAGTACGGAGCCGGGGTGCAGATCGACCCTGAACAGATTGCTTGCAAGGGTGTAAAGGTCGAAGGCCTAACCTTGACCTACAGCTTTAGCGAAACCTGGCTCGACAAATACACCGATCACGCAAGCATCATGAACAATTGCAGATACCTACTGGACGTAGTAGACCGAAGCGGTCTCATGGCCTCGCCTGCTCACTCCCACGAGGAGAGCGGCCTGCTTGCAACGCTGGGGCCCCACGTGCTGGGGGAATACCGAATGAATACGATATCCAACACCCGGGAATCTCTCGCCAATGTCGAAGTTGTCGCATACGCGAATTTCCTCGAAAGTCGCGGCACAAGGCTCGAAGATGCACTCGAATGGACATACAACGTTTATTTTGCAGAGGAGTACTCAATCAATGGATTCAGCTTGGCGCTGCCGTCAAGCGGAGCTTCATGGCTCGACAAATGCAAGTCGATAGGGCCAGAGATCGAGCGTGCCGCTAAGTCCTATTCAATATTTTCGAGGATTGGAAAAATCGACGGAGACTATTTCACTTATGAGAGCTTTAAAACTTTTGGAACCCTCAACGCGCTCTCTGAGAAAAAGTACGCAATCGACGGAGCCTGCTTTAACAGGTGGGGATTCTATCTGTTCTCCGACCAGTGCATGCTGACATACAGAAGAGGCCATAACGACCATGCTCGCTGCTTTTTCGATTTGATTTCGAATGCTATGGTCACCTTCGACGATTATGATGCTGTATACGTCGAGGTGCTCCAGCAATTAGTCGACCGACAGCTGGTAAGTGCATGCGAAGAAACAGGCGCTCTCTCCCCAACCCCTCGATCAATTTGCCTGAAGGCCGTTTGGGATAATGGCGCAATTGCGCTTGGGGGATGCGTAGACGGTGATTTAGCGCTCATCGATGGCCTCGTCTCTGACGAAATGCTGTCGTATTGTGGAAAGCTGTTCGCGCCCGACGAGGCTGCGTATCTCGATTACATGTTCAACGACGCCTCTTTCCCCAACTCACAGGGTCTCAGGAACAGATATGACCATGCGCATTCACCGATCGCCGACCCTGATGCGGCGAACATTCGATCCGATTACTATCGCATGCTGACCTTGCTCGTCGCGATTACGCTCAAGATAAACGATGAGCTGTCGGCCGCAACAGGCCGCGGGTACCTCGAAAACTTCGTAGATTGGCCATATTACGATGAAAGTGTCCTCGGACTCGCTAAAAAGCTGATCGAGAAGAGGCATGAAACAGGCGATGATGCTGAGTCTGAATAGTTCCAATTACGACAGATCCGATCCGGGTTGATTAAGAGCCATCTGCACGGACTTCTCTCGAGTAACAACACTAAGAGCAATTCTGATGGAATCGCAAAACCTATTGCATGGAATGTAAGCACCACGATCAGCCAGCAGCAGTATCTCCTTTTGTCCTGGTCAATTGAACGCTATCCAATCGTCAGCGTAATAAAGACCTCCTCATTTCCCAACTCAAAGAGATCCTGAGATAGTTCTTGAGAAGTCTTCGTTCCAAAGCACCCCCGAGTCAAATAGGGAACCGAACAACCACGCACCCGTTGCAGATCTTCAGCAAGCTCCGATCTCCTAGTCAAATGAGCGATATCAGTCAGATCGCCAAGCTTAAGAATTAGGGGCTCATATGACTGTTCATTCCTATTAACGGCGATACGCCATTCAATTTGGTTTGCATAACGAACATTCTTTACAAACACTCCTGCATTAAAATGTGGAATCCCATTTGGAAAAACCAAATAAGCGGGTAATGAATCATGAGATTTTAAATCCATTGATGATTTAACAACTTCAGAAAGATTCAACTGAACGCTATCCTTATATTCAACCGGAGCAGCTACAAAGTCGTAACCCAATTTCAAAACGGCTGCCCTAAGCCTAGATATAAGTTCACATGGATTGTCAATAACCACAATCCATGAACCAAGGTCAAGGCCTGGATCGGGCAATTCAATTAAGTCGACTCTCGTATCTACTTGCTTAATGAGGACGCACGAAAAGCAGCACACACTGCAGTAGCCTGCGCCGCTCGGTATTGCATACGATTCTTTTGCAAGGACATCGAGTAAATCTTTAGGAAAGCCCCGCATGATATGGGGGTCAAAAGACGCGCAGGCCCCTTCAAGAAAGTCCTGCTGCTCCACGTTTCCCTCATTCCAAAAATACCCTAGTGTATTCATGTATATATCGCCACGCACAAACTGCTCAGCCCACTTTTGTTCTTTAAAACCACGGAAAAGACGAATCATAGGGAGAACAGACCGGCTGGATATACGGTGCATAGACTTCTTCTTTCACATCGAAGGTTAAGACGTCGAATACAGGCAAAGTCAACATCCACGCTTAGCCTAACAACCCGTGCGGACAACTCTGAAGCTCCGTATTCTTGTTCAGCTCATCCGTCTCTTCCGGCTCCGACATATCAGGATACCCCTCCTTTCACACTCGTGCTCCGCCATGTACATCAACCTCGTCGTCACCAATGCGAGCGCGGAGCTTTGCAAAATGTCTGAGACGACCCACGCTGAGTTGACACACAGGCTGAGCCACGACTTCGGAAGCCTGTCGGGCTGGATTAAGAGGTCCGACGCAGACGATTGCAGCACGGGCGACGTCCGTTCTTGGTGCCCAAGGCTAAAAGCAGGGAAAATGGTGTTCGTCGCTTAAAGTGCTATATATAACGCGTCGCACACCAGCTGGAAAAGGAACCAGACTTATACCAAAAGAGGTCATATCGGCGATAGCCGATATGACCTCTTTCTTATCAATACGACTTGTAGGCAAGTCCAGAGTCGGACCTGGGAATCCTCTCCCCTAGTCCCTCTTAAACAGGTCCCTCGTGTATACCTTGTCCGCCACGTCAGCGAGCTCGTCGCTCCAGCGGTTGGCGACGATCACGTCGCTGCCGGCCTTGAAGGCCTCAAGGTCGTGGGTCACCTCGGAGCCGAAGAAATCCGGCGCGTCCAACGTGGGCTCGTAGACCACCACGGGCACGCCCTTGGCCTTCACGCGCTTCATGACGCCCTGGATAGAGCTCGCGCGGAAGTTGTCGGAATTCGACTTCATCGTCAGGCGGTAGACGCCCACGACCGGCTTCGGCTTTCCCTCGTAGACGCGGTCCCACACCATCTGCAGCACCTCGTCGGCCACGAAGTCCTTGCGGGTGCGGTTGGCGTCCACGATGGCCTCGATCAGGTTCTGGGGCACGTCCTTATAGTTCGCCAGCAGCTGCTTGGTGTCCTTGGGCAGGCAGTAGCCGCCGTAGCCGAAGCTGGGGTTGTTGTAGTGGGACCCGATGCGCGGCTCCAGGCACACGCCGTCGATGACGTCGCGGGTGTTGAGGCCGCGGACCTCGCAGTAGGTGTCGAGCTCGTTGAAGTAGGCCACGCGCAGCGCCAGGTAGGTGTTGGCGAAGAGCTTGACGGCCTCGGCCTCGGTGGTGCCCAGCACGAGCTCGGGGATGCCCACGGTGCCGTCAGCGTTCACGCGCTCCAGCTCGGCGGGGTCGGCGCCCTGCGCGAGCAGGCGGGCGAACTTCTCC
>ENA-OPVH01001093-OPVH01001093.1-human-gut-metagenome-genome-assembly--contig:-NODE-1093-length-14522-cov-5.101265_pt1 | contig 14522 bp, 11 predicted proteins | sample MGYA00241494_ERZ501980 | MGnify/ENA primary metagenome ERZ501980 (study PRJEB25962, sample SAMEA1964914) | human gut metagenome | biome: human gut; feature: human-associated habitat; material: faeces... | reverse complement strand
TAATAGGCCCTAAGGGGGCCTGTGCAAACCACCGGCACGGCCGGTGGTTATGATTTTTTTATGGGTCGTCGATCAAAGATCATTGATGATGCTGCCGAACGCCGCAACGCCGGCGATGGCGAGGATCAGGTACAGGGCAAAGATGCCGAGCGTGATGAAGAAGGTGATCTTGCCCGCGCGGTCCCAGCTGCCCATGGCGGCGTTGAATTCCTCGACCGTGGAATACAGGCCGGAGTTCTGCGCCCATTCGTGTCCCTTCGCGCCGCAGATAAAGACCCAGACAACGTTCAGAAGCGGAACGAGCGTCAGAAGCGTCAGATAGGCCTTGTTGCCGAAGCCGAACGGAATGTTGAACATAAAGGCGCCCCACGACCAGCCGCGAACGGGCTGCGGGCGATTTGCGCTGTACGGCTGACCGTACTGCTGATTTCCATACTGCTGACCGCCCCACTGCTGGTCATTCATGTTGTTTTCCATAGCTTTTCTCCCTTTTCTCTTGATTTACAGCGTTGCTGTATTCGCATTATATCAGTCCGGTGAAGTCTTGTAAATACAAAACGCTCAGGATTTCCAAATTATCAGGAATTTGCCGCAGCTGTGCGCGGCGGCTTTCAGATGCTCCAGTCAATGGGCGTCTCACCGTGGGCGGCGAGAAAGGCGTTGATCTGCGAGAAGGGACGGCTGCCGAAAAAGCCGCGGTAGGCGCTGAGGGGGCTGGGGTGCGGCGCTTCGAGCACGAGACGCGGATGGGGAGAATTCCTGCACGCGGCGGCTTTTTTCTGCGCCTGTGCGCCCCAGAGCACGAACGCCACCGGCTGCGGAAGCTGCGCCAGCGCGGCGACCGCCGCGTCGGTGAAGCGCTGCCAGCCGAAACCGCTGTGGCTGTTGGCCCTGCCCTGCTCCACGGTCAGGACGGTGTTCAGAAGAAACACGCCCTGCTCCGCCCAGCCGGTCAGGCAGCCCGTGGAGAGCGTCGCGCCCACGTCCGAGGCAAGCTCCTTTCCGATGTTCACGAGCGACGGCGGCATCCGCACGCCGTCGCGCACCGAAAACGCAAGCCCGTGCGCCTGCCCCGGCTCGTGATACGGGTCCTGCCCCAGAATGACGGCGCGCACGCGCTCCGGCGGCGTCAGCCGGAAGGCGGCAAAGACGTCCTCCTGCGGCGGAAAGACCGCTCCGGCGGCATACGCCGCAGAGACCTTCTGCATGAGCACGGCAAAATACGGCGCGGAAAGCTCGGCGCGCAAAAGCGCCGCCCAGCCCGCGGGAAGCTGCAAATTCTCCATGGTTCGTCCTCCAAAATGCTGTCTGTATATTATATATGTATATATCATGTATATATATAGTATACCTGCCTGCGGGCGGGATATCAAGCGCCGCGCGCGCATAGGCTGACGGGAGGTGATGTTTTTGAAGATCCATGTGGTAAACTCCGGCGAGACGCTCCACGCCATTGCGCGGCTTTACGGCATCGCGCCGGGGCTGATCGCGCGGTACAACGGCCTGCGCGAGCCGTACCGGCTGGCGGTCGGGCAGAGCCTGCTCATTTTGCGGCCGCTTCTGACCTACACCGTCCGGCCTGGCGACAGCCTGTACGCCATCGGGCAGCGCTTCGGCGTGTCCGTGCGCGAGCTCTGGCAGAACAACCCGAATCTGAGCGGCGGCACGCACATCTACCCCGGTCAGGTGCTCGTCATCCGGCTGGAGGCAGCGCGCACGCGCCCGCTTGCCGTGAGCGGCTACGCCTACCCCTTCGTGCGCGTGCCGACGCTGCGCGGCATTTTGCCCGACGCCTCGTATCTCGCGCCGTTTACATACGGCATCACGGCGGAGGGCGGTCTTGTGCCGCTCGACGACGGGGCGCTTCTGGCGCTGGCGCGGGAATACGGCGTCGAGCCGCTGCTGCACCTGTCCACACTGACGGAGGACGGCGGATTTTCCGCCCAGCGCGCCGCGCAGGTGCTCCTCGACCCGGAGAAGGCGGAGGCGCTGATCGAGCAGACGGCGGCGGTGATGACAGAAAAGGGCTATCGCGGTGTGGATGTCGATTTTGAGTATCTCGGCGCGGAGCTCTCCGAGGCGTATGCCGACTTTGTCGGCGCGCTGCGTCAGGCGGTCCGCCGCCGCGGCGGGTTCGTGATCGCGGCGCTCGCGCCAAAGACCTCCGCGGAGCAGCGCGGCGCGCTCTATGAGGGGCACGACTACCGAAAGCTCGCGGCCGCCGCCGATTTTGTGCTTGTGATGGCATACGAATGGGGCTACACCTACGGGCCGCCGATGGCGGTCGCGCCGCTCGACGCGGTGCGCCGCGTGATCGGGTATGCGGTGCGCGAAATGCCGCCGGAAAAGATCTTCATGGGCTTTCCGAACTACGCCTACGACTGGACGCTGCCGTACCGCGCCGGCGCGTCACGCGCAGAGCTGCTCGGAAACGAGGCGGCGGCAGAGCTTGCGGTGCGCGTGGGCGCGGAGATCGCCTATGACGAGACGGCGCAGACGCCCTATTTCCGTTATACCGGCGCGGACGGCGCAGAGCATGAGGTCTGGTTCGAGGACGCGCGGAGCTGCGCGGCAAAATGCGACCTTCTTGAGCAGTACGGCCTGCACGGACTCGGGGTGTGGAACTTTATGCGTCCGTTCACGGCGGCATTCAGTCTGCTCCACGCGCGGTTCGAGCTGTGCACATCTGTGGACAAAGCTGTTGGCAAAGTGTAAAACTCGACTATTTTCAACAAAAACCGCGCGGTTTTCCACAGGAGGCACAGCGGCCTTTACAATTATGTTACAAAGCCCCGCCGACCCTTGCGCTTTTCTCCGCATCCGCTTATACTGGATGCAGACTGAAAAAACATGCTGCGGAAGGAGGCGGGCACATGAAAAAAACGGCCTGCTGGTTACTGATCTTATCCATGCTGCTGCTCTTGGCGCTGCCCGCCGGAGCGGCTGAGAAAACGCCTGCGTTTGCCGATGCGGGCGACATCCGAAACGGCTACGCCGTGCGGATGCTGGTCGATCTCGGGCTGATCGTGGGCGACAACGACGGCAATTTCCGTCCGGCCGCGCCGATCACACGCGCCGAGACCGCAAAGCTCATCGCGTGCCTGTGCACCGACACGTTCTTGCAAACGGGCGGCGCGTCGTTTGCCGACACCGCCGAGAGCTGGGCAAGGGATTACATCGCCTACTGCGCGTCGCGCGGCATTGTCGGCGGTTCGGGCGGCTATTTCCGGCCGCAGGACGACGTGACGGCGCAGGAGCTTGCGAAAATGCTGCTGGTCGTGACCGGGAGCGACGGCGCGCGCTATACCGGCGCGGGCTGGTCGGAGCGGGTGAACGCCGATGCGGAAAAATACGGGCTCTACCATGCGTTTTCCGGCCGGTATGACCTGCCGGTCACGCGCGACGATGCGTGCCTGCTGATCTACAACGCGATGCAGCGCCCCGCAGTCGATGGCGAGAACGCCGACGGCACGCCGCGCTATGTCCTCGATGCGCTGATGAACAAGCGGACGTATCTCGAGGTGCGCTTTGACGCCGTGCGCTACACCGCCGTCCTGACCGGCAACGAATACGCCGATCTGACGCAGGCGGGCGGAAAACTTGCCGCCGGAACGACAAAGCTGGAGGGACACAAGGAGTTTTCTGTCTCGTCCGGGCTGTGGCTCGTCGGGCACAGCGTCGATCTGTATCTGCGCGATGGCGAGGTCATCGGCGCGCCCGCGCCGTCCGTGCAGGAGCGCGTGCTCACCGTCTTTGACCATGAGAAGCTTGAGCGCATCTGCGCCGGAAACGGCGTGACCCTCACGCCCGAGACGCGCTATTACCGCAATTACAGCGAGACGGACGCCTCCGTGCTCGATTGGCTGGATGCCGAGGATGTTGTGATCGTCCTTGACCGCAACGGCAACGGCTGGGCGGACGCGGTGCTGGTGCTCGACTGCTATGCAGACGTTGCAGAGCACGCTTCGCCGCTGACGCTGGCGGGCGGCGGCAGCGCCGCAGCCTTTTCTCAGGCAGACATGCCGAAGGCGGGCGAGCGCGTGCGCTGCTTCGACCTTGGCGGCACGACCTTCGTCCTGCCGGGATAAAAGATCCTTCTGTTTTCATCGCCGCCGCGGGACGAAGCGCCCGCGGCGGCGCATTCGTATTGTTTTCGTATTTCCGCAAACGCCGGGCATATTCGTGAAATTTATATTCTGCGCCGTAGGGGCGGACGACCCTGTCCGCCCGCGGGAAAACGCCCGTTTTTAGGGAAACCCGATGCGAAATCGCAACATTTTGGAGGGCCGATGTGGGCATCGGCCCCTACAACCGACCTCACAAAACGCCGAATTTGAAGGGCGGACAGAGTCGTCCGCCCCTACAAATGGTATTGGAAAAACCACGCGGGTCATGCGAAAAAACGCCGCATTTCCTGTTTTGCGTCGTAGGGGTCGATGCCCATCTCGGCGCGTTTGTAACACAAGAGCCCCTTTTGTTACAATCACATTACAAACCCCCGCGGGCGCTTGACCTTTCGGGGCTGTTGCATTATGATACCGACAGATAGTGGTTGAGCCTCCGGCTGCGGAGGGGAAACAACTAAATTTTACAAGGAGGAAAACTCAATGAAGAACTTCAAAAAGGTTCTCGCTCTCGTTCTGGCAGTTGCTACTCTTCTGAGCTTCGCTACCATTGCGAGTGCAAAGACTGCGGACTTCAAGGACGCCAAGGATGTCAAGAACACCGAGGCTGTCGATATCCTGTCTGCAATCGGCGTTCTGAACGGCTACAAGGATGGCGAATACAAGCCCAACCGTGTGATCACCCGTGCAGAAGCTGCCAAGATCATCGCTATGTTTGACAATGGCGATACCAACATCAAGGAACTGTATGCTCCGGTGAACTTCACCGACGTTGCGTCCAACCACTGGGCACAGAGCTACATCTCCTACTGCTACCACACCGGCATCATCGCTGGCGTTGGCAACAACAAGTACGCTCCCGAAGCGGAAGTCACCGGCGTTCAGTTCCTGAAGATGGTCCTGGTCGTCCTCGGCTTCGACGCTAAGGAAGAGGGCCTTGTCGGCACCGGCTACTCCGTCCGTGCCCGCAACCTCGCTCGTGAAGTCGGCCTGCTGAACGGCATCGGCAATGACTTCGACTACACCAAGGGCCTGACCCGTGACAACGCTGCTCAGATCATGCTGAACGCTCTGCAGTCCTACACTGTCGAGTACGGCAAGGTCATCGACGGCAGCGTGCAGAAGGGCATTGTTGTTGTAAAGGACTCCAAGGCTTACTACACCACCAAGCTGCTTGCTACTGAGTGGAACCTCGAGATCCAGGATGCCACCGACGTGTTCGGCCGTCCGGGTCACAAGTGGGCTTTCCATCACAACAACTACCCGAACCACAGCAAGGACGTTGTGATCGGCACCTACATGGACACCCCCGTTGCTACCTACTACACTGCTGTCTACGGCTGCGACATCTATGACGACATCGGCGTGACGCTGGATGTTGATCATGTGGTCGGCTACGACGCCAATGGCAAGGCTATCGTGGCAAAGGGCGCAGAGTCCTTCATGGACGGCGTTTATCAGGGTCGCGAAGTCCTCGCTGACAAGAAGAACGCTGACAACATGACCGGCGCTCAGGGCCAGCTGACTGAGATCTATGCGATCGACTGCGGCTACGGCAAGGTCGTTGACTACCGCATCGTTCACATCAACACCTACCTCGGCCAGGTCACCAAGGTCAACGCTGAGAAGAAGGACGCCAGGGGTCACGTCACCGAGCCGCGCTTCGTCAACATGACTGTCTGGTTCCGCCACGCCAACGCCGACTACAACAACGGCACTGCTCCTGTTGCTGTCAACTTCACCAAGGTTTACACCGAGAGCTTCGAGGTTGGCGAATACGTCCGCGTGAACGGCGTCTTCGGCGGCAACACCGAGGATCAGAATGGCATCAGGACCTTCACTCCGGTCATCCTCGACACTGCAAAGACTGAGGTTGCTCAGCTGACCTCCGTTGACAACATCTCCAATGTTGCCAAGCTCGGCGTTGCCAAGACCGAGACTCCGGTCGCTGTCAAGTACGCTTACGCTGCTGACCGCAAGGTTGCTGATGTCGGTGCCCGCTTCACCTTCGTCTACGACGCTTACGGCAATGTCCTCGGCACTGTTCCCTACTCCGATCCTCTGAACTACGCTGTCCTCGACAAGCTGTACATCGACTACGAGAAGGGCGTTGCCACTGTCTACGCCACCATCGTGATGCCCGACGGCTCCAAGGCTGAAGACGTTGTTGTCAACAAGGTCGCCCTCGACGGCAACAAGCCCGTCACCGCTTGGGAGTGGATCGCTGAGAAGGACGATAACTTCCTGTTGGGCTACGGCCAGCAGTTCCAGTGGGCCGGCTCCATGTTCTACACCCGCTACTTCTACGGCCGCATGGTCAACTACGTCAAGAACGAGAATGGTTCCTACAACCTGACCGTTCCGGCGGAGGGCTTCACGACTGTTGCTAACGCTGTTATCAGAAACGGCCTCAAGTACATCCTGACCTACAATGTTACCTCGGGCAACCTGGTTGACGTTGTTGTCAAGGTCGGCGACGAGACCAAGTTCCTGTTCCAGGAAGGCACCACTCCGAAGAGCACCTACACGACCTACACCGGCGTTGACAAGCTCCCGAACCTGACCTACTCCACGATCCAGTTCGTTGATCAGGACGGCGACGGCGTTGCGGACTTCGTGTTCGTCTTCAACCCCGAATTCGCGAACACCTTCAACACCGTTGTTTACACCGGTGCGGAAGCCAAGTACGAGCTCGGCGTTGGCTACACCTACAACGTGAAGGTTGTCGGCGAGGATGGCAAGATGACTGACGCTGCTCTGGTTTGCAAGACGGCTCTGTTCGATGTCAAGCAGCCCGGCCTGTACAAGGTCACCGTTGATGCTTCCGGCGTTGCAATCGCTGTCAACAAGATCACTGAGGGCAAGCAGCTGACCAAGACTTCTGTTGCTGGCGTCTACACCTATGATGCTGGTGCAGAGTTCATCAACATGGCTGATGTCACCTTCTACAACTTCCGTGACGACACCACCACCATCTACGATCTGAATGGTGAGACCGTTGTCTTCCTGACGAAGAGCGGCAAGATCATCGCTGCGGTCCTGTTCTAATTCTTCGTTGAGAATTTCTCCAACCCAGCATAAAAGAGGGGCCTCCCGCAAGGGAGGCTCCTTTTTTGCGCGCCTCCAGCCCTGCGGCGCGGCCCGACGCCGCTATTGCAAAACCGCCCTTTTTTCGGTAAAATAGAAGCAGAAATGAAATATGAATTTTTCCTTCATGGGCGCGAAGGGCTTGCTTTTTGTCGCAAAAGAGGGTATCATTTAAATACATATATTTCCACAAGCATACAACGGGCCGCCGCACTCTGCCGGCAGAAGGAGCCATGCTATGAATACAGAACAAACCGAACTGGAACGCCTGACCGGCTGCCTTGGCCAGCCTGCATTTTACGAGGAAGACGGAAAGGTGCTCTTCTGCAACCGCCTTGCAGAGCAGGCGCGCGTGCGCGTCGGACGCGACGTGGCGGAGATGCTCCCTGCGGGCACGGCGCTCCCGGAGGGCGGCGCCGCGGCGCACGCCACGCTCAATCTCCCGGGTGCGCAGACCGCCGTGACCATCGTGCCGTGGAGCAAGGGGCGGCTGTACCTGCTTTCCCCGTCCGACCACGCCCAGCTTCAGCCGCAGGCGCTCGTCGCCATCGCGCAGAGCATCCGCACGCCGCTGTCGAATCTGTTCGGCGTGGCAGCGTCGCTGTTCCCGCGCCTTGAGGCGATGGAGGACGATGAGATCCAGCAGCAGACCGCCTCGATGAACCGCGCCTTTTATCAGCTGCTGCGCCTGACCTGCAACCTGACCGACATGCGCGGCGTCATGCTCGAGGAAATGCGCCTGCTGCGCGAAAAAGAGGAGCTGACGGGCTACTTCCGCAGGCTCTTTGACCGCGCCGCGCCGCTGCTGAAGGCATCGGGCCGCCGCCTTGTCTACACCTGCGGCGCACGGCCCTTCTGCGGCTGGATCGACCGCCAGCGGCTGGAGCGCGCCGTTTGGGACATTCTCTCGAACGCCGCGAAGTTCACGCCGAAGGACGGCGTCATCACCGCGGAGCTTGAGTACACGCACTCTGCCGCCATCCTGCGCGTGCATGACAACGGCGAGGGGCTTACCCCGGAGCAGCTTGCCCACGCATTTTCCGCCCATGACCGCGAGTATGCGCCCGGCGACCCGCGCTGGGGCGCGGGCTTCGGCCTGCCGCTGGCGGAGCACATTGCCCGGCTGCACGGCGGCGCGCTGCTGCTCGAATCCGGGACCGGCGGCACGACCGTCACGCTCTCGATCTCGCTGCACGTCCCCGCCACGAAGGAGCTGCAATTCCGCAGCCCCACGGCGTCCATCGATTACAGCGGCGGTTACCCGCATGAGCTGGTCGAGCTGTCAAATGTCCTGCCGGTGGCGGAATTTGACTCCTCGCGCATCAACTGACCCGCGCCCACGGCGCAGGAACACACAAATAACACACAGAAAGAGGTGGGCAGTATGCTTTGTCCCAAATGCGGACGGGAAGTCCCGAATACCGCACGATACTGCCGCTTTTGCGGCCAGCGTCTTGATGATGAGGTGACGCTCGGCATGATGAATGATCCGGTCTCGGGCGGCGCGTCAGGCCCCGTGCCGCCACCGGCGCCGAAGCGGCGCAAAAAATCGCAGTTCTGGATGAATTTCCTGATTGCGGCGTCGTCGATCGCGATGCTGTTTTCGATCGTGGTTGCCGCGCTGTACGTCACCGGTCATCTCGAGGACGTTGTCCGCGCCATCACCGGAACGAGCCGCGCCCAGAGCGTCCAGCTCGACCGCGACTGGGACGGCGGGAAGCCCGCACAGAAGCAGCCGCCGGAAAATGAGCCGCTGCTCCGGCAGCCGGAGGAAGCTCCGGAGGAAGCGCCCGCAGAGGCCCCGGAGGAAACACCCGCTGAAGCGACCGCAGAGGCCGCCGACAGCGCGGCAGGCGCAGCCTCGCCCATCCCGGCTCCTGCCGATGACCCCGGCCCGCTTCCGGATGCGGCGGAGCCGCTCACGAGTGAGGAAGTTGAGGACGCAGTGTGGAACGTCCGTATGCGCTACAACGACATCTGCGAGGGAATTGCCATGGGCGCGTACCGGCTCGTCTCGCCGTCCGCCGGAACGACGTATTATTTCTCCGGCAATGAGCTTGTCGCCGTCATCCTGCTCAGAAGCGTGGACGGCAGCGACTACGCCCGTTCATATTACTACACGGGCGGAAACGTCTTTTTCTGCTACTATGAGGGCGCGGACGCGTTCCGCCTCTATTTTGACGGCGGGCGGCTCATCCGCCTGCGCTACACGCCGTCTGCCAGCCAGAACGACAGCGCCGTCAACTACGATCAGGACGCCAGCGAGGAGTATCGCCAGTGGGAGCAGCTCGTGCTGAGCGAGGCGCGCAGCCTCTACCTCAGCTCGCTCTCGGCGGCAAACTGCGAGTACATCCTGCCCGACAGCGACTCGCGCTATCTGACCGAGGACGATCTGACTGGCCTCAACGCCGAGCAGTGCCGCCTGGCCCGCAACGAGATCTACGCCCGCCACGGGCGGCGCTTCGTAGACGCGGGGCTCCAGCGCTATTTTGATTCGTGCAGCTGGTATTCCGGCACGATCGATCCCGCGGATTTCAGCGACAGCGTTTTTAACGAGTATGAGCGCGCCAATTCCCGGCTGATCGTCGAATATGAGCGCGCGCATGGGTACGCAAAATGAGAGGAAAACGCATTTGGACAGCGCTCCTGACGCTGCTGCTGCTTTGCGGCTGCACCGCAAAGCAGGCGCAAACGCCGCTTGACCCGCCCGAGATGCCCGAGACGCCGCAGACACAGCTCTCCGCACCGCAGGAGCCGCAGGAAACACCTGAGACACCGCAGCCGACGCGCAGGCTGGAGGTGGACTACAACGCGCGTGCGCACGCGGACGAGGCGGCAGAGGCGCCGGAGGCTGCGCCCGCAGAGGAAACTGACGCTGCGGAGACGCCTGCGGAGAAAAACGACGCGCCCGCAGCCGGGCGCGTGATCGTGATCGACCCCGGCCATCAGGCCAAGGGAAATTTTGAGACGGAGGCGCTCGGCCCCGGCTCGACCGAGACGAAGATCAAGGTTTCGAGCGGCACGGCCAGCTGCAACACCGGCGAGCCGGAAAGCAAGCTCGTCCTCGCCATCTCGCTCAAGCTCCGCACGGAGCTGGAGGCGCGCGGCTACACCGTGCTCATGACGCGCACGACCGAGGACGTGGATCTGTCGAACATCGACCGCGCAGCCATCGCGAACGACGCGAATGCCGACGCACTGCTCCGCATCCACGCCAATGGCTCGGAAAGCGCCGCCGCCGAGGGCGCGCTGACGATCTGCCAGACGGCTGCCAGCCCCTATAACGCCGATCTCTACGCGCAGAGCTACGCCCTGTCGAGCGCCGTGCTCGACGAGCTGTGCGCGGCGGCAGGCTGCCGCAAGCTCTACGTCTGGGAGACGGACACCATGTCCGGCATCAACTGGAGCCGCGTTCCGGTCACCATTGTGGAGGTCGGCTTCATGACGAACCCCGCCGAGGACGCGCTGCTGGCAACGGAGGCGTATCAGGACAAGCTCGCCGCCGGTATCGCCAACGGTGTTGACCGCTATTTCCGCGAACAGGCCGCACAGTGAGCGCAAAAAACGATTTGACAGGCAAAACCGCCCGCGAAAGCTGCTGCTTTCGCGGGCGGTTTTTTAGGGTGTATCTGAAAACTCCCAACGCACCCGGACAGCGGGCCTTTTCACGCCGTGCCGCGTCATTTTTCCTTGAAATACGTCAGTATTCCTGCGAAAAAATGTCTTGCACAGCGCGAAAATTCCTCGCTGCCGGTCACATTTTCAGTTTTCAGATACACCCTACGAAAGATATTCCTTTTCCAGACTGCGCACCATGTCCACATAGCGCGCCTTGCACGGCTCGAGCCGCCCGGCCAGCAGATCGCGGTAGCACGGCGAGAGCCATGTGTCACGGATGGCGGCGTATTTCGCGGCGCGGTCGGAGCAGACGTCGATGCACGAGACGATCCCCGGCGCGATGCGGTAATACTCCTCGATCAGCGCCTCGCCGTCGGGGCAGGCGCGCAGATAGCCGTCGCGGAAGGCGCGGAACGCCGTCAGCTCGGCGCAGTCATCCGGCAGACCCTCCGCCTCGCAGACCGCGGTCGTGATGAAGCACAGGCCAAAGAGCTTTTTCCGGAAGCCGCCGGAAATGGACTCGTAATCGCCGAGATAGAACGGCGAATCGGGATAGCGCGCCACCCACTTCTGCCGCAGGCATTCGCTGAACGCCTCGCTGAGCGAGAGCTTCTGCCGCCGCAGCGCGGGCACAAAGAAGATCGCGAGGATGATCTTGTCGTCGTCTCGGATGGCGCTGCGGCTTGCCTTGCGGCTCCACTTCGGGTCTGCCTGCCATGCCGCCTCGAGGTCACAGAGCATCCGCTCCGCCGCCGCGTCCAGAAGCGCCGCGCGCTCCGGCTCTCGCGCGCAAACGGCGCGGTCGAGCTGCTCGAACACCGCGCGCGTCCGGGCCTCGTATTCCGCGAACGCCCCCTCAAATTCATCGCGCACGATCTTGCGGTTGTATCCGGCAAAATCGCGGATGCAGCCCGCGAGCTTTCCCGCCGCGTCCTCAAACGCGCGGGCCGCCGTCTCCGCGTCCATCGGCGCGGGGGCCTGCGTCACAAGTGCGTCCGGCGTCAGCCGCGCGCCGCAGAACATGCAGGAAAACTCGTCCAGCGTACCCGGCACGCGAAGCTCGCCGCCGCATTTCGGGCAAAGCCCGCTCCATTCATGTTGTTCGCTCATAACCGCGCCTCTTTCCGGACGGCGCGGCGGCTGCTGCCAGGACCGCGCGCTTGCGCCCTGTGTATTTGTCTTATTTTCTCGCAAAACGCGCCCGATGTCAACCGGCGCGCCGCGAAGTTTACACATTGTTTTCTTCCGCCGGGCGGCTTGCCGCGCGGTTTCCGGTGTCTGGCAGATGCACTCGTGCAAAAAATGCCGGTCTGACAGGCCGTGCGGCAGGATGGCTCTGCGGAGGTATGTTATGGCGGAAACACAGGAAAAAATCGAATTATTAAAGAAGATCGCCCATCGATTCCATGCGGCGCAGATCGAGTGGGCGCTGGGTGCGTCCATGATGCTGTACTTCAAGGGACTCTCACCAGCGTTTCACGACATCGATCTGATGGTTTCCGAGCAGGATGTGGAGCGCGCCGGAGCGATCTTATCGGAAATGGGCAAATTATGCCCTCCCTGCCGTGAGCCGGATCCGCGCTACCGGACAAAAGTGTTTTTGGAGTTTACGATCGACGCCATTGACGTGGATGTCATGGCGGGCTTTGGCATCGTGCGGGACGGAGAATTTTATGATTGCGCCTTAAAGCAGGAGCAAATTGCGGAAACGCTCTTGCTTGGAACGGAGCGCATCCCGCTGCAGTCGCCCCTGCTCTGGTGCAGGTATTATCGGCTGATGGGGCGCGATGAAAAAGCGGACAGGATCGAGCGTGCGCTCGCGAGTCAATAACACAGGGACAGGCGCAGCCTGAACTGCACCCGGGCTGGCAACATCAGCACAGGCAGTATCAGCGGATGCTCCGCGGGAAGGGCATCCGGCATGACAGGAAATTTCTTCGGGCTGCTCAAAAGCGAGCTGCTATATCTGCAAGAATTTCAGTCCATGGAACACATCAGGCAGGAACTCCTTGAATATCCGGATGACGACAACAGCCGCAGAATCAAGGCAAAGCGGAAGGGCTTGCCGCCTGCAATTCACAGACAGCAAGCCCTTTCGGCAGCATAAGATGCTTTGTCTAACTATTTGGGGCCGCCTCATAAGAGGCGGCCCTTTTCTAAGGTTTTCTTAGCCGAACACAGCAAGCAGGAAGCCTGCGGCGATGGCGGAGCCGATGACGCCGGCCACGTTCGGGCCCATGGCGTGCATCAGAAGGAAGTTCGCGGGGTTGGCCTTCTGGCCGACCATCTGCGAGACGCGCGCGGCCATCGGAACGGCCGAGACGCCTGCGGAGCCGATCAGCGGGTTGACCTTGCCCTTGGAAGCCTTGGCCATGATGTTGCCGCCGATGAGACCGCCGACGGTGGAGATGGCGAATGCGACCAGACCGAGCAGGATGATCTTCAGGGTCTCGAGCTTCAGGAAGTTCGAGGCAACCATCGTCGCGCCGACGGAGGTAGACAGGAAGATGGTGACGATGTTCATCATCGCGTTCTGGACGGTGTCGGACAGACGGTCGGTGACGCCGCACTCACGGAACAGGTTACCCAGCATCAGGCAGCCGATCAGGGGCGCGGTGGACGGGAGCAGCAGGATGACGAAGATGGTGACGATGATCGGGAAGAGGATCTTCTCGTTCTTCGAGACCGGACGGGCCTGCACCATCTTGATCTGGCGGTCCTTTTCCGAGGTCAGGAGCTTCATGATCGGGGGCTGGATCAGCGGGATCAGCGCCATGTAGGAGTAGGCCGCGATGGCGATCGCGCCGAGCAGCTCCGGAGCGAGCTTGTTGGTCAGGAAGATGGCGGTGGGGCCGTCCGCGCCGCCGATGATGCCGATGGAGGCGGCCTGCGGGCCGGTGAAGCCGAGGCAGATCGCGCCGAAGAAGGCGACGAACACGCCGAGCTGCGCCGCCGCGCCGAGCAGCAGGCTCTTGGGGTCAGCGATTAGCGGGCCAAAGTCGGTCATGGCGCCGACGCCCATGAAGATCAGCGACGGATACAGGCCGGCCTTGACGCCGATGTAGAAGATATCAAGCAGGCCTGCATTGGACAGGATGTGGCCGTAGCTGTGATAGAACTGGCTGTTCTTGTCCAGGAAATCCGCCCAAAGCTCCGGGTGGTACAGAGCGTTGGTGGCGTTCAGATCGGCATTGACCGCGTCAAGGCCGGGGAAGTAGCTGACGTTTGCCAGCAGGCAGCCGAAGGCGATGCCGACGAGCAGCAGCGGCTCAAAGCCCTTGACGATGCCAAGGTAGAGCAGCACGCATGCAATGACGATCATGACAAGGTTCTGCCATCCGCCCGCAGCGAAGAACCCGGCAAAGCCCGACTCGGTGGCCAGTTTTGCGAGGGTGTCAAGAACGTTAAACATGTCCGTTCCTCCTTACGCCAGAACGACCAGCGGTGCGCCGGTATCGACGGTGGCGCCCTTCGAGACCACGACCTGCGCAACGGTGCCGTCACGCGGGGCAAGGATCTCGTTTTCCATCTTCATGGCCTCGAGGATCACAAGGATGTCGCCGGACTTGACGGCGGCGCCCTGTGCCACGTTGACACTCAGGATATTGCCGGGCATCGGCGCTGCGACGACCTCGCCTGCGGCGACGGTGACAGCAGCGGGTGCGGGTGCGGCGGCGGGAGCCGGAGCGGCTG
>ENA-OPVH01001089-OPVH01001089.1-human-gut-metagenome-genome-assembly--contig:-NODE-1089-length-14569-cov-1.740320_pt1 | contig 14569 bp, 9 predicted proteins | sample MGYA00241494_ERZ501980 | MGnify/ENA primary metagenome ERZ501980 (study PRJEB25962, sample SAMEA1964914) | human gut metagenome | biome: human gut; feature: human-associated habitat; material: faeces... | reverse complement strand
GAACAATGAATCAAGAAGAAGGGGAACTTCGACCTCACTTTTTAGATAGATTTGGAAAGGCCCGGTCTCGATGTGTTGAGAGACTGAGAGATCGGGCCTTATAAGTAGAATTCATGCATTAAACAAATAAATATGCTCAGGAGACTAATAAGAGTTTGGATTATAGGAATAGTATTCCCGCTCTATGCCATAGCCGGGCAACCTTCGGTAAAAATTACCCACGGTCCCTATTTACAAAACTTGTCGGAGAACGAAGTGACAGTCGTGTGGACAACCGATAAGCCTTGTAAATCGTGGGTGGAATTCAGCAAAAAGGAAGACGGTAAGAACTTCTACTCCCAACTGCCACGAAAAGCCTATGCTTCACAAGACGGGTTGTGTTGTGTCGACACATTGCATCGCGTAACGGTTACGGGGCTTGAAAAAAATACGACCTATTTTTACCGAGTATTGTCACAAGAAGTAAAAGAGTTGCTGCCCTATCGTCCTGTTTTGGGTAACATCGTTTCTACCGATATTTGGAAAAAACCGTTGACTTTTACAACACTCGATGGCAGACAGGAAACATTGTCGATGGTTATGATAAACGATATACATGGGAAGAACGATTTGCAGAAAAAATTGTTGGAAATGGCCCCACCGCAAAATGTCGATATGGTAGTGTTTTGTGGGGATATGTGTAACTATATTAACAAGCAAAGTGATATTTTCACCGGTTTTTTAGATACATCGGTCGGCCTGTTCGCATCTAATAAACCATTTGTATATGTAAGGGGTAATCATGAAACTCGTGGAGCATATGCCCGTAATTTCTTCCGATACCTTGCCGGTCCCGAAGGGAAGTTCTATTACGCTTTCACCTATGGTCCCATTCGGTTCGTCGTGTTAGATAGCGGTGAAGATAAACCCGATACAGATGTGGAATATTCGGGTCTGGTAGATTTTGATAATTATATACTTGAACAAAAGGAGTGGTTGGCACGTGAATTGGAAAGTCCGGAGTTTAGAGCTGCCTCTTTTCGGGTAGTCTTGTCTCATATTCCTTTTGGGAAAGGCGGTTGGTATGGCTCTGAACGACTACGCAAACAGTTGCTCCCCCTATTGGAGGGTGCTCGTATCGATTTGATGTTAAGTGGGCATAATCACACATTCGGATTTATGGATAAGGGGAAAGTTACAGCTTTCCCTATAATAGTGAACTCCAATAACTCTGTGTTGACAATGTTTGGTTCGGAAGATCTGCTGAAAGTTCAAGTTAAGCAAATTGATGGAAAAGTATTATTAGAGAAAGAATTCAGTAAATAACGATAGGAATTATGCAAAATATGCGAACAATACGATATTGTTTTATCTTGTTTTTATCCGTTTTAGTCTCTTGTAAAGACCAAACCGATAAATTAAATGATAATTGCCCCCTTATACCCAAACCATTATCGTTAGACATGCAACCAGGCGAATTTACGTTTGGAGACAGTGTGGTAATTGAATTGAAAACAGATGATGAAGAAATAAAAAGAGCAGCAAACTTTCTTAAAACCTTTGTGGAACAGACAGGAAGTTGCAAAGCTCAGATAGGAACCGGTGAAGAAGCCCGGAATAAAATCGTTTTTACCGTTTGCGATACGATCGCTCATGATGAGGCTTATAGACTCGATGTGTCCCCTCGTACGATAACTATCGCCTCGAAGGGTGGTGCTGGTGCTTTTTATGCAGTGCAAACATTGCGCCAATTGCTTCCGGCCGAATGCGAGAAAAAAATATGTGACGAAAATGTGATACTGCAAGTGCCTTGCGTGAATATCTACGATGAACCTCGTTTCAAACATCGAGGGTTTATGCTTGATGTGGCACGTCATTATTTCCCGTTGGATTTTATCAAGAAAAACATCGATATAATGACGTTGTATAAATTGAATGTATTGCATCTGCATTTAACCGATGATCAAGGGTGGCGCATCGAGATAAAATCGCATCCGCGGCTTACTTCTGTGGGGGCTTGGCGCAAACAAAGTATTGCCGGACATAAAAATGATGTACCTCGTAAATACGATGGAAAACCTCATGGCGGATATTATACCCAAGATGAATTGCGGGAAATTGTCGAATATGCCCGCGAGAGATTTATTGAGGTTATTCCTGAAATTGAAATGCCGGGACATACTCAATCGATTTTGGCCGCATATCCTCAGTTGGCCTGTTTCCATAAAAACTACGAAGTCTCGTGCGATTGGGGTGTTCATAAAGAAGTCCTATGTACAGAGGAAGGCAGTTTTAAACTTCTGGAAGATGTGTTATCCGAAGTTTTTGAAATTTTTCCTTCGAAATATATACATATAGGAGGAGATGAATGTCCGAAAGACCGTTGGTCCGAATGTCCGGTTTGTCAACGAAATATAAAACGATTGGGATTGAAAGATGAGCATGAACTCCAAAGCTATTTTATAAAACGAATGGAGGAGTTTGTCAATGCACATGACCGGCAAATTATTGGCTGGGACGAAATTTTAGAAGGTGGCATCGCGCCTAATGCCGTTGTCATGTCTTGGAGGGGAGAAGCAGGAGGTATAAAAGCGGCAAAAATGAACCATTCTGTTATCATGACTCCTCGGGATTTTTGCTATCTCGATTATTATCAATCGGAAGACCGGGATAATGAGCCTTTGGCTATTTATGGTTACCTACCGTTAGATTCGGTTTATTCCTATAATCCTACCGAAAAATTAACATCGGAACAGGGCCGATATATTTTAGGCATTCAGGGAAATCTTTGGACGGAATACATTGCTACTCCCGAGCATGCCGAATATATGGCTTATCCGAGGGCCATAGCGTTGGCCGAAGTTGGGTGGAGTCGGCAAGAACAAAAAGATTTTACAGATTTTATCTACCGTTTGACTATTCAATCGAAGAGGCTTGATTCATTGAATGTTAATTATGCGAAACACTTTCTTTTTTCAGTAAAAAATAAAAATGATAAACTATGAAAACAAATGCTATTTTTAGTAAGAAACAGCTTTTTGGGGGCTGTTGTGCATTATTGTTGTCCCCTATGGCTGTATTTGGACAACTTATTGTTGGAAAAAGTTTGGGAGCCGATCATACGGCCGATGAACAAAAGGCTTTGGCCGTAACGAAGAATGGGGATATGTATATATCGATCAATGCCAATTCTTTTCAGATAATGAAAGATGACGGAACTTTCGATGAAATTAAAAATCCCTATCAAGAGTCTACTACCCGTGCTGGTATTTTGACGAAAATATCGGCTGATGGAAAACTCCTTTGGAGCAATATGGTGTGTGTGCAGGAGTCTGCCAATAATAGTCAGGTGACATCGGTTTGTGAAGTCGGTGATTATCTCTATGTAGTCGGAGGTGTCAGAACCAATGTAAAGGGGGAACACCCGGTATCTGTGTTTGGAATTCCATTGGTCTCACAGGGGGAAATGGATTATTATATCGCTAAACTGAATGCTGCTACCGGTGAGGCTGTGTGGGCAAAGACATTCGGTGGTGTTCGTAATTGGGAGATGTTCAATTCGGTGGTTGCCGATGAGGCCGGGAACTTGTATGCCGTGGCTACTTTTGGCAATGTATCGAGTGCACCTTTGGAAATGCCTCTCAAAGACGGTTCTTCTACCTCTTTGGCCGTTACAAACAATTGGGGCGAAGATTATCTACTTGTGAAGTTCAATAAAGACGGTGAAATTTTATGGGCGACCAGTATCGGTTCTAAATTTCGTGAAAATGGAACTCCTGACGTAACCGTAGGAGAAGATGGGAATCCTGTCATTTGTGGTGTTTTCAATGCTGCGAATGGAAATCTAACGAATGAGTCGGAGGAAAAACGAGAGTTTTATATTGGAGAACAGAAATATCTGCTTTATCCCGAGCAGTCCAAAGAGTCGGCATTGGTAAAACTCAATTCGGCCGATGGTTCTGTGATGTGGTCCCGTTATTTTACCGGTACTGGAAATCAAGAAGTGTTGAAGGTACAGGCCGTTTCGGGCTCGAATGCTGTGGCTGTAACGGGGAAAGCGAATAATCAGATAATCGTGGAAGGGTCTGCCGGATTGTCTACCGAAACCGTCACGCATGTATCGGGAGCAGATCATTTATTTGTTATCTCTTTTGACGTCGATGGAAAGCTCCTGTGGAGCAAATCGGCTTCGGGAGATACATCGAGCGAAGGTAAAGAGATTTCGAGTGATGATTTGGGGAATATTTATGTAAGCGGATATTTCAACGGTTCGTTAAATTGGGGTGACAATATCGTCCTTCAAAAGACCGGGTCGAATGAGAAAGAGGGCTTCTTCGCTAAATTAAATGGTTCCGGTAAATGTCTGTATGCCGAAACGGTCAAAGGAACAGGTGCGGAGAGTATCAATCTTATAGCGGTAAACGGAGATAAGCTGGCTGTTGCCGGGGATAGAACAACAGATGTCACGTTGCCTTATGGCGACTCTGAAACTGGTGTCGCTCGATATACTGTCGGAGATCGTAATTATAAATGGTTTGCGGCATCCTATACGATGAAACCTTCTGTTTCGGGAATCTCGACGTTGAACGGAAAGAGATTCGTTCCTTTCTCGTATCAAATTGTTCCGGCTTTCTTCGAAATGCCGGCAGTGTTTGAATACTCTTTGGCTGGCAATTTACCCTCTGGCTGGATATTGGATCCTGCTACGGGTATTATTTCGGGAAAAGCTACCGAAGAGGCGAGCGGTTCATTCAGTGTGATGATTTCTAATGCCACAGACGGTGAAAGTGTAGAGAAAACCTATACCTATTCTATTGTACCTAAACCCTGCGATATCTTGTCTATACAACCCGAGAGTCTACCTTCACGGGCTGTGACCGGAGCTTTCTATCAACAATTCACGTTGGAAAATGGAGAGGGAAAAATCGTTTGGACTGCCGAAAATTTGCCCAAGGGTCTGTCTTTGGATCCTGATAAAGGGTTATTGAACGGTATTTTGCAACAAACAGGGGAACTTTCGTTCATGATTAAAGCGAGAGAAGAGAGTGGTTGCGAGACTTCCCGGAGCTATACGATTAATGCCGAAGAATTTAATTATTCTTTGGCTCCGAATCTGAAATGGATTAATCAAATTTATGGAAGTGAAGCGTTTGACCATGCCAAAGTGAATTCTATCGATAAAGATGGAAATGTTTGGGTAGCAGCAAGTTATTTTTCGGCAACTTTCTCCGATGAAGTTTCATTCCCGAATATTGGGAATACCGATGCATTGGTTGCTAAATATAATGGAATCGATGGTAGTTTCATGTGGGCTCGTACGATCGGGGGCTCTCCTGTATCCGGCAGAAATGAGCAAGGACAGGCGATTGTAACAGATGTAGTGACAGGCGATGGAGTATTTACCGGAATAATTACGCCCGATGCTCGTATAGGAACCCTAAATGAAACAGATAGCTTTCCTACAAATGGGGGACGGGATATAGGAGTTATTCGTTTTGATAAAGATGGTAACAAAATTTGGCATAAAGTATTTGGCTCGGCCAAAGATTGGGAAGCCGGAATCAATACGACTTTTGATAAGAAAGGAAATATTTATGTGATCGGTTATACCAACGATGGAGATATAGTGATACCTATGGCCGATGGCGCTTCCGAAACATTAGCGGGAACCTCGGTAGATGTGGTGATTATTAAACTGAATGGAGATGGAGAAGGCCTTTGGGCGAAGCGTTTAGGTACGGTAAATAAAGGTGAGGAAATATATGGCCTTGTGACCGATGACGCTTGCAATGTATATGTATCGGGTATGGTGAATAACGGTACAGTACCTTTTGGTAATGGTAAGGTGGTGACAGCTACCGGAATTACTTCGTTTATTGCCAAGTATGACGAGGCCGGAGTTTGCCAATGGGTAACTTCGTTGGGAAGCAATGGTTCGCTTATCAATGGACGGGGAACATCTCTTGTTCGAGATAAAAATGGAAATTTGTATTTTGCTGCAATTTGTAAAGGGTCTTCTTCCATATCGGGAACAACGGAAACGATTAAGGCCGATGCTTCGAAAACCGATGGAGCAATTATTAAATTTAATTCCGATGGACAATATGTATGGCATCGCATGTTTGCATCGGTTGCCGATGACGGAGTGACCTCTCTTGCGGTTGATGAAAGTAATAATGTCTATGCCGTGGGATATTATGAGGCAGAGTTGCCTGTATATGAGAGTATAAAATTACAGCGCAATGGAAATAATCGAACGGCCTTTGTCGCCAAATATTCCGATGAAGGAGAGTATTTATATGCTTTCTCGACAGGAGCTATTATTACCGATGCCGTGAAACCGACTGGTTTGGCCATTTCGATAGATAAGACTACGAACGACATTATATTGACCGGGCCTACTTACGGAACGATATATCCCTATGGTGTTAGCGGTAGTTCCAATGCTTTTGGAGGCGGACGTTTTATGTTGGCACGTTATAGCCAAGATGCTGCTTTGTTCGGCATTTTTCCTCAGGGAATAAAAGGGGAGAGCTATTCGGCTCAATTGAATATTTCTGGTTTCCAAAATCCCTTACAAGTTGCTTATAGTCTTAAAGTTGGAGATAACCTCCCCGATGGACTGTCTTTGGATACGAATACGGGAGAGATTAGTGGAGTATTGAATGAAGCTGGAATATTTAAATTTACAGTCTTGGCTACCGACGGTTTTGTCAATGCTAGTAAAGAGTTCAGCATTTCTGTTACCGGAGCAGATTGTCAGATGACAGTAGAGGCGATTATTTCGGAAGATGCAGAAAATGGAAAACCTTTTTCTGCGAGAATATATGCCGATAATGCTACCGGAGCAGTAACATGGTCTATTGAAGAAGGTAGTTCTCTCCCTTATGGCTTGTCTATAAGCTCGTTGGAAGATGGTGTCGGATTAATTAGTGGAACTCCTAATGCTCCGGCGAAGGAATATTCGTTTACGATTGTCGCCGAGGACGAAGCGGGCTGTCGTGTCACTCAATTGGTATATCTCAATGTTACAGGCGAAAGCGGGGTAGAAACCCTTGTTTCCGAAGGCTTTGTCGTATATCCCAATCCGGTAACCGATGGAATGCTTAAAGTTTCTTTGAAAGACCTTGTTTCGGGAAATTATGTGATAGAAATTGCAGACCTATCAGGAAAACAAGTCTATAAAGAGGAAGTTAGGGTAGAAGAAAACATGGTAAAAAGTATTTCTGTAAATAATATGCCTTCTCAATGGTATGTAGTTACCGTTCGGGGAATGGGTGTATCCTATTCGCAGAGATTTATGGTTCAATAAAGTTTCTATGGGGCTATCCAATTGATCTGGATAGCCCCATAGTTTTGAAACAAAAGAGGAGAAATTAGCATGAAGAATCTTATCTATTTCGTATGTCTGGCTTTTGCCGGTATTTTCTTGTTGGGTTGTGAAAAAAACGATATGCCCGAACCCGAAAAACCAAGAGAGGAAGAACCTGCCGATTCCACGGATATCGTCGATCCCGAAGAGCCCGATACTATTGTAGAGCAGAAGGACGATCCTGAAAATGGAATTATCTTGGATATGCCGGGTATTACGCTTAAAGGTTGGGTGCATTGCAATCGGGTAGGAATGCCGGGGGTTGTAGTGACCGATGGAACTAACGTCACTGTTACCGATGAGAAAGGTATATATAGAATGAAACGAAATACGACGGCTTCTCATGTATATATATCTTCACCGAGCGGTTATACCGTATGCGTGAAAAATAGCGTACCCCAGTTTTATGCCGAAATCAATCAGCGAACAGATATTGTCCATAAAGATTTTGAGCTTGTTCGTCTTGAAAAAGATGATACGAAACATACATTTATTGCAATCGGTGATCCACAGTTATATCGTGATTTTGAGTTGAGTTATTTGAAAGAAGCTGTAAATGACCTTGACAGCTGGGTAACGCAGAGCCGTAAAGGAGAATGTGTACATTATATTGTGTTGGGAGATTTGGTGTTTGACAAACCAGAGTATCATGAATCGAGTAAAGAGATTTTTTCGATGTTGAATGCTCCTGTGTATAATGTTATCGGCAATCATGATCATGTGTTCGACAAAAATGAACTTGCTGTGAAGTCCAATGATTTGAAGGCCGATACGGTATATAAACGACATTACGGGCCTACTTATTATTCATATAATCGGGGTAAGGTCCATTACGTAGTCCTTGATGATGTGGAATATTGGGGCGGATCGGGGCCTAAGTATGTCGATGCCGTTTCCGATGAACAAATTGCTTGGTTGCAAAAAGATTTGATGTATGTTGATAAAGATAAGGCGATTGTCCTTTGTTTACATGCACCTACTAAGCGCAGAACCGAGACTCGGTCTTTCGGCAACAGAGAACAGTTGTATGCTCTTCTCCGTGGATATGCCGATGTTCAGATTCTTAGCGGTCATACGCATTGGAACTCTGTTGTGACAGATGATGGTAGTGGTATGACAGAACACATTGTAGCGGCAATGTGCGGTAATTGGTGGCAACCCGAACTGATTTGTAGTGAGGGTACACCTATCGGGTATAAAATATTTGATGTGGACGGAACCTCATTTAAATGGAAATATAAATGTGTGGGACAACCCGAACAATACCAGATGAGAGTATATCCTTTGGGAGAAAGAATCAACATATTACGTCCGAAAAATGTCGTTCTGAATGTTTGGGATTGGGATCCTTCGTGGAAAGTCGAATATTCCGAAGATAACGGACAAAACTATCGTTCGATGTTCCGTAGTCTGAATATGTATGATATTACTGCATACAATGCTTTCGGGGCGAAGGGAGATAATACTTTCCCTGTCGGGCGTACTTGGATACAAGCCTCTGAATCTGATCATATGTTTTATTGTAGGCCTTCTATTCCGTATAATCAACTTAAAATAAGGGTGACTTCCCGGTTTGGGGATATGTTTTCGACGACCGTAAATATTCAAAATCTTTGATTAAATAAAGTATTAGTTATGAATCTGATTCTAAGAATTATTATAACAGGAGCATTGTTGCTTTTGTTTGCTTGCAAGTCTGTTTATAAAGCCGACCCGTTTCCCGATCTTTTCCCGAACCGGAAAGAGAATCGGGACAAACCGATGTCCTTGCATTAAGAGCTGAACCTTTGGATACAGTACGGGTTGCTTTTATAGGGGTAGGTGCTCGGGGCATGGCAGCCGTGAAACGTTTTATGAATATAGAAGGTGTGAGGGTGGTTGCGTTGTGCGATGTAGATTCTTTCAAGGTTGCCAAAGCGCAGAGGATTCTGGCTGCGAAGGGACGAGGACCGGCCGTGGAATATTGTGGCCCCGATAGTTGGAAGAAGGTTTGTGAACGAAGCGATGTAGATTTGATTTATAATTGTACCCATTGGCAGTTGCATACTCCTATTGCGGTCTATGCTATGGAGCAGGGGAAACATGTCGCGGTGGAAGTTCCGGCAGCCCTTACGGTTGACGAGTGTTGGCAATTGGTGAATACCGCCGAAAAAACTCGGAAACATTGTATGATGTTGGAAAACTGTTGCTACGATTTTTTTGAGTTGGCTACTTTGAATATGGCTCAACAGGGCGTTTTCGGAGAAATTGTTCATGGAGAAGGGGCTTATATTCACGATTTAAGAGAATATAATTTTGACACTGCATCGGTATCGGGATATTGGGATATGTGGAGATTGAAATATAATACGGATCATACGGGGAATCCATATCCGACGCATGGCTTAGGCCCGATTTGTCAAATAATGAACATTCATCGGGGAGATAAAATGAATTATTTGGTGTCGATGTCGAGTGACCAGTTCGGATTGACGGAATATTCTCGGAGTCGTTTGGGGGAAGAGCATGCGTTCGCTTCTAAAAAATATGATTTAGGAGATATGAATACTACTCTTATTAAGACTGAAAAAGGGAAAACGATTTTGATTCAACACGATGTGACAAGTCCTCGACCTTATGACCGGCATCATGTAATCGGCGGAACAAAGGGTTTTGCACAGAAATATCCGGTGGAAGGGATTGCCTTAGAACCGAATGCTCATCGTTTCTTACCGGAAGAGAAATTGGATTCTCTCTTGAAGGCTTATGAACATCAGTTTGTGAAAGAAATTGGAAATTTAGCTCGAAAAGTAGGTGGGCATGGAGGTATGGACTTTATTATGGACTATCGCTTGATTTATTGTTTAAGGAATGGATTGCCTTTGGATCAAGATGTTTATGATGCTGCCGAATGGTCTTGCTTGGTCGAATTGACTGAATATTCAGTAAGAAATGGATCTGTTCCTGTACGTATTCCCGATTTCACACGAGGAGCATGGGAGAAATTAAAAGGTTTGGAATTTGCAAAATAGTTATAAATTTGCAACATTGAAATATTTAACAAGATTAAGAATGGGAACGAAATTTTCGACACGCGTATGGGTAAGTGTAGTCGGCATAGCATCGATTTTTTGGGGAAGTAAAGGATATGCAGATACTGTGATTTCGGTAGCCGACTTTGGGTTGAAACCCGATACGAGGGAGAATGCCGTAGCATATGTTCAAAAAGCGATAGAGGCTTGCCGAGGGAAAGAGCCGGTAACCCTTGTCTTTCCCGAAGGACGTTATGATTTTTGGCCTCAATATGCTCATGAGAAAAATTATTATGAAACCAATACCTACGATGTTTTTCCGAAGCGATTGGCAATGCTTTTCGAGGGGCTTCACAATATCACTGTCGACGGGAACGGCTCGCAGTTCATCATGCACGATCGAATACAACCGATAACCGTTGAGAATTGCGATGGCGTTACCTTGAAAAATTTCTCTATCGATTGGGATATACCGCTTACGGCTCAGGCTCGTGTGACAAAGGTGGGTAGCGATTTTTTCGAGATCGAAATCAATGTCCTCGAATCTCCCTATATCATTGAAGACGGCAAGCTGGTATTCGTGGGTGAAGGCTGGAAAAGTGCATTAGGCAGTATGATAGAATTTGAGTCTGATACGCATTTCGTGGTTCCCGGTACGGGTGATTTGGTGCTGGGGAGGAATTGGAGAGACTATACGGCCGTTTCACCTCGGTATGGTATTGTGCGGTTGAGTCGGAAGGGAGGATTCGAACGATACCCGGCCGAGGGTAACTGGTTGGTGCTGAGGCATAGCACGAGAGACCATGCCGGAATTTTTATCTGTGGCAGCCACGATGTGCGGTTGTCCGATGTGCAGGTGTATCATACCGCCGGCTTGGGTATCTTGGCACAATATTCTTCTGATATTGCGTTCAAAAAAGTGAGTGTAGAGCCCAATGCGGCGAAGGGACGCATATTGAGCGGTCACGACGACGGTTTCCATTTGATGGGGTGTAAAGGTAAAATTACGGTCGACAGTTGTCGTTGGGCCGGTTTGATGGACGATCCCATAAACGTACATGGAACCTGTGTCCGGGTGGTGAAAGTCCTTTCTTCCGATAAGGTTGTCTGCCGGTTTATGCACGACATGAGCAAAGGTATGGAGTGGGGATTTCCGGGAGATAAAGTCGGTATGATCGAAAACAACACCATGCGCACGGTTGCTACTGCAAATATACGCTCGTTCAAGGCGATAGACGAGTATGAGTTCGAATTGGAATTGACATCGGATTTGCCGGAAGAAATCGGGGTAGGCGCTGCATTGGAGAATCTCACGTGGACTCCCGATGTCGATATTCGCAACTCGTTTTTCGGTTCTTGCCGGGCGCGGGGATTACTGGTTTCCACACCGGGAAAAGTAGTGATTGAAAACAATGTGTTCGAGTCGAGCGGGTCGGCTATATTGATTGCGGGCGATGCGAATTATTGGTACGAATCGGGTGCGGTAAAAGATGTGCTTATTAAAGGAAACGACTTCCGTTATCCCTGTATGTCTTCCATGTATCAGTTTTGTGAAGCCATCATATCTATCGAGCCGGAAATTCCCCAGCCCGATACGAAGTATCCGTTCCATAGCAATATCAGGATTGAGAACAATACGTTCAATCCGTTCGACTATCCTATTTTGTATGCAAAAAGCGTAGACGGTATTTCGTTTACAGGGAATGTGATTCAAAGGAATACAACCTATAAACCGTTCCACAAACGAAAGGCCGCCGTAACATTGGTAAAATGCCGCCGTGCGAAAATCAAGGATAATAAGATTATAGGCGATGTGCTGGGTGCTCCCGGTGGGAAACTGTCTATTGTGAAAGAATAATGGATAAGACGTTGGGCGGAATGTTAATTCCGCCTTTCTTTTTTGAATAGGAATCTTGTTTTATCCCTTTCTCTCTGTTCCAAAGGTTTGGTTTTTAAAAATTTGTTTTTATATTTGTGATGTTGTAAAAAAGGGGCGAAGATATACGCTTTTATGTTAGAAAAGAGTTTGTATGATAAAACCTTAAAATTCAAATCTCATGAAATACCCGATCTCGATATTCTTGTTTATTTTCATGTTTTTTGTTTGTTCTTGTGCCGGTTTAGGAGGGTTTCCTCTGTATTCGGGAAGTTATGGTTCGCAGGCGGCTAGTCGTTTGACACCGGTCGAAAATCCGGCTACCGGATTATATGGCTATGTCAATGACTTGGGTATGTGGGTAATACGGCCTAAATTCAGATCTGCACAACGTTTCCGTAACAACGGACTGGCGCGGGTGCAAATCGGTGTGCGGTACGGAGCTATAAATATGGCTGGGAAAGTGGTGATAAATCCGGTGTTCGAGCACAGCTACGATGTGGATAACGCTATTACTTCGATGGAGAAGGGAAGATTGCGCGGAATCGATTTATGGGAGACCCGCGATTCCAAGAGTGGATTGTACGGTTATCTCGATTATTATGGGAATTGGTTCATTAAACCGCAATATTACAATGCACGAGGATTCAACGACGAGGGCTTTGCCGTTGTGGAGGTCGGGAGAAACCGCTGGGGCGCGATCGATAGAAACAACAGAATAGTCATTCAACCCAATTTTAAGGCGTCGTATGAGGCGGAAAATGCGCTTAGGCGTCTTTTGGGCTATTAATTTCAGATTAAATAAAGAATAATATTATTATTTCCATTGGCGAAATAGATATTTATTGGAAAAATAACATGTAAATAATAATATTTTTAGGCAGATGGTTTACATTTGCATATTATATTATTATTGCCAGAGTTGAAAAGTGAATGTGACAATATTATTGTAGGCCTCAAATCGGGTTCTTTCGATGCCTTTGAAAAGGTATACAAGTTGTATAGTGGTAAATTATACAACTTTGTCATGAGAATATCTGGCGGAGACAGTTATTGGGCGGAGGAAATCGTACAACGTACGTTTGTCCGGTTGTGGGAGATACACGATCAGGTGAGTCCCGATAAATCGTTGATTTCTTATCTTTGTACCATAGCTAAGAATCTGTTGATGAACGTGTATCAGCGGCAGACTGTCGAATATATTTATGCGGAATATGTTCTTGAATCTTCGGAAGAATATAGCGATAATGCCGATGGAGAGCTGGACGGTAAGTTGCTGGAAGAATATATCGACCGACTTGCCGAGGAACTGCCGCCGTCGCGTAAGAAAATATTTGTTTTGAGTAAACGTAAGCATTTTACGAATAAAGAAATAGCGGTCGAGCTGAATATTTCGGAGAGTACCGTCGCGACGCAATTGTCGTTGGCGCTTAAATTTATGAGGGATAAATTGATGGCCCATTATGATGAGTTGTTACCCTTAGTGATTTATGCCGCTTTAATTAAGATAGTTTAACTATAAACGATTAGACGTGCGAGCCGATTTGCTTTTATACTAGGTAAAGGAACAAATGGATAAGGAATATTTCAAAATACTCATTGAGAAGTACCTCGACGGAAACGCTTCGACAGCAGAAGTCAAGGAATTGTGCGAGTGGATAAAAAATAACGACTCGCTCGACCGATGGATTATGCAAGCTATTGAAAGAAGCGATTCTCATCTCGATGAGGAAGTCTATGAACGTCTGTATACCCGCATTAAAGAGGACATAGAATCCCGGGAGAAAAAGTCGCATAGACGATTCTCCTTTGTTCCGATGTTGCGGTGGGCCGCCGTTGTATGTTTACCGATTATCGCTGCGTTGGCCGTATATGAGTTGGGGCTCGATTCAAAGGTGGATACTCTCCCGTTGGTAGTAACTGCCGAGAGTGGGGAACGAGCCAAAGTCCAATTGCCCGATGGTACGAAAGTAAATATAAATTCAGCCTCTCAAATTAGTTATCCGCATGATTTTAATGGGAAAAAAAGAATCGTTGAGCTCGATGGAGAAGCCTATTTCGAGGTGACTCCCGATAAGGAGCGCCCGTTTGTCGTAAAGGCTGCCGGTCTTGAAATTACAGTATTGGGTACGGCTTATTTTGTAAGTGAATTGCAAGAGCCCGATAAGCCAATTACGGTAAAAGACACAATTATAATGAGCCTTGCATTTGCAGTAGGCGCATTGCCAAAACTTGTGTATGTGGTTCTTATGGGTATGATGTTGTTTATGCGCAAGAACTGGCAAACCAAAAAAGACAGAAAAAGATATTATTTAATTCTTGTTGCTGTTA